>Ga0137438_1000161_pt1 | contig 12171 bp, 6 predicted proteins | sample EasRivERMGT157_2_FD_102327 | JGI IMG/M metagenome (GOLD analysis project Ga0137438, IMG submission 102327) | Soil microbial communities from meander-bound floodplain in the East River, Colorado, USA - East River MetaG ERMGT157_2 | ecosystem: Environmental > Terrestrial > Soil > Floodplain ... | reverse complement strand
CCGCTGGTCAAGAACGCGGCGAACCTGGGGCGGGCGGTGGTCGAGCACATGCTGTCGGCCGGGCTCACCGCCGGCGCGCTCGGCCGCGGCGACAACCTCGTGGATGTCGCGATCGTCGGCTCCGGGCCAGGCGGGCTGTCGGCCGCGCTGACCTGCATCCAGAAGGGCCTGTCGTACGTCGTGCTCGAGAAGGAGCAGATGATCGCGTCGACGATCGCGCGCTACCCCAAGGGCAAGCTCGTGATGGCCGAGCCGTACGACACGATGAACATGTCGCTGTTGCCGGTGTTCGACGCCGGCAAGGAGCAGCTGATCCCGATCTGGCGCGAGGTGATCGAGCGGGTCGGCCTGGTGATCAAGCAGGGCGAGTCGGTCGAGACCGTCGCTCGCAGCCAGGACGGCACGTTTGATGTCCGGTCGACGGTCGCCAGCTACCGCGCGCAGCGCGTGGTGCTGTCGATCGGCACCCGCGGCAAGCCGCGCACGCTGCAGGTCCCCGGCGAGAACCTGCCGAAGGTGTTCAGCCTGCTCGAAGATCCCGACGAGTGGCGCGGGCGCTCGGTGCTCGTGGTCGGCGGCGGTGACTCGGCGTGCGAGGCGGCGCTCGCGCTCGCCGACTCGGGCGCCAAGGTGATGATCTCGTACCGCGGCAAGGGCTTCAACCGCGCCGCGCCGAAGAACAAGTCGGCGATCGAAGGCTACGCGTCGCAGGGCCGGCTCAAGGCCAAGCTCGGCTCGCAGGTGCTCGCGTTCGAGGCCGACTCGGTCACGCTCGCGCTCCACGATGGCTCGCAGAAGCGCTACCCCAACGACGGCACGTTCGTGCTCATCGGCGCCGATCCGCCGGTGTCGTGGCTCGAGAAGATGGGCGTCCGGTTCGTCGAGCGACCGCACCAGTACCAGCTCGGCAAGACCGACGACATCGTGCGACGGTTCGTCGCCCGGGCGACCGAGTGCCCGGAGGACGCGGCGCGCGCGGCGGCGCAGGTGCTCGGCGGCAGCGTCGGCGTCGAGCCGCGGCGCTCGGCCGCGATGCCGGCTGCGATGCCCGCGGCGATCCCCGCGCAGGCGGGGTCGCTGCCGATGCCGATGGGCGAGCCGGTGTCGGGCCCGCGCAAGTGGCTGCGCTCGGCGACCAGCATCTTCTCGAACCGCGTGAACTCGGTCGTCGGGCCGTTACCTCAACCTCATGGCGCGGCCCACAGCGCGGGGTTCGGCGCGGCGTCGGGGGGCAAGTCGGACGCGCGGGGCGGGCGCGCGAAGAAGTTCGATGCGCCGGTGCCGCTGTCGGAGTTCGCCAGGCGCGGCAAGAGCGGCAGCCAGAGCCACACCGGTCACGGCCGGCGCGACGCGCTGTCGGCCGGCGAGCGCACCCGGATCCTGCGGATGTTGCGCGACGAGGGCGGCCGCCTGGCCGACGAGGACGAGCAGGTCTACATCGGCGGCGCGCCGGGCAACCGCGACTACGACTTCGACTTCGACGATGACTCGCCCGCGCCGGCGCCCACCAACCCGCGCCCCGACGTCCCGGCCAAGCCCGCCGTCGTCGTCGGGATCGCGCAGGCGCAAGCCGCGCGCACCAACAACAAGCGGGCGTCCGCGGCGTTCGCGCACCCGCGGCCGGTCGGCCAACCGTCGCAGATCGCGCAGCCGCCGCTCACCTTGCCGCCGTCGCCTGAGGTGCCGCCACCGTTGCAGCCCGCGGCTCCGCCGCCGCCACCGCCGCGGTCGCGCACGATCAACGTGCCGCAGGCTCCCGCACCGCCGCCCCGGCCGCTCAACGTGCCCACGCCGATGCCGCGCCGGTCGGTGCCGTCGCCGTTCAACGACGAGCCCACCCGGCAGGTCGATGACGATCTGCTGACCGCGCTGCGCAACTCGGTGCCCGCGAAGCCATCCCCGCGGGTGTCGACACCCAAGCCCACGCCCAAGCCAACGCCCAGGGCTAGCCTGCCCAAGCCGCTGCCGCGGCCCAGCGTGGTCCGGCCGGCGGCGCACGACGATCCGACGCGGCTGGCCCACGTCGCTTCGCTCGGGTTCAACGAGAGCGAGGGCTCCGAGGACCTGACGCGGCCCAGCGATGACTTCCCGCCGCGGTTCGTGGCGCCGTCGCCCACCACCGACCCAAGCTTCGACTCGGCGGAGGAGCACCGCGATCCCGAGGAGGCGACCCGGCTCGCCAGCCTCGAGGGCATCGCGGCGATGGAGCGCGCCAGGAACCACGGCTCGCCGAATGACGAGCGCACGCGCGCCGTCAATATCCGCAACGATCCAAGCATCTCGGATATCGACTGGGACCTGGACTAGACCGCGCGCGATGAGACAGGTGCCGACAATACCCGGCGGCCTCGGAGGACAGGTCCGCGACGGCGTCGACGACACGCTCCGGGCCGAGCCGTCGCGCGAGCCGGCGGACGCGAGCGCGACGCCGAGGTCCGTGGCCGTACCTGAGCGCTATCGGCTCGGACCCGAGCTCGGCCGCGGCGGGATGGGCCGGGTCGTCGAGGCGTTCGATCTCCAGCTCGGCCGCACCGTCGCGCTCAAGGAGGTGCTGCCCAAGGGCGGCCCGGGCGTGGCGCGCCGGTTCGTGCGCGAGGTCCAGCTGACCGCGCGGCTCGAACATCCATCGATCATCCCGCTCTACGATTCGGGGACCACCGCCGACGGCCGGCCGTTCTACGTGATGCGCCGGGTGTCCGGAAAGCCGCTCGATCAGCTGATGGCGCAGGCCGCTGATCTCGACGAGCGGCTCACCCACCTCCCGGCGCTGCTCGCCGCGATCGACGCGGTGGCGCACGCCCACCGCCGCGGGGTGATCCACCGCGATCTCAAGCCGGCGAACATCCTGGTCGGCGAGCTCGGCGAGATCGTCGTGATCGACTGGGGCCTCGCCAAGGTGATCGGCGAGGACGGCGACCGGCCCGGCACGGTGATCGCGGCGGCGACCGAGAGCCTGCGCACACAGATGGGCTCGGTGTTCGGGACGCCGGGGTTCATGTCGCCGGAGCAGGCGCGCGGCGAGGAGCTCGGCCCGCGCGGCGACGTCTACGCGCTCGGTGCGATCCTCTACCAGCTGCTCGCCGGCGCGCCGCCGCACACCGGGACGAGCGCCACCGAGGTGATCGTCAGCACCGGCAGCCGCGCGGTCACGCCGGTCAACGTCGTCGCGCCCGGCGCGCCTCGCGATCTGGTCGCGATCGTCGGCAAGGCGATGGCGTTCGACCAGGCGGGGCGCTACGGCGACGCCGGGGCGCTCGGCGAGGATGTCCGCCGGTTCCTGGCCGGCCAGCTGGTCGCCGCGCATCGCTACACGCCTGGCCAGCGCGTCGCACGGTTCGCGCGCCGGCATCGCGCGCCGCTGTCGGTGGCCGCGCTCGCGATGGTCTCGGTCGCGGTGCTCGCGTGGGTCGGCGTCCACCGCATCGTGCGCGAGCGCGACGCCGCCAACGACGCGCGCGAGCAAGCCGCCGCCGGCCGCGCCGCCGCCGAGCGCGCGGTCGCCGACCTGCGGCGCAGCGCGGACCAGCTCCTGGTGCTGCAGGCCCACGGCCTGCTCGACGGCAACCCGACCCACGCGGCGGCGGTCCTCAAGGCGCTCCCCGAGACGTCCGAGCGGCTCGGCGACGCGCGGGCCGTGGCGCAGGCCGCCGCGGTGCGCGGGGTGGCGTGGACGATGCCGACCCCCGAGCTGGTCACCGTGATCGCCGAGCTGTCGGCGGACGCCAAGTTCCTGCTCCAGGTCTCGCGCGACGGCGCCGTCCGGGTCTGGGATCTCGATCGCCGGCAGCTCGTGATCGCGAGGTCGTACCCGCACAACCCGCGCGCGGTGTGGGCGGGCAAGCTCGCGCTGGTGATCTCCGACCAGGCGCCGCCCCAGCTGCTCGATCCGTTCGCGGGGACCAGCGCCGAGCTGGCGATCGGGCCGATCCGGTGGGCGGTCGCGACCACCGGCGGCGATCGCGTCGCCTACCTCGACGATCACGGCGCCGCGAACCTGCTCGACGTCGCGACCCTGGCCACGCATCCGCTGTGGCCCGGTCACCGGCCCGGCCACATCGAGATCGCCGGCGACGGCAGCTGGATCGCGCTCGCCGACAAGACGGCCGTGGTCGTGCTCGATCCCGACGGCCGCGAGCTCGCGACGCACCCCGGCGCGGCGGTGCAGCTGGCCCGGTCGCGGTTCGACGAGCTGGCGTTCGCGACGTCCGACAAGGTCGTGCTGTGCACGCTAGAGCCGCGGCCGGTGTGGAGCGAGGTCGACCTCGGTCCGGCGCGGCCGGCGTTCCCGATCCGCATCGTGTTTCGCGGCCACGAGCTCGATGTCCTCTTGTCCAGCCTCGTGGTCATGGCCTGGAAGGACGGCCAGCTCCACCAGCGGCTCAAGCTCGAGGGCCTGAACTACACCTTGCTCGAGGCCGACCGCGACCTGCTCGTCGCCCCGGGCATCGACGGCAAGCTCCACTTCTGGAACGACCTCGTGGCCGGCGAGCTCCACCTGCCGATCCCGGTCGCCTACCACAAGGTGCTCGCGCGGCCGGGCGCGTCGCGGCTCGTCGCGATCGGCAGCAGCGTGATCGTCGGCTTCGGGCTCGCCGACACGATCCCCGACCTGATCGATCGGACGTCGGCGACCCTGGCGACGTTCGTCGACGACGACACCCTGCTGCTGTGGAGCCAGCCGGGCGGGCAATGGCAGTGGTACGACGTCCGGACGTCGGCGACCAAGCCGTTCCGCTACGATCCGATCGGCATCCCGCAGCTCATGGACATCGACGCAGGCGACGGCCGCGTCGCGGTCCGCGAGATCATCGCGAGCGGTGCGGGCACCAGCGACACCGCCGTGGTCGTGCTCCGCAAGAACACGACCGAGCAGCACCGGCTCGCGCGTGGGCCGGGGGCGTGGGCGCGGCTCATGCCCCACGGCGCGGTGATCTACGGCGACGGCGACGGCAGGCTGTTCGGCGTCACCGACGCGGGGCCGCCGCGCGAGCTCGCGAAGCTCGACGGCGCCGTCGACGGCGCGGTGGCGATCGGCGCGACCGGGTTCGCCGCGGTCTCGCGCAACGGCGAGCTGATCCGCGGCGATCTGGCGACCGGGGCGCTTCACCGCACGCGGGTCGAGCCGGGCAAGATCTGCGTGATCGCCGCGGATCGCACGGGGCGCGTGGTCGTCGCCGAGGACAACCGCCTCGTGGTCTGGGATCGCGAAGCCGTGCAGGTCGCCAGGCTCGACCAGCCGATCACGCGCATCGAGCCGATCGAGGGCGGCGCGCTGCTCGGGCTCGCGGATCGCTCGATGGTGCGGACCTCGCTCACCGCCGGCGCCCCGGTGACGGTCGTGATGGCCGCGGCCAGCCAGCCGCCGCTCGTCAGCGGCGATGGCCGCGTGGTCGTCGGCCAGTCGGTCAACGATCAGGCCGTCGTGTTCGAGACCACGACGTCGGCGACGTGGACCCTGCCGTCGTACTACGCGTCGTCCCAGCTCATGACGATCTCGCCGTCGACTCGCCGGTTCGTGCAGGCCAGCCTGGGGCGGCTCGCGCTGTGGTCACTGCCGCTGGCGCCGCAGGACCTGAAGCCGTGGCTCGACGAGCGCACCAACGCCGCGACCGACCGCGAGCACAAGCTGATCTGGCCGGCGAACCCGTAATCGGTCGACGCGCAAGCGCGAGGTCGTCGACGCCTTCCCAGGCTGCACACGGGCGGGCTGCTTACCAACCGGGAGCGGCGCGCTATAGTGGCTCGGTGGTCGCGGTACCGGTCCCCATGCAATCCAGGCCCGAGGCGCGGGTGTTTCGCGTCGAGGAGTTGCTCGTGCACGCGCGCGCAGGGCGGATCCGTGTGCCGACCTTTCAGCGTGGGTTCAAATGGGAGCGGGCGGACGTTGGCAAGCTGCTCGATAGCATCTGGCGCGGCTATCCGATCGGCACGCTGCTGTTGTGGTCGAAGATCGGGCCCGCCGGGCAGGTGACACTCGGTGATCTCACCTTCGAGGTCAACGAGCAGAACCAGGCGTGGTTCGTGGTTGACGGGCAGCAGCGCATCGTGTCTCTGGTCTCGTCGCTGCTCAGTCATGGCCGGCGGGCGCACAAGTTCGACTTCTACTTCGATCTCGTGAACGGTGAGGTGGTGCCGTCTCGGCGAAGCAGCGAGCCTGCGACCCACTTGCCGCTCGATCGCGTTGTGGACTCCGAGGAGCTGCTGGCGTGGGTCGATGATCACCGCACGGCGCTCACGCCCGAGCAGATCCGGCTTGCGCTTCGCGTCGGCAAGGCCTTGCGCGAGTACGAGCTCCCTGCCTACGTGGTCAACATCGACGATGAGCACGTGGTGCGCGAGATCTTCGAGCGCACGAACTCGACGGGCAAGTCGCTGGCGGTCAGCGATGTGTTCAATGCGCTGCATACACCGATCAACCGTCGACCTGCTGGCAGCCTCCAGGATGTGGTCCAAAGGCTGCGCGTACGCTCCATTGGTGACATCGATGAAGATCAGGTCCTGCGTAGCCTGCTGGCCATCGAGGGTCGAGATCTGGCCGGTGACCTGCAGCGTCAGTTGCTCGATGTTGACATCCCAGCGGCGCTCGAGCGCGTTGAACGAGCGATGGATCGGGTGTTCGGATTTTTGGCTCAGGACGCAGGTATTCCGCATCTCCGGCTCTTGCCGTATCAGAGTCCATTGACTGTCCTGAGCGCGTTGTTTAACCGTTTTCCGACTCCGTCGACGCGAGCTCGAAGGTTGTTGACGCGTTGGCTCTGGCGCGGCACGGCGAGCGGCGAGTTGCGTGGCGATGGCAAGGGTATGCGCCCGGCGCTGGAGGCCATGAGTTCCGGCGCGAGTGACGAAGCGACGGCGCAAGGTATTCTTGCGACGGTTTCGACCCGGCGGCCCGACTTCAAGCGATCAGAGCAATTCAACCTGCGGCACGCGCGCTCGCGGCTGTCCGCGATTGTCCTCCTCGAGCTGCGGCCTCATGACCTGCGCACCGGCGAGCCGCTCGATGTTTCCGCGCTGCTCAACGGTCACCACGACATCGCTCCGCAGATCATAGCTCGCCGGCCGGGGTCATTGTCCGCGACGCAGGCAGCCGCGTTCTCGTCGGTCGGCAATCGCGTTTTGCACCCCAGCCACGGTGATGTATCGCTGCTTGCGATGCTGGTTGCCGCGGCCAGGGCGCAAGCAGGGTTGCCCTCCATCACGAGCTCGATCTCTGCACACGTGCTCGCGAGTCACGCGATCTCGCCGCAGGCGCTGCAGGCGCTGCGGGACGACGATCGAGTCGCGTTCCTGGAGCTCCGCCGCGAGCAGATCGACGCTGCCACCGCACAACTCGTCGACCGCCACGCCGAATGGAATCACTCGGACCGGCTATCGATCGCGGCACTATCCTACGAGGAAGATTGACGTGGAGCTGCGTGTTCTGCTCGGAGCACGCGATGTGGGCGTCATTCGTAGCCAGCCCGATGGCAGGACCGAGTTCACATTTTCGTCCGACTATCTGAGCGCCGAACAGCGACCGGTGCTAGGCCAGTACTTCGAGGATCACCTGGGCGAGATCCATCGCAGCCAGACCCAGCTCCCGGCGTTCTTCTCCAACCTGCTCCCCGAAGGCGGGCTCAGGGAGCTCATCGCGCGACGCGCCGGCGTTCATCGCGATCGCGAAGCCCATTTGATCGCACTGCTCGGCGAGGATCTTCCAGGTGCCATTGTCGTACGTCGCTCGGATGACGGAGCGGGCGAGCCGGCAGCGGAGGCAACTAGCCCGGGTGCGTCCGATGGAGCACTCGAAGCGACCGGAGCCGAGCCTGGAGCACTTCGATTCTCGCTGGCGGGCGCGCAGTTGAAGTTCTCGGTGCTCTACCGAGCGGGTGGGCGCGGCCCGACGCTGCCCATCGACGGCCGAGGGGGCAACTGGATCGCGAAGCTTCCGAGCGAGACGTACCCCAACGTCCCGGAGCACGAGTTCGAGATGGTGCGCTGGGCGGGGCGCGCCGGGATCACGATCCCCGAGGTCGAGCTCGTGATGGTCGGCGAGATCTCCGGTCTACCGATCCAGCTCGATCCGAATCGATACGCGTTCCTGTCACGGCGGTTCGATCGACCCGAAACCGGCGGGCGAATCCACCAGGAAGACTTCGCGCAGGTCGTCAATGTGAGAGTCGCCGAACGCTATGGCGTGCTGAGCCACGCAAGCATCGCGCGGATCGTGCGCGATGTCGCCGGAGACGACGACTTCGATGAAGTCATCCGCCGCACTGCGTTCAACATCCTGATCGGAAACGGCGATGCGCACCTCAAGAACTGGTCGCTCACCTACCCTGATGGCGTACGAGCGCGACTCTCGCCAGCCTATGACCTCGTCGACACCGTGACCTATATTCCGGACGACAAGCTGGCGCTGAAGCTATCGCGGGAGCGCCGGTTCCACGAGCTTCATCTCTCGCACTTTGAACGGCTCGCCGACGATGTCGGTGTCCCAAGAGACCGGGTGACCGGCGTCGTCCGCGATACGGTCCAGCGAGTGATGGCGACGTGGCCCACCGACACCCGCGACCCGCCACGCATCGCCGCGCTTCGCGCTCATGTCGAGCGGTTGCCACTTCTCGCCGAGGCCGGCTGAGCGATGGATCTCGGAGATCTTGCGAGTAGCCGGCGCTACCCAGGCGATTTGCAAAATCCCCCACCGCCGTCGGGTTTCTCCACAGCGGCGCGTCAGAGGCCTTGATATGCGGTGGTGTAGGGCCGCCGATCTGGGCGTCGCGCCAGCGAAAATTACACCGCCGGGGTCGCGGATCAGCTGGTCCACAGCTTGCTGCCGGAAGGCCCAGAGGACCCCATGAACCGCATTACCTTGCTCTCCCTAGCCCTGGCCACCGCGGCCTGCTCGTCGTCGAAGCAGCCGACCCGTGAAGAGTACGACGACACCGCACAGGCGATCGCATCGAACACCTCGACCAGCAGCGGCGGCAGCAGCGGCGGCGGCGATGTGTCCTCGATGGCCGACACCGTCTCGCTGTCGCTCGGCGTGATGCCGCAGGGCATCTCGCTGATGGGCGATGGCCACTTCCACGGTACCCGGCTCGGGGTCGACTACAGCTACTCGCTGACCTGCAAGAGCGTGGCGGGCGTCGTCGCCGCGTGCGGGCCGACCACCGATCAGGCGACCGTCCAGGTCGCGTGGTCCGGCAACCTCACCAGCACGGCGGTCGACGCCAGCGTGAGCCGCACCGGCAGCTGGACCGTCACCGGCCTGCAGAGCAGCACCGCCACGTTTTCGGGCGACAGCACGCTGTCGTTCGATGCCACGCTGCGCTCGATCTTCCGGCCGGGCGTGACCGCGACCTACAACTTCGACGCGAGCGCGTCGTACAACGCGGTCAAGATCACAACCCAGCAGCGCCAGGTCATCGATGGCTCGGCCAGCTTCGATCTGACGGCGCACCACACGGTCACCGGCGCGGGCACCAACAACGTCGACGCATCGTTCGACGTGCATGCCCAGATCACGTTCCACGCCGACCACACGGCCGAGCTGGTGCTCGACGGCACCCAGCACTACTCGCTCGACCTCGCGACCGGCGTCGTGGTTCGCGTCGGGGCGTAACGGCCTTCCCGACGTTCCCGCCCACCGGCCCGCGCGGCCGGTCGACTCCAACGCGGAGGCTGCGACGGGGCGTGTAGTGGCGCTTGGATCGCGTCAGGAGATCTGGCATCGTCAGGGGATGAAGGTTTCGTGGGGCTTCGGGTGCAGCGCACTGTTGATGATGGCAACGGCGGGGATGGCGGTCGCCGGCAAGGACAAGGCCCCGGCGGCGCACGAGCGGGCGTCGAAGGCCAAGGCGGAACCGTCGGGTGGCAAGGCGGCCGCGCCGGATGACAAGGCAGGCGAAGCCGCTGGCGAAGCCGCGAACGCTGAGGCCGACGCCCCCAGCGGCGCAGCGCAGCCGAGCATCCCGCACATCGTCGGGCCCAAGCTCGTCGATCTGGGGCATCACGCGCAGATCGATCTGCCTGCCGGGATGAGCCTGCTCGAGCAGGCTCAAGCGCAGGAGCTGCTGCGCAAAGGCGGTAGCTCCGCCGAGGGTGTGGTCGCGGTGATCGCGCCGGTATCGGATGCGGCGAACTGGCTCGTCGTGATCGAGGCGGACGATGTGGGCTACGTCAGCGACGACGACGCCGGTGATCTCGACGCCGGTGAGATGCTCGAGCAGTTCAAGGCCGGGACGCTCGAGCAGAACAAGAAGCGGGTCGCGCTGGGCGTGCCCGAGCTGTTCGTCGATGGCTGGAGCGAGCCGCCGCGCTACGAGCGCGCGAAGCGGCACCTCGTGTGGGGGCTGAACGGTCACGCCAGCGACGGCAAAGTGGTGAACTTCTTCACGCGGTTCCTCGGGCGAAATGGCTACCTCTCGGTCGATCTGATCGACGAGCCGTCGAAGATCGAGGCGTCGAAGGCAGAGGCGTTGTCGATCCTGACCGCGGTGCACTTCACCCCGGGGTTTCGCTACGAGGACCACGTCGGCACCGACCATGACTCGGGGCTCGGCCTGAAGGCGCTGGTGCTCGGCGGCGCCGGCGTGGTGATCGCCAAGAAGACCGGGATCCTGATCGCGATCCTGCTGGTCTTGAAGAAGGGCTTCATCGTGGTCATCGCCGCGATCGGCGGGTTCTTCAAGTGGCTGTTCGGCCGCCGGAAGCACGAAGCGGCGGACGCTTCGCTGATGGTGTCGGACCCTCCGCTGGCCGCGCCGCCCCCGCCGTCCGATCCGCCCGATCTGGGCGAGCCACCGGTCGGCTGACGCCACAAGACGGCTGCGCAGCATCGCGGTCGCTCGCGCGAGGCCCTGGGTTCACCGGCCGGCGAAGCCGGCGCGCAGGATCGCCTCGGCGGCCTTGAGCGCGGTGACGCGCGCGGTGGGATCGTCGGGCATCGCGGCGACGAGCTCGCCGAGCGGCCTGCGGGCCTTGCGGTTGTCGAGGAACGCCTGGGCAAGCGAGCGCACGAGGCTCTGGGGGTCGACGCCGGGCAGATCGATCGGCCCCGGCTTGAGCGCGGGAGCGTCGGCCCACCGGGCGACCGCGTGCATCAGCGGGGCTTGCTCGGACCACAGCGTGGTGAGCTCCTGGAGGCCGAGGGCGCGGCCGGCGAGCTGCTCGCCGAGCGCGGCGAACCCGAGCCAGGCGAGCCACATGCGCGCGAGGATCGGGGCCATCGTCGAGCGCGGGGCGTACTGCCTGGGGCCGTACAGCTCGTTGAACCGCAAGGACGGCGTGAGCCAGCTGGCGGCGGTGAGGGTCGGGAGCGAGGGAAGCTGCCAGGCGGTGCCGAGGATCGCGGTGAACGCTGCGGTCGCGACGCTGCGCTCGCGCTCGAGGGCCGCCGCGTCGGCCTGGGCGCCCCACCCGGCGGCGAGGTCGCCCGGCGCGGCGAACAGCGCGGCGGCGATCGCGCGCTCGGCGTCGACGAACGCGCGGCCCTCGGCTTGGGGATCGCGGGCGGCGAGCGGAGTCCCGATCACCGTCGGATCGGCGATCGTGGCGATCTCGGCGGCGACCTCGGCGTGCGTGATGCCGTCGTCGCCGACGCCGAGCGGGCAGATCACGCTGTTGTAGTCGACGATGGTGTACGGGCCGATCCGGAACACCCGGTTGAACGGGAACAGCCGGCACGACGCCGGCTTGGCGGCCCGGCCATCCTCGACCTCGACGCGGCACAGCCCGTCGTCGGCGAGGAACCAGCAGCGATCGCGCGGGTTGAACGCGGTGATCGCCTCGCCGCGGCGGCGCAGGAACGCGGCGATCGCGGGGCGCCGCGCGAGCAGCTGGACGAGCTGGCCGCCGGTGACATCGAGGCCGATGCCGTGGCCCTTGCAGCACGCGCCGCAGCCGCGGCACTCGTAGCGAAACCGCCGATCCGGCCACGTGAAGTACACGTGCTCCACCGCTTCCGAGTATGCCCCTGAAACGCGGGCCGAGCGCCCGCCGCTCGTCGATGTTTACTGTCGAGGATCGCCGCGGGTGCGCGCGTACGTACCGCCTGGTCCGTGTCGACTACACAGGAACTCCTTGACCTTCGGTCAATCGTTCCTGTTCCGCCTCGATCGATAGGGGACGTTCCCCCCGCTGGACTGGCGAAGCCAGTCCGACGGGATGGCCCGGCGGAGCCGTGCCATT
>Ga0137438_1000160_pt1 | contig 12187 bp, 8 predicted proteins | sample EasRivERMGT157_2_FD_102327 | JGI IMG/M metagenome (GOLD analysis project Ga0137438, IMG submission 102327) | Soil microbial communities from meander-bound floodplain in the East River, Colorado, USA - East River MetaG ERMGT157_2 | ecosystem: Environmental > Terrestrial > Soil > Floodplain ... | reverse complement strand
GCGTGCTGCGCGATGATCGGCTGCGCGTGACCTACCTCGCGAACCTGATCGACAACTGACCGCCAGCTGATCGACAACTGACCGCCAGCTGATCGGCAGCTGATCGCCAGCTGATCGGCAGCTGATCGCCAGCTGCTCGCCAGCTCACCGCCAGCTCACCGCCAGCTGATCGCCAGCTCACCGGCCAGCCGATCGTCAGCCGAGGCGGCTCGTCATTGGTCGCGCTCGAGGCGGGCGATGTAGAACGCGTCAGCCTCGGGCGGCCAGGTGCGCTGCTCGGAGACCAGGCGCAGGCCGGTGCGCTCGACCAGCGCGGCGATCTGGTCCGGGCCTTCCGCGCGGGTGAACGTGCAGACCGAGTAGATCAGCGCGCCGCCCGGCGCGAGCCGCGGGACGACGCTGTCCAGTAGCTCGCGCTGGACCTGGGCGAGCCGCGCGACGTCGCCGGGCTTGATTCGCCACTTGGCGTCCGGGTGGCGGCGCAGGACTCCGAGGCCCGTGCACGGCGCATCCAGCACGATCAGGTCGTAGGCGGCGGCGAGCGGCGCGGCGGGATCGAGCAGATCGCAGGCCACGGGCGCAAGGCTCGTGATGCCCAGCCGGCGGGCGGTCTCGGCGGCGAGCGCGAGCTTGGTCTGCGACTGATCGGCGGCGGTGATCCGCGCGGCGTCACCCGACAGCTCGGCGAGGTGAGTCGCCTTGCCGCCGACGCTCGCGCACGCATCGAGGATGCGCTGGCCCGCGCGCGGCGCGGCGGTCAGCCCCACGAGCTGCGCGCAGGTGTCATGGACGGTCCACAGCCCGGCGCGGAAGCCGGCGCTGCGCGCCGGATCGCCGAGACCCTCGAGCGCGATCGCCATCGGCGCCGCCGCGACCGGAGTCGCCGTGACCCCGGCTGCCTGCAGCTGCTCGATCACGGCCTCGCGCGTCGCCCGCAGGGCATTGACTCGCGCGATCAGCGGCGCCGGCTGCGCAAACGCCGCCGCAAGCTCGATGCTGCGGTCGCCCACGCTTGCCGCTGCCTCGCTCGGCCGGTCGTCGCGCTCGGCGGCCATCACCAGCTCGTCGGCGATCCACGCTGGCAGCGAGTGCTCGATCTCGAGCCGCGCCCGCGGATCGCCTGGCAGCGCCGGCTCACCCGCGGTCGCGAGCTTGCGCAGCACGGCGTTACAGAACCCGGCGAGCTTGGCGCCGCCGACCGCACGCGCGGCGTTGACCGCGTCATCGACCGCGGCGTAGCCCGGGACGCGATCGAGGAACACCAGCTGGTACGCGGCGACCCGCAGCGCGGTAACGACGCGCGGCGGCGAGCGCTTGAGATCGGCGTGCGCGGTCAGCGCGCGATCGATGCGCGCCCGGTTGCGCAGCACCCCGTACACCAGCTCCGAGGCGAGCCGGCGATCGCGCTCGTCGAGCCCCGAGCGCACGAGCTCGCCATCGAGCGCCAGCGTGGCCCACGCGCCGCCCTTGTCGACGCGATCGAGCACGCGCCGCGCGACGTCGCGTGCGGTCAAGCCGGCTCCGGCCGCGCGAGTACATCACCCACGGCGATCCCTCGGCCCGCCGCGAACTGGGCCGCCGCCATGCGCTTGCGCCCGGCCGCCTGCAGCTCGCGGATCACGACCGCGCCGTCGGCAGCCGCCACGTGGATCCCGCCGGCCTCGATCGCGAGCACGGAGCCGGGCGCGCCGGAGCCAGGCGCGCTACCACCGGGCGCCGGTCGGGCGCGGAACAGCTTGACGATCTGGCCGCGCAGCATCGCCTGCGCGCCCGGCCACGGATCGACGCCGCGGATCCGCGCCGCGACCGCCGCTGCCGGCTGGGCGAAATCGATCATGCCATCGGTCTTGGCCAGCATGGGCGCATGACTCGCGCGCGCGTGATCCTGCGCGACCGGGTGCGCCGTGCCGGCTTCGATGGCTGCGATCGCCTCGAGCAGCGCCGCCGCGCCGATCGGCGCCAGCCGCGCAAGCAACTCGCCCGCCGTCTCGTCGGGATCGATCGCGACGCGCCGCTCGAGCAACACCGGTCCGGTATCCATGCCCTCGTCGAGTTGCATGATCGACACGCCGGTCTCGGCCTCGCCGTTGATCACCGCCCACTGCACCGGCGCCGCGCCGCGATACTTCGGCAGCAGCGAGCCGTGCACGTTGATGCAGCCGCGCGGCAGCGCCTCGAGCACGGGCCCCGGCAAGATCTTGCCGTACGCGACGACCACCGCGAGCGTTGCACCCGACGCCACCAGCGCATCGCGCAGCTCGCCGGTCTTCGCCGATCGCGGCTGGATCACCGGCAGCCCGAGCTCCAGCGCCGCAAGCTTCACCGCCGGCGCGGTGAGCTGTCCGCCGCGCCCGGCCGGCTTGTCCGGCTGCGACACCACGAGCGCGACCTCGTGGTGCTCGCGCAACGCGCGCAGACACGGCGCTGCGAACTCGGGAGAGCCCATGAAGACGACCCGCACGACGTCGATGTATCACCCGGCGTACGCATACGGTAGCCCGCGGCTACATCAAGGTGGACGTCGCCGATCACGCCCACGACCATGTCATCGTCAACCCTCACGATCACGTTCCGCCATGAAGCTGCGTGGAATGATGCCGACGCCTGAGCTAGCCGCACCGAGGTCGAGAGCTTCTCGAGAGAGCGCCGACGAGATCATTCGCGGACATCTGCGATGGCGGCGGCCACGTCAACGCGCGCGCAGGCGATGGGGGCCTACGGCGAGCGGTAGCTTCCACGCCATTCACTGCGAGGCACAGGTAGTTGAGTGTTGCGGCGGTGACCGCTGCGCGATGCGGCCGTACGCTGTCTCCCGCGAGACGAGGCCCGCCATCGCCGTCAGCGCGCGTGTCCGCGTTCTTCACAGAGCGCGCGCGAGGGGCCGAGGGGGCGAGAGCGTGGGCGAGGGGGGAGGGCGCGAGGGCGCGAGGGCGAGGCAGTCAGCGCGGCAGGGCGGCGTCGCCCCGCGAGCGCAGCTCGCCGATCGTCTGCGCGTAGTCCTTGGTGCCGAACACGCCCGAGCCGCTCACGATGACATTGGCGCCGGCCGCGCACGCCGCGGCGACGTTGTCGATCTTGATGCCGCCGTCGATCTCGATGTCGACCGCGAGGCCGCGCTCGTCGATCATGCGGCGCAGCCGGCGGATCTTGTCGAGCGCGCTCGGGATCAGCTGCTGGCCGCCGAAGCCCGGGTTGACCGACATCACGAGGACCTGCGCCACGTCGCCGAGCACCCACTCGATCGCCTCGAGCGGCGTCGCCGGGTTGAGCACGACGCACGGGCGCTTGCCGAGGTCGCGGATCTGCTGCAGCGTGCGATGCAGGTGCGGGCAGGCTTCGGCGTGGACACCGATCAGATCGGCGCCCGCCTTGGCGTACGCCGCGACCCAGCGCTCGGCGTCTTCGATCATCAGGTGGACGTCGAGCGGCAGCGCGGTCGCGCGCTTGACCGCCTCGATCACGACCGGGCCGATCGTCAGGTTCGGCACGAAGTGGCCGTCCATGACGTCGACGTGGACATAGTCCGCCGTCGCGATCGCCTTCACCTCGTCGGCGAGCCGGCCGAAGTCTGCGGAGAGGATCGAGGGAGCGATCTTGACGCGCACGCGCGCACGCTACCATGTTCCGGCGGCATGCCCGACTGGGCGTGCGCCAGCGCTCAGTAACCGGCGAACAGATCGGTCAGCCGCACGTCGAGCGCGGTCGCAACTTTGAACAAGCTCGACACCGACGCGCTCGATTCGGCGCGCTCGATCTGCGAGAGCAGCGAGACCGAGAGGTTGGTGCGCCGCGCCATCTGCTTCAGCGTCAGGCCGCGCGCCTTGCGCAGGTCGCGGATCTGCCGGCCGATCGCGGCGTGGAGCTCGTCCTCGCGCCGCAGCACGAGCCCTTTCTTCTTCGCGATCCGCGCGATCACGTCGCGGAACTCCGCAGGAGTAAACGGCTTATGAATGTAAGCCGAGACCTCGTGCTGGATCGAGGCCGAGGCCGTCTCGAGCGAGGGGTAGCCGGTCAGGATGATGACCGCGATGTCATCATCGACCTGGCGGATCTCCGCGAGCAGGTCGAGCCCCGAGATCTTCGGCATCATCAGGTCGAGCACGACGAGATGAAATACTTCATCTCTGATGCGTGCCACGGCGGCCGATGGGTCGGCCAGCGTCGTCACCTCGAACCCTTCAGCGTTCAAGAAATCCTGGAGATATTCACGAATGTCCTGGTCATCATCGATGACCAGCACCGAGAGCTTGGCGGCGGTTCGGAGTGGGACTGCACCGACTACTGCACCTGCAACCATGGGAGCGACCATGGTTGTTACGATATACCCAAAAAAAGGTGCCGCGGAGCCCGACGTGGGCTCCGCGGCAGTCGGGGCGACAGGATTTGAACCTGCGACTCCTTGGTCCCGAACCAAGTGCGCTACCAGGCTGCGCTACGCCCCGGAGGGAGCAGTTTGGTAGCTTGCCGCGAAGGTTATGTCAACGCCGCAGCACCGGCAGCGCGATATGAACCCCTAGTTCCGCGAACATACCGAGATTTGCGACGGCACCGACGCGCGCGAACGGCGTGATACCGGCGAACCCCCAGACCCCGATCGACGCTCCTAGCCGCGGATGGGCGAGCTCCGAGATCTCCAGGATCGGCCCGAGTGAGGCGCCCATCATGCGGCCGAGTACATGTGTGCCGATCAGGCCATCTACCCACACGCGACCACCGCCGCGCTCGGTCCACCGGCTCGCCCCGAGGTTGAGCCCGGCCAGCCCGAGCAGATCGCGCTCGTGCACCACGACGACCGCCGCCTCGCCGCCAAATGTCGAGTCCCACCTGGCGTCGATATGGCTGGCGGCACCGACCGGTCCGAGCCACAAGTAGGTGCCGTCGAGATCCCAGCTCGGCCCGAACGTCGCGCGCGGCACCACCACTGGCTGTGGCGATGCCGGTGCGTCGGGCACGATCGCGACCGGATCGGCAAAAGCTCCCCGGATGACAAGCAGAAGACATGCGATCACGCGCACGACGCGCCGCCGGCAAACCTGGGGGCGAATTCCCCAGTGGATCGGCTTCACCGCTACATATCGCGCGCACATCCTGGTAAATTCAGGGCCTAAACGAGTGGGGGTGCGGCTCGTAGTTTGCTTCTGACCGGCCTCGAATTTGTGAGGACGGAAGACCGCTATACAGAGCGCCCCGCGGCCCCGTTCACCGGTGAGATGTCGAACTTGGTCATCCAGCGAAGCGCCCCAGTCGGACCGCCGGGGATGCTACCACCCGGCCTTGAAGCGGACTACGGGGTGGTCCGCCAGCTGCCGCTGTTCGAAGGCATCCCCAACGACGACCTCGTCCACGCGATGTCGCAGGGCGGGATCGCGCTGCGCTCGCTGGAGCGCGACATGTTCGTGCTCGATCCCATCGGTCTGGCGGGTGGTCAGGCCGCGCCCGTCGTGTACGTCGCCCGCGGCCAGGTCGCTGCAGCTGTGTTCACCGAGAACGACCTTCAGGAGCGTCGGGCGGCGCAGCTGGCCCATGAGAACGCGACTCAGGAGGAGCGCGAAGCCGAGTCGCTGATCAAGTCAGCGCCGCTGGCCCGGCTGGCGCTCAAGAACGTCGCGCTGTTCATGGAGGGCGACCTGTTCAACTCCGGCGCGCTGGCGGCGACCCACGGCCAGCCGATCGCGTTCTACACCACGGCGCCATCGGCGCTGATCTCGCTCGATCACCGCTGGATCGCCGAGCTGGCGGTGCGCCACCCGATGTTCGAGCAGCGGCTGCGCCGCCTGTTGTCGGTGTCGCGCGAGCGGCTCGCTTGGGTCTCCGGGGTCAAGCAGGAGCTGCTCGACTTCTTCGTGCGCCAGGGCATCAGCGTGTCGGGCGAGATCGTCCGCGTGCGCCAGCTCGATCTCTGCATCGACTGCAAGCTGTGCGAGGAGGCCTGCGAGGAGCGCTACGGCGCCCGCCGCCTGACCCTGGGCGGCTACCAGCTGGGCATGCTCGACTTCATCTACACGTGCCGGACGTGCACCGATCAGCGCTGCGTCGATCCGTGCGCGTACGACTCGATCAAGTACGACGCCGCGAAGAAGGAGGTCGTGATCAACGAGTCGACCTGTACGGGCTGCACCGCGTGCGCGCAGTCGTGCCCGTACGGCGCGATCGACATGATCGAGGTCGAGGCCGACGCGCCGATGTTCAAGAAGGAGTTCAAGGCGCGGCTCGAGAAGAAGAGCGCGCTGCAGTTCGGTCCGGGGACGCCGCGGATCGCGCGCGCCCGCCGGATCGCCAACAAGTGCGACCACTGCGTCGCCTACGGTGACCAGGCCTGCGTCTCGGCGTGCCCGACCGGCTCGCTGATCGAGGTCAACCCGTACAACCTGTTCCGCGAGCGCTCGCCCAAGATGGCGCAGCTCGCGCGCTCGGGTTACGACGACGATCTCACCAACAAGGATCGCCGCGAGGTCCTGCCGGTGATGCCGTTCACCGAGGGGCTCGCCGTGCGATCGGGCGGGCTCGCCAAGCTCAAGCGCGGCCGCTACGCGCCGCTGCTATTGTGGATGATCGGGATCTTCACGTTCCTGATCGCGCTCGGCGAGGTGCTGCTGCGGCTGTACGCGCCGACGATGTCCTACCAGTTCATGCAGGTCCGCGCCGATCCCAACACGATGGACCTGCCGCTCGAGGCCCAGCTCGAGAACGTCCACTTCCGCGCCGGCGACAAGCTGTCGGTGTACTGCGGCCTGATCGGCGCAGCGCTGATGGTGATCGCGGCGATCTATCCGATCTTCCGGCGCATCAAGCTGTTCCGCTGGCTGGCGTCCAACACGATGTGGTTCGACTTCCACCTGATGGCCGGCACGGTCGGCCCGATGTTCGTGATCCTGCACTCCGCGCTGCGGCTCGACACCTGGGTGTCGGCGGCGTTCTGGAGCATGGTGATCGTCGTGGTCAGCGGCTTCCTCGGCCGCTACCTCTACACCCAGGTCCCCGGGCTATCGAGCGGGGTCGAGCTCGAGGAGCTCGATCACGAGCGCGCGTTCCAGAAGGCGCGGCCGCGGCTGACCGTGCCGATGGCCGAGATCGATCGCGAGCTGGCGATCCAGCGCGCCAAGGCGCAGGAGGTCGCGATGTCGCCGAGCGTGCTGCGCGCGCTGTGGTGGCTGATCTTCCAGGACATCGGACGGATCCCCAACACGATCGCGCGGCGCAGCCGGCTCGCGCAGCTCGGTGTCGACCGCCGCACGCGCCGCGAGCTCGCCAGGCGCGCGGCTCGGATGATCGCCATCGCCCGGCGCCAGGTCGTCGCGCCCAAGGCCCAGCTCTTGCTCCATTCGTGGAAGAAAGTTCACGTGCCGTTCACGGTGATCCTCACGGGCTTTGCCGCCGTCCACATCTGGGTGTCGTGGTCTCGTGCTTGGTAAGCTTCGACGCATGAAACGTGTGGTCGGCCGCGGCTACGCGGTGGTCGCGCTCGTCGTCCTGCTCGGGCTGTTCGGGCGGTCGGGCACGGCCGCCGCGCAAGAGTTCTTCGGCAGCTCGCCAGGGGCGCTCACGGCGAGCCACGGCGCGCTCGACACCAAGGACCACTGCAACGACTGCCACGTCGGCGAGAGCAAGGAGCTGTCGAACGACAAGTGCCTCGGCTGCCACGATCACCAGAACCTCGGCGGGCGGATCGCCGCCGGCAAGGGGTTTCACGCGTCGGCCACCGTGAAGGGCAAGAAGTGCGAGTCGTGCCACCACGAGCACAAGGGCAAGAGCTACGACCTCATGGGCTGGGCGGCGGTGAAGGGCGCCGAGAAGGGCTTCGATCACGAGCTCACCGGGTGGCAGCTCAAGGGCAAGCACGCCGCCACCGAGTGCAAGGACTGCCACAAGGCGAAGGACAAGCAGGGCCTCAAGACGTACATGGGCACCGACCGGCTGTGCGGCAGCTGCCACGCCAAGGATCAGCCGCACAAGTTCGTGCGCAAGGACATGCTCGCGTGCGAGCGCTGCCACGGCGAGAGCGTGTGGAAGCCGACCAAGTCGAGCCTGCAGTTCAACCACGACGATCGCAAGGACGCCGGGATGCCGCTGCTCGGCTCGCACCGCGACGTCGCGTGCATCAAGTGCCACGCCAAGAACGTGTTCAAGCTGCCGTTCGCCAAGCCCGACTCGTGCGGCAACACCGGCTGCCACCAGAGCCCGCACGAGGGCCACCTGTTCGGCGTGCGGCAGTGCGAGTGGTGCCACTCGCCGACGTTCAAGACGCTCAAGAACATCCAGGTGTTCGATCACTCCGAGCGCACGCGGTTCGACCTCGGGCCGGGGCATCGCAAGCTCAAGTGCGAGCAGTGCCACACCAAGGCGCTCGGCGAGGCCAAGCCGAACCGCGCGTGCGAGCAGTGCCACGCCAAGGACTCGCACCACGCCGATCGGTTCAGCGAGTTCGGCTCGCCGCCCAAGTGCGAGACCTGCCACCCGTCGGGCGGGCCGAAGTGGACGCCGAGCAACTTCAACCACGGCGCGCGCACCAAGTTCAAGCTCGAGTTCAAGCACGCCGATCAGGCGTGCCGCCAGTGTCACCGCGGCAAGGGCCCATCGGACTTCGAGCGGTTCACCTTCGATCCGAACAGGGAGTGCATGTCGTGCCACGCGCACGCCAAGGTCCACAAGGACGACGAGCACCCCAACGGCAAGTACAAGAGCTCGCAGTGCCTGCAGTGCCACCGGAACGGCGGCAACAAGGACCAGAAGACCGGCAAGGACAACCCGATCGTCGCCTCGGCCCACGGCCCCAACGGCACGTTCCCGCTGATCAAGAAGCACAAGCCCGTGGCGTGCGGCGACTGCCACACCGGGCGCGACTCGAGGGGCATGACGTCGTTCTCCGGGCTCAAGCCGAACTGCAACGCGGCGGGCCAGTGCCACGAGGACTCGCTGCACACCGGCACGCTCGGCGAGCGCTGCCTGACCTGCCACGTGTCGGGCACGTGGGACGCGCTGAAGTTCGACCACGATCAACCGTTCCCCAAGGACGCCAAGGGCAAGCTCACCGCGTTCCCGCTCAAGGGCGAGCACAAGAAGAACAAGTGCGAGTCGTGTCACCCCGAGCGCAAGTTCGCCGACGCGCCGACCACGTGCGCGTCCGCCGGCTGCCACAAGGAAGACGACGCGCACAAGGGCCGGCTCGGCGACAAGTGCGAGCAGTGCCACGTCGAGACCGGCGACAACATCTTCAACCACAACACGATGGCGGCGTTCAAGCTCGACGGCAAGCACCTGACGGTGCGGTGCGCCGACTGCCACCCGTCGGTGACGTTCAAGCCCCGGCCGGTGGACTGCTTCGGCTGCCACCCCGAGCCCGCGGTCCACAAGGGCCAGTACGGCACCGGCTGCGCGCAGTGCCACACCACGCGGACCTGGGAGGACGTCAAGCCGCTGCACGACGTCGGCGACTTCTCGCTCAAGGGCATGCACGACAACCTCGCGTGCGAGCGCTGCCACCGCGACAACCGCCCGCTCGCCGGCAGCGGCAACCTGTGCATCAACTGCCACCGCCAGGACGACATCCACAACAACTCGCTGTCGCCGCGCTGCGGTGAGTGCCATACGCAGTGGTCGTTCACGCCGGCGAAGTTCGACCATTCGCGGGTCGGCTGTAACCTCACCGGCCTGCACCGCACGATCGCGTGCTTCGACTGCCACAAGAACGGCAATTTCGCCGGGTTGTCGCCGCAGTGCGTGGGGTGCCACCACGACGACTCGCAGCGCGCGCCGTTCAACACGCTGGGCGCGTCCACCCCGCCGGGGATGGGCAACGATCACATCGTCCAGCAGACCTGCGCCAACTGCCACAACCCCAACACCTGGCTCGGCGCGCCTACCCTGGCCGGCGGGCGGGAGTCGGTATGTCGCTAGTCCGCGGCTTGGCGCTCGCGCTGGTCGTCGTCGCGGTCGCCCCGGCGCGCGGGTCGGCGAAGGGCAAGGGCGACGCGGCGAACGACGACGCGGCGAGCGACGATACGGTCATCGTCGACGACGACGCCAGGCCGGCGAAGAAGACCAAGCCGAAGTCCGACGCCGGCGACGACTTCCAGAAGCAGGACCTGAGCGGCCACGATCTCGGCACCGCCAAGAAGGAGAACGCGTTCGAGCGCGATCGGTTCTTCGTCGACAAGACCGACACCAGCAAGACCGAGAAGGGCACGCTGGTCCAGGGCAGCCTGACCTCGACCACGTTCGGCTATCACGAGAGCGGCGATACGATCGCGCCGGTCGCCGATGGCATCCCATCGGCGAGCCAGTTCAACCGGCTGTTCACCGATCTACGGCTGCAGACCGACTTCCGCCACATCGGCGCCGGCCGGTGGGACGCGCGGGTCGACGTGCGCGGGCGCGTCGTCAGCGATCCGGGGAGCACGACCGACGGGTTCACGCCGGCCACCAACTCGACCGTGCAGTCCGGGCTGCTCGGCGAATCCGAGCTCGATATCAAGGAGCTGTGGCTGGTCCGCAACGGCGTACGCAGCGACGTGTTCTTCGGGCGCCAGTTCGTGCCAGATCTCGGCGGGGTCAAGATCGACGGGCTGCGCGTCGACTACGCGAGCTCGAGCAAGTTCACGCTGCTCGGGTTCGGCGGGCTGTACCCGATCCGCGGCTCGCGATCGATCACGACCGACTACCAGCCGCTGCAGTCGAACCCGGCCGCCGACGGCTCGCGGTCCTCGGCCGGGCGGTTCACCGGCGCCGGCGGGTTCGGCGCGGCGTACCGCACGATCGACGCCTACGGCTCGTTCGGCGGCGTCGCCCTGGTCCCGCTGTCATCGGAGAGCCCGCGGGTGTACGGCACGTCGACCGGCTACTGGCGCTACGGCCCCACGCTCGACTTCTATCACTTCGTGGTGCTCGACCTGGTCGGGTCCAACGCGGTCAACGCCGGGCTCACCAACCTGTCGCTCGGCGTCAACTACAAGCCCGATCAGCGGCTGCGCGGCACGCTGAGCTTCAACCGGGTCGACACCGAGACCTTGAACGTCCAGGCCCAGGCGTTCCTGCTCAACCCGGACGCCGGCCTCAACGTGATCCAGAACGAGGCCTACCTGCAGCGGATCGCGACCAACCAGGGCCGCGCGAGCCTGTCGGCCGGGCTCGGCGAGCTGCAGCGCTTCGAGCTCACCGCGGCGCTGTCGTATCGCTACCGCGGCGAGGTCGTGCTCACCGCGCCGCCGCAGATGGTGGCGGCCACGCCGCCGGCGACCGCGACGCTGCCCGCCGCCCAGAGCCTCGAGGTCTACGGCTCGATCACCGACCGCCACTCGATCCAGGATCTGCGGCTCGGCGTCGACGGCTCGCAGATCTTCGGCGTCGGATCGGCGACCTACCAGCGCACCACGTCGCTGTCGCTCCGCGCGTTCGCCTCGCACGAGCTCGCGGGCGGGCACGGCGAGTGGGAGGCCGAGGTCGGCTACAGCAGCACCAAGGACGACGACGCCGGGCAGGTGTGCTCGAGCGTCGTCACTTGCTTCGGCGCCGCGCAGTCGAGCATCCTCTCGATCGGCGGCAACCTGTACTACCGGATCAACCGCGACTGGTTCGCGATGGGCTCTTTGTTCGTCAACCGCAACTCGATCACCCACGTCGACATGGGGGCATCGACCGCCGATCCGCCGGTGCTCGGGCTCAGCGGTTACTTCCGGATCGCCTACCGGTTCTGAACCGCCAGCGGCGCGCGCTGCGCGTCACCGGAACTTGATCGTGCGGTAGCCGAACAGGCGCACGCGCTTGCCGTAGAGGTCGAGCAGGAACAGCCCGAGGACGCCGAGCAAGACGTACGGCCACAGGTCCTGCGTGTAGGGGACCTTCTCGTCGCCGGGGTCCCAGATCTCGGCGGGCTTGGCCTGATCGTGGCCGCCCGAGACCTGGGCCGCGTGGCGCAGCGGCTCGGGGTCGGGCGTGGTGCGCAGGTACTCGAGCGGGTAGGACAGGGCGACCGAGCCGAGCGACTCGGCGACGGTCTTGCCATCGCGCTTGTGCACGGCCTTCAGGAGGTAGCTGCCGTACTTCTGGATCTTGAAGTCGGCGGTGTAACGCCCGGCGGCGGTCTGCTCCATCGCGACGGTGTTCGTGATCTTGTTGGTCGCGGGATCGATCACCTGGAGCTCGGTGTCGAGCTCGTTGACGAACTTGTCGCCGGAGTCGATCGCGTCGACGG
>Ga0137438_1000159_pt1 | contig 12199 bp, 12 predicted proteins | sample EasRivERMGT157_2_FD_102327 | JGI IMG/M metagenome (GOLD analysis project Ga0137438, IMG submission 102327) | Soil microbial communities from meander-bound floodplain in the East River, Colorado, USA - East River MetaG ERMGT157_2 | ecosystem: Environmental > Terrestrial > Soil > Floodplain ... | reverse complement strand
TGCATCGCCTCGATGATCTCGATTTTCTGCTTCCCGGTTGCGACATCCGGCTGGTTCGTCACCACGATGTTAAGGAATCCTGCGTTACGCAGTGACACGAGGGTATCGCGTACTCCCGGCAGGATTTCCAATTCCTCGGCTGACCCCGGCGGATAGGGCTTGCCGTCGCGGACTATCGACTGGTTGATGATGCCGTCACGGTCAAGAAAAACAGCTCGTCTCACTGCGCCGCTGACTCACCACTTGGTCGAGATCTGCTGCAACTCCGGATGCGACACCAGGCAATGCCAGACTACCGCCTGAAACGCTTCGGTATGCGGGGTCACGCGCGAGGCTTCCACTGTCGGCACCACAACGACACAGTCGCCGACCTGCTTGGTATACCCGCCATCGCGTCCCACCACGCCGAACACCTTCATGCCGCGCTGCTTTGCTTCCTTGAGACCGGCTACTATGTTCGCACTCACATTCTTTTCCGCGTTGCCGCCGCCGACGGAGAAGACCAGTACGGCGTCGCTCTTGTTCGCTTTACTGGTCTTGAGCCAGGCTGCGAACACCGTGTCCCACCCTTCATCGTTGGTGCGCGCCGTGAGCTCGGAGACATTGTCGACAGGCGTATAAGCCTCGATGCCACAAAGTTTGCGAAAGTCGTTCACGGCATGGCTGCAATTGGCCGCGCTGCCGCCAACGCCGAGCAGAAACAGTCGGCCACCGCGCTGACGCAGTGCGGCCAACTCTTTGGCCAGATTCTCTATAGCCGCGAGGTCGATTGTTTGCGCAACCTTGGCGACTTCTTCAAAAAACGTCTTGGAATGCATAATCATCCGCTTGTCGGATAGCACGCGCGTAAAACCGTAAATTATAAACGATCCTTTTTCTCCGAGCACATGGGCCGTTCTGCGCCTTGCGTTGTCGTGGCCGCCTGCGTACACGGGCATCGTGCAGCCGGCAGACGACTATAGGCGACAGTGAACGGGAACATTAGCCAGGAATCGCAAATCCCAAGCCCACTGGACAGTTAACAGGTGAGCCTCGGACAACGCAGCGTGAAAAAAGTATCAGGCAGCGGACCCGGTGATTCGCGACCGATCGTTGGAACAGCAATTTTCAAAATTCTCACAGGTTTTTCGCGATTGGATTACTCGGCGATTGGGGGATTGCTTTAGTCGGGATGATCCAACCCAAAGTGCACAAGGTCTGAACCGATGGCATCGACTTGCTGCCAAATGTTCCGGAATCCAAGTCGATTTGTGGGCGAACTCGCAGCCGGCGCAGTTGCGCATCCCACTGAATCCAGCGGGCCCCTTTCAGCGCCTGCGATTATCCGGGCCGCAAGCTATGAGGACCCGATTTTATCCTAAGACCGCGCCGTGGCCGAGCGCTTCCACCGGTGCACGCGGCGAATCATTTGCGGCCAGCGCCAAGACAGCGCATAGGATCCGGCAAACAGTGCGATGAAGGCGTAGAACATCCAGGAGTCACTCACCCCCAGGCGCCAAGCGACGAAGCCGGCCGTAGCGAGCGCAAGCGCGATGGCATGGATCAGCAGCACCGCAGTGCCCGGCGGCATGCCGGTGGCGATCAGGACATGATGAAAGTGATCGCGCCCGGCCGTGAACGGGCTCTGGCCCTTGCCGATCCGGCGCATTATGACTACGCCCATGTCGAGCAAGGGCACGGCGAGGAACCAGACGGCCACGATCGGTGCCAGGCCGCCACCGCCGAGAGAGACCTCGATGCTGAACCAGGTCAACAACAGGCCGAGCATCATGCTCCCGGAGTCGCCGAGGAATATCCGGGCTCGCGACAACCAGGGCGAGCGCATGTTCAGCGCAAGGAATGCCAGCAAGGCGATGATCACGATCAGCAGAAAATGGGCGGTTACGACCCGGTCCGCGATAAATGCGCTCATCGCCAGAAACGTCAGCGCAATAGTCGCCAGGCCTGCCGCAAGGCCGTCCGCGCCATCGGCCATGTTGATCGCGTTAATGAGTCCGATCAGGGCCACGATGGTGAACGGCAGGCCCCAGCGCAGCAGCGTCAGCGGGCCCAAGCCGGTAAGGTCTCCGAGGTTGGTCACCACAACCTTGCCCCACGACACGATCAGGGTCGCCGCGATCAATTGGGCCGTCAGTTTTTGCCAGGGCGTGAGGTCGTGCAGATCATCGAGCAGGCCGGCCGCCAGCAACACGCCCAGACTCGCAAACAGCGGGATATAGAAACGCAGATCGAGCGGCAGTAAATACGCCCCAAGACACACTCCCAGAAAGATGGCCGGCCCGCCGATCAACGGAACGTCGCCGCGATGGCGCTTGCGGCGGCCGGGATAGTCGACCAGGCCGATACGGGTGGCCAGGCGCGAAAGCAGGAAGATGAGCGCCAGGGTGACGACAAAGACGACCAGGCACCTGGCCCACGTCGGGCTCATGGCTCGCCGCCTTCCTTCAGACGTCGACGCTCCGCGGGTGAGGGCCGGGCGAAAAAAGACCCGACTCGATGGGAGAGCTTGCGGGCGATCCATAGCGGTGATGTCGCAACCCCGTGCGCGCGCGCCGCCGAATAGGATTCCAGGTTTCCGCGCAGCACGTTTATCAGAGAGCGGTTGGAATGTCCCCCGGCGCGCATGCGAACCAGTATTTCCGGAATGTAGGCGGACACAATGCCGCGTTTCGCGAACAGTCGAATCATGAGTTCGAAATCTGACTGATAGCGGTAGTGGGTATTGAAGCCCCCGAGCTCCCTGAGGATCGCTGTTCTGACGAATAGGGTCGGATGTGCGGGCATCCAGCCCGATTCGACGAGACCCGGTCGGTAAGGGCGGGACTTCCAGTAGCGCACGATCCGATCGGGATCGATCTTGTCCACGTACACCAAATCACCGTAACAGGCTTCCGTTCGGCTATCACTGAAGGCTTGCGCGACCCGCGCCAGCACTTGCGCATCCGCATAGGCATCGTCCGCGTTGAGGAATCCAATGACTTCGCCGCTTGCCAAATTGATACCCTTGTTCATTGCGTGGTAAAGGCCCGCATCGCGCTCGCTCACGAGTGTGGCCAGTTGCGCCCTGCGGCTTTGAAGCAACTCCGCCGTGCCATCTGTGGATGCGCCATCGATTGCGATGTGTTCCACGTCCGCGCCGGTCTGCGACGCAACCGAGTCAAGCGCTTCCACGATGGTGCCGACGCTGTTGAGACAGACAGTCACCACCGAGATCCTCGGCGATGGCATTTTTTCCGGCCCGGTCGCATCGCTCACCGTGCCACCTCCCCGATCAGCGCTTCCACCTTCTGTGCGTAAGCCCTCAGCCTGTCCTCATTGTCACACGCAAGGCTGGCGGCGGATTCTTGAGACCTGCCTATGCGGCCGGCAAGCACGGTTTCCATGGCACCGGCCGCCGATACCGCCGAATCCGCATCGAAGAATACCGCGCAACCGGCGGCCTGTTCACGATGAACCGCGATATCCGACAGCACCATTGGCACGCCGAGCGCGCGCGCCTCTTCCACGTTCGTGCTCCAGCCTTCCGACAACGACGGATTGACGATCGCCACTGCGCCACGCATCAGAGCATAGACGTCCGCGCGCGGGATCAGCCCAAGAAAGCGGAATTGGCTGCCCAGCCCCAATTCGGCAACTCTCGATTCAAGCCGCTGCAGCAGCTCCGGGTGACGATAGTCCGCCAGTGCGCCGGAGGCCGCCACGACTGCGTTCACTCCCCGCCGCTGCAGAACCTTGAGAGCCTCGATCGCCACTCGGTGATTCTTGTGCACCCAGAACTGGTTCGGAAGGTAGAAGAACTCTCGAGGCAGGTCATATTTGCCCATTACCTCCCCAACGGACAAAGACATCGCTTCGGGCGGCAATTGCGCCGCGAACGGCACGACCCGGATCCGCTCCCTGCTCTGCGGGTAGTACTTCTCGCATTCCGCCCGGGAGGATTCGCTGCTCAGCATGATGGCGCGGGCCGATGCGATCTGGGCCCGGAACCCGACCTCCCGCTGCAACCAGCCGCGGGTACTGAAAATCCCGGGCAGGCGGCGATGCTGGAAGTCCGGCAGCCATGCGACCGTCGGCAGCGGGAAACGCCAACCGTGGTAGCGGGCGGATTCGAATACCACCCGGATGCCGTGGGCGCGATAGACTTGCGCTGCCTTGCGGTCGATTCCGGTGAGCAGCGCCTCGCCGAGGCGCAAGCCACCCGCGGATGCGGAGAAAGCGGCCGAGCGGACGATCTCGGCCATGCCATCGTCGATCGGCGCAAGGTCAGCAGCTTCGGCGTCCTCGCCGACAAACACGACCGGACGCACATTGCCGCCGCCATATTCGCGCAATACCCGGAACAGATTGATGACGTACTGATAGCCGCCGGTCCAGCGCTTCCTGTCCGGCAAGGTGAACGCCGTGCGGATCATGCCAGGCATTGTCGCATCCACGACTCCGCACTGAGCAGGCGATAGAGATGATTCCCGGCGCCGCTGCCGCCGCGCGCGTGAAAGTCCACCAGGCGGCGAATCTGCGCGGGATCGCAAAACGCGCGGATCCGTGAATCGGTGGCGAGGAGATGCTCGCGCGCAACAGCGCCACCGTCCGCGGCGAGCCATTTTTCTACCGGCGTGGGGAATCCCTGCTTGTCCGGCCGTTCTGCAATTGTCCCCTGTCCGGCAGCGGCGAGATAGCGCCGAAGCACGTTCTTCGTGCGCCCGCCGCCGAGCTTGATGCCAGATCCGCGCGAGAACAGCCACTCGACCAGGCGATAGTCCATGAACGGCAGCCTCGATTCGATCGAGTGCGCCATGCTCACGGCGTCGCCGTACTGCAGCAGGCCGGGCAGGATGCTGGCCGAATGGTCCCGCCATAGCCGCTCATTCACCGGGTCCGCGTAACGCGGCACTGCGGTTGATTCCCCGGGCTCGCGCAGCGGCAGCCTGAACTCCGGCCGCAACGTCAATCCTGCCCCGACGCGCGCGCGGTGCATGCCGGTCAAACCGGGAAAAGCCTCCCGGATCAGCCACAGGGCCGTCCGGCGCAACGTGAACGTTCGCGTCGCCCCGCGCATCAGCGATCCGATTTCCCTCAACGGCCCGGGCGAAAAACCGGTCGCCGCATGCTTCAGGCCGCAGAGCATGGCGAGCGCCATGTACTGCGGATAACCCGCCAGCGCCTCGTCGGCCCCCTGCCCCTCGAGCAACACCGGCACGTTGCGCCGGCGCGCCTCCGCCATGATGTTCCAGAGCGGAAACACCGCGGGCGAATAGCCCGGCCCGTCCATGTGCCAACTGATCCGCGCAAGCAGATCGACCCATTGGTCGCGCGGAGCCTCGACTTCGATCGGATAGATACCATAGGGCGCCGCGGCGGTGCGCGCCCAGGGCGCCTCGCCGCGCTCACGGTCGCCGTACACCGCGGTAAAGCACGGGCGGGGGCTTCCCGAGGTCTTCATCGACGCCGCCAGAACCGCGGTTGAGTCGAGCCCCCCCGACAGCGTGATGCCCACCGGCACGTCGCTACGCAGGCGTACGCGTACCGCATCGTCGAACAACGCGCCGAATTCCTCGTCTGTGCGCGCACTGTCTGCGTCGTGGGCGATCACCGGCGGATACTCCCAGTACCGCGAAATCCTGAGGGTCCCTTCGTCGATCCGGTACTCGCCGCAATGCGCCGGCGGCAGGGTCTTCAGCCCGCGGTAGAACGACGCGTCGGAGACATGCAGTTTTCCCCAGGCGAGAAATTCGGCGAGCGTGCGCGCGTCGGCGCTACGGCATTCCGGAAACAGCCTGAGGATGGCCTTGGGCTCGGACGCGAAACAAAACGTCTGGCCCTGGCGGTAATGGAACGGCTTGACACCGAAGCGGTCGCGGGCAAAAACGATCCTGCGGCTGGCGGGCAGCCAGATCGCGAATGCCCACATGCCGTTCAGCCGCTGCAGGCAATCCTCGCCCCAGTGCAGCCAGGCGCGCAACAGGACTTCGGTGTCCGACCGGCTGCGAAAGTGGTGGCCGAGTTGTTCGAGTTCCTGCTTCAATTCGAGATAGTTGTAGATCTCGCCGTTGAAGGTAATTGCGGCTCCGGTGGCTTCGTCCACCATCGGCTGATGGCCCGCGGGGCTCAGATCCAGGATCGACAGCCGCCGGTGGCCGAGCAGAAGATCGGACGCCTTGTAGAGGCCGCGGTCGTCCGGGCCGCGATGTGTAAGGAGATCCAGGGCTTCGCCGAACTCGGTTTCCCGTTCAGCGGCCCGCGGGCCCGCCAGTCCGAGGATGCCGCACATCAGACTTCGCGCTCCACGCCGAGCGCACGCTGGAAGAGTCCGCGTGCGATATATCCGAAATGGCCCTGCACGGCGAGCAGCCCCATCCGGCGCAGGCGGTAGAGATTCACCAGCCAGCCCGGCAACCCGCGTCCGGCCAGCACTTGCTCGCGCTCGGCCCGGCAGCGACCCTCGATCAGCGAAGTCTTGGTCTGGCCATGGAAGCGGTACCCGCCCCAGCATTCGTTCACGTGCGCGCCGCGCCCGGCCTCGAGCACGCGCAGGAACCAGTCGTAATCGAAGGCGCAGGTGAGCGACTCGTCGAGCCAGCCGATGCGATCGTGCAGTCCCCGGCGCCAGAACGCGACTTGATTGGTGAGGATCATGCCTTCGGCCAACATCGACTTGAACGTCGGCGTGACGTAACACAGGTCGCGCAACACCCGGTCCTCGGAATCGATCAGGTTCACGTTGCCTATGATCAGATCAGCATCGCGCTCGCGTGCCGCGGCGCGAGCCAGAGACGCAAACACGCCCGGGTAGTAAATGTCATCCGAGTTCTGCCAAGCGATCCAGTCGCCGGTGGCACGTTGCAGCCCCTTGTTGATCGCATGCGACTGGCCGCGATCTTCTTCGCTCACCCACCAGGCGAGGTCGCGGGCGTGCTTCGCGATGATGTCCTGGCTGCCATCGGTCGAGCCGCCGTCGATCACGATGTACTCGAGATTCGGATAGCCCTGCTCGAGGACCGAGCGCATCGTCCTTTCGAGGAACTGCGCCTGGTTGTAGCTCGGCGTGACCACGGTGATTTTCGGCAGGTTGGCCAATTCGACGTCTCCGGATCTCACTGCGCGTGGGCCAGCGCCTGCATTCGAGTCAACCATGCGCAGCGCCCAGCGCCTCCAGGACGATGCCCTGGTATCCCTCGGCGAATTGCCGCAGGCGCGCGGGCAGCGCGGCGGCGGCCCGGGCGACAGCGTCCTCGTCGGTGCCGGGATCGAACACGGACCAGGCTTCCCAAAGCGCGCGCGCCGCATCCTCCGGATCATGCGGGTCGAAGTAAAGACCGCGCTCCGGCGCCTGCTCGCGGTGCACGGCAATGCCGGACAGCACCACGGCCTTGCCCATGGATTTCGCTTCCTCCACGCTGGTGCTCCAGCCTTCGAAGAACGACGGATTGATCACTGCCGTAGCGTGCCGCATCAGGCCGAGCATGTCCCGATAGGGCACTACGCCCAGTGGACGGAACAGGCCTTCGAGACCGTCGCGCGCAATCTTCTGCCTCAACTGCTCCACGTGCTGCGGCCGGCGCGGATCCTCCATAAGCCCGGTTGCGATGACCGTGACCGGCCGCCCGGCGGCCTTCAACCGCGTCAGCGCCTCGATGATCACTGCATGGTTCTTGTGCGTCCAGAACTGGTTCGGCAAGTGGAAATACGGGCCGTCGATCGCGTAGCGCGCCCTGAGTTCGCCGGCCCGGGGCAACACCCCGCCATGGAGCAGACCGGATACGAAGCGAAGAACGCGGATCCTGCCGGCGTGCTGCGGATGCCCGGCACGCAGATCCTGCGCCGCAGTTTCGCTGCTCACGATCAGACGCACGCACGCGCCGAGCGCCTGCGAAATCTGGGCCTCGCGCTGCGCGAACTGGCCGGCGCTGAACAACTCGCGCAGATGCCGGTGTTGAAGGTCCGGCACCCAGCCGATGCCCGGGATGGCAGCGCCGTGCCCGAGGTCACCGGAATGCGACAGGATCGCGACACCGTGGGACGCCAGCACTCTCTCGAGAATCCGGTCGGCGCCGAGCAGGCGCTGGGTGGCCTTGCGCAGGATCCACAGCGGATGCCCGCGGTCGAGCGCGCGGGTTCGCACCACCGGCAGGAAGGAGAACTCGGAAGCAATCGATGCATCGGTCGCGGTGCCGGTGAACAGGACCGGCTCGATCTGACGGCCTTCGAGGCCGGTGACGGCCTGAAGCAGGTTGCGGAGGTAATTGAGACCCCCCAGCCATTCGCGCACCGCGAAAAGGTTAACGAACCCGACGCGTATCAATTGTCACCAGAGGCGAACCAGTCGGCGTATTCGCGAACGCCTTCCTGCCAGGGCTTGCGCGCCTTCCAGCCCCAGGCCGCGGCACGGGTCACATCCGCCACGTAAGTTGGCGGATCGACATCGCGGACCTTGCCGTCGAACGTCGCCAGGGCACCGCCGTGAATCGAGGCACGAATTTCCCCCACGATGTCCGCGACGGACACGCCGATGCCGGTTCCGCCGTTCACCACCGGACATGCTGTCGAGGCACGGCTGCACGCCAGCGCCAGCAGGCCAGCCGCGTCATCGACGTGAAGCCAATCGCGCAATTCCGCGCCGGTGCCGAAGAACTCCGCGTTTCCCCTGCGCAGCTTCGAGCATGCATCCCAGAGCAGCTGCTTGCGCAGTCCGTTCCCGTAAACGGAAAACAGCCGTACCGTCGCCGACTTGATGCCGAAGTGCCGCGCATAGGTCACACAGAGCTGCTCGGCCATGTGCTTGTGGACCCCGTACGGTGAGGCCGGACTCGGCGTCTCAGTTTCGGCAATCGGCAGGCGCTGCACGTAACCGTAGACGGCGGCGCTCGAGGGCAACACGACCGCGGCATCCTTCGCATACAGCCGCGCAAACTCGAGGACCGCGGCCGTCGTGGACACGGTGCGCTGATAATCCTGGTGCGGGTGGGTGGCCGAGAATCCGACGGTGGCGCTTCCGGCGCAGTGTATGACCGCATCCGGCAGACCGGCGTGCGTGACCAGATTGTCGAGCGTGACGTCGGTTGCGTGCCATTCGGCGATGCCCCACTTGCGCCATTGGTCGCGGCTCCACACACCATGCCCCAGACCCACGACCGTCAGCCCCTGTCCCGCGAGTACGCGCGCGACATGCCGGCCGATGAATCCGTACGCTCCGGTTACCAATACGGTTCTACTCACGCGGCCTCCTGGTTCCGGCAAAACTGTACAGTCGCCCGGGTGCATTCAGGAACCCGCCAAGGATACCGAGCAGGAAATCCGGAATCATGCCGGGAAAGGGAAATGCCAGCCGCGATGCAATCCGGCGCTTCACCCCGGCCCGGGTTTCCGGGAACAGGTTGATGTCGGACTGAAGCGGATTCAACACCTGCCGCAAGTGGATGCCAGCCGATTCGATCGCCGAAGTGTACTGACCCAGCATGTATGCGTTCTCGCCGCCGTACAAGTGGTGGAGGGGATGGCTTTCCAGGAACTTCGGCAGGTCCTCGGGGCGCGAGATGACATGCTCGCGGGTGTCGACAAAGGTTCCGCCATCGCACAGGACTCGGCCGATCTCCGCGCAAAGCCGGGACAGATCACGCGCATGATGCAGCGACTGGCGGCAATAGACCAGATCGAAGCTTGCATCGGCAAAGGGCAGGCGCTCTCCCCATTCCCGGACAACGTCGATATCGAGCGCTGACTCGCGCGCAAGCATTCGGATGGCCTCGGCGCCCACCACCGGACTTGGATCGGGTTCCAGTGCCGTGACTTGCCAGCCCTCCCGCGCAAGGGAGTAACTGGAGATCCCGCGGCCCGCCCCCACATCGAGCGCGCGCCCCGGCTTGCGCGGCAGGAGTTCACGCACCGCGTGCCATTCGCCGCTGGCATGAAATCGGCGGGCAGCATCGATCAGCGGATCGTCGTAGAAACACGCCCGTACCAGTTCGGCCTGGTCCGGCTGATTGCGCAGCCAGAGCACCGCGCCTTCCCAGTTCATGGCTTCACCGCTCATGGGCTTCCAGTTCCCGGATCGGGCGCGCCGGATTACCGGCCACGATCGTATAGGCCGGCACGTCACGGGTGACCACCGCGCCGGCGCCGACAATCGCGCCTTCACCGATATTTACGCCCTTGAGAATGATCACGTTGAATCCGAGCCAGGCCTTGTTGCCAATGCGCACGGCCGCCCGCTCCACCGGCGTCCAGTCTTTCCTGCCTTCGTACCAATTCGCGACATCGCCGGCCCGATCCTTCCAGGCGAGCGCGTGGGAATTGTGGTCCACGATGGTGCAGCCCCAGGATATCAGCACATCGTCGCCGATCTCGATGCGCTCGGCGCAGACCAGGGTCGAGGCGCCGATGAACGTCCGCTGGCCGATATGCAATGCACCGCCAGCGCGTTCGAATCTTATTTTCGCGTCTACGATGGAACCTCTGCCGATCGACAGGCTGCAGCCCTCGACAAAACGGATCTTGTGCGAAGCCACCCTGGAATGGGGCGACAACTCAACCCCACGCCGGCCCGCGATGCCGAGCCGGGCGCACCACGCCAACAGCAACCTGAGCCGGCGGATCATCCGAAGAACCGGGCCGCCAGCAGGCGCAGCCGCGCCCCTGGATTGCGTTGCGCACGGAAATAGTCGAAGACCTTTTCCCGAACCTCCGGATCGATCCCGGGCGCCGGCAACCGTTCGGGAATGAAATTGGGATCGACGGTTTGTTCGAGCGAGCCCCTCTTGCAATGGACACCACTGCCGTCGAAACCCGTGTTCTCGACCAGGCTCTTCCTCGGGTACAGCACCAGCCCGTCGTTCATGAATACGCTGAGGTTCCATCGGACCGCCCAGGAATCGATCTTGCCTTCAAGCTGGGCCTCGAGCATGGAAAAGTAATTGTAGGCGCCGTCCATATTAAATGCGCGGCGGCGGCGGGCGTCGGTCTTGAGCTGCGCGTAGCCCGTCGCAAGCGGATCGAACTTTTGCCAAGCGCGTTTCCAGGTAGCCCAACCCCATGACGAGATGAAGGGCAGAAAAAAAGCATCGTCGCGCACCGCCACCTCCACCGGGAACATGTGCGCTGAAATCTGCATGACCTCCGGTTCGTCCCGATAACGGTCGAGCGCAGCATTCAGGTAGGTCAGAAATCCCGGTGCCACGCGCAAGTCGTCCTCGACGACGATGACCTGTCCGGCAGACTCGCACAGCCTGCTCACACCGTCGATCACGGATGCCGCAAGGCCGAAGTTCCGGTCGCGCTCGTATACCGTAACTTTCGCGAAGCCGTCTACGGACTTCAGGTATTCGCGGACCTGCCGAACCTTGGCGGCCGCTGCCGGTATGCGGGGCCCGTCGCTGAAGACGTGCAGCTCGGACAAACCCGCCAGCGAATTGAGGCGCAATGTCTCCACCGCCTGCCGCGTGTGCGCAGGACGGTCATAGACGAACAGGGCAATGGGGGCAGGCGCCATGTGAAGAGGAGTTTCAGTTCTCTGATGATTTTGTAGTGGTCACGTAGCGTTCATCCGGCCCGAGTTCCCTGATGACGCGCGCGGGATTCCCCCCCACTACGGTCCACGGGGGGACATTCTCGGTAACGACGCTGCCTGCCCCGACGATCGAGCCCTTGCCGAGCGACACGCCTCGCAGTATGACCGACATGCAGCCGATCCAGACATCGTCGCCCACTTCGACCGCTCGCTCGCCAAGATCCACTTCCCGGGGATGTCCCGTCGTGATGATTTGCCGGAAGTGTTCATGCCGCGCGGCCGCACCGATCGGATGCGTCAGGCTGTCCATGATGGTAACGTTGTGCGCAATCAACACGCGATTACCGATGTGTATGCTTCGCGCGGACCAGATCCGGGTGCCTTCGCCGATGTAGCAATATTCGCCGATGCGGATCTCGCCTCCATGCGCGAAGGTCAGCAACTCGCCCCGGACATGGGTGCACTGGCCGATGCTGACGGCAGATTGGGTCCCGACCATGTTGTCTACACGTGCCGTTTCGTAAAGCACCGCACCGTGCGCAAGGATGCATTGGCGGCGTATCCGAATTCTGCGCAGCCAGCCGTTCATCTGACCAGTTCTAGACACGCCACCGCGCGCGAGGCGGCGGCAAAGTCAGGGTCGTAGTGCCGGCGTTGATGGATGTCGAAGCAGGTTGCATCCCGCGACTGCTCACGGTC
>Ga0137438_1000158_pt1 | contig 12219 bp, 13 predicted proteins | sample EasRivERMGT157_2_FD_102327 | JGI IMG/M metagenome (GOLD analysis project Ga0137438, IMG submission 102327) | Soil microbial communities from meander-bound floodplain in the East River, Colorado, USA - East River MetaG ERMGT157_2 | ecosystem: Environmental > Terrestrial > Soil > Floodplain ... | reverse complement strand
CAGCAGATACGGGCTGACCATCACGGCAGCGCCTTTTCTTATCTTATATCCGTCAATGAAAACATCTTCTGTTGCCGTTCGCACAAGTATATAGGCCGGAGGATAGATGCGCAATGCTTCTTTGAAGACCTGTAAGGCATAGGGTAACTTCGGAAGATCGTCAAGTGTCGGAGTTTTCCCGTTCAGCATACTTACTTCATCACGAAGTTTTTGGAAGACGTGCGGATTTTTTGCAAGCAGATACCACATCCAGCTCATGCCGTTCGATGTCGTTTCATGGCCGGCTAAGAAGATCGTCATTGCTTCGTCGCGAACCTGCTTATCCGTCATGCCCGAACCATCATCTTCATCGCGGGCCAGAAGCAGCATGGAAAGAAGATCGCCGGCATCGCTTTTCGACGCACGCCGTTCGGCGATCATGCCATAGATAATGGCATCGAGTCCGGCAATTGCTGTGCGTACTTTACTATTTCTCGGCGTCGGCCAATCATATGGAATATGGATCGGAATGCGAAGCTGCTCATCGGCATACCGGCTTAAGAAGGCAAGGCGCTGCTTCACATCATCGGCTTCATCACCGACTTCCGAGCCGAACAGGGTTTTGCCGGCAATTGCAAGCGTGATGCGCATCATCTCGCGCGAGATATCGATCACCTCTCCGTCCTTCCACTCGTTCATTCTGGCAAGAGTATAATCGGACATGACCTGCGCATAGTCCCTGATTCGCCGGTGAACAAAAGCCGGCGCAACAAGTTTGCGGTTGCGGCGATGCTCATCGTCTTCGGAATGCAGAAGACCGTTGCCTAAGAGCGGACGGGTGAAAAATTTGAATGCTTCGGACTTATGAAATTTCTCCGCCTGCTCGACAAATACTTCATGGATATATTCCGGACGCTTAATGAGCACCAGTTCTCGCTTGCCGAGCGTTGTGCTGACGATATCTTTGTGACGGCTTCCAGTTCGTTGCAGCAACCTGATCCTGTCCCAAAAAATCCCGCGATAGGCGCGCATGAAAACCGGATCAGGATTCGGTGTAATAGGACGTGAAGATGGCGTACTCATTCGTAGGTGTTTATATCTATTATACGAATGACTGAACAGAGCAGTTTCAGAACCAACGCTTATCGCACAATGATCATATCTGACGTTCCGATAACCATTCCTTTTGCAATAATACGCAGGAATGCAATGCCTGATATCTGCGGAAGGATAAGCGGAATGCTTTGCAATCCTTCGTTAAGCCCACCAACAAGTTGCGTTTGACTCAGCCTTCCGGCGGCATCATAGAAATTGATCTTCACATCCTCGAGATGCGAAAGCACACTTAGTTTCAGCGTTGCATAATTCGAAACCGGATTTGGCGTAATTTCAAGAAGATTTACCAATCCATTTGCTGGAGAGACACTTGCCTGAGTTGTTGTATCAACACTGACATACCGTTTATAATATACTTCCGGATGCCCTTCGCGCTTATCGATCCAAATGACGTGAAGTGTCGGACCCGAAATTGCGATGAACGGCTTGGCCGGTTTATTGGCAGCGCTAACCAAACTTTGCGCTGCTTCCCAGGTCACCCCGCCATCGGTCGAACGGCGGTAATACATATCATCATTGAAATCGTACCATAAGGCATGTACATTCTGTCCATCGCGTTTAACAACGGGGTATGCAGATGATGTTGCATTATTCGAAAGTTCCTGCTCGGTGCTCCACGTTGATCCGAAATCGATTGAATGCGTATACATGATATGAAAATTGTTGGCAGCATCGCGATCACCGCGCACAACATCGATATTAGCCCCTTGTGCATTCACCATCGGAAAATAGGCGAAAAGTGCAGCATTCGTTAGCTGTGTTTCCGGACCCCAGGTGATTCCGTTATCCGATGAGCGCCTGTACCAGGTCTGCATGATGCCGGTACGGTTATCGTTCCAGACAAAATGGATATAGCTGCCGGAAGCGCTGAGGGATTGATCTTCTGAACGCTTCAGTGCATTCGAGATCTGAAATGTCTGGCTCCAGGTCGAACCGTTATCCGTTGAACGGCGAAAATATACTTCCGAATTGCCGGAGATGCTGCTGTTGAATCCTATAAATACATTGCTTCCCGAAGCAGCAATCGACGGCCAGAAATAATATGTGCCGAGCGAAACAGGATTTCCCCATGTGTTGCCCCCATCGCTGGAGCGAATGTAATACGAACCCGAATCGGCATTATTCCGGTACGAGACATGAACCATGGATCCGCTTATGGCGATCGACGGAAGATCCACCGATTTCGACGGAGATGTAATGCGCTTCGGAGAAGCCCATGTAATGCCGCCATCATAAGAATGGCGGTAAAAGATCGCCGTCGAATCATTCTTCGTATCCCACCAGACTGCATGAACGCTATCGCCGCTTGCTGCAAGGCAAATATCTGCATTCTCACTGAGCACAGCATTCGTATCGGAAACCGATATTTTAGTATCCGCAGACCATTGAGCGAAACTTTCCGTCGCTGCGCCTGCAAAAAAAGCGGTAAAAATGACGAATATGATGTAATTTGTGGGTTTCATAGAGTTAATAATTCCTGCTAATCTCATGAACAAACACTCGTCTATGGACAAAGTTACAATACTAAAGCTGCAAATTTGATATCCATTCATCTCCTATTGCAGGGACAGAACAGGGCTTCCCTTCGTTTGCCTCACGCAAGAACTGCGATCAGAAAAAATACGAGACCTACTACTACATGCCGATTCTTTCCGTCGATAAAATAAGCAAGGATTTCCGCCATAAACCTCTGTTCAGCGATGTGACCTTCAGCATTGACTGGTCGGAACGCCTCGGGCTTATCGGCACGAACGGAAGCGGCAAGACGACGCTGATGCGTATTCTTTCCGGCGAAGAATCTCCCGATAACGGCTCCGTCGATGTTGCCGAAGGAAGCCGCGTCGGCTACCTTCCTCAGAATCCGGTCTTCGAACCCGAGGAAACCGTGCTCGATGCGATCTTCTCCCGCTCAAGCGATGCACTCAGCCTTATTCATGATTATGAAGCGGCCTGCCATGAACTTGTTCTCGGGCATGACGATCCTGCCATCGGCCGGCGCATTTCCGAACTCAGCGCAAAGATCGATGCGGCCGGAGCATGGGAGATCGAAACGAATGCAAAGATCATTCTTGCAAAGCTCGGCGTCGATGATCTCGATGCAAAGATGGGTAAGCTCTCCGGCGGGCAGCGCAAACGCGTCGCCCTCGCTCATGCGCTGATCGTGCAGCCCGATCTGCTGATGCTCGATGAACCCACCAATCATCTCGATGCCGAGACCATTACCTGGCTTGAGCAATATCTTTCCCGCTATTCCGGCGCGTTGCTGTTAGTCACTCACGATAGATATTTTCTCGACCGCGTTACCGATCATATTTTAGAAATAGATCGCGGCACGACACAATTATTCGACGGTAATTACGAATATTATCTCGAACGCAAAGCCGAACTGGAATTCAACCGCCAGATCGAAGGACAAAAAAGAAGATCACTTGCTAAAAGCGAACTTGCCTGGCTTCGCCGCGGAGCAAAAGCCCGTTCGACAAAGCAGAAAGCCAGATCGGACCGCGCCCATGAACTGATCAATGCACCGAAAGAAAAAGAGAAAGAAGAGATCGAAATTTCTGTCCTGACAAGAAAACTCGGCACAAAAACCATTGAGTTCGATAACGTCACGAAATCCTACGGCGATAAAGTACTGGTAAAAGATTTTACCTATGCGATGACGCGCGGCGAGAAGATCGGCATCATCGGTCCCAACGGCTCCGGCAAAACGACGCTGCTGGAAATGATCGCCGAACGGGTAAAACCCGATAAAGGCAAAGTCGAGATCGGATCGACCGTTGTGCTTGGCTATTACGATCAGGAATCCCGGGCGCTCAACGAATCCCAGCGCCTCATTGATTATATTAAAGATGTTGCCGAGCATATTCCCACCTCCGACGGCGGCACGATATCGGCTTCGCAAATGCTGGAGCGATTTCTTTTTCCTCCGGAAATGCAATACGCTCCGATCGGCAAACTCTCCGGCGGCGAACGGCGCAGGCTTTACCTGCTTCGCATTCTGATGGGCACACCGAACATCCTGCTGCTCGATGAACCGACGAACGATCTCGATATTCCCACGCTCGTTGCCCTCGAATCATTCTTAGATGATTTCACCGGCTGCCTCATTGTCGTCAGCCATGACCGCTACTTCCTCGACCGGACGATCAATCAGATCTTCCGCTTCGAAGGCGGCGGCAGGCTTCGCAATTATCCCGGAGATTATTCGGCATTCCTGGAGATCAGGCAGAAAGAAAATGCCGCTGCCGAAGAAGAAGCAAAGAAATTAAAAGAGAAAAAAACCGCTGCGCATCCGCCATCCGATCACAAGAAAAAAAAGCGCAGCTTTAAAGAGCAAATGGAATTTGAGACCCTCGAGAAAGAGATCTCTGCGGCTGAAATAAGGAAGTTGGAAATTGAAAGCCAGCTTTCAAAACAAATTGACGATTTTTCGATGATACAAAAACTTTCTGCAGAGCTTGAAGGGCTCCTCAAATCTCTTGATAAAAACGTGGAGCGATGGGCAGATCTGGCAGAGATCGGAGCGTAACTGCACTCCCTCATGCTGCTTTCTTCGGCCCGATCGGAATCCATATTTCTTCTTCGGAGCTTGGATCGTCTTTCTTATACTTTGCTCCTAATATTTCGAAATGCGGCCTGTTATCCAATGTATAGGGAGAACCCGGCAGCCATGTGCCGATAATATATTGGAAGGTCGGGCCGGCAGCGCTGGCAACCCGATTTCGGAAACATCACTGATCCAGTATTATCGGAATCACCTATTTCCCATACACGCGGAGCAAGATCCTATTTCGTTAGAAATATTAATTGTCCGTTATGATAAGTCAAATGAGTTGTTCTGACGATAATAACATTTAACTTATTCCTATGAGGTTGTTTCGCGAAATCTTCTGCAGATACTGCATTATGTTTTTCGAACCATTTATCCGGTGATAGCTTGCTAAAATTATCAGCCAATGTTGAGTTTATTTTTCCCCAGTATGCCCTCAGCTCGCTTGCCGAGGCTATTTGAGGTTTAGACCTGTCAGGATTATCAATATAAATTTCATCTAATTGCGGATAGAAACGGTCTCCGAAGCCAAGCAATGGCAACATTCCGTCATGAGTTGCCGCCAAATGTCCCAACAAATAAATTCCTCTATTCCGATGAGGAGCAACTTCATTTTGCAGCTCGTCATCGCTTAGCTTATCAAAAATATCGTTGGCTTCTTTTATTTTTGAATGCCAGGCGTCCAGTACCATCTTTACCATTATTTGACCAGTCATTGTATTATTTATTAGTTAGCGACAACTCATACTAATGTCCCTATATGCTCAACGTATCACCGTTACCCGTAAATACGTGGCCGGGATGGATGTGCTATTAGGCGTGGGGCTTTGATTTTGTGTGTTAAACAACACTTCTAATTCATGCTGAAGATCCGACGCTTTCCCGTTCTTTTCCGCTGCCTCGAAAGCATTCATCGTGGGGCCGTAGTAGTCCCTGAATCTGTTGACGAGTTCTGTCGGTGAATACGGGGCACTAAAAGTAAAGGTATCTTTAACGAATGATATATTTTCTTTTGCTATACCGGCGCTTTCAAAACGTTCGATAACATTGTTCTCGACACCCCACAACATAGGGCTAACAAACCCTTCGGGCGGCGGCGGTGTATAGGCAGAGCTGATCTTTAATATTTGCGCCACCAGCGTGGGATCTCCCGGTATCCAGTTACCCATCACTATTTTTCCGCCCGGTTTGGTAACACGAACCATCTCCTTCGCTACATCAAATGGCTTCGGAGCGAACATTGCACCAAAAATGCTTACAACGAGATCAAAGGTCTGATCCTTCAGTCCTTGCAGGTCTGTTGCATCACCTTCCTGGAAGGTACAATTGGTAAGTCCTTCGGCTTTTACGCGGATGTTTCCTGCTGCAACGAGGTTGCTTGCGATATCAACACCGGAAACATTTGCTCCGAGTTTTGCTTCCGGTATTGCGGTAGTGCCATCGCCACAACCCAGATCAAGAACGTTAAGGCCTTTCGTAATTCCCAGTTTGGTCACCAGAGCGGCTCCGCTCTCCCTCATGCTTTCTGCAATTTTGGTGAAATCACCTTTTTCCCATAATGCTTTATTCGGATTCATAGTGGTTGATCTTTAAAATGGAAAGAAAAAATGTTCAAACTCAGGTGTAATAGTACGAAGAGAAAAGCAGTGCCGGATTTCACATAGTTCGAAATACTCAGTACTCGTATATGCCCACCGTCAAGGTGTGTTAACTAAGATTGATGCTCTGCAAATATACAAAAAAAAACGAACGCGAGGCTCTCTCTGCTAATGACCTTCCTTATCCCTGTCGACGTTCATACAGAACCACCAATGCCTCATAGTTAAGCACTCTTTTATATGTACGCTCGAACAATAAACAGATATGCTATGTTTTTAATAAATGGCCAAGGTAATACTTATACGATTGCAATAAAGACGTAAATGGAAAATCTCTATCCGATTATCAGATTATGGCACGTCGTAAGTTTCGCGTTCATGTCGGTACCGCTGTTTAATCTTATTGTGGTCAATGAACGTGCGCTTCTGGGCATGCCATTCGATTACAACACCGATCGTTTTTTTGAGAACATCATCCGGCATGGAGCAACCAGATGTTACGTATTTCAGACCTCCGTTTTTCTCTCCGGGATCCTGCTCCTTACACAAGGCCCGCTTGGAATCGAGGCGCTTTGGACCAACCATATCCTGCTTGCAAAGTTCGTCATTTTGCTTGCACTTATGCTTTTGCTTTCGTACGTGCATTTTTTTCTTCAACCGAAGATCGAATCGCATTTTGCATCGCTGGTTCCCGGAAATCCTGTACCGGAAAATTTTCCCGTAACGATCAAACCGTATCGAATACTACGGAAGAGGCTGGCAACCGTCTGTTTATTCCTCGTGCTGACAGCGATCATTCTTGGGATGCAGGTTTTTGTTCCTTTCACCCTGCCGATAAATCTCATTCTCATCATACTTGCGGGGCTATTTGCGCTTCGAGTCAATAAAACCCTTATTCTTTTCGGATGGATCTGATGTGATACGGTACTTTACCGATGCTCTTTTTTTATTTGCTTTATTATGTATATTTTATTCATCATAAATGATGCTCCGTATGGAAGCGAGAAGGCTTACAACGCGTTACGCCTGGCAAATCAGTTGGGGAAGGATAATCCTGATACCGAGATAAGGATCTTTCTAATGGCTGATGCAGTCGCCTGTGCCTTGCCGGATCAGACAACACCTAACGGATATTACAATATCGAGCGGATGCTCAAGCTTGCACTCACCAAAGGCGCCAAAGTAAAAATATGCGGAAGCTGCGCCGATGCTCGGGGACTGCGGAATCTTCCTCTCATTGCAGGCGCCGAGATGAGTTCAATGCCTGAACTTGGTAATTGGGTGGTGAGCAGCGATAAAATATTAGTGTTCTAAATTCCAGTAACAGTGAAGCCGGCATCACACAACTTTTTCGCAGCAGCGTCGGCGTTTTCCTCGCGCAGGTCGGCAAGCAAAACATGCTTCCCCGCTCTAACCCGCCGCGCGATCGTCTGCCCGATCGATCCCGCTCCGATAACGACGATCACCTTTGTCATAGTACTTTATTCAATGTGAATATAAGTACTACAATCATTGGGGGAAGAGGGTTTAAAGACTATTGACTAAGGATTGCCCTTCCCCGCATTCCCAATTTTACATTTTACATTTTTAATTTTTCATTCCCCGCAGCCGCTCCCCCGACCGCGCCGATGCAACGGCGCTGGCACGATATGCGAATTTATTGGCGGAATATGATGATCGGCCGTTGGTGATGTTTTGAGGACCACGTTCAATTGAGATTGAACGTGGCTCCCAGAGGACTACTCTGTTTCTTTACCTGATTATTTCCAGTTTGGAAAAAACTCCGAGCGACGGAATACTGACTTCGTAGAGTCCTGCAGGAAGCTTACTCACATCGATCGTCGGTGAATCAGGTGTTAGCGTAGTTTTGATCAGTAATCGCCCGAGTTCGTCGGAAATCCATACGGTAACAGATTGTGGTATATCGATGCGGACAAGATTCGATGCAGGATTTGGCCACAGATGAACATTTTGCATATGGCCGGAGCCGGCAACATCCTGAAATGGCGTTGCATAGGCGCCTAAACATACTACATCGATCGTTACTGTGTCGCTTTCACGGGGCCAATGTATTTGGGTCTGGTAATTGAGATGGCTATCTCCGGTAAAGGTCGTCAGGACTTCGATACCATTACCGAGGAAACCGGTATCCGGCAGTACCACACCGGGTAAACTCACGGAACCGAAACCGGTATAATTACCGATATTCAGACTAAAATGCGGATCGTCGTAGTACGGCATTCCGAAGTATTCTGCCGTGGGGTCATTGTTTCCATAGACCGTCAGGAAGGTATGCGGTCCTGATAATGACGAAACCGACGATGTGAAGACGATCCCCTTCGGATGCACTCCATGTTTGAGCAAAGGAATCAGTGAAAAATACTTCGGACTGTATACATCGATAGCTCCTGAAACACCGAATGAAAATATACTATCGGCAAAGCCCAGATTCTGCCCGTACGGCGCTATAATTCCGGTAATCGTAGCACTCCGGGAAGCATAGAGCGTATCTTTACCTATATCTTTATCTTTAAGGACTACTCTGATGATGCCACTGTCATACGGTGCAATAAGTGCCGGAGCTGAAATTTCGAAATCGACGCTGTCATAACTACTTATATTGAGATTTCGGAGTGAGATCGGAAAATCCGATGTATTAATGACTACTGCTCCATTACCCTCTGCCCTGCCAAGAAAGGGTGCAGTCAAAGTAAGTGATGAATTGCGAACGACGTAACCATCCTTGCGTTTTGAGTAGGCTGTGATCGGTGTTCGGGTCGTAATGCTTCCCCAGCAATTTGTACTAGTAGCGATAAGTGTATCGTGAATCGGAGATTTAGGAGCGCCGCTAAAGACGAGGGGAGGGCGATTATCATAAATTGGGTTAAAGAGAGTATCTGCCGGTAACGTGAAACTGTCCGGGTATTCGCCTCTGATACTGTAGGAGATATGCGTAATGCCGGCTCCGCAGTTCAGGCATCGTCCCCAAAAATTCGTCGGTGTGATGCCGATGACTGCAGGCTGATCCTTATTATCAAATGGCTGGCCGCTAAAAGAAACATACGGCGCGCTGCATGCAGCGATACATCGCAGCTGAAGCCACACAGCGGAATACACATTTTTCCCTGCAACATTTGCTATAGCATTAATAAACATCGTATGTGTGAAGATAGTATCGCCGGGAGTCCCGGTTGCCTGGATCCATACCGGCAAATGCAGAACCTGATATGGCTTCAGTGTAAAATACAACTCACCCGTTTTAACTGCAACGGAATCGATATATTTCCATGGATTGGTCACTGTCTGGGTATAGCCGTTAAGATTTATATACATCGAATCGGCAAGATAAAAAGCAGAGTCTCCCAATTTATAGGAAGAGTACTGCTTATCCATCGTGGGGATATAGACCACCGTATTATATCCGGCCACACTTTCGAGAGTTACTCCCGAAGGAAGCCACCTGCCTCCGGAATCATTAGGAGGAAGAGAGTTCTGCCATGCGCCGAACTGCCCGGAATAATTGGTGATGCAGCCCAAAGCAAAATCCGACGTTGAGTACCGGAGGATTCCTGCACTATCGCTTATTGAATAGATTCCCATTTTATGCGAAGCAGTATCGCCGGCAGGTCCTTTCTGAGTAATTGCCCGGACTTTCAGCGGAATGCGCAACGAGCCATGAGCCGGCAAACGGAAGCTTATATAAGCGTTTGTAAATGACGAATCGATATACTTCCATGGCGTTCCCGATTTTGGATGTATACCACCGGGGTAGGTATATATCTGGATAGAGTCCGCTACGTAATATGCCTAATCTGCCATTCTCCATGCCGTATCGACATCGTAAGTGCCATAGTCCGAAAAAATAGCGGGCGTATAAGTCTGTATCTCTTGCGGATAAGCGCTGCTGCTTTTGACGATGATCGCAGTAGGGAGCCAACGTCCGCCCGAATCGTTCGGCGGAAAGGATTCCTGACTAACCGAAAAAAGAGTTGAATCCGCCTCTACCTGAGAATACCCGATGGATGCCAGCATCAGCACCAAAAGCACCACAACATACTTAACCATTGTTTTTGAAGCGGAATAATTGAAAAGCGCCTATACTCAAAAAATAGTATGCGAATCCTGCAAGAAAAGAGAGTATCATTTGCATGCAAAAATACGCAAAAACAAACCCGCCGATACAGAGATATGGTGGACTTAGAATAATACCATGGTGACAATCCGTTCGGTAAGCTCAGGGGCTATAGCTCTATCGTCCCTTCTCCCGGTGATTGAAATCACCGGCTACGGCTATGTCGTCCCTTCGGGACTCGGGGATTCATTGCGCATCTATGCTCCGGTGGCTGAAGCCACCGGCTATTTCTATGCCGTCCCTTCGGGACTATCCGTCGTGAATCCCGAAGGGATGACACAGAAATAGCCGGCGGTTTTAACCGCCGGTGCTCAGAAATATTATTCCAAACGAGTCCCGAAGGGACGACATATATTTTGTTTTGTACACAATTTTTAACACACACCAATAACACCTATGAAAACCCAATACATGAATAACGTCCCGTTCCTTCCGGGAGAATTAACTATTGTTACATCCGATCATGCCGAGCTGGCGGCGGGAGCATTCGGCGCGGCTTGCCGATTCATTTCGCAAGGCGATAGCCGGTATTAATGAAATTGCTTTAGATACGGTTCGAACATGAAGATCCTGTTTCTGCTTTGTCCAGTCATTTTGCGTTAGTTTCCTTTTAGACTCGAAAGTAAACTATAAATTCCATTAGGTTACTTTTAAGCTCAAAAGTAAACTAAGGATTCCATTAGTTTACTTTGATATCTTATACATGAGAAAAAATCAAAAAAACAAGTCAGAATGATAGTTTTTGGCATAATAATTGCATTATTATACAGTGAAAGTCCAAATTCCTATACATAATATGTCTAATTTTATGTACACAGGAGGAAGAGAAACAGGGTGGTGCACAATCATGTTGATGAAAAATAAGGGGTTACAGGGGGTAAATCGGCTTTCGGGGCCTTATCAAAAATGTAAAGGATTTAGGACAGGGGTAGAGGAATGGACATTTGGATCTCCGGCGTCTTTTCCGATCGCGGGCAACTTCCGGGAAATTGACCAATAAAAAACCCGCCAACGCAGAGCGATGGCGGGTGATAATAAAACCCCTGGCGACGACCTACTTTCCCAAACCTGACTGGCTAAGTATCATCGGCTCTCGAGGGCTTAACTGCTCTGTTCGGAATGGGAAGAGGTGTATCCCCTCGGATATAGTCACCAAAAGGAAACTTCTTCGAAAAAGCTAAAAGCGAAAAGCTAAAAGCTAAAACTTTGAAATGCCTTTTGCGCGAGGCGCAAAATGTGAATGAACGATCAAAAAACTGACAACGAGCGGCGTGATGCAAGAATCAGATCAATATAAGCACTCAATACACACTGCTGAGTATTGATATGCATAGAGGTGAATTTACCGAACACTGTAGTAATGCAGGTAGTAAGGCAGAAGTACTCTGCCACATATCACTGTATTACAAAGGTTTGGCTAGATTTTTCCTGAGTGACCGGCTTGCGCCTGTCCCACCGGAAAAAAATATAAATGAAGTCGAACGGATTATTAGTAACCGTTGGCTAAATACATTACTGTATGTACACCTTGGTCCTATCAACGTAGTAGTCTTCTACGATCCTTCAGGGAAATCTCATCTTGGAGTAGGTTTCGTGCTTAGATGCTTTCAGCGCTTATCCTTTCCGGACACGGCTACCCTGCGATGCTACTGGCGTAACAACAGGCACACCGTCGGTCCGGTCAACTCGGTCCTCTCGTACTAAAGTCGAGGCTCCTCAAATTTCCTGCGCCCGCATAGGATAGGGACCGAACTGTCTCACGACGTTCTGAACCCAGTTCACGTACCACTTTAATCGGCGAACAGCCGAACCCTTGGGACCTTCTTCAGCCCCAGGATGTG
>Ga0137438_1000157_pt1 | contig 12220 bp, 12 predicted proteins | sample EasRivERMGT157_2_FD_102327 | JGI IMG/M metagenome (GOLD analysis project Ga0137438, IMG submission 102327) | Soil microbial communities from meander-bound floodplain in the East River, Colorado, USA - East River MetaG ERMGT157_2 | ecosystem: Environmental > Terrestrial > Soil > Floodplain ... | reverse complement strand
CGATCCCGATCGAGCTACCGCCCGGCGCCACGCCGCTCGCGCTCACGGTAAAGCTCCTGCGCGACGGCTGGGAGGTCCAGATCGTCGAGCTCGCCGGCGGGCCGCTCGTCCGCGTCTCGGCCCACCTCTACAACCACGCCGGTGAGGCCGACCTCCTGGTCGCCAAGCTGCGCTCGCTCGGCGTGACCCTGCGGTGACAGCTCACGGCACGAACGCGGCCGCGAGACCGGGTATCGTCGCGCCATGCGCCTCCCGTTCGCGATCATCCTGGTGGGCTGTGCGGCTCCCGCCGGTGCGCCCAGGCAACCCGCCGCGCTCGACCCTGCCCCCGCGGCGGCCCCGGCGCCAGCTGTGGCCCCGAGCGAAGTGCAGCCGGTCCACGCGGCGTTCGCCTACCCGCCGGCACACCGGGGCGACGTCGTCGAGACCCACCACGGCGTCGCCGTCGCCGATCCGTACCGCTGGCTCGAGGACATGGCGTCTGGCGAGGCGCAGCGGTGGGTCGCTGCCGAGAACGCGCTGACCGACGGCTACCTCGCCAAGCTCGCCGGCCGCGAGGCGCTGCGCGCGCGGCTCACCGAGCTGGTCAGCTACGAGGCGTTCAGCCTCCCGGCCCGCCACGGCGCGCGCTACTTCTGGCTCCACAGCGACGGCAACCACGACCAGCCGATGGTGATGACCGCCGCGGCGCTCGACGCGCCCCCCAGCGTGCTGCTCGACCCCAACACGATCGCCGGCGCCGTCGACGGCCGCCTCACGCTCGCCGGGTCCGCCGCGAGCCCGAACGGCACGCGGCTCGCCTATGGCCTCGCGGCCGGCGGCGGCGACTGGCAGACCTGGCACGTGCGCGACGTCGCGACCGGCAAGGACCTACCGGATCAGCTCGAGCACATCAAGTACTACCGCCCGGCGTTCACGCATGACGGCACCGGCCTCTATTACAGCCGGTTCCCCGCGCCGCCGCCCGGCAAGGAGCTGGTCGAGACCGACCACGACTGCAAGGTGTACTTCCATCGCATCGGCACGCCCGCCGACCAGGACGCCGTGGTCTACCAGCGCCCCGACCACCCGACCTGGCAGTTCGACGTCGAGGTCACCCGCGATGGCCGCTACCTGGTGATCACCACCGGCGACGGCCAGGTCGGCGATCGCGGTGAGGAGCTGGTCAGCTACCTCGATCTGCGTCGCCCGGGCGGCGCGCCGGTGGCGCTGCCGGTGGCGCTGATCGATCGCTACGACGCCGAGTACCTGTTCGTCGGCAGCGACGGCCCGGTGTTCTACTTCCTGACCACGCTCGGCGCCGCCCACAAGCGGATCATCGCGATCGATACGCGCGCCCCGGCCCGCGCGCGCTGGCGCGACGCCGTCCCCGAGGGCGCCAACGCGATCGAATCGGCTCGCGTCGCCGGCCGCCAGATCTTCGTGACGACGATGCAGGACGCCCATCACGCGGTCGCCGCCTACGATCTGAGCGGCACCAGGCTGCGCGACGTCGCGCTGCCCGGGCTCGGCAGCACCTACGGGTTCGGCGGCAACCCCGACGCCAAGGAGACGTTCTACGAGTTCACCAGCTTCACCGTCCCCGGCGCGGTCTACCGCTACGACCTCGCGACCGGCGCCAGCACGCTGTGGCGAGCGCCGGCCGTGCCGTTCGACGCCGCGGCGTTCGAGACCCGGCAGGTGTTCTTCCCCAGCAAGGACGGCACCAAGGTCCCGATGTTCCTCACCGCCAAGCGCGGGCTCGCGCAGGACGGCACCAACCCGACGCTGATCACCGCGTACGGGTTCGGCGGCATCTCGTCGACCCCGGCGTTCGATCCGACGCTGATCCCGTGGCTCGAGCGCGGCGGCGTGCTCGGGCTGGTCAACATTCGCGGCGGCGGCGAGTACGGCGAGGCCTGGCACCTCGCGTCGCGGCGGACCCATCGCCAGATCGCGTTCGACGACTTCGTGGCGGCCGGCGACTGGCTGATCGCGAACCACACCACGACGGCGGCCCACCTCGGCGCGATCGGCACGTCGGGCGGCGGCATGCTCGTCGCCGGCGCGGCGATGCAGCGCCCCGAGCTGTTCGGCGCGGTCGTGCCGATCGGCGGCGTCCACGACCTCCTGCGGTTCCAGCTGTTCGGCCAGGGCGCCGGCTGGCAAGGCGAGCTCGGCTCGCCCGACGATCCGGCGGAGTTCGCGGTGCTGCGAGCCACGTCGCCGCTCCACAACGTGCGCGCCGGGGCACGCTACCCGGCGATCTTCGTCGTCACCTCCGACCACGACGTCCGCGTCGCGCCGCTCCACTCCTACAAGCTCGCCGCGGCGCTCCAGGCCGCGCAGGCCGGCCCGGCGCCGGTGCTGATGCGGGTCGAGACCGAGTCCGGCCACGGCGGCGGCACCACGCGCTCGCAAGCCATCGAGCAGAGCACCGAGATCCTCGGGTTCCTCGCCGCCAACCTCGGGCTGGAGGTGATGCGCTAGATCTTCTTGTTGCGGCGCTGCTGGAACGAGTACGGCCTGTGCGACGCCTTCTTGTCGCCATCCTCGCCGTCGGCGTCGACCGGTGTGCCGGCGAGGGGCTCCTCGGCACCGGGCCTGAACTTGATCGAGGCCATCGGGCTATCGCCGACCAACACGCGATCGCCCGAGCCGAGCAGGGTGTCCATGCCCTCGAGCTTGTCGATGTCGTCGAGGATGTCGTCGACCGTCGCGTAGCGCTCGCTGCGCGAGTCGCGCGTCATTCGATCGAAGATGTCGTCGATCCCGCGCGGCAGGTTGGGGTTGATCTGCGACGGCATCGGCGAGCGCCGGCCCGGCAGCTTGCGGGTCAACAGCTCGTAGAAGATGATGCCGAGCGCATAGATATCGCCCTGCGGGCCGCTCGTCATCGGATCGGAGTACAGCTCGGGCGCCATGTACGCGACGTTGCCCATGCCGACGTAGATCTGCCGGATCACCGCGTGGTCGCGCTCGACGATCCGGGTGAACCCGAAATCCGAGACCTTGACGTTGCCGTAGCCGTCGATCAGCAGCTGCTCCGGCTTGAGGCCGCGGTGGTAGACCCGCTGGGCGTGCGCGGCGCGCAGCGCGTGCAGCGTCTGCAGCAGGTACTTGAACACCAGCTCGACCGGAATCTCCTCGGCGTCGTTGATCAGGCGCCGGCTCGAGCCGTTGGGCGCCAGCTCGGTCACGACGTTGGGGTACTCGGTCCACAGGTTGACGTCGTGGATCGGCAAGATGTTGGGATGCGCGAGGTTGCCCCACGCGCGCACGACGTCGGTGAACCGCCGCACGATCTCGTTGCGCTGATCCTCGCTGAAGAACCCGAACAGATCACGGATCTCCTTGAGCGCGACCTCGCGGTTCAGCGCGACCTGCCGCGCGCGATACACCGTCCCCATGCCGCCCGACCCGATCGACGCCAGCTTCTCGTAGCGATTCTCGATGTCGGCGCCGAGCGAGATCTCACCGCCCGCCACGGCCGACGGGCGGCCGCCCGACGTCGTCATCTTCTGGTTGTCCTTTCGGGGCAGGGGCTGCGCCGCTGACTGTTCGCGGACCTCGCGCGCCGGGATCCCGGCGCTCAGCACGCCCGACTGCGTGCCCATCGGGACCGCCCCCGCCGGCACCGCCATCGCGCGGCTCTGGCGCAGCTTCTTGAAGTGTGAGACCGCGCGCTCGGTGAACTCGGCGAGGTTGCCGCCGTTGACCACGGTCTCGCCGTCCGGGCTGACCTCGAGGCTCTCGTTCGCACGATCGTGGCGCAGGTACCCCGACTTCTCCAGGAAGCCGATGTACTCGCTGAACGGAATCGAGACCGCCCCCTCACATACGCGCCGGATATCGTCGTAGCGGTTCTGGCGGCCGTAGCGCGCCTCCGCCATGACGTTCGCGAGAATGAAGCGGGCCTCTTCGCAGAGGACTTCCTTCGTGACCTTCGCGCGGCCTTCCATCCGGCGAATTGTAGGCATCCGAGACAGTTAGGGTCAATTCGGCGGAAGGTTCTCTACACGCAACCGATCGACGAGCGGCCGGTCGGCCGGCAAGATGTCCCAGCGTGCCAGATCGTGAGCCTCGACCCATGCCAGGTCGGCGACCTCGACCGCGCGCGGCGATCCGTCGACGATCCGGCACACATAGACCAGCATCACCAGATCGAACGCGGGGTAGGCATGGAACAGGACGTCCCAGATCCGCCCCACCGCGACCGTCACGCCGAGCTCCTCGTGGAGCTCGCGGACCAGCGCCGCCACCGGGGCCTCTGCCGGCTCCACCTTGCCGCCGGGGAACTCCCATTGTAGCGGAAGCGCCTGATCTGCGCGGCGTTGCGTGATCAAGATCCGCCGGTCGTCCCCGATGATGAGGCCCGCGACCACCAGCTTGCGTGCCCGAAGCTCGGTCATAATAGTGCGATCCGATCGACGAATGGTGCGGTACACGGCGGGCCGTCTGCATGTAGGTACGCGAGCGTGGCTCCGGGCCGCGCCGCGACGATCGTCGATGACCTCGTGCCATACCCCGGCGCGTGAATGCAGGTCGCGGTCAGCTCGCGGGCAACCTCGGGCGGCAGGTGCGAGGGTGGCGGATCGACGCGGCTGTGATCGGCGAGCGCCGCCTGGAGCGCCGGCACGACCGCCGGCCAGGCGAGCGGCGCGGCCGCGATCGCGCGATGCAACCTGCCCCCCCTCGGAAATCCGTGGGCCCCTAGCCGATCGTTGCACAGCACGTGGATTCCGCGCGACAGCCGCTCGATCTCCAGCGTGCCTTCGCGGCGCGCATAGGCGATCGAGACACCGCGTGCGCTGCCCCACACCAGGTTCATGCTCGCGTAGCTTGTCGGATCGAGCGCGGCAACATGAGCGTCTTGATCCGCGGCGGCCGCGAGCTCGCGCACCGCGAGGCCACGTGACCGCACTCCGGCGGGCACCGGCGCCAGCGCGCGCTGGTTGGTGACCGCCGCAAAGCCGCCGTCGCGCCGGATCGCCAGCCAGGTCCCGCCCGAAATCACGTCGACGCCGCCTGCGATTTGATCGCCGAGCGACTCGGGTGGGCGCGTCGGACGCTCGTAGATCTCGTCGCGATTTGCGGCGATGACCAGCGGTGCGCCGGCCACGACTTCGAGGAGAATTGCGATGGTGCACATCGTCGAGAAAATGACAGCGAGAGTCTGCTGCGCGCCTTGCATGTGACGCGTCCGGACCCTACAGTGCCGCGAGAATGAGACTGTATCCAGGGAAGGTCGACAGCATCGCGGCCGAGATCATCACCACGCTTACACAAGCCGGTGATATCGAGGTCAGCGATAACAACGAGGCGCAGCTCGACGCAGCTGCGGTCCTCAAGGAGTACATCCGAGTCGACAAAGAGCTGACCGAGCGCGCGAAGGACATTCTCGAAATTCGCGGCCTTCCCTACTCTCATCTCGGCCGCACCAAGCGCCAGCTCGCAGATCAAAAAGAGTTCGGCCTCGGCGAAGAGGGCCTGTCCTGGATCTCGAACCAGATGCTCGAGGCGTTCATGTCGTCTCGCCACGTCGACGAAGTCTTCGCAGACGACGTCATCATGCGCCGCAAGATCAAGGACATCTGCAAGAAGCACATGCAGGTCGACGAGGCGATCGATCAGGAAGTCCGCGACCGGATCAAGAACCTCGAGGAGGGCACCTCGGCGTGGGAGGTCGAGTACTCCAAGGTTCTCGAGCAGATCAAGCACAAGCACGGCATCAAGGAGTGAGCGCTCTGCCGAGCGCGACGTAGCGACGCTCGTCTCCGATCCTACGATCCTACGATCCTACGATCCTACGATCCTACGATCCTCCTGGGCTTCCTGGGGCCTGCTGGCGTGCTGACTTCCCGGGGGCGTGTTGGCCCGCAGCGCCTGCTGAGCTCTCGCTTGCCTGCGGCCGCGATGCAGGCAGACTTAGTGGATGGCCGCCGCGAGCTGCACAGACTGCGCGACGCGTCCGGTGATGTGCTGTGGGCGCTGCAACACGATGCGCTGCGACGCGCATGCGCTCACGGCCGGCAAGCGCTGCGACCGCTGCGAGCGCGACTGGGACGACGAGGCGATCACGCGGCGCGCCGCCAAGGTGATGTTCGCGCCGCCGGTCGCGATCCTGACCGGTGGCCTGCTGTTCGGCCTGCTCCTGCCGGTCTCGATCGGAGGCGCGGTGGGCGCCGCGATCCTGTGTGCGCTGGCGTGCGCGACCGCGGTCGCCGCCGGCACCGGCGCGTGCCACCTCGTCGATCGCAGCGCCCGCGCGCTGTTCCTCCGCGAGCGCGGCGGCGGCCTGCCCCCGGCCCGGCTGTTGCCGTCGCCTCGCCACCGCTGACGTCCGCGCACCGGACGTCGGGCTAGCCCGAATAATTCACCACGCCGCCGGCTGCGACCGTCGCAGCACGGGCATCTCGTGGCGTACGTCCGGTTCTCGCTCGTCAAGTACGGTCAAGTACTATCGTCGCTGTGCTTCCGGGCGTGCGCCCCGGAACCGGGGCAGCGATTTCAGTTCGGTAGCGGCTCGGGCCTGGTTTCTTGCCGATTCTTTGCCACAGATCGATCGTCCGCGCGGCGCGCACCGCGCAAGTCGCGCGATTTTCCGGCGCGCTCGGACACCGGCCGCTCGGTCGCAGGCGGCTGCGTGGCGGCAGGCACGTCCAAGAGCCGCACCGCGTCCTGGGAGACGTGGGGCGCCAGATGGGCGTAGCGCTGGGTGATGACGATGGACGCGTGCCCCATCAACTCCTGCACCACCCGGATCGGCACGCCGCGCATCACCAGGTGAGACGCGAACGAGTGCCGAGCGACGTGCCACCCGATCGTCCGGAGGCTCGCGAGCCGGCACATCCGCTCCAGTTGGCTCGCCATGACCCCCTGCGTGAACGGCCGGCCGTGGGCATCACAGAACACGCGGACACCGCGGGTGTGGCGATGCGCTTCGAGCGCCTGCCGCGCCTGCGCGCTGAGCGGTACCTCCCGGGGCTTGCCGTTCTTGGGCGCCTTGAACCGGCCGCGTACGTAGTTCTCCCGCACGTGGATCCGGCCGTTGGCAAGGTCGACATCTTCCCAGCGAAGCCCCAGCAACTCCCCACGCCGCAGGCCGGTGCGCAGCGCCACGATGATCATCGTGCGCCACTCCCCTTCCGCATGCGCGATGAGCCGCTCGGACTCCTCGAACGTCAGAAAGTCCCAGGTGGGCGGCGGACCCTTGACCCGGGTGATCTCCGGCACGCTCCCGATCAGGCCACGCTTGCGCCCGACCTGTAGGACGTGCCCCAGGACGGTCAACACGTTGTTGATCGTTTTCGGCTTGATCATCTTGACCGCTCGCTTGAGCCGTGCGTTACGGGTCTGCGAAAGGTCGACCTTGAGATCCGCGATCACGGCGTAGTCGATCTGATCGAGCCGCAGGTCCCCCAGGCGCGGCACGAGGTACCGCGCGAGGATGTCTTCCTTCGACTCGAACGACGAGAACGCGTTCTCCAGGCGCGACGATGCCAGATACACCGGCGCGAACGCGGTGAGCGTCGGAGCGGATGGCTTGGGTGGCTCCGTCGGCGCAGCGGGCGTCACGGCCGAAGCTTCGGACGTGGACGCGGTAGCTGTCACGGGCGGTGTGTTGTTGTGCTTTCCCCCTTGTGGATCTACGGGCGGCGCTTGCGTGGCCAGCCACGCAAGGTGATCGGCCTCTTTCTTGAGCGCCGCCGCACGGGTGTTCTCGGTCTTGGGGGCGGTGCCGCTGATTCGGCACGGCGTCCCATCGTTATAGTAGCCGGTCGCACGGTAGCGATAGCGGCCATCAGAATGGCGTTCGACTGACATGGCTTGTGAGCCTTTCCAGTCGTTTCCGCACTGCATGGAAACGACTATACACTCCGCACAGCGGGTTTCCACTGTGCGGAGTGGCAAAAATCCCGGACGGGATCGGTCCGGGATTCCAGAGGGTTAGCGCCGCCCGGGAGGGGTGTCTGCCGTCGACGAACGCGCCAGCCATGCAGCGATCGCCGGGCGCGAAAACACCAGCCGTCGGCCCAGGCGGCGGCACGGAATCACGTTGCGAGCTGCGTATTCGTACACCGTTTTACGATCCACGCGCATCCAGCTCGCCACTTCTTGGGCTTTCATACACTCGTGCTCGAGATTCGTAGGGCTAGCTCGAACAGGCGTGCTGGGAGTATCGGTGTAGCTCGCGGTGGGTGCGGCGGGCGCGGGAGGACCGCTGGTTCCGGTGACAAGCGACTCCATAGGTCACCTCAGCAACCCGTGGCGGGTTGCGGCGCGAGCTGAACGGCTTTGACAAGCGATACGCCCGCCGCGGGGACCGAGACGATGTCATCTCCTGCCCAGCATCGGATCGGCCCGATCAGCCCGGCCACGTTGACCACATAGGGCCCGGACTCCACGCCATCGACGGTGAGCGTCTCGTCGCGCTCGATGCAGCTGGCGATCGCCGGCGAGCTGCAGTTGACCGTATACGACCCGACGGTGGTGTTCTTGCGCGACCGGATGAGCGTCACCGGCGCGCAGCCTCCACTCGCTCGCTCGATGGTGATCAGGTCTCCCGTGATGCCCGCGCCGCCTTGGTCGCGGGGTAGGCAGTTGGTACGCGTCGAGAGCGTCGCGAACGAGAGAGCGAGATTGCCGCGGTCCGAGACGGCGAACACGATGGGCGCCAGCGCGGTCAACTGTCCGGCGCCGATCGTGATACCGGCCTGGGTCGGTGCCGCCGCGATGGTCGCGCCGTCCGCGGTCAGAAGCGTGAGCGTCGCGTCGTAGGCTGCAGCGGTGACCAGCCGCCCCATCAGGGAGGCAGATTCACAGCTTTCAGCTCGTCATATTGTAACCACTTTCCATCGGGCGCGTATGCACGGCATGGTACGAGACGTTCTCGCGCTCGCATCCGACGCAACCGAGCGCCATGTCATCGCGATGTGGCTCGAGGCGGGATATGCGCGCTCCACCATCGAGACGCGGATCCGTAACAAGCGGAGGATATATCGTCGTCTTGGAAAGAGCGAACGAGGCAGACAGGTCGCGCGAAAGCTAACCTGCGAAAGCGTCAGTCGTGCTGCTCTGGGCGAAGCGCGACTTCAGCCGGGGGACAGGAATCTAAATGCAAGGATCATGCGGGCGTCCCTGCGAGCGTGGGTTGATGCCCTGAGCGCACTGGGCTACCCCGTTCCCGCCTGGCAACCGCAGGCACCGCGCAGTTTGATAGATGAGTACTGGTCATATACGCGGCGGGTCCGCAATCTTGCAGAGAACGCGTTCAAGGAGCACCGCCTCTACGTCACGTGGTTTCTGGAGGATCTCAAGAGGCGAAAGATCGAGCTTCTCGCGATTGTCTTGACCGACGTGGATCGCTTCGTCTCCACGCTGACCACGCAGCGCAAGCTGGCCTTGACGACTGCTGCAAACGCCTGCATTTGTGTCCGCCATTTCCTTCGGCTTCTATACAGGACGAAGCGCATTGGTACTGACCTTGCACCAGCAGTGATCGGCCCAACGCAACGCCAGATGCTGAAGCGACCTCCAGAGAGGATCTCATGGGAGGCGCTCAAGAGCATCCTTGGGGCCATCGATCGAACGCGGCCACTCGGCAAGAGGGACTTCGCCATCTTCGTCACTGCGGCAAGTTATGGATGGGGCGCCGCGGACGTCCTTTCGCTGCGCCTCGATGACATTGATTGGTATCGAAACATACTCTCGATCGTGCGTCCGAAAACCGGCGTTCGGGTCAATGTCCCACTCCGGCCGCAGGTTGCATACGCCCTTGCGGCGTACGTACAGACCGCCCGCCCTCGCAACACCGGCAGACGCGAGGTCTTCCTGCGGCATTATGCGCCCTGGGCCAAAGTGCCCACTACAAGCTCTATCGCGTCCAATCTGCGGCGATATGCAATAAAGGCAGGTATCCAATTGCCACCAAGGTGCGGGATGAAGATGTTTCGCTGCGCTCACATCGCGGAGCAACTTAACCGCGGCGTTCCTCCAAAGGTGGTAGTTGACGTCGTCGGTCATTCGGATACGCGCTCGCTCTCGAGGTACGCCGGCATCAACATGAAGCAGCTGAGGCGCTGCGCATTGCCGGTGCCCAAATGATAAATGTGTATATAAGCTATTTTGCCAAAGACATCAAATGTTTCTTGGAGTTCAAACGCTCGCTCGGAATTCAATATAGTAGCGCCGAGTGGGTCCTGCGGAGGTTCGATCGCTTCGTGGCATTGACCTTCAAAGGGCGCAGCCCATACCTAAGGGTCGCCATTGAAGCCTGGCTCGCAACTTTTCACTGCAGGCCTGTGACGATCACCAACAACTTCATCGTCATCAGAAAATTCTGCCAGTTCTTGCGACGACGGGATCCGAACGGCTTCGTTCCCGATCGCGACATGGCGCCACGCGTCTACGAATCTCATCATCTCCCGTACATCTTTTCGCCCACCGAGATACGGATCTTGCTCGACGAGATCGGAAAGATGCAGCACCCATTTCGCTCGCGGACGTATCGAGCACTGCTCCTGGTCTTGTATTGTACCGGCCTGCGCACCGGCGAGGCGGTACGACTACGAATTCGTGACGTGGACCTGCGAGAGAAGGTCCTCCGTGTCGAAGTCAGCAAGGCCAAGTCGCGATGGGTGCCATTCGAGGAGACCCTGGCCATGGAACTCTCCAGCTATCTCAAGGAACGGAGTCTGATCAGCCCGGCCTCCGAGGGTAGCCGGTTTCTCGTACAGCCGAACGGTTCGGCTTGTGGTCGTCCTATCGTGTCGAATAGGATCACGGCTCTCCTAAGACAAACAGGCATCAAACCTCGAACAGGTCGCGTTGGGCCGCGACCCTACGATACGCGCCATAGCTTCGCCGTCAATCGGCTCACCGAATGGTACCGTGAGGGCGTCGACGTACAGGAGCGTCTCGCTTGGCTGTCAGCGTACCTTGGTCACGAAGACCTGCTCGGAACGCAGGACTACCTCCAGCTGACACCTGAGTTGCGCCGGATCGTTAGCGCGCGTCACGAGGATTATATCAGTCATTGCTGGCACCAGGAGGCGTGATGAGTATCCGAATGAGCACGAACACGGGCAGGCGAGAGCCGCTGCTTCAACAAGTCGAATCTTTCTTCCGCGAGCACCTCCAGCGCGCTCGTGGAGTAGGTCGACACACAATCCTTTCCTACCGAGATAGTCTGCAGCTGTTCTTCGGTTACCTCGCTGAAGCAAAGGGGCGAGATGTGTCAAAGATTCGTCTCGAGGACATCACCGAGGAAAATGTCCTCGCATTCCTCGACCATTTGGAAACCACCCGTGGCAACGGCGTGGCGACCCGAAACAGCCGGCTCACAGCAATCAGAAGTATGTGCCGATACTTGATCAGAAAGGACATCACGCACGCGGCGGAATACGGGCTGATCGTCTCGATAACAGGGAAGAGAGGCCCCAAGCCGGACATTCCCTACTTCGAACCAGCCGAGATAAAGATGCTTCTTGAGCAGCCCAACCAAGATCAGCTCCTGGGCCTGCGCGACTACGCGCTCATTCAATTTCTCTACAACACCGGCGTGCGCGTCAGTGAAGCGCTGTCTCTATCAGTTGATGCCTTGGAGCTCAACGCTCCTCGCCAGGTCCGGGTACATGGGAAAGGACGAAAAGACAGGGTGTGTCCGCTGTGGCGCAACACGACGACGCTTCTCAAAGGCTACATTGCCAGATGGAAGCTCGGGCCGGAGTCGCGGCTCTTCTGCAATGAACGCCGTCGCCCTCTCACAACCTCGGGAGTTGCCTACATCCTGAAAAAGCACTTTGAGGTGGCAAAGAAGAAGCACCCGATACTGCGAAAACGGAGGCTCTCTCCCCACGTCATGCGGCATTCTTGTGCCTGCGCCCTGCTCCAGTCGGGCGTTGACCTGGTGACGGTGCGTGATCTGTTGGGGCATGAGAGCGTACGCACCACCGCCCGCTATACGAGGGCGAACATGAAGACGAAGCGACAGGCCCTCGAGGCGTTATGGAAGACGGTGGATCTCTCGGACGGCCAAGCTGCTCCCTGGGTGCCGAAACCGGAGCTGCTCGAGATCCTCGCATCGCTGTAAGCCCGACAATATGCGGAGCTGCTGGCTAGGATTCCGCGGCGCTCGATCTCACCAAGCCTCTTGGGGTAGACGCTGCGGACGCATGGATCGGGCGATGACTGACCGATCAGCGTGCGCAACTGGGACATACTTCAGTACTCGTCATAT
>Ga0137438_1000156_pt1 | contig 12253 bp, 11 predicted proteins | sample EasRivERMGT157_2_FD_102327 | JGI IMG/M metagenome (GOLD analysis project Ga0137438, IMG submission 102327) | Soil microbial communities from meander-bound floodplain in the East River, Colorado, USA - East River MetaG ERMGT157_2 | ecosystem: Environmental > Terrestrial > Soil > Floodplain ... | reverse complement strand
CTGATCGAGCAGGCGCCGGAATTCGGCGTCATCGGCTACGGCATCCAGCTTGGCCCCAACGTGTTTTCGATGTTCGACCGGCTCGGCATCACCGAGGCGGTGCTCGTGGCGCAGGCGATCGCGCAATCCGGCGCGGGGCTGTCGGGGGCGTCCGCCGTGCACATGAACATCTTCGGGCTGCACCCGGTCGTCGTGTTCGGCACGCCCGAGCAGCAAGCGCGCTGGCTGCCGCCGCTGATCCGCGGCGAGCACAAGGCGTGCTTCGGCGTCACCGAGCCGAACACCGGGCTGAACACGCTGAAGCTGACGACCAGGGCGGTGCGCGATGGCGAGCATTACGTGGTCAGCGGGCAGAAGATCTGGATCTCCACTGCGCAGGTGGCGAACAAGATCCTGCTGCTGGCGCGCACGACGCCGATCGAGGAGCTGACCAGGCCGACCGAAGGTCTGACGCTGTTCTACGCCGAGCTCGATCGCAGCTGCATCGAGGTGCGCGAGATCGAGAAGCTCGGGCGCAAGTGCGTCGACTCGAACCAGCTGTTCATCGACGGCCTGCGAATCCCGGTGGCAGATCGCATCGGCGAGGAGGGCAAGGGGTTCCAGTACATCCTCCACGGCTTCAACCCGGAGCGCATGCTGATCGCGGCGGAGGCGGTGGGGCTGGGCCGCGCGGCGCTCAAGCTGGCGGCGAGCTACGCGAACGAGCGCATCGTGTTCGACCGGCCGATCGGCAAGAACCAGGCGATCCAGCATCCGCTCGCGCAGCGCTGGATGGAGCTGGAGGCCGCGAACCTGATGGACCTGAAGGCGGCCTGGCTCTACGATGACGGTCAACCCTGTGCGGCGGAGGCCAACGCGGCCAAGTACCTCGCCGGCGAGGCCGGGTACCGCGCCTGCGAGACGGCGGTCATGACCCACGGCGGGATGGGGTACGCGAAGGAGTACCACGTCGAGCGCTTCCTGCGCGAGAGCCTGATCCCGCGGATCGCGCCGGTGAGCCGGGAGCTGATCATGAGCTTCATCGCCGAGAAGGTGCTCGACCTGCCGAAGTCTTATTGATGACGTCGATCCTTCGCCGAGCGTGGCCCGCGCCGCGCCGGATGTCACCACCGGCCTCAGAGGGGACGGAGGCATGATCGGCAATTTTGGACTCTGCACCAGCTGTTGCGCTCGCGGGCCGCGCGCCGGCCGACATGTCGGTGGACTGGAATGTTCCTTGCGTGCAATAGCCATCGCGGGTCCGGCGTTGGGCCGGCATGTCCAGGAACACCACGCTCGCCGCCTTCATCCTCACGGTCGCAGTCATCGTTCCTGCCGGCTGGCACGCGCTCGGCGCGGATCTCCAGGCCGACGGCAAGCGGTTACGACCGTTGCAACAATCATTCGTCGTCGACGGCACGCGGATCACGCTCGACGTCGATCGCCGCGTCGTGATGACCGGCGATACGGTGAGGGCCACGCTGGTCGCGTTCAGCGATACGCCGAAGCAGATCGCGGTCGATCTGATCGCGCTCAACTCGAACAACTACGAAGGCTCGCGGGTCGAGACGCCGTGGATCCCGATCGATCGCGAGACGCTCAAGCTCACGGCGGCGCCGCGCGGCGGCAAGCCGGTCGAGACCGCGATCAAGCTCGGGACGCTGCCCGATCGACCGGCGCTGACCGACAGCTTCAAGATCTACGTCACGCCGCACGGCAAGAAGCCGCCGCGCTACGAGGGCGATGATCGCGTCGACTACGACACCGGCGTCAGCGAGGGCTACGCGGCGGCGGTCGAGGTCACGGGCTGGAGCGGCAACAACCTCAAGATGTCGATCGAAGCCGAGGGTCGGCCGACCAGCGACGCGCCGTTCACGATCGCGGTGCGGGTCAAGAACACCTCCGGGCAGCCGCTGGCCCATGCGCCCAATATCTCGCTCAGCACGGAGGCCGTGCTCGAAGGCACCGAGGCGGCGAACCACGAGGACGCCGCCGTCGCGATCGATCAGATCGAGACCGACGTGCCGGCGTTCGACTACGACACAGAGTTTCGGGGCGGCCAGTCGGTCGTCGCGAGATATCGCGTGACGCCGCGCAAGCCGGGGCTTCGCAACATGACGTTCCTCGCCAGCGCCTACGAGCTCGACGACGCGCCGGGGCCGGTGACCGCCGGCGCCAAGGACGCGCGAACGTTCAGGCTGTCGGAGACCACCCCCGCGGTGGCCGCCAGGTGATGCACGCCGCCGCAGCCGCCGGCGGGGTGGCCGGGGTGCTCGGGGGACTCGGAATGGCCGGGGTGGCCGGGGTGCCCGGAGGCCCGGCGGGCCCCCGGAGCCTCGGGGCCGCCGGGGTCATCGGGGTCATCGGGGTCACTGGGGTCACCGGGGCTCCCGGAGTCCGTGGGGTTCTGTGATGCGCCGCGTGCTCGCCGGTATGGCCGGCGGCGTGGTCGCGAGCCTCGCGATCCTGTGGGTCATCGGGCTTGTGCGCGGCGGCACCACCGCGCGCACGCGGCTGGTCGCCGAGGACGCCAGCGCGCCGCTGTCGAGGATCGCGATCCACTATGCGCCGGCCGCGGATCGCGTCGCGCTCGCGGTGTGGAACCAGCTGTTCGCGGCGCTGCCCGCGAGCGTCGAGGTCGAGGTCGAGGTCGCCGCGGCGCCCGACTTCGATCGGCTGCTCGGCAAGCTGGGCGCGGCCGGCGTCGCTCACCTCGACCGGTTCCACCCCGTCGTGGTCGGCGCGACGATCACGACGTGGTCGCGCGATCGCTACGCCGCGCTGGTCGACGATCGCGGCGAAGGCTCGATCCTCGCGCCGCCGCGCCGCGAGACGTCGTTCGCGAGCCGCGCCGGGGACGGGCGCTCGCCCTACGCGATCTCGCAGGCGCTCTACCACAGAGACCCGCGGGTCGCTGACATCCTGTTCGAGGGCGGCGACCTCGCGGCGACGCCGCGCTGGATGTTCGTCGACGCGAACCTCGTCGCGCGCAACGTCGGTCGCGGTGCCGCGGACCGCGCGTCGATCGAGGCCGAGCTGCATCGCCGGTTCGGCCAGCAGCTGGTGTGGCTCGGCGACGCCGTCGGCGACGTCCCGCGCCACCACATCATGATGTACACCGTGCCGCTCGACGATCGCACGGTCGCGGTCGGCGACGTCCGGGCGGGCATCGCGCTTTTCGGCGACAGCCGGCTCGAGCTCGACGACGTCGACCTCCAGGCGCCGCGGTTCGACCGCGCCGCGGCGCTGCTCGCGGCGCGCGGCTTTCAGGTCGTGCGCGTCCCGGCGCTGGTGCTGCCGGGCGGCGGCTCGTTCGTGACCTACACCAACGCGCTGTTCGATCGGCGCGCCGACGGCAAGCGCGTCGTGTACCTGCCGACCTACGCGCTGCCGGCGCTCGACGCTGCGGCGCGCCGGTTCTACGAGGCGCAGGGCTTCGAGGTCCGGCCGATCGATGTCTCGTCGATCTATCGCCTGAACGGCTCGCTCGGCTGCCTGGTCAACGTACTCGCGCGCGAACCAGCAACGCATTGATTGACCTTCCGCGCCATCACCTGCGCGGTCGAGGAACGGCGGGTACGAGATCCGGGGGATAGTATAAGGACACGGTAGGGGCGGTGCGGAGCCGGAACAAGTGGGGAGGGCGACAATCGATAGCCCGGGGAATAGGCTCTTGCTCTGTGTGGCGAGCGTACGGAGAATCGGTCACGGCGGTATGTGCCTGAAGGTTCATCTGCGACGGCGCGATCGCCGCTTGGTGTTTCGGTTCGTGTGCGGCGAGCTTGTTTTCGTCCTTCGCACCTGTTTCGCGACAAACTTCGCGAATGGTCGGACGTTACCTTCGACGCTCGCGGCTTCCAGGGCGGCGAGATACTCGGTTCGGTCCTCGACTCGGATCACCGTCCAGGGATAGCCACCCCCGGCCAGCAAGGTGTTCATGAGGAAGCGCGCGATCCGACCGTTGCCATCGGGAAACGGATGTACATAACCGAAGAGCCAGTGGCCGAGGACGGCACGGACTGCAGGTGCGGGTTCGTTCTCGATGAGGTCGAACAGAGCCGGCATCGCCTCGCGCAGCACATCCGATCTCGGGGGAACATGCCTTGAGCCGCGTAGGTATACGGGATGGCTTCGGTAGCCGGCGAGCAAGGAGGCACCGAGCAGCCCTGCCACGACGTGTGGGCTGAACATTTCTCGGTACCAATCACGGTGCGCTGACCGCAGGATCTCGATGTCACCGGCTGAAACGAGGATGCGCCGGACCGTCTCCCGGACACGTTGAAACGCGAGCCAATAGCCTCTTGCCGCTAGAGCGTTGGAGTTCTCACGGTCGGATGGTTGTCGCTCGGGATCCCTGGCGCCGGTTGCAACGCGTTGGACGAGCTCAGGTGTCACCTGGTAGCCCTCGATTGAAAGCGAGTGATATGCGTCAAGCTTGTAGACCTCGTCGATCAGATGCAGATATGCCTCGTGATCATCGGGCAGACCGTGGGGCTTTGGAAACTCAGCAAGAACACTGTCGCGTGCCGACGCCCAGAGTGTGTGGAGTCGAGCGACGATCGGTGAGGCAGATCGAGGCGCTTGCGCAAGGGTACGCCCGGTATCGAGCGGATCTGTTTCGCGAACATCGTGATCTGCAGCCATCATCGTGGCCACGATCTCGTCGGCGATCGCCGCGTGGCCTACGCGACGGAACGAACCCGCGAGCCTGCCAGCGACGATCGCGTGCCCGCCCTCCAACAATCGAGAGAGCAGCTCGGAAGGGTCGCGAATACTTCCGAGAACAACCTGTGCTTCGACCGGATGCCCCGAAAAGAAGCTCTCGGGTACTCGTGTCAGCGCCGCTTCCACACGATAGACGCGCAGGCCATTGTTGATCTCCAGATCTCGTGCGAGTGGCATCGCCTTCTGCTTCAAAGCGAAAAGCGAGGTCTCGAACAAGAGATCGATTCGGTTGTTGTTCGCGGCTGTGCTGTAGATGATGACCTGCTTGGGAATGACGGTATTCTCTGCATGGAGCAGGAGCGATTGCTCGGGCGATAGATGCCATGCACGTGCGAAGCGGTCCTCGCAGTACCGTCTGCAAAACTCCCAGAACGAAGCGAACCAGGGGGTCGTGTCGCCAGGTTGTGACGATGGGTTCGTGGAGATGAGCCATCCCCTCATGACCTCCTGCAAGAACCCGTGCTTCAGGAGCCGTTCTCTCGCGGTACGTTTGAGCTGGTCCGACGCGAAGACGCGAGCACCACCCGCCTGGAGATGGCGTAAGTCTTCGAGCGATGCAGCGAGTTTTTCGTTTGGCGTGGCCATCGCTAGATGAGGATCATATACAAGTCGTTGATGCTGTACGGTTACAAGTGATAGATGTCGTACCACAACAAGTGATTGACGTCGTGCCATCGCACGTGGATCGTGCATGGCGGGATATTCACCATTATATACAGCGTCTTAGACGGCAGGAGGTTCACTCACGTTGCGTGCCTCTCCGCGGTCACGGCCGGGTGACACGTACCGCTGGTGCACGCCTGGGTTCGCCGGGCTCGTGCGCCGCTGCTACAGCAAGACGCCGCCGGTCGGGACGCCGGCGTCGGTGGGCGCCGGGGCGGTGGGCGCCGGGGCGGTGGGCGCCGGGACGGTGGGCGCCGGGACGGTGGGTGCCGGGGCGGTGGGTGGCTGCTCGGCGCTGGCCCCGGCGGGCTCGACGGGGAGCGCGATCCCGGGCGGGGCAGCCGGGCGCGTGGCGACTGGCTCGGCGGCCGGTGCGCCGGGGGCCGGCGGGGCCGGCGCATGGGTCGCTCCGGCGGGGCCGGCGTGCAGCTGCTCGGCGAGCTTGCGGGTGTACCCGGCCCACGCTGCGGCGTCCGAGACGTGGACCGGGTGCTGGGTCGCGGCGCTGTCGAACTGCTTCGCGGCGTCGGCGAGCGCGGTCGCGGCGTCGTGCAGCTTCGCCACGGCCCGCCAGTAGGTGACGTCGCCGAGCAGGCGCTCGACGTCCTTGTGGCGCTCGGTGCGCTCGGTCGCGAGCCTTTCCGGCTCGGACTCGGCCGGCCGCGTGAGGAGCAGCGCCTGCTTGAGCAGCGCCTCGGCCTCGTCGAGCTTGGTGACCTCGCGCGCGGTGAGCAGCGCGGTCGCCTGCTCCATGACCATCGCGAGGTAGCGCCGCTCGAGGATCAGCGGATCATCGGTCTCGTGCGGCTGGCAGCGCGTCTCGGGGGCGATCTTGAGCGGCCGCCACTGCTCGCCCGCGAGGCCATGGGTGCCCCACGGGGGGAACGCGCGGCCCTCCTGCGGCACCGCGCGCTCGGCCTCGCAGGCCAGGACGTAGCGATCACTGTTCGCGCGCCCGAGGAACACCAGGCCTGCGATCGTCAGCCCGGTTGCGATGCTGAACCCCGCCACGACGATCGTCTTGCGGTTGCGCGGCCGGCCGGGCAGGTCGTCGTCATCGTCGTCGTCGTCGGCGGCGCGTCGTGGTTCGCTCGCCGGCGCGTGCTGCTTGCGAGGCTTCGCCGGCCTGGCCGGCTCGGTCAGCGGCGAAGCTCCGACGGCCGAGCGTAGATCGTTCTCGTGGTAGCGCGCCGGGAGCAACGGCTCGTCGCTGGCCGCCGCCGGGCTCTTGGGGCTCGCGGCTGCGCTCGTCGGGCTCGCGGCTGCGCTCGTCGGGCTCGCGGCTGCGCTCGTCGGGCTCGCGGCTGCGCTCGTCGGGCTCGCGGCTGCGCTCGTCGGGCTCGCCGCCACCGCCGCGGTTGGCTTCGCAGCCGCGGCCCTGGTGGGCTCGACGGGGCGCACCGGGGTTGCCTCGGCGGGGCGTGCCAGGGTTGCCTCGGTGGGGCGTGCCGGGGTTGCCTCGGTGGGGCGTGCCGGGGCCACTTCGACGGGGCGCACGGGGGCTGCTGCGGCGGGCGGCGTGTACGCCGGGAACGACGGACTCCGCGATGGATGCGTCGCGTCGTCCCAGCCGGCGTCCGAGGCCGGCTGTAGCAGCGGGTCCTCGGGCCACGGCCGCGCCGGCTGGCTGGCTCCGGCGGTGCTTGCGGCCTCGCTGCGGGTGCCTCGCCCGGCGCCGCTCGCATCCTCGTTGCTGGCTCCGCCGCCGTCGCTGTTGGTCTTGCTCTTGCCGATCTTGCCGGTCTTGTCGTCGCCGCTCCCGCCTGAGGTCACGGCGCGACCTCGACGCGATTGCGCCCGCGATCCTTCGCGCCGTACAGCGCGGCGTCGGCGCGCTCGAGCAGCGCCGGCATCAGCTCCCCGGCGCGCCACTGCGCGACCCCGACGGAGACTCGCAGGAGCAGGGCGAGGCCGTCGCCGACGTCGAACGCGCGCTCGGAGACCCGCTGCCGCATGCGTTCGCCGACCTCCCAGGCACGGCCTGCGTCGGCCTTGGGGAGCACGGCGACGAACTCCTCGCCGCCGTAGCGCACGAGCACGTCACCGGCGCGGATCGCGCCGCGCAACCGGCGGGCGACCTCGGTCAGCACGATGTCCCCGGTAGGGTGGCCGTAGTGCTCGTTGACGCTCTTGAAGTGGTCGACGTCGACCATCGCGACCGAGAGCGCTCGATCGCGCTCGATCGCGGTTTCGATCTCCTGCGGCAGGCGCTGGGTCAGGAACTCGCGGTTGTAGGCGCCGGTCAGCGGATCGGTCACCGCGACGCGGTGGAGCCGGACGTTCTCGATGTCGAGCGCGATCGTCATCGCGATGAACCGCAACAGCTCGAGGTTGCTGGTGTCGAACGCGCCGGGCTTCGCGCTCGTCGCGGTGACCGCCCCGACGCGGTCGCCGCGGGCGAGCAGCGGGACGCAGATCATCGACGCGATCGGCGTCCGGTTGGCGGGCAGCATGACGAACCGCGGATCCTGCGCGACGTCGTGGATCAGGGCCGGCTTGCCGTGCTCGACGACCCAGCCGGCCACGCCCTCGCCGACCCGGAACGACAGCGACTGCATCCGCTCGCTGCGCAGCCCGTACGCCGCCTTGGCGAGCAGCCGCTTGCGGTCGGCGTCGAGCAGCATGCACGAGCAGGCCTGCGCGCCGACCAGCTGACAGATCAGCTCCGCGATCCGCGATAACAGCGTCCCCGGATCGAGCTCGGAGCCGATCAACTTGCCGATCTCGAACAGCGCGGCGGGCAGCCTCTGCTGTGCTTCGGTGTTCATGATCCTTGCACGTAGCCGATGAACGGCAGATTCCGGAATTGCTGCGCAATGTCGAGGCCGTACCCGACGACGAACTTGTTGGGGATCGTGAAGCCGAGGTAGTCGATCTGGATGTCGCGCTCGGCGCGGTCCGGCTTATGCAACAGCGCGCACAGCTTGATGCTCGCCGGGCGCCGGGTCGCGAGGTTCTCCATGAGGTAGTGCACGGTGTGGCCGGTGTCGACGATATCCTCGACGACGATCACATGCTTGCCCGCGATCGGCCGCGAAAGATCCTGGGTGATCTGCACCACGCCGGACGACACCGTGGCGTCACCGTACGACGAGATCCCGATGAAATCGACGAAGATGGGCGCCGCGATGTGACGCACCAGGTCGGCGAGGAAGATCACTGAGCCCTTGAGCACGCCGATGACGACGACGTCGGTCGCCCGTGACAGCGGGGCGTAGTCTGCCGTGATCTGCGCCCCGAGCTCGGCGACGCGGGTCGCGATGGCTTGCGCGGAGATCAGCTCCGCGAACGGCTCGGACGAACGATTCCATGCGGGTGGCGAGACCATGTCCCGAATGTATCCCAAGCACGCTACAATTGGACCGAATGGTCGGAATGGGACTCGATCTCGATCCGCAGCTGGGCGCGCTGCTCGGCGACACCACGACCGAGATCGACGTCGCGCGGAAGAACCGCGTGTTCTGCAACCGCAACCTCCGCATGGACACGATCGAGATGATCGGGTTCGACATGGACTACACGCTCGCGCTCTACCACCAGGATCGGCTCGAGCAGCTGTCGATGGAGCTGACCCTCCAGAAGCTGGTCGACAAGCACGGCTACCCGGCGGACATCCGCGACCTGTCGTACGACCCGCGGTGGGCGATCCGCGGGCTCGTGGTCGACAAGAAGCACGGCAACGTGTTCAAGATGGACCGCCACGCCTACGTCGGGCGGTGCTACCACGGGTTCCGCGAGCTGTCGCACGACGAGCGCAAGGCGACCTACCGCAACGAGAAGATCAACCTGTCGAGCGATCGCTACGAATGGATCGACACGCTGTTCGCGTTGCCCGAGGCGGTGATGTACACGACGCTGGTCGACTGGGCGGATCGCCAGACCGGCACGGTCGACTACGACAAGCTGTTCACCGACATCCGCACGGCGATCGACGAGGCGCATCGCGACGACACGCTGAAGAGCGTGATCAAGGGCGACCTGCCGGCGTTCATCGTCAAGGACCCGCTGCTCGGCGAGACGCTGCACAAGTTCCGCAGCTCGGGCAAGAAGCTGTTCCTGCTCACCAACTCGCTGTACGACTACACGGCGAGCGTGATGAGCTACCTGCTCGACGGCGAGCGCAAGGCGTACCCGTCGTGGCGCAACTACTTCGACATCGTGATGGTCGGCGCGGGCAAGCCGGCGTTCTTCAACGAGCTGCGGCCGTTCGTGCTGATCGACGGCGCGACCGGGGCGCCGATCGGCAGCGGCCAGAACGGCGAGTCGGTCAAGCACCTCGCGCGCGACAAGGTCTACCAGGCCGGCAACGTGGTCGCGTTCGAGCAGATCACCGGGATCAAGGGCGAGCAGGTGCTCTACATCGGCGATCACATCTACGGCGACATCCTGCGGCTGCGCAAGCAGCACATGTGGCGCACCGCGATGGTGCTGCAGGAGCTCGAGCGCGAGATCGCGGTCAGCGACCGGCTCGAGGCGCAGATCAAGGATCTCGAGCTGCTCGATCGCCGCCACCGCAACCTCGAGTCCGAGATCGACTTCCAGTCGCTGCGGCTCAAGAAGCTCCAGCGGCTGCTCGACGACGCCACCACGCAGCCGGCGCTGCGCACCCGGCTCGAGGACGCCCGCAAGCTGACGCGGCAGTCGGTCGACAGCCTGCGCGACCGCGCCGGGCTGATGGACGCCGAGGTCGACTCGCTCGAGGCGCGCATCGATCGCGCCTACAACTCGCACTGGGGGTCGTGCCTGCGCGAGGGCAACGAGAACTCGCGGTTCGGCGAGCAGGTAAATGACTACGCCGACCTCTACACGTCGCGGGTCTCGAACTTCGGGCCGTACTCGCCGCTGCGCTACTTCCGCGCGCCGCGCCGGCCGATGCCGCACGAGATCTGACCGCTGGAGGGCGAGTCGCGATGAGGACGCCTCGACCATCCGGTCGCGAGCGAAGGCAGGGTGGTCGTGTGTGGGTCTGCCGCGTGGTGGCTGGACAATTCCGGCGGACCACGTCATGTGTAGTGGCGGATGAGGATCAGCCTGGCATCCCACGCAGTCATCGCATCGACGATCGGAGCGCTGGCGTGTTCGCCGGCGGAGGCTCGCACACCGCGCGCGACCGTGGACGCGCTCACCATCGGCGGTGCTCAGATCGAGGTCGAGATCCACAAAGGTCACCTCGACGTCTCGCACGACGAGCTGATCACGTGGGTGACCACCGCGGCCAACGCGGTGACGGCCTACTTCGGGCGGTTCCCGGTGACGCGCTACCGGCTCATGATCCAGCCGGCGCCCGGCGTGGCCGGCGTGGTGAGCGGCACGACCTGGGCGGCGGACGGCGCGCATTCGCGCCTCGTCGTCGGCGAGCACGCGACCGTCGAGGAGCTCGCGCATGACTGGGTGCTGACCCACGAGATGGTGCACACGGCGTTTCCGGATCAGCCTGAAGCGCATCACTGGATCGAGGAGGGCATCGCCACCTATGTCGAGCCGCTCGCTCGGTCGTGGATCGGGCGCTATCCCGCTGAGAAGGTGTGGATCGACCTCGTGGCCGGGCTGCCCAAGGGGCTGCCGACGACCGGCGATCGTGGGCTCGATCACACCCCGACCTGGGGCCGCACGTACTGGGGCGGCGCGCTGTTCTGCCTGCTCGCGGACGTCGAGATCCGCGCCCGCACCAAGGGGGCGCGCGGCCTGGTCGATGCGCTGCGCGGGATCCTGGCGGCGGGCGGCAACGATCAGGCGGCGTGGTCGATCGATCGCGCGTTCGTCGAGGGCGACAAGGCGGTCGGCGTCCCGGTGCTCGAGGAGCTCTACGCACGCATGAAGGACGCGCCGGTTTCACCGGACCTGGACGCGATCTGGCGCGGCCTCGGCGTCGAGGTTCGCGAGGGCGAGCTGCACGTCAACGACGCTGCGCCGCGGGCGGCGATCCGCAAGGCGATCAGCGCACGGCCTGCGGCCACTGCGCGTGTGCGCTCGCCCTAGCGATCGACTCCGGAGCGACGCGTCATGCGGCGCCCATGCGATGAAAAAACGGCGCCGCACCGGCGTAACGCGCGGCTGGTTCGTGAGACTCAACCAGTGCGAGGCGTGACCTCGTGCCACTCATCAGGAGAATCGCTATGAAGAATCCCGTCCGTACCGGAACCATGATCGCCCTCGCCGCGGCGAGCTTGTTTGCCGCCGCTTGCAGCAAGAACGCCGACTCGTCGAAGTCGACCACGCCCGCCGCCAGCGAGAAGATGGCGAGCGTTCACTGCATGGGGATCAACTCGTGCAAGGGCCAGGGCAGCTGCAAGACCGCGCAGAACTCGTGCAAGGGCCAGAACAGCTGCAAGGGCACGGGCTACGTCGACGCCACGTCCGCCGAGGACTGCACGACCAAGGGTGGCACCGTCGCTCCCGGCATGTAACCTGCCCGATCCAAGGAGCTCACGATGAGGGAACCGATCCGTACCGGCATGATGATCGCGCTGACCTCGGCGACGCTGTTCGCCGCGGCGTGCACCAAGGCCAAGGACGGGTCGCCGTCCTCGGACAAGCCAGAGGCGAAGGAGGCCGCGAAGGAGGCCGCCAAGCCGGCGGTGGCCGCGACGACGACCACGCCTGCCGCGCAGCCCGAGAAGATCGCCAAGGTGCACTGCGGCGGCATCAACGCCTGCAAGGGCCAGAGCGGCTGCATGACGGCCAAGAATGCGTGCGCCGGTCAGAACGGCTGCAAGGGCGAGGGCTACATCGAGCTCACCGCCGAGGAGTGTCAGGCCAAGGGCGGCAAGGTCCTCGCCGCCAAGTAGTGCTCGCTGACTCGAGGTGTCTCGATGGTTGACCTGACCCAGCTCCAGCGCCAGTTCTTCGATCGTGTGGTCGGCCGTGTGGTCGGCCGTGTGGTCGG
>Ga0137438_1000155_pt1 | contig 12260 bp, 9 predicted proteins | sample EasRivERMGT157_2_FD_102327 | JGI IMG/M metagenome (GOLD analysis project Ga0137438, IMG submission 102327) | Soil microbial communities from meander-bound floodplain in the East River, Colorado, USA - East River MetaG ERMGT157_2 | ecosystem: Environmental > Terrestrial > Soil > Floodplain ... | reverse complement strand
TGGATGATAACGCCAGGGGTGCCGGCACTGCCGGGCTGGCCGTTGCGAAACACGAAGTTACTCACGATGTGAAAAGCGCCTGCTCCATTTACCAGAATCCCGCTAGCCAAGTTGTCGCTGATAGTCGATTGCGTGATCGTGGTCTTCTGCGTGACCGGGTTCTGCATTGTCGGCGTTGGAGCCATGGATACGTCGAACCCACGTGATGAGTTATTCATGACGATGCACCGTGTGCAGGTCAGCTGAACACCACCGGTGGCAGAGATGCCGTTCCCGGGATTATTGCGCACAGTCACGCGGGTCAGTGTCAGGCTGGCCGTGTCGGACAGCACCACGCCGGGGCTGGTGCCTCCCTGCGCGTTGGCGATCTCGAGATCATAGACTTCGATGTTGCTGTTCCCTCTGACCTCCAGGGCCGCGCCGTTCTCCATCGGCTCCAGCTTGGCGCCTGGGTCGGCAAAGATCTTGGCGGTCGCGTTGTTCAGCGGGCAGCGATTCATGACCGTGCCGGTCAGCTTCACGATCGGCTTCTTTACGACACCGTCTTCGATCCTGGTGCACGGCGCCGCCTGCGTGCAGGCCGCCTTGTCCACGCCAGCGCTTCCGTCGACATAGGCGACATCGGCTGCCATGGCACACGAGCCATCCGGCATGCACACGTTCGAGTCTTTGCAGTCGTTGTGCTTGGTGCAGCCGGTGCACGCGTCGGTCACGCAGAGCGGGGTTGTCCCGGAGCACAGGTGGAGGTCGTCGGCCGTGCACTGGACGCAGGTCCCGCCTCCGTTGTCCTTGTCGCATAGCGGCGTGTCCGGCGTCTTCGTGCAGTCATCTACGTTCTTGCAGTGGGTGCTGCCGCTCCCGCCGTCGGGGCATTTCCCTGTGGTCTTGCAGAACTCATCGTTGGTTTCGTCGAAATCGAAGAACAGATGTATATGGCACCCGCTGAAGGCGACCACGAAACCGATCACGACTGCGAAGCGAGGCATGGCCGAATCCTCCTACATAAGCCAACGATTCTACTGTGATCGAATCGACTGTCAGAAACGTCCCAGCCATCCGATGTAAGCGGAGTCACTCGTGAACGCTGCCACCGGAGTCGAGGTAGCCCTGGGCGATCGAAACCACATGAGGTATGCGCCTACGCCGCCGGCAACCAGGCCAGTGGCGAGATACAACGCTCCGGTAGGCGCCGAGTTACGGAACTTCATGGGTTCGTCGGGCCCGGGGTCCCGGTCGATCGCGATGAGCACGATGCCGGTGATGGCCAGCGCACCGCCGACGCCGAGCAGTGTGAACGGAATGATCCGCGAGGGGTGCTGGTCGTGATCATCGTCACCGGGTACGAGATCCATCGTCACCGTGGCGGTCTGGTTACTGACCACGACGATGGCGCGCGAGGCGGGCTGAACGCCGGGTAGGGTCATCTGGATCGTGTGCTTGCCGGGCAGGAGGTCCCAGTCGAGCGGCGTCACGCCGATCAGCTTGCCGTCGATCGTGATCCGGGCGCCGGTTGGCGTCGACTTGAGCTTCACGTGGCCGACGTCGGAGCCGCCCACCAGCTTCTTCATGAGCTCGTCGGCAGTGGTGCGCAGCGACTGGGCGGTGCAGTGCTCGCAGGTCTTGCGCTCGGCGATCGCGTCGTGGCCCTTGTCGAACCAGTACGCGGTCAGCGTGAGGTCGCGCGTGCCGTCGCTGGCGGTCTCGACGTGGGCGTAGACCATGCTGGGCGTCCGCGCGCGCCGCTCGATGACGTCGCGCGCGCAGCCCTGGTTCTCGAGCGCGAAGCAGTCGTCGAGCGCGGTGATCGCCTCGGGGGGCAGCGGGGAGGGCACCAGGGTGTGGCCGTGCTGGCTCAGCCAGCCTTCGATCTGCGCGGCGAGCTGCGGCTGGACCGAGCCCTCGCCGGTCACGATGACGCCGACGTCACCACCGGCACGTGCCGAGGAGGCGAGCGCGAGCAGGACGGCGAACGTGAGGGCAGCGCGGGTCATTGGTGCATCCGGTCGATGGAAGTGGTCTGATTCTCGTTGATGATCACGGCGGGCAACACTTCGTTGCTGTTATTTTCGACGTTCCGGAGCTGCACGCGGTGCTTTCCGGCTTTCAGCTTGATGGTGAGCGGGGTGTCGCCGTAGTCCCTACCGTCGACCGTGACCGCGCGGGCCGGAGCAGCCAGCACGTGGAGCGTACCCGAATGCCGGTCCGCAGTAGCGTGCGTCGGTTGCCTGCCGGTTGCACCTGGTTTCGGTGGGTCGATGCTGCCCGCGTCGATCGGGGCCGCGGCGTCGAGGGGTGCGTCGGGGAGCGACGCGTCGGGGGGCGGGCCGCCGGTGCCACCGCGGGCATCGAGCGGCGGAGCGGTGGCGGCGTCGATAGCGGCGCCGACCGCGGCGTGGGGCGGCTGTGTCGCAGGCGCGCGTCTCGCCGCCGACACGATGACGAACGTCACCACACCGCTCGCGATCGCGGCCGCCAGGACGACGAGGATCTGGGCGAGCCTCGGGCGCCGCGACGCCTCGAGGGTGACGGTCGGCGCCGACATCAGCGTGCCGAGGCCCGGCCGGGTCGACGTGGGCGTGGCGGTCGTACCGCCGGCGGTGGCGGTCTCGGTGCGGAGCGAATCGGCCCGGACCGCGCCGGGCTGGGGCGTCGGGATGGCGCCCAGCGCGCGTGCGCGCGCGACGCTCTGCCGCACCGGGGCGCTGTCGGGAAAGCGCTCTGCGAGCACGGCGATCAGCGCTTCCCGGCCACCGCGCGGGGCGTCGGCGCAGGTCATCAGGTCGGCGATCGCCTGCTCGGCGGTCGCGTAGCGCGCCGGCAGGTCGCGCTCGAGCAGCTTCATCGTGACGCGCTCGAGGTCCTTGGGGACGTCGGGGCGGGCGAGGCGCGGCCGCCGGATCTGGCCGAACAGCACGGCGGCGAGCGTCGCGCGGGTATCCTTGGCGACGAACAGGCGCTGCCCGACGAGCATCTCCCACAGCATCACGCCCACCGCGAACAGGTCGCTGCGGCCGTCGAGCCGGTCGCCGTTGGCCTGCTCGGGGCTCATGTAGGCGGGCTTGCCCTTGATGAACACCGAGGCGGTCGCGTCGCTCGCCGCGCGCGCCTTGGCGATCCCGAAGTCGGAGACCTTGACCGCGCCCTCCCACGACAGGAGGACGTTGTGCGGCGACACGTCGCGGTGGACGATGCCGCGCATCCCGCTGCCGGTCGGCAGGTCATGCGCGAAGCCCAGGCCGCGCAGCACCTCGCCGACCACGAAGATCACGACCGGCAGCGGCAGCAGGCCGGTGGCGAGCAGCGCGCCGAGGTCCCGGCCGTCGATCAGCTCCATGACGAGGAACAGCCGCGCCTCGGCGTCGCGATCGAAGTCGAGCACCGAGACGATGTTGGGGTGCACGAGCTGCGCGCTGATCTGCGCCTCGGCGATGAACATCTGGGCGAACCCGGCGTGGTCGGAGTAGCCCGGCAGCACGCGCTTGATCGCGACCCTCCGCGAGAACCCCTCGGCGCCCACCGCGGAGCCGATGAACACCTCGGCCATGCCCCCGCCGCCCAGTCGCCTGTCGAGGCGGTATTTCCCCGAAACCCCAGGACTCATCAGGCACCCGCAGTATAGGTGGCTTTCACAGAGCCGTGAAGCCGTGCGGGCCGGTCACGCCGCGTGCCGCGAAGTAGCGCCGCGCGGCGTCGATGTGGGTCGAGAACGCGAACACCTCGTCGAGCCCGCCCGGGCCGAAGATCACGCCGCGTTCGGACGCCTCGGCGTCGTGCGTGAAGTGGGGCAGCGCGCTCGCAGGCTGCGGGGGCGCGAGCGAGAACATCAGCACGCGGTTGGGGTCGGGGGCGCTCGACGCGAACCAGTGCGGCTCGAGCGCCGCCGGATCGACGATCACACCGGTCTCCTCGCGGACCTCACGGGCGCCGCCGTGCTGCCACGACTCGTGCGCCTCGAGGAAGCCGCCGACCAGCGCGAGCTTGCCGACCCCCGGTGGGATCGCGCGCCGCACGACCAGGAGGCCGGTGCGATCGCCGTCGACGATCTGCACGAGCACCACGGCGACCGGGGTCGGGTTGGCCCAGATCTGGGTGTGGCAGGCGGGGCAGGTCCGCGGATATGCCAGCGGCTCGGGAAACTTCGCGCCGCAGTACGAGCAGAAGGTGTCGCGCACGCGTTGCATCCGCGCAGTCTAGCTGACTCCAGGCCGACTCCGGCCGACTCCAGGCTGACTCCAGGCTGACTCCAGGCTGACCCGCGCCGCGCGCTACCGCGGGATCATCGAGCCCTGGCCGCGCTCGATCATCCCGTGGCGCCAGGCCTCGACGAGCCGCACGAACGCCTCGGCGAGCTCCGGGTCGAACTGGGTCCCGGCGCAGCGCTCGATCTCGCCGATCGCGACCTCGTGGGGCAGGGCGCGGCGGTACGCGCGGTCCGAGGTCATCGCGTCGTAGGCATCGGCGATCGAGACGACCCGGCCGACGAGCGGGATGTCGTGGCCGCGCAGGCCGCGCGGGTAGCCGCCGCCGTCGAACCACTCGTGGTGGCACCAGCAGCCGTCGATCAAGCCGTGCAGGCACGGCACCGGCTCGAGGATGCGCTTGCCCTTCTCGGGGTGCTGGCGGAACACCGCGACCTCCTCGGGCGTGAGCTTGCCGGGCTTGTTGAGCATGTCGTAGCGCACGCCGATCTTGCCGACGTCGTGCATCACGCCGGCCTGCACGATGCGGCGGACCTCGGCGTCCGGCAGGGTCAGGCCGCGCGCCAGGATCTCCGAGTACACCGCCACGCGCTCGGAGTGGCCGCGGGTGTACAGGTCGCTCTCCTCGAGCGCCTGGGCGAACCCGGCGACGGTCTGCTGGAACATGTCCTCGAGCGACAGGTTCGCGCGGGTCAGGCTGTCGTTCGACGCGAGCAGCTCGCCGTACAGCCGCGCGTTGTCGATCGCGCTGGCGGCGCGCGACGCGAGCACCGACAGCATCTTGCGGTGGCCCTCGTCGAACTTCTTGCCCGGCGTGAACGAGAACATGTTGAGCACGCCGACCATGTTGCCGCGCACCTGCAGCGGCACGGCGATGAACGACGACAGCTCGGCCGGCGCGCGGTGCTCGGTGAAGAACCGCCCGGCCTTGCCGCCGTGCGCGAGGATCGGCGCGCCCTGCGCGAACTGCTCGGTGAGCAGCGGGAACGCCGGCGCCGGGACGCCGCGCGGCGCGCCGTCGGCCGCGACCACCTTGACCCGCTCCTCGTAGTTGCCGGTCTCGGGATCGAGCAGGTGCAGCGTCGCGACGTCGGCCTTGACCTCGTCGATCGCCGCGCGCAGCACGACGTCGAAGATGTGATCGATGTCGTGCGACAGCGCGATCGCCTCGGAGACCTTGTAGATCGTCAGCGCCTCGCGGAGCCGGATGTTCTCGGCCTGCAGGCGCTGGCGGTACAGCGCGCGCCGCACGACGTGGATGACCTCCTCCACCTTGAACGGCTTCAGCAGGTAGTCGTACGCGCCCTTCTTCATCGCCTCGATCGCGGTCTCGACGGTGCCGAACCCGGTCATCAGCACGGTGAGCACGCCGAGCCGCTCGGCCTCGATCTTCTCGAGCAGCTGCAGGCCCGACAGCCGCGGCATCTTGAGGTCGGTGATCAGCAGATCGTAGGGGTGCAGGCGCAGCTCGGTCAGCGCCTTCGCGCCGTCCTCGACGGTGTGGACCGAGAAGCCTTCGAGCGTCAGGAACTCGGCGAGGATCTCGCGGATCACCCGCTCATCGTCGACAACGAGGATCCGCGCGGCGTCGCCAGGTTCTGCTGCCATGCTAGCCGACGCTCGCTCTCGTCCGCGCGGGGTCTGTGCATCCAGCTATTGCGACGCCGATGCCGATTTCGGGGCCATCGGATCGGGGAGCGACGACGCGCGGCCGCTCTCGCGGTCGGCGGTCTCCTGCGCCTTGAGCCAGTTGTCGCGCGCGCTCATCGCGCGGCCCTTCTCGGAGTCGAGCGCCTCCTTGGCCGACGTCGACCGCTTGCCGCGCTCCGACTCCTGCTTGGGGAACGTATCGTACGACACGCCCTTGGGCGCGATGCCGTTCTTCTGGCCGGTCTGCGCCTTGGCGAGCTCGTACTGGGCCTCTCGCCAGTACATGACCTCCTGGGTGTAGCGCAGCACCCGCTTCTGGTAGCCGCGGACCGCCTCGTAGTACTTGACGCGCGCGTCGGCCGCCTTCGCCACGTCCTCGGCGGTGTGGAGGTTCTTGGTCGCCTCGTTGATCCGGTTGGTGTCGGCCGAGGCGTCGGCGCTCTTCTTGGCGGTGACCGCGGATTCGACCTGGAGCTTGGCGGCCTTCTGATCGTTGCCGACGATGCTGATCTGCGTGACGAGATCGTCGAGATCGGCCTGCGCCTTGGCGTTCTCGGCGCGGGCGAGCGACCAGTCGTTCTGGGTTCGCCCGACATCCGGACGCTCGGCCGGCGAGATCCGCGCGATGTACATGTCATCGAAGTGCTGGGACAGCGGGCCGGGCGGCGAGTCCGATGATCCGCCGCATCCGGTCATCGTACCCACGGCACCGACGGCGATGCCGATGGTCAGCACACCAAACGCCAAGATCTTCGAGGGAGAGCGCATAGGGTGAAGCGCAGACTACTACGGTCGCCAACCGCGAGCTACCATTCAGGACGATGACCGCGCTCTTGGCCGTCGATGTCGGGAATACGAACACCGTGCTCGGGGTGTTTCGCGATGGCGAGCTCGTGGCGCACTGGCGGATCCAGACCGTCGCGGAGCGAACGTCGGACGAGTACGCGGTGCTGCTCAAGACGCTGCTCGACATGGAGGGCTTCCCGTGGCGCTCGATCGACGCGGGGATCATCTCGTCGGTGGTGCCGCCCACGCTGTTCGGGCTGCAGCAGTTCTTCAAGCGGCACTGCGGCGGCCCGGCGCTGGTGGTCGGCGCGGGGATCAAGAGCGGCATGCCGATCCTGTACGAGAACCCGCGCGAGGTCGGCGCCGATCGGATCGTCAACGCGGTCGCCGCCTACGACGAGATCAAGGGCGGCTGCATCGTGGTCGATTTCGGCACCGCGACCACGTGGGACGTGGTGTCGCCCAGAGGCGAGTACCTCGGCGGCGTGATCGCCCCGGGGATCACGATCAGCAGCGAGGCGCTGTACGAGCACGCGGCGAAGCTGCCGCGCGTCGAGCTCGCGCGGCCCGGCAAGGTGGTCGCGCGCAACACGGTGGCCTCGATGCAGGCCGGCCTGGTGTACGGCTACGCGGGCATGGTGGATGCGCTGGTCGAGCGGATCCGCGGCGAGATCGAGTTCTCCGCGCGCTGCATCGCGACCGGCGGGCTCGCGCCGCTGATCGCGACCGAGACCCGGACGATCGAGGCGACCGACGAGCTGCTCACCCTCAAAGGCCTCAAGATCTTGTATCAACGCAACGCATGATGCAGCACACCCCACTCGACGCGAGCCAGCTGTCGCCGGCGGCCCAGCGCGCCCTCGGTCCGGGGCCCGGACGTACGATGGCGGCGCGCGGCCTGTTGCCGCTGCCGCCCGCCGATCAGGTCGCCGTGCTCTACCAGCTGTCGCTCGACGCCGAGTCCAACGTCGCGCAGTCGGCGCGCGCGACCGCGGTCGGGCTGCCCGAGAAGCTGCTCGCCGGGACCCTGGCCGCGCCTGCGATCGATCCTCGCGTGCTCGACTTCTTCGCGCAGCTGATCGCCGACAAGCCGGCCGTGTTCGACGCGATCGCGCTCAACCCGTCGGTCGCCGACGGCACGATCGCGACGCTGGCGGGCCGCGCCGGCTCGCGCGAGGTCGACCAGATCGCGCACAACGAGCAGCGCCTGCTGCGCCACCCCGAGATCATCGCGGCGATGTACATGAACCGGCGCGCCCGGATGTCGACCATCGATCGCGTGGTCGAGCTCGCGGTGCGCAACAACGTGCGGGTCCCCGGGCTGGCCGCGTGGGACGAGCTCGCGCGCGCGCTGACCGGCGAGACCCAGTCGTCGGTGCAGGCCGACGACTCGCTGTTCGACGCGGTGATCGGCGCGCGCGACGACAGCGTGCTGACCGCCGGCGACGCCGAGCAGTCGCTCGCCGACGACGACGAGCCGGTCGAGTCGAAGGCCAGCACGCGGCTGGTCGAGCTGCAGTTCACCCGGCCGCCCGCCTCGGCGGTGCGCGTCCCGCTGCGCCGGACCCGGATGACGCTGGGGTCGGCCGCGTCGAGCGACGGCATGCTGCCGGACGTGGCGCCGCAGTGGCTCGTGGTCGAGCTCGACGACGCGCGCGCGACGATCATCGTGGTGCGGACCGCCGAGCGCCACCAGCTCACGCTGAACCAGTCGGTGATGATCGACGGCGTGCGCGTCGTGCTGGCCCCGATCCCGTTCCGCGATCTGCCGATCCCGAGCAAGATCCGCGCGGCGACGCTCGGCGACGCGTTCATCCGCGGCGAGGCGATCCGCGATCCGCTCAAGCTGGTCGCGATGGCGGCGATCAAGTCGCCCGGCGTGACCGACATCGAAGCCGCGCGCTACGCCCGCAACCAGGCGCTCGCCGAAGACGTCGTCCGCTACATCGCCGGCAACCGCAACTGGACCAAGCTGTACGGCGTGAAGGTCTCGCTGTGCCGCAACCCCAAGGCGCCGATCGCCGAGATCTCGCGGCTGCTGCCGTTCCTGCGCCAGAAGGACCTCGCGAACCTCAGCAAGTCGAAGGGCGTGCCGTCCGCGGTGACCGCGCAGGCCCGCAAGTTGATCGCGCAGCGCGGCGGCAAGGGTTGATCGTTCGCGCGTGATTCGCGGCGCGACCGGCGAGCTCGCCGACGCCGACCGCGCGTCCGAGTGAGATGCGCTTGGCTAAGTCGTTATCGAAGCGCGGTCGCGTGGTGCGCGGTCGCGCGCTCGTGCTACCACGGGTGCATGGCCAGCATGGTCTGCGCCACGTGCCGCAAGTTGATCCCTCCGGGTGCTTCGGCGGTCCGGTGCACCGTCGCGTCGTGCAACACCGGTCGCATGAAGCTGCGGTTCTGCTCGGTCGTGTGCTGGGAGAAGCACGTGCCGACCGCGCGTCACCGGAACCCGGCGTACGTGATCGAAGACCGGCCGGAGTCCGCCGAGTAGCCGCGGCGCGGGCGATGTGATTTTGCCCCTGGTTTCGACGGCGTGATAGTTTTCCAGCGGTGCGACTCGGGACGTGCATTGCGCTCGAGCTCGTCGTGGCGGCCGGTGCGGCCGGCGGCGTGTGGTTCGTCGCGTCGCGCGGCTCCGAGCTCGCGCGGTCGTACATGCACGGCCACGAGGCCGTCGCCGCGACCCCGGCGTTCTCCCCGGCGGCGACCCTGGCGCCGCTCGAGCGCGCGAACCTCGCGATCGCCCGGCCGGCGCCGGACACCGTGTTCGGTGCGCTCGATCAGGAGCTGCTCGCGCCGATCGCGGCGACCCCGCTCACCAAGGTCAAGCTGAACCACGGCGGCACGTCGCTGTCGCTGCGGCTCGACTTCGCGTCCGGTGCGCGGGCGGCGTTCAAGCCGCTGCAGATCCACCCGCAGTCCGATCCGCGCCGCGAGATCGCCGCGTACCGCATCGACCGGCTGCTCGGCATCGGCCACGTGCCGCCGGCCAAGAGCGCCGCGTTCGCGGTCGACGACGTGATCGCCGCGATCGAGCCGGCGAGCCGCGGCTTCGCCGCCTCGCGGATCACCAGCGAGGCGATCGCGAAGCACGGCAAGCTCTACGGCGAGGTGTCGTGGTGGATCCCCGACATCAAGCTGGTCAAGATCGACGGCCACGGGATCGACGAGCCGGACGGCCAGCTGGCGTGGTCGGGCTACCTCCAGGCCGGCGCCGTGATGCCCGACGAGCAACGCCCGATGCTCGCGCAGATCGCCACCGCGATCCTGTTCGACCTCCTTATCGACAACTCGGATCGCTGGAGTGGGAATAACACGCAGGGCTCGCTCGACAACCGGATCCTGTACCTCATGGACAACACGCTGGCGTTCTCGACGTACACGCTCGGCCACGCGACCAACCTGTCGAAGCTGTACAAGATCCAGGTGTTTCCACGGGCGCTGGTCGCACGGTTGCGCGCGCTGACCGCCGAGATGGTCGAGGCAGCGCTCGGCGAAGACGACGAGCTGCTCGGTCCGCTGCTGACACGCGCCGAGATCCGGGCGATCATCGCGCGTCGCGACCACTTCCTCGAGTACATCGATCGGCTGATCGCCGATCTGGGCGAAGCTGCGGTTCTGGCGCTCCCATGACCACCACCTGTCCGGTCTGCAACACGACGGTCGATCCGCTGCGCTCGCGGTTCGTCGGCGTGCAGGGCGGCAAGATCGTCGCGTACTGCTCGGCCCAGTGCGCGGGGCGGAGCCAGCCGGGCCCGCCGGTGCGCCCGGCCCCCGCGACCGTCGCCGATGCGTCGACCGCGGCCGGCGCCCCGCGGCGCATCGCGACGTCGCCCGCCGGGGTTCCTGACCGTGCCCAGACCCCGGCGACCGGGATCCCGCAGGCGCTGCCTGGGCCACCGTGGCCGGTCACCCCCGCGCCCGGTGTGCCGGTCGTGCTCGACAGCGGGCCTGTGATCGAGATCCTGCACGAGCCGGCGTCGGGCGTCGTGACCAGCGCGCGCGACGAGCGCACCGAGCCGCGCGCCAAGCACCCCGACGAGATTCCGATCGCCGAGCTCTGGGCGATCGACCGCGACAGGTCCGGCGCGGTGCGCGCCGCGGCAGCGCCGGACCCGGGCCCGGTCGCGGCGTCCGAACGGACCGCTGCGGCCGCGTCCAGCGATCGCGCCGCTGCGGCCGCGGCCGGCGATCGCGCGGATGCGGCCGTGCCCGGCGATCGCATCGCCGCCGAGCCGCGTCGGGTCGTCCGGCCGCCGCCCGAGCGAGACGCCGGCGCCGCGCAGGATCCCGGCGACGACTTCGACGCCGAGCCGGCGCGCAGGAGCCGCCTCCCCCTGGTGCTCCTGATCGTGGTCTTGCTCGGTGCGGGCGGCTACCTGGCCTATCAGTACTACCTGAAGGGCAACCTCGCGGCGGCGACCAGGGTCACGCCGGCGCCGGCTGCCCGAGCCTCGCCGCCGGACGGCACGGCAGGCTCACGCGAAGCTGCGGGAGCCCGGGGCGCCGCCGGCAATCAGGCGATCGTCGAGCCGCGTGGCCGCCGCGCGGCGGCCGCGCTGGCCGTCGACGTCACCGCCGCGGTCGAGCAAGCGCGCGCGACGCTGCGCGCCGATCTCACAGCGACCTCGCCGCGCGTCCAGCGGGTCGCGGCCGAGGCGCTCGCACGCACGCAGGATCCGGCGGCCCGCGACGTGCTCGCCGCGCAGCTCGGCCTTCCGGCCGCCGCCGACGCGCAGCCGCGGGGGAGCGCCGACCCGCCGCCGCGCGAGCGCGAGACCAGCGACATCGCCAAGCTCGATCTCGCGTACTCGCTGGCGCGCGGTGGTGACCCGCGCGGCGTGCAGGCGCTCGCCGCCGCGCTCGGCTCCCAGCGCGCCGAGGTCCGCGACGAGGCCGCCCGGCTGCTCGCGCTGCTCGGCGACGCGCGCGCCGTCCCTCACCTGACCGATCTGCTCGCGGTCAGCCAGCGCCGGCTCGGCGCCGCCGAGCACCTCGCGCACCTCGCGGAGCCGCACGCGATCAAGGTGCTCGAGCAGATCCGCGGCGACGCGAAGGCCGCCACGGGGGACCGCGCGCGCGCGACGATCGCCCTGGGGATCGCCCGCCACGCCGACGTCGCTCCGGCGCTCCGCGACATGCTGGGCGACCCGCACGAAAACGCGTTCGTCGCCGCCGCGCTCGCCGAGCTCAAGGACGCCGCGGCGCGGCCGGTCCTCGAGCAGCAGCTGGAGTCCCCCGCGCTGCGCGTCCGCGCGGCCCGCGCGCTGCGCCGGCTCGATCCCGCGCTCGACCCCAGGCCGGTGCTGGCGCGCCTGATCGAGATCTTGACCACCGGGCGCGACATCGACCAGGTCCAGGCCGCCGAGGCGATCCTCCTGCTCGCCGGCCCCGCGAGCTGGTCGGCGTACGACTAGCCCTCGGTGACCTTCACGGGGAGCTCTTGGGCCTCGAGCAGCGCGCGCATCGCGGCAACCAGGTCGGGGCGCACCGCCAGGGTCGCGGGAATGTCGCCGAGCTCCAGAGGCCCACGCAACGCCGCCAGGAGGTAGGTCGTCGTCGGCTCGCAGACAATGATTGCGCGGGCTTGTGGTAGCGGCTGGTCGCGCCGGCAGCGCCGCGTTG
>Ga0137438_1000154_pt1 | contig 12282 bp, 18 predicted proteins | sample EasRivERMGT157_2_FD_102327 | JGI IMG/M metagenome (GOLD analysis project Ga0137438, IMG submission 102327) | Soil microbial communities from meander-bound floodplain in the East River, Colorado, USA - East River MetaG ERMGT157_2 | ecosystem: Environmental > Terrestrial > Soil > Floodplain ... | reverse complement strand
GCAAAAGGGAAAATCCTTCACCTCGCGACGGCGCGACTACGAAGTGATGCGTTCCCAGAAACTGCGACATCGCGGCGGGATTCAGGTCTCCGCGTGGCATTATGCGCACCCCAATCTGCCCAAACGATTGCAACAGCAGCGACAAGTCCTCCTCGAACATCCGCGCCTCGAGCGCAGCGCGCGCGTGATGGTCAAGCACGAGCCGCAGCTCAGCGTTTTGATAGTGGGGCCAGAAGAACTGCCACGCCTTGAGCAACTCGAGCGTGCCCTTACGCTGACCTTCTGTCGTGGAGAAATGCACGAAGCGCAGCTTGCCGTCGCAGAAGGCGTCGGTGGCTTGTGCAATAGCTGAGGCATCGGGGGAAAATCCTGAGACGCCGTGACGCGCCAGCACGATCTCGACTCGGCCGCCACGGACCATCACGTACCCATTGCCGAAATGATCCAACACGCCGCTACTTGAGCGCTCGGATATCTCGCAGAGTGCGTTGAAAATCACATCGCTGCCCCAGCGTGATGCAGACAAGATGTGCGGACTGGGGAGACGCACGACAGCATCGAGCAGTTGCGGCGGCACATGTGTGCTGTTGGGAGTGACCGTCACCCAATGCCGCTCGTGGCGAGCGTTCTGGCGCATCAGCGGGAGCAGGTTGAGATTGCCCGTGAAGATGCCGTCGCGCGCGAGCGCGCCAGCGGGCGCATCGTCTTCTTCAGAGCCCCCAGCACGATCAATGGCCACGAAACCTTCGAGAAGGCCAGCTTGCTGGAGCGCCTCGTGGAAGCCAGCGGTCACCACTGCGAGCGATCCGTTGCCTACGCCGCGGCCGTAGAGACGTGCGCCCATCTATTTGGTGACCGTCGAGACGAGCAGCTTGACGGCGGCGTAGTCAGGATTGATAAGCGTAGTGATGGTGCTCGCACCACCGATCGTAACCTCCAGGATCAAAATAAATATCAGCACACCAGCAACCACGAGCATTGCCCAAGCAGTCATTTCCTGCACATCAGACGCACGGTCATTGGCAAGCCCCGCGCGCGCCTTGATCACCAGCTTCCAGGAAAGTAGCGCGAATATCACCCAGACGATGATCTCTAGCGCGCTTTCGATCAGGACCTGGCGATGCGCCGCCGCCCAAACCTCAGGTGCCGCTCGTCGCAGAGCATCCGCCGCAGCGTTGATGTTACCTGCCAGCTTGTCGATGTTTGATGGGTCTGCCATGGTCTATGGACGGTGTATAGGTCTGGTCTCTATTCAGGAGTCAACGACGAATTTCTGAGGGCCGCGTCGACCAAGATGCGCATCTTTTGCCCCACTGCGTCCGCGCCAAACCGCCCCTCGAACTTCCCCGGCAAGTCGAAGCTCACCGGAGGCGGCACGCGACGAAGGCCTTCCGCCAAGTCCCCGTCGGTGTACCCAGCCCACTTTGCGCCATGCTCCCAGCCGTAGCTCTTGTGGGCCTCGATCATGGTGCAGGGTATGGCGATGTCCTCGTCACTAGCGAAGTCGCACACGCCTCCCCAGGGCACGTACACCATGCGGCTCCCGGCGAGCTTTGCGTCGAAGGCCCCCAAATTCCAAGCTTCTCCGTGGCTCGACGACACGTAAATGTTGTGGTCGAAGTGCAGGCGCACGATCTCCTTGCGCGAGATGCGCTCACCTATGAGCCGCACGCGATCCCCAATGTTGTCCGTGGTCCATCCGTTACCGGAGCAGCTATCGATGGCGTCGGTGAGTGCGCTCTCTACCGACCCGTAGCCCTTCCAGGCGCCGGATCCCGAGTACTTGATGGTGAGCGACGCCTTGTCATTTGGCCGAAACGCCATCAGGAACGCTCGGATGAGTTGGTCAAAACCCTTGCGCGGCTCCCAGCGACCAATGGAGTAAAAACGCTTCCAGCCCTCGAACTGCGTCGCCTTTCGCTTGCGGCACTTGTGGATCACGTCGTCTGGCAGGTAGGGGTGAGGCACCACATGCACGCGATCTGCGGGCACGCCGGAGTCGACGAGTAGCCGAGCGTTTTGGGTGCACGGCACCCAGCACTGCCGCACACGGGCAAGGTGCTCTGCCACAGCCGGATCGATGCGGTCGCGTTCCCAGACGCTGTAGACGATGGTGTTGCGGTAGATCCCGTCTCGTAGCGCGAGCTTCTCTTCGATGCTAGCGCCTGCGCGCGCAACAGCGCTGCGCGGCATCAGTAGTTGCCTGAGGTGCTCGGCGCTCCGGATTACGATGTGCTTGATGACGGGAGACAGCGACGCGATGCTGGTCGTGGTCAAGTCGCCAACCTCAGTCTCGACCTCGGGCGGCAGCCCTACCAGGTGCACGGATTCGGGCATACCGTGGGCATTGACGACGATGTTGGAGAAAGAGCGCAGGAGCACAGGGACGCCTTGGTCGGCGAGCGCGCGAGCGTGGCGGCGCACAGCAAGCGCGGTGCCGTCGCTTGGCGTCTCGAACTCGCCTTGGTAGAGCACGCCGCGGGCATGCTCGGCGGGCATGCTCGGCGGAACGTAGTTCTCGGTGATGTTGCGATCGGGAAGAGTGGCCTTTTCGTCCATCAGTTTTCCAACTTGGCGCAGTGCGTTGCGCAGCGCTCACACAAGAGACTGGCGCCGCCATCCGATCGCATGTGGATCTCCCAGCCAGCGGCCTCCACTGGGCCCCCAAACGCCAGGACGCCTACAACGCTCGAAAACTTCTGGGTTGCCTCCCAGCGTTCGCCGCAACCGTCGCAGGTTTTCGTGATCGGTGCGGTGTCTGTGGCCTGGATGCCCATGCTACTTGGTCTCGCTCGCGACGTACCCCATGATCTGCGGGCCCATCTGACCGGGGACGCTTGTCATGTGCTACTCGGACTCGATGATACCCAGCGCGTCGTCGAAGCGCATCACGATGAACTTTTCACCGTCGATCGACATCTCTGTGCCAGAGTATTTCCCGAACAGCACCTTGTCCCCGGTCTTGACGCGGGGCTCGATGAGCTTGCCGGAGTCAGTGACGCGCCCGGGGCCGACGGCTACGACCTCGGCGCGGCGCACCGGGTGCTGGTCGCTTGCTGTCTGCGGTATGAACAGGCTCCCCACCCTCTCCTCGCGGGGGAGTTCCTTGACTACGAGGCGATCTGCTAGCGGGCGGATTTTAGTCAGGTCCATGATCTTGTCCTTGGTAGGGTAACGGTGACGGTGGGTTGAAAAAGCCTTGAGGCGGAGGGTGCTTCTCGGTGTACTCCTCGATGATCCCGAGCAGATTCGTGCGATTTTTGCGTCCCTCTTCGATGTGCTGATAGCACGCTTCGCATAAGGGACCGAAGGCCGTCACCCGCTCCGCTGGCGCGCCGCAACGCTCACCGCCGAGCTTGCGAAAGAAGTCGACGATCCCCTTGGGGGGCATCTTGTCCTTGGAAGCGACGCAGGTGCTCATGGCGAATCGGCGTCACTGGCGGCGACAGACAGTGCGTCGAACAAGTCGCTCAACCACTGCAGCCCCTTCTCGCTACCAAACACCTGATGGTCAGCGGCCGCATGGAGCACGAGGGTCTTGGGAATGGCGCTCAGCTGCCCCCGCACCATCTCCAGGAAGCCCTTGCCGCCGATGTTGTCCAGGCTACTCAAAAATTCTTTGGCGATGATGTCTGCGGCGTCGCCGTTTTTGTAGTGGGGCTCGGCGGCCTGCAGCAAGACACCAATCGCAACCAGTTCTGAGGCTTCGGGGTGCGGAACCCCGACGCCAGCAGCAGCTTCAGCAATCGTCAGTTGGCGATCGAGGTCGCCATGATCACTGGGTAACCCATCAAAGATCGAGCCTCCGGGATAGGGCATCGCGGGAGCCGACGAAAACTTCTGACTGGCTCGATAGTCGAATGGGTCAGGCTTGCTGCGTTTCGCAACTTCCTCTGCCGTCATGCTCTTGGTGCGCCGTCGCACGTCAGCAATCACCGCCAGCTTCTGTTCCGCGCTCAGGGTATCAGCACCGGCCAACGCTGCGTAGATCTCACGCATTTCGAGGATAGCGCGATTGCCCTCCGTCCCTCGCTCAGCGATCTCGACCATTTGATCGCGAAGGGCGTCGTTCTCACGACGGAGCGACGTCACATGGTTTTGGTACGCGACGCGAAACTCGCGTGTCAGTTTCTCGCGCAGCGCCTCGTCGTCATGCTGAAGGGTGCCGTTCTCCACCTCTGGCATTGAGGATGGGTACAGAAGCTGATAGGCCCACAAGCGCCATTCGCCCACGTCGACGCCGCTGAAAATCGCGTCTACCGCAGATTCGTCGCCAAAAATGCCAGCCATGCTTACTCCTTTTCCTCGAACGGTACGCCCCACTCGAGACGCTCTTCGTTCGGGTAGAAGCGCGCCATCTGAATGAGCCCCGACTCCGAGCGCCGGAGCGGTCCGCGCCAGCAGGGCTCGCCTTTCACGAAGGGCCACAGCGCCCCATCATCGTCTCTCACGAACTCTACCTGTTCGGCTCCCATCACGGAGAGCAGAGCGGCAAGCGCGAGCGTGCCGCCGCTGCGGTCGTTCTCGGCGTCGATGAGGGCTCGGGCCAGGTTGGTTTCACGGAGCGCGTCGGGCGGGAGCGCGCGCGCCATGACCTCGATGTCGACGGCTTGGTTGCGCGTGGCGCGCGCCAATTCTTGTTGATCGCGCTTGCTCACTTTTCCCTCACGACGCTATCCTCGATCACAAACCGCTTACCGCAACCAAGGTTGGGGCACGTGAATGCCTCGGTCATCTGGATCGTGCCGGCGAGCGTCACGATGTGACGCGGGTCTTTGGGGTTGACCCACAGCTCGCCTTGGCGCCGCGTATCTAGCTCGAAGTGGCGATGGAGCTGACGGATGTGGAAGTTTTCGGTGATGCCCGCGCGGGTGTAGCACCAAGCGCAAGCCATCTGCAACATGAGGCTCCCATCGTCGAGCACGTGCAGCTCGCACTCGATGTAGTCGAGCACCTTGTGGTCGCGCGTCTCGCGCACTTCGAGCACAATGCCAGGGAAGCGCTTGTTGCCGCCCGTGACCCTTTTGTATTGTTTGGCATTGTTGGGCGACTGTGCGGCAGCGACTGCGCGCGCGTCCTCGATGCGGCGACTCTCTTCCGCGTCATGCTTCTGCTTGGCTAGCTGCGCCTCGTAGGCACTCGACAACGTGCCGCCGCGCATCCAGCTAAGCATCGGCGCTTCCACGGTCTTGGCAGGAGCGGGGACTGCTGCGGGAGTCACGATCTTCGATTCGTCGCTCACGTGCCGCTCCAGGGCATTGGGATGCCGTACAGTTCTTGGAGTTTCTGTTGTATGCGCAGGCGCGGCACCCAGTCTCCGCCGGCCCATGCGCTCACCGACTGCTGTGAGCACTTCACGCCGGTAGCGCGAATTTGGTCGGCCACCGCACGGCCGCTCCCGGCAAGCTCGATGACTTTGGTCAGCGCTCTGGCCTGCTTGGACGGAGACTTCCTTGCTTTTTTCTTGCGCATCCGGGGCTACCAGGTTCTACCAGTAGGGGCTGGCCCGAAGCAAGGGGGCACCTGATCTGGGCGGCAAGTTGGTGTTTCGAGAAACTTCTGCGATCCTCTCAGGGTGCAGATTCTCGACGTCGCCGGCTTTCGCCAGAATACCTCCGGGGGATTCAAGAGCGCCTTGGCCGAGATGGCGCTGTCACTGGGGCTTGAGCCGAGCTACCTAGCTGCCTGCATGGTCATCGAGACGGGGCGCACGTTCTCGCCCTCGATCCGGAATCCGTTCACTGGGGCGACGGGGCTGATCCAGTTTATGCCGACCACGGCACGGATGCTGGGCACCTCTACGGCGGCACTGGCGTCCATGAGCGCCACCGCCCAGCTCGAATACGTCAAGCGCTTTTTTCGACCGCACGTCGGTCGCATTCGCCCCAACGTTCCCGGCGACTACTACCTGGCTGTCTTCATGCCAGCCTATATCGGTCGTGACCCGAGCACCGTGCTGTTTTCTGCCGGCGACACCGGCTACGCCCAGAACGCTGGCCTGGACCGCAACGGTGACGGCGTCATCACGGTGGGCGACGTCACCGGCGCAGTCGACAGTGTGGTGGCCGAGGCGCGCTCGCGGCCGCCACTTGATGTCCCGGTCGGCGTAAGCCTCGTCGCTTGGACCTTCGGGACCCTAGTCGCGGGCCTTGTCGGCGTAGCGATCTACCAACGCAAACGCGACATCGCGCGCTACGTGGAGACCCGTGCGCCCCAGCTCTAGGCAGTGGGTCTACGCTGGACTCGTGCTGATGGCAGGCATCGGCATGGTGCGCCTGCTGAGTGGCGCCCGTATCCGCAAAGGCATGCGCGCGCTACTCATCGGTGACAGCCTGGCGGTGGGCATGGCGCCGTTCTTTTCGGTGCTCGCCAAGGAGGCGGGCGTGGACTTCAAGGCGCTCGCTACTGTAGGCACGCGCATCGATCAGTGGGCAAGCAGTGCGGAGTTGAAGCAACTACTCGGGACGTTCCAGCCGCAACTCATCCTGGTGTCGCTCGGCACAAACGACTCTTTCATGCAAGGCGGAGATGTCGTGCAGAAGCAACAAGCGCAACTCGAAAAGCTGCTCGCCATCCTGACGCAATGGCCGCGCGCGGGCGGCATTGGTCCAGAGCATATCGTTTGGATCGGGCCGCCAGTGCTGCCAAATCCTCCGAACCCCGGGATCGCCAAGATGATTCAAGACAACGCGGGTAGCGCGCTGTCTCCACACTACAGCTACTTCCACTCCGAGCGTTTGCAGTTGCCGCGGGGACCAGACAAGCTACATCCTACCGCTCGTGGGTACGCAGGATGGGCTGGCGCGGTGTGGCATTGGCTTAGCTGATGCCACCAGGACCGCTGTCGGCGTCTCGGGCTCAAACCGCCCGAGCAGGTGCTGTTGGGGAGAGCGGATTTTTTTTCATGCGCTCGAGCGGACCATAGTCTCGAACTCCAACCGTTCGAGCAGGTGCTGCGGCCAGGAGAGCGGCGGGCGGGCTAAAATTTAGCCCCCATGTCTCGAACTCCAACCGTTCGAGCAGGTGCTGCGGCCACGATTTGCGCCACTTCTTCGTGACCGAGCTTTTTCGGTCTCGAACTCCAACCGTTCGAGCAGGTGCTACGGCCTTGGGCGTCCTGGCGCCGATCGTGAACGACTGCAGGTCTCGAACTCCAACCGTTCGAGCAGGTGCTGCGGCCTGTTGGCCAGGAATCGTATGTTTTCAAAGACCTATGAGCCGCTTTGCGAGCGGCTCGGCTGCCGGCATCAAAACGCGCCGTCTTGGACACCTTGCATGCGTTAGACGCCAGGATCTACCGAAATATTCCATCCGCGAGCGCCTCCCGGGGTTTTGGCACCACCGAGCCGCTCGCATTTCAACGGGCGCCGTCGAAGTCTGCCTCGGCAATGATTCGGCGCTTGCCCTTGGGCATTTTCAGCTCCACGCGAAGCTCGTCGCCGCGCGCCACCGACAGACCTGCGCCCACGAGCGCCTCCTTGGCCTTGCCCGCAGGATAGTCCTTGCGCTTCAGTCGCATGTTGGACAGCCACGCACCGGTGACCGTAGCGCCACCTGGCTGGATGCGCAGGTCCACGATGGCGCCTGGGTGCTCGAACGTAAATGCGACGTACTGTTTGCCCCCGACCGGCTTCTCCGAATCCACCACGAAGGTTTTCTTGGTGCCGTTCGTGGTGGCCGAGAGCGCGCGCTCGGTCGGAGGCACGGAGGTGCGCATGGTCGCCTCGTCTGGCTCAATGTACTGCGCACGATCCGTGTAGAGTACGCCATCCAGATGATCGACCTCGTGCTGCACCACGATGGCCCGGAACTTCGTCCACACGGCGTCGATGGGTTTGCCATTCCGGTCGAGCGCTTGCACGCGCACGGTCTGTGGGCGGAGCACGGGACCGCGCATACCTGGCACCGAGAGGCAGCCCTCCATCGACACGTCCTGCTTGCTACCGACTGGGGTCAGAACAGGATTGATGAGCACCGTGAGTGGCTTGTCGACGATGCAGATACGTAGCGACTCGGCGATCTGCGGCGCTGCGAGGCCAGCACCAATCTTGGAGGCCTGCAGTGTTTGCACCAGGTCATCGACGAGTTTCTGCATCGGCGCCGTTTGCAGTTCTTCGAGTGATACCTCACGCGCGATGAGGCGCAAGATGGGATCGCTGTCGGTGATGATCTCGCGAATCATTCGTCAACCGGATGCGTGAAGCTCGCCAGGAATCCGCAGTCGAGAAGCATGTTGCGGAGGGGCTTCACTTGGATGGCGACTGTCGATCCGCGCCTGAGCACCGTGCCCACTTCCCTGAACTCATTCAGCAGCGACGCGGAGCAAAAGCCAGCAACCCGTCGCACCGACGATCCGTTTATGAACACCTGCACGAGCAGATCTTCGGCGATGCCCGGGGTGGCCAGGAATGGCCCAAGTAAGAAGCTTTGCGCGTAAAATAGCTCGTCCGGGATCGGCAGCTCGATCGTGCGCGGCTCCATGCTAGGCACGAAAGCTTCTAGCCCTACCCTTGGGAAGGGCAGGAGGATGCGGCGGCGCTCGCTCATCGAGACTATCTTGCTCATCGTGATTCTGGTAGCTCAGGCGCCTAGCCGCCGCAAGGTGCGATCGACTGGTGCCGGCAGTCCGTGCTGCCAGACCCATGCGGCAGCGGCCGCCACTATCGCGCCCCCGAGCAAGTACGGCCACAGCGGGGCATTGCGCTCGGCCTCGGCGATGAGCGGCTGGATGCTGTAGAACTCGAGATTGCCGTTCTGGACGAAGCGCACCTTGGGCTTGATGCCCGGCTGGTTGCCGTCGATGGACGTCACCATTCCGGTTGTTGGCTCGTAGCTTACGAGCAGCGCCTGGTGCTGAAAGGGCTCGCCGACGTACACGATGTCGCCGGGGAGAGGATGGGTCACGCGCTGCAGGTTCTGGGGGGCGATGAAGCCCTGGCCAACGATCCACGGAACGTTCTTGGCGATGCCGGCTTGCTTCAGCGCCCAGAGCACGAAGCCGCCACACCAATCAGCGCTATAGCTAGGATTGGGCGGATCCAAGGTCTCGCGCCAGTAGAGCGCCGGGCGTCCCTCGGGATGCGCCTGCCACTCTTTGATGGCGGCGCGCACGGCGTCGGAGCGGTAGCTCAATCGGAGGCCTCGGCGATTTCTTCAGCCGTGAACGCCCCCGTCTCATAGCTTACGCTGGTGAGACCTTGCTCGCCCGTGTCGGGGCGCTGCGCCCATGTATCAGTGGTCTTCTTGCAGCCGCAATGCATGCAGACTTCGGTGATGATGACGCCACCGCCGTGGCCCCAGCAGCCAGGGTTTTCCTTGATCCCGCCTACTAGCTCGATCGGGCTTTGCCAGTTGTGCACGCCGCCGTCGCTCTCGCAGTCCGGCTCGTCCTCATCCAGCTGGACCGTGTCAGACTCGCTCTCCCCGGTCTCCTTACAGGAGACATTCACGTCGATCCAGATCGTGCCCTCGGTGTCGTTGTAGTTACCACGGTCGACGTTCTCACGCGCCATCGCGAGCGCCACCGCGGCTGATGACGCCGTCTCCGTAGCGTACTCGTGGCCATCTTCGCGCAGCTCCCATTCGCGCGGGCAGTCGCTGTCCACGAGCGCCTCGCGAGCGGCATCGAGCACCGTGTCGGCAGCGTCGAGCTTCTCTTCGGCTGCCGCGAGCGCCTCGTTGTTGTCCTCGCCACTGAGATCCTCTTGGATGGTCTCGAGCGCCTCTTGTGCGAGACGATAGTCTGCCTCGGCAACCTCGACGGCTGCGCGCAAGGGGTGCATTTCGGGAGCAAGGTTTTGAGCGGCGTTGGTCATGGTCTGGTATACGGATGGTATATGGAACCCTTCCTACGGCAAGTCCGAAATCTCGTCCCAGCCTGAAATACGCCTGGCTTCCACAACATCAGCCATTCCGTTGGCCTTGAAAAGGCGCCCCTGGCCGGAGGTGGCGTCGGGGTCGAGGTTTCGGGCCCAGCGGTTACGGAGATCGTCCACAGCGCTGTCTGGCTGCCCGCTGGCGAGGTAGGCGAGCGAGAGCAGGCTCACGGCGTCCTCGCTCAGGCCGCGCACATCGAGCGCCAGCAGGGGCACTTCGTTCGTGTCGATGATCAGGCCTGGGTCCTCAAGCATCTCGTGCCACAGCACGTACAGATCGGCGCCGTCGGTGATGACACCGGGAAGCGTTGTGACGATCTCGGCGGCAACTAGGTTGTGCGCGATGAGCGACTCGTAGCTAAAAGTGTCGAAGGTTTTCTCCGTGGTCTTCTCGAGATCGACGTTGACCTTGTTGACGTAGACGATCTTGCCTTCAGTCTGGACGCAGCTCAGGTCGCCTGGTTCGAGGTCGAGGTCGACGTTCTCGTCACGCTCCTCCTCTTCCTCGATGTGCTCTTCAGTGAGGCCTCGTTTGAGCGCAGCAGCCCACCATCGGTCAGCGTAACCTGAGCGATCCTTGGTGTCCGAGCAGATCCCGTCGCCACGGCCCCAGTGCGAAATATCCACGAGCTTCCTAAAGTCCAGGTGGGCACCGTCACAGATGGCGGAGTAGAGTGCGGTGCCGTAACCGCTGCCACTCGTGGCAACGCCTTCTGGCGTATGCACGCGCGGGTATCCAGTCGCGACCGATGCGTCTTCCCGGCTGTCAGACAAGTATCCCGTGCCGAGCTTTCTGAGCAGCGTGTCTTGGCGAAGACTGCGAATGCCGATGTAGGACCCGTCGGTCGTGGCGAGCACCGGCTCTTTAGTCTTGGGGTTGATGATAAGCCCGAGCGTTGTCCTGCCAGCAATCGATCGCGTCTCGCGCGCGGGCCCGGGGCGCGGTGATCTGAGGCGGAAGTCAGCCGCCGTCGCGTGAGACGGGTAGACAATGTCTTCATTGCGACGGTAGCGGCGCATCACTCTTCCTCGAAGTCCACGTTGCTCAACTCGTCGAGCGTCGCGGCGGCCGTCTCCAGCGCATCCACGTGCTTGCCCAGCTTCAGATCCTCTTGTTCTTCTTGCTCGGCGTCCAGCGCGGCCAGCGCCTCATCGACGTCGTCCATGGCCTCGCCCAAGTCTTCGTAGGCCTTGCGCAAGCGCTCCATGGACTTGGTGAGCTTCTGCACGACAGGCCGCAGGGCGTCCTGTTGCAAGCTGGCGCCATCGAGCGCTTCTCGTGCTTCGTTGATGATGTCCAGCGCCTCGTCGGTGCGCTCACTGAGAGACTTGGGCATCAGACGATCCTCTCTCCTGTGCCGCGCCTGTAGCGTCGCGCGATTTCGAAGGTGCTCGCGTCGGGGTTGCCGCCGTGACTCACGACGCGATCATGGTCTCCCTCCGTGGCGCTGATGCGCGCGAACTGCTTGGCTCTGTCCAGGCTGTAGGGCCCATACGGGCCTTCGCTGTCAAGCGGCACGCCGCGGTAGTCGAGCACCCAGACCCAGTAGACGGCGGAGTGGTTGGGTGCGTACCCCGCGCACTCCTCGCACCACTCCGGATCGTCCATAGTCGAGCGCGCCTGTTCTCGCGTGGCGCACGGCATCATGCTCCCATGCTTTTCGCAGACGACAACCCATGGCGTCTCGTGGTCAGCGTCGATGCCGGCCTGCTCGGCGACATAGACGCTCTTGTCTCCAACGCGCGTGACGAGGCCCGCGATGCCGCGCGAGTCGTAGGTGCGGATATTGGGCGTGTGCTCTGGAAATGCCAACCTGTCGACGCGCTCTTGCAGATCACGCCCTTTCGCTTGCAAGCTGGCCGTCTTCTCGGGATCGGTCGAGTAATGCAGCATCTGCGCCACGACGGCCTGCTGACGACGGAGGTCCGCTAGCTCACGCTTGGTGCCCCGGGGGCCGTCCAGGAACGCCTTCGGTGCGAACTGAGCGTCGTTCTTGGCGCGCTGTTCGCGGTAGCGGAGCTTGAGCGCCTCGAAGCCCTCGTCCGTTTCGAGGCGCTCTCGGGCGCGCGCGCAGGCGGCGCGGCCACACAAATAAAACCCGGGTCCGTCGCCGCTGCCGCAGACGCGGTCGTCGGTGAAGTGCTCCGCTGCGCACGACTTGCCGCAGAAGTCACAGGCGGGTGAGCGCCTGAACCGTCCGCCGGACGCTTCTCGCTCACGGTTAGCGGCATCATCGGCCGCACCCAGCTGCATCGCAGGGCCGCGCTTACGGGGATTGGTAGTGCTCATCCGTACGTCCGCTCCCACCACTCGTCGGCCGTCTGCTCCGGATCGAGACCTTGCTTGGTGGACTCCAGGTACTCGGTCTCACGCTGCAGCTCTTGAGCGGCGACTTCGGCGTGCTCG
>Ga0137438_1000153_pt1 | contig 12283 bp, 11 predicted proteins | sample EasRivERMGT157_2_FD_102327 | JGI IMG/M metagenome (GOLD analysis project Ga0137438, IMG submission 102327) | Soil microbial communities from meander-bound floodplain in the East River, Colorado, USA - East River MetaG ERMGT157_2 | ecosystem: Environmental > Terrestrial > Soil > Floodplain ... | reverse complement strand
TCGAAGTTAATGGTTATTCCCTTAACCAGAAGTCTGACGCCGCAGACCCACCGCAAAGCCATTGTCCCGAAGGGTTGCAGCGAAAATGGGCGCTTGCGTTGTTGCACGCCTTGGCTTCGTAGAATAACTACGATCTGCGGCGTGCGCCTGGCAATCATCCCATTTTCGATAGCAACGCGGCTCATGGCAGACTTAATCAGAGCTCCCCTGAATCCCGAAAGGGTGGCGCAGCACGATGGTTTCCTCTCGGTCAGGTCCGGTTGAGATAATGTCCACAGGTATGCCGCATACTTCCTCCATACGCTTCAAATAGTTTTTGGCATTGACCGGCAAATCTTCATAGCGCTTGATGCCCTCAGTGCTTTCTTTCCAGCCTGGCATTTCTTCATACACCGGCACGCAACCCGCCAGTTCCTCAGCACCAACCGGGAAAATATCCTTCACGCTACCATCGGTATCGTAGCCTACACCTATGCGCAACGTTTCCATGCCATCCAAAACATCCAGCTTGGTCACGCAAAGCCCGGAAACACCGTTCACCTGAATCGAGCGCTTGAGCGCAGCCGCGTCAAACCAGCCGCAGCGGCGCGCGCGTCCTGTGGTGGAGCCAAACTCGTGACCTTTTTTCGCCAGATGCTGGCCGATTTCGTCTTCCAGTTCGGTAGGAAAAGGGCCAGAACCCACACGCGTGGTGTAGGCCTTGGTGATACCTAAAACATAACCCAACATTTGCGGGGCCACACCAGAACCAGTCGCAGCGCTGCCAGAGGTAGTGTTGGAGGAAGTCACAAAGGGATAGGTGCCATGATCAACATCCAGCAGGGAGCCTTGCGCGCCTTCAAACAACAGGCGTTCACCTGCCTGGTTGGCTTTGTAAAGCATGTTGGATACATCGGCCACCATCGGACGAATTTGCTCGGCCAACGCCAATGCCTCTTCCAGCGTACGCTGAAAATCTACGGTTTCCACATGGAAGTAATTTTTCAACACAAAGTTGTGATAATCCAGCACCTCACCCAATTTGGCGGCAAAACGCTCGCGGTAGAATAAATCCTGCAAGCGGATGGCACGGCGCGCCACTTTGTCTTCATAAGCCGGACCGATACCGCGGCCGGTGGTACCTATCTTGCCAGCGCCCTTGGCTGTTTCGCGCGCCAGATCAAGTGCGACGTGATAAGGCAAAATCAATGGGCAGGCTTCGCTGATCTTGAGACGTGAACGCACATCCACGCCTGCCTCTTCCAGCATGCGCAATTCAGTAAGCAGCGCGGGTGGCGACAGCACAACGCCATTGCCGATATAACAAGTGACATTGTTGCGCAGAATCCCCGATGGAATCAGGTGCAGAACCGTTTTTTTGTTCCCGATAACCAGTGTATGGCCTGCATTGTGTCCGCCTTGAAAGCGCACCACGCCTTGGGCGTGATCGGTGAGCCAGTCCACGATCTTGCCCTTGCCTTCATCCCCCCACTGGGTACCGATTACGACCACATTTTTATTCATTATCTGCCTGCTTAAATTCTAATTACTTGGATTGAAGTTCTGCGGCCGCTACCACTTCCCAGCCCGTTGCTTGTTTTATTAACTTGCGATCACAATTCAGCTCGGCAAGGTGTGCCTCATGGCCGGGTAATTCCTGCACCACAATCTCGCCAGTCGCACGCAGCGCAGCCACCTTGGCTGCCAAGGCATGGTCACCTTGATACGGTGCCAGTATGCCTTTGGCTAATTGCGCGGGCGGCAATGCAGTCACCACACCGCGCAAATCCAGGCTGAAGCCGGTGGCTGGACGCGCTCGGCCAAAGGCCAGGCCTACTTCATCATAACGACCACCGAGTGCCAACGGGCCAGCGTAACCCTGCGCATAAGCCGCAAACACCATACCGCTGTGATAGTGATAACCACGCAATTCGGCCAGGTCAAACCCTACACCAACACCCAGGTCACTCAGTTTTTCACTGACCTGGCGCAAATCCTGCAAAGCCTGCTTGATTTCTGCATACGGGGGTAGACGTCGTTCGGCTTCGGCCAGTATTTTCACATCACCATTCAATTCGGTCAGCACCGTCAGCGCTTCACGCACAGGTGCATCCAGGCCATTCGCCAAAGCCGCAACCGCCGATTGATCCTTGCTCTGCAGGCCAGCGTATAGCTCATGCTCCAACACTTTATTGATGTTGGCGCGGCTCACCAGACTGCGAAAAATACCAACATGGCTGAAATCGATCAGTAACGACTGCACACCGGCGGCCTGCAACGCCTGTATCATCAGGCGCTGGATTTCGATATCACTCTCGACCCCGGCATGGCCAAACAACTCTGCGCCGAGCTGCAATGGCTGGCGGGTTTGCGCCAAGCCATCCGGGCGCGTGCGCAACACACTGCCTGCATAGCAAAGCCTGGTCACCCCCTGATTATTGAGCATGTGAGCATCAATACGTGCGGCTTGCGGCGTGATATCTGCACGTACGCCCATCAGTCTGCCAGTCAGCTGATCAACCACTTTGAACGTGGCCAGATCAAGATCGTGGCCAACCCCGGTAATCAATGATTCGAGGTATTCCAGCAATGGCGGAATGACCAGCTGATAGCCGTGCACTTGGAACAAATCCAGCAAACGGCGACGTAGCTGTTCAATGCGCGCCGCCTCAGCTGGCAGCACGTCTTCGATGTATTCGGGCAATAGCCAGTTACGCATAGGCATAGTCAGTAAGTCTGATATTTAAACGATCTTTTAATTTTAACGACTCAGGAACATCAACAGCAGCCCAGCTGCCATTGAGACAAGGCCGACAAAACGCAGCTGGCCGTCTTTTAGCTCAAGCATACGCTGGAACGTCTGGCGCCAAGCCCTAGGCGCCAGAAGCGGCAACAACCCTTCCAGCACCAGCATAAGGCCAAAAGCCGTTAGCAGTGTCGTATTCAAGCCTTAGCCTTTCAGGCTTATTTTTTATGGCCGCCAGCGTCACGCATATATTTAAAGAATTCAGAGTTGGGCTCCAGCACCATCACATCACTCTTGCTCCTGAAACTGTTGCGATACGCTTCCAGGCTACGATAAAAGGCGTAGAACTCAGGGTTTTTACCATAGGCTTCCGCGTAGATTTCGGAGGCTTTGGCATCACCTTCACCTTTGGTGCGCTGGGCTTCGCGGTAAGCTTCAGCAATAATGACTTCACGTTGCTTGTCGGCATCAGCCCGTATTTTCTCGGCGGCTCCCGCGCCTTGTGAGCGTAATTCATTGGCGACGCGCTTACGCTCGGCTTCCATGCGCTGGTAGACCGACTCGCTAACCTCTTGCGGCAGATCTACGCGTTTCAGACGCACATCCAGCACCTGTATGCCCATCTGTCGCGAGTCTCGGTCTGCCCGCTGACGCAGGATTTCCATAATCTGGCTGCGCTCACCCGAAATCACGTCATGAATGGTGCGCTTACCGAATTCGGCACGCAGCCCGTCATTTACTGTTTGCGACAGGCGCGCCTCAGCCTGCGCTTCGTCACCCTTAACCGATACGTAATATTTCGAAGGGTCAATAATGCGCCATTTGACGAAGGAGTCGACCAGTACATTTTTCTTTTCACTAGTGATAAAGCGATCAGGCTCAACCCAGTTCAAGGTAAGAATGCGCCTGTCAAAAAAACGTACGTTATCCACCATTGGCACTTTGAAATAAAGTCCTGGCTCTTTTTTGACCGAGACAATCTCACCCAGGCGGAACACCAACGCGTACTCACGCTGATCCACGGTGAATGCTGAAAGGCTGAGCAACAGCAACACTGCAATCAGTCCCAGTAAAACAGTTCCTAACTTCTTCATGGACGACTCTCCCGATCACGGCTGCGGAAAGCATCACGCGAGCGCTGCGAACTTGCATCAATTTCAGGTAATGTGGTCGGGGCAGCAGTCGAAGCTGCTGCGTTGGCAGGAGTTGTAGCCCCGGTAGCCGCCAGCAGCTTATCCAAAGGCAGATACAGCAAACTGTTGCCGCCCTTCTGATCAACCACGACCTTACTCACGCTGGACATGATCTGTTCTTGTGCGTCGAGGTATAGCCGCTGACGGGTAACTTCCGGTGCACGGTCATATTGCGTCAACACCTGCGTGAAGCGGCTGGCATTACCCTGCGCCTCGTTCAATACGCGCAACTTGTAGCCCTCTGCTTCTGCCAATAAACGTGATGCATTACCACGTGCCTTGGGAATGACGTCATTAGCGTAGGCCTGGCCTTCATTCTTTTGCCGCTCCAGATCCTGTCCGGCTTTGACTGCATCATCGAAAGCTGCCTGAACCTGCTCTGGCGGCTGCGCGTTTTGCATGGTTACGCTGACAATATTGATGCCGGTTTGATAGCGATCCAGTATATCCTGCATCAGCTTTTTCGCACTGATGGCGACTTCCTCACGACCTTCATAAAGGGCAAAGTCCATCTTGCTCTTGCCGACAATCTCACGAATGGCAGTTTCTGCCACACCGCGCACGGATTCTTCTGCCGAACGGTTGTTAAACAACAAATCCTCTACGCTCTTGAGGTTGTACTGCACGGCAAATTGCAAATCGATAATATTTTCGTCGTCGGTCAGCATCAGTGATTCGCGTAGCTCCTTGCTACGGGATTGGCCGCCTTCGACTGAGCGATAGCCCACCTCAAGAATGCGCACCTGTTGCATATTAACGATGGTGACACCTTCGATCGGGTAAGGAATATGCCAGCGCGGGCCCGGTAGCGTGGTTTCCACATGCTTGCCGAAGCGCAGCACGACGCCGCGCGAACCCTGGTCAACGATGTAAAAGCCGGTAGCTATCCAGATCAGCCCGATCAGGCCAATGATGGGTAATATGGTGAGTGCTTTGTGGTCAGGGCTTGGTGTTGAAGGTCCGCTTTTGTTGGATCTACCGAACAAGCCATTCAGCTTGCGGCCAAACTGGCGCAACACTTCATCCAAATCGGGTGGACCACCGTTATTTCGATTACCCCAACCGGGATCATTTGCCATGAATTACTCCGAAACTATTGGTTATGTTTGTACTAAGCGACTGCACTTGATTGACTGGGTTGTTCAAAGCTGGTTTTTTCAATGCCGCTTTGCTCGATCAATCGGCGCTGATGTTCCGCCAAGGCCTGTCGCACAAAATGAAGCCCGTCGCCAGTCTTGGCCGAAACACGAATTTTGCAAATTCTACCATATTCGTCGCGTTCGAGGCCGGGCTCCATGCCCGTTCTATCTATCTGGTTGAGCACCAGCACCTGATGCACCTGGTCCGCGCCAATCTCGGATAGCACACAATTCACCTGCAAAATCTGCTCGTCACGATTGGTGCTCGCCACATCGACCACATGCAGCAGCAAATCTGCCTGCACCGCTTCTTCCAGTGTGGCGCCAAAAGCCTCCACTAAGGCATGGGGCAGATGTTTGATGAAGCCGACGGTATCAGACAGCACCACCGGGCCACCTTCGGGAATAAACAGCTTACGTGAAGTGGTGTCCAGCGTTGCAAATAGCTGGTCAGCCACATACACGCCGGACTGGGTAAGACGATTGAACAAAGTGGATTTGCCCGCATTGGTGTAGCCTACCAGCGAGACTGACATGACCTGCGAACGCTTGCGCGAGCGGCGCTGAATACCACGCTGCTGTTTCAACTTAGCCAGTTTCCCACGCAGGCCTTTGATACGGACTCGCAACATGCGACGGTCAAGCTCAAGCTGTGTTTCACCAGGGCCGCCACGTACACCGATACCACCTTTTTGCCGTTCCAGGTGAGTCCAGCCACGCACCAAACGCGTCGACAAATGTTCCAGCTGTGCCAACTCAACCTGCAATTTACCTTCATGACTTTGCGCGCGTTGGGCAAAAATATCGAGGATTAAACCAGTACGGTCAGCGACGCGACGCTCTAAAAAGCGCTCCAGATTGCGTTGCTGGGATGGACTGAGGTCATGATTAAACACCGCGACCAAAGATTCTGTTGCTTTCATGGTGGCAGACAATTCTTCCGCCTTGCCGGTTCCTACAAAATACTTGGCATCTGGCTTGGGACGTTTGCCCTCAACAGTGGCACGAATGTCCAAGCCTGCGCTGATTGCCAACTGTCGCAGCTCTTGCAGGCTTTCTTCGTAATCCGGTTCACCAAAATCCAGGCTTACCAGCACGGCGGCATCACCGCCGCCGGGTCTGTCAAACATAGCGTTTATCAAACATTGAGATCAAAAATTATTCTTCGCTGGCATTGCTGGGAGGAATTGAGACCGCACGAGCCGGCACAATGGTTGAGATTGCATGTTTGTAGACCATTTGGGTAACCGTGTTCTTGAGCAGGATCACGTATTGATCGAAGGAATCGACCTGCCCTTGCAATTTGATGCCGTTAACCAGGTAAATCGAGACTGGTACATGCTCCTTGCGTAGTACGTTTAAAAAGGGGTCTTGTAGCATCTGCCCTTTAGCGTTCATTTTTTGCTCCTTTTCTATGGAGTTTTAATTGTTCAAGTAACTGTACGTCAAAATATGCTGGTTGGCTACAGCCCGAAGATCAGCGTCTACAGCCGCTATATTGAGACCGATTCCGGCAAAACAAGTGGCACGAGCAATTTTGACTTTCAGCCGGCAGGTTTTGTTCTGCTAATGGCGAATATATTTTGCACTGATGAGAATTTAGGCAAGATGGGTATTGATACGCTGCAATGTCTCGCTTTGTCCAAGCAACGCCATCACCGCATTTATGCTCGGGGACTGCACCCCACCAGTTACCATGGCGCGCAAAGGCATGGCAACTTTGGGAAACTTCAGCCCGTTGCTGGTCACCGTGCGTTCAATCGCTGCATGAATGGCCTCGCTAGTCCAGGCAATGCCGGCTAGCTCGTCAGCCAATGCCTGCAATACCGGACGAATCTCCGGCGTTAGATGCTTCTCCAAGAGCTCTGGGCCGGGCTCAATTTTGCGGTAAAAATACGCTATGCCTTCGGCCAGCTCGTTCAAGGTATCGGCACGTTCACGATAAAGCTCGACCACTTGTCCAAGTGCTGGCCCGCTACTTGAATCGATGCCTATTTTAGCCAAGCGTTTACCTGCCTCGCTCACCAGCAAGTCGATTGGTGCTTGCTTAATATAGTGCGCATTCAACCAGTTGAGTTTTTCGGTATTGAACTGCGCGGCAGATGGCGTGATGTGATCCAGATCGAACCACTGGCAAAATTGTTGCATGCTGAACACTTCGGCATCGCCGTGCGACCAGCCCAGCCGAGCCAGATAATTCAGCACCGCTTCCGGTAAATAACCGTCGTCGTCGTATTGCATCACACTGACAGCGCCATGGCGCTTGGAGAGTTTTTGCCCGTCATCACCGAGGATCATCGAGAGGTGCGCATATTGTGGCACTGTCGCTCCCAGCGCCTGCAGCAGGTTGATTTGGCGCGGCGTATTGTTGACATGGTCGTCGCCACGGATGACGTGGGTGATCTGCATATCCCAGTCGTCCACCACTACGCAGAAATTGTAGGTCGGCGTGCCGTCATCGCGGGCAATGATGAAGTCGTCCAACTCATCGTTGGCGATGGCGATGCGCCCTTTGACCATGTCGTCCCACGCCACCACGCCCTCTGATGGGTTGCAGAAGCGCACCACCGGCTGCACCCCGGATGGCGGCGTCGGCAATGTCTTGCCAAGCTCAGGCCGCCAACGCCCGTCATAACGCGGCTTGAGACCGGCAGCCAACTGCCGCTCGCGCATCTCGTCAAGCTCTTCCCTGCTGCAATAGCAGAAATAGGCTTTGCCCGCTTCCAGCAACTGGTCGATCACTTCCTTGTAACGGTAGATGCGCTGCATCTGGTAGAACGGGCCTTCCTCGTAATTCAGCCCTAGCCAGTTCATGCCATCGAGTATGGCCTGCACTGCCTCCGGCGTGGAACGCGCGATGTCGGTATCCTCGATGCGCAATATGAAAGTACCGCCGTGATGGCGGGCATAAGCCCAGGAAAACAGCGCCGTACGGGCACCACCGATGTGCAGAAAACCAGTGGGGCTGGGGGCAAAACGAGTGCGGACGATCATGGGGATAGGGTCGAATAAATTTGCATTTTAACATGCCGCGAACATCTGCGTATTTGACCACCAGATAGGCTGCGTGCTCTAATTACGCCCTATTCTGGGTGGTTAGCTCAGTGGTAGAGCACTGCCTTCACACGGCAGGGGTCACTGGTTCGAACCCAGTACCACCCACCATATAATCAATTACTTACAATTAAATTCACCTAGCATAATAGAGTTGTACGGACTTTGTACGGACAATAGGATATTAACCTTGATTAGTGAAAATACGCTATTCGTGCTTGGTGCTGGTGCCAGCAATCCTTATGGATTGCCGCTTGGGTCAGAGTTGCGTACATTAATTTGCGATCTAGGTAATGGAAATAACTTGGCGCATACTCTTTCTGAGGCTGGCGTATATTCTCTTGATGATATTCAAAAATTTTCTCAAACTTTCCGTCGCTCTAATGTAAGTTCAATTGATGAGTTTCTCTCTCGTTTGCCTCATTTTGTAGACATAGGCAAAGCGTTAATTGGTGCAATTCTTTGCTTGAACGAAGATCCCAATAAAATTTCCTCTGAAGAAACTCAAGACCATTGGTTTCGTCTGCTCTGGAACGTACTTATAGACAAAACACATGTTGGGGAAGACCTTATAAGAAACAAAGTGCGGTTCATTACCTTTAATTATGATCGTTCACTAGAGTTCTCTTTACATGAAGCAACGAAAGAAACTTACGACTTAAGCAATAAAGGTTCATTTCAAATATGGTCGCAATTTCAGATAATGCATGTCTACGGTTGTATAGGTGGGACCAATTTTGGAGATGCCTACAATATACGGCCGTATAGCATACAAAATAGCCCAGCGCAGCTAATACAGGCCGGTAATGGAATTAACATAATTCCCGAGGGGAGAGACAACGCCAAAATTTTCGAAGAAGCGCGCGATTGGTTTGACTGGGCCAAACATGTTTTCATCTTAGGTTTTGGTTTTGATCGTTTGAACTGCGAAAGACTTGGTTTTTCTTCAGTTATCGACTATAGAAATCGTAATAGCCAGCCTTTGCCAGAAATTCATGCCTCAGTATTTGGCCTTACAGGTAAAGAAAGGGATGTGGCGAAAGAGTGTCTAATTGGTAGTAATTGTAGTTGGACTACTCACTACGAAATGAATCTGAAGACCCTAAGGCACGCAGGGTTGCCTCGCAAATTGACAAATACAACACCTCAATCCAGTGCCAGCTTGATCGGCTCGGGAGCGCCAATTATTAATCAGAAACATTAGCCTGCCAGTAAGCTGTGCTAAATATGAAATATGTCCTTAATACAAGTATAGCGGGCTGCGCCCGCTTCCAGCGCCGCACGCTGCCGCTTGCTGGCGCTGGGAAGTGTTCTCATCGATTTTCTGATGCAATCTGAGAGAAAGGAGTTTTACATCATTTGGTTTTCATCTTTACTCCTTCTCTATTCAAGCCGGAAGCTGAATAACAGCTTTGTCTCCTAATGGCAACATAAAAAGACCTATCAAAATCAGGTATATAGCATCCAGCATCACTACTTGACGTCGTCTCACGGAGACAGTAGTCAAGGCTCTGCTTGCCAACATAATATTTAAGTTTATGATTTATATAAGTAAAAAATAATGGCACGAAGTTTGCAGTTATTCATGTTGAGATCAATCGGGGTGGGGAGCCGAATGAATTTGCTGCAAACCCTCCACCTGCCGATTATCGAGACCATGGGCGAAGCCGCGTCCGCTACAGCATCATTATGCTGTGCATGGACAAGAGGCAATAGAAAGAAAAGCATCTTGAACGCCACCCAGATTCCATTCATGAAATTTTTCTACGGAGGTTGTTAGCATGTTCAAGTCTTTGGTTGGGATGTTAGTCTGCTCATGGGCATGGCGCATGTGGCAGGAGAGAGATGCCGGGCTTACAGTTGAGGGCGAGGATGTCAGGAATGCCGTCAAGAAGGCAGGTAGCCTGGCCCCCAATCTCGTTCTTACAAGGGATTTCCCCTATATGGGCCTCTCTAATTATTCGCAGAATACTGTCCGGAGACGCTAAGAGCGTTAATAAACCACGACAGGGCTTGCACCCCTCGACCCCAAGCCCACTTCCCCGCCTACTGCCGGTTTTCTTGCAGCAGCGCCTCCATCTGTTCAAGCTCAGGCGCTGGGCTGGAGCTGCGGAAACGCGTAATTTCCACAAAAATTTAGTCCTCAGAAGAAGGTACGCAGGACTTTAACCCCGTTCAGCACACGGACGCGGCCTGATACTGCACGCTTAAATTTCTTTTGGAGTGGGACATGTTTATCGAACCCATCTAAATAATTCCAGTCATATATAATGCTTTGTGCAAAACAAACGTTTGATACTCCATTCACTAATGTAAAGGTTACGATCATGAAATATAGTTTATTGCTGACCTCTCTCCTACTGGGTTTATCCATCAACTCATTCGCAGCTGAAACAAAAACCCTCAAGGTTCAAGAGGAAGTTGTCATTAATGCTTCTGCCTCCAAAGTATGGGATAAGGCAAGTAATTTTGGAGACCTTGGTGCTTGGCATCCGGCTGTTAAGAAAACAGAAATTGTATCTGGTACAAACAACAAAAAAGGTGCTGTAAGACTATTAACCCTTCAAGATGACGGCACAATTAAAGAAAAGTTGCTTGCTTACAATCCGAAATCGATGTCTTACAAGTACGAAATTATTGAAGGCGTCTTACCTGTAAGTCATTATGTTTCCACCGTAACGGTGAAGGCTCAAGGTGAAAACAAAAGCCTCGTTGTATGGAAAGGCACATTTAAGCGCAAAGATCTGAGCGCAAAACCTGCAGCAGGACAAGATGATGAAGCCGCCGTGAAAGCTATCACGGGCGTATATCGAGGCGGCCTAGATAATCTAAAGAAAATTTCAGAATAAAACAGAGGCGCTACGGCGCCTTTTTTTATCTTTGTAATCTATAGTAGGGGCTGAAGTAGATTAGCGCTAAATATCAGCCCCAAAAATAATCGCTTCTAACTGGCCGGCTGAACTTGCTCATCATTCCAGCCGCCGCCCAAGACTTTGAATAGCTCGACCGTCGCAGCCAGTCGCGCCTGACGGCTCTGGATGTAGGCCAACGCTGCTTCGTTATAAGTGCGCTGTGCGTCAAGCACATCCAGATAAGCTGAATAGCCCGCTTTATAGCGGTTTTCGGCAATCTGCAGAGATTTTCCGGCGGCTTCCTGAGCAATTTGCAAAGCCGCTTCTTTTTCTCTGCCTTGGCGCACCTTGACCAAGGCATCGTTGACTTCCCTGAAAGCAGTCTGGATCGAGCCTTCATAAGACGCCAATGCCTGCTTTTGCTGTGCGCTGGCCTGGTCGACTCTGGAAGACAATCTGCCAGCATCAAAAATTGGCAAGTTGAGGCCTACGCCCCCGCTCCAGATGCGTGCCGCAGATTTCAATATATCGCCCAACTCACCGCTCTCAGCGCCAAAGCTGGCTGTCAGCGAAATGGTCGGGAACAGCGCGGCCTTGGCGACGCCAATCTTGGCGTTTGCAGCGATCATGTCCTGCTCGGCTTGCCTTATATCAGGCCTGGCCTCCAGCAAGGTTGACGGCAGTCCGGCGGGCGGCACTGGCGGCAGCGGAATCTGTTTGATGTCACCTTCTGCCAGTTTCAAATTCAGATCACCAGACAACACCGCCAGTTGGTGCTCGGTCAGGGCGCGCTGCTGCATCAGATCGGCAATTTGCGCCAGTAGATTGGCGCGTGAGACTTCAGCCTGTTGTATATCCAGATCCGAGGCAATCCCCCCCTTGGCCCGGCGCTTGGTCAAGGCCAGGCTTTCTTCGCGGCTGACAAGCGTGCTTCTGGATAGCGTGATCTGGCCATCCAGACTGCGCAGTAACAGATAATTACTGCTCACCAGTCCGGCCAACGACAGGTTTACCGTATCTCTGGCGTAGCGTGTTGACAGCGCCTGCGCCCTCGCCGCTTCTTTGGCACGGCGCAGCTTGCCCCAGAAATCAATTTCAAACGAGGTTCCCAGCTTGATGTTATAAGTTTCGCGCAATGCCTTGGCACCCGGCGGGAATGGCACAGGGCCTATGGTGCTGGCGCGTGAGCGGCTGGCGGATGAATCCAGGTCCACCGTCGGCAGCAGCGCCGAGCCGACTTCACGCAGAAATGCATCGGCCTCTTCAATGCGTGCCACTGCAAGCTTGATGTCGGTATTGTTGCGTAATGCCTTGCTTACC
>Ga0137438_1000152_pt1 | contig 12289 bp, 10 predicted proteins | sample EasRivERMGT157_2_FD_102327 | JGI IMG/M metagenome (GOLD analysis project Ga0137438, IMG submission 102327) | Soil microbial communities from meander-bound floodplain in the East River, Colorado, USA - East River MetaG ERMGT157_2 | ecosystem: Environmental > Terrestrial > Soil > Floodplain ... | reverse complement strand
GGCAAATTGCTGAGATCGGCCATAACCGGAATTGGCCTAAGCGAAGAAGATGTATTTATCACGAGCCCCGTGAAGTATCTGCCGGACCGGGGCACTCCGACCGATGACGACATTGTTCACGGTTGTGTGCACTTATTCAGACAGCTTGAAGTAATCAATCCCAAAATCATTGTACTGCTCGGAAGCACTGCCTGCCGGGCTGTCCTCGGCAAGAAGACAGCTGTCACGGCTGAACACGGAAAAGTGATAGAGAAGGACGGCATGAAGTGCCTGATCACCGTTCATCCTGCCGCTGCCATTCGTTTCCAAAAAAACAAAGCGGTTTTTCTCGAAGACTTCGGCGTCTTGCGCAGACTGATGCAGGATTTATCGCAATAGCGCGGCGGGCTCAATAAATTTCGCCCCTGCCTTTGATCGTTATCCCTGTTTGTCCGTGGTCTGTATTGCCCGGAAACTCTCGGGCAGCCGCCTGGGCCTTCCATCAGCATCGATGCAAGCAAAGGTAAGCAGCGCCTCGACCAGGAGCGAGTCCTCCCTGATGATGTTGTTCTTTATCGTCATGCTCGCGTTTCGCATCTCCTGCACTTCAGTAGTTACTTCGATCGTCTCGCCAAGGCGGGCAGGCCGCTTATAGTGGATATCCACATGTGTCACCACGAAGAAATTACCTTGGTGATGATTTTCGGCGACATCGATTCCGTGTTCCGCCAGGAACTCCGTTCTTGCACGCTCCATGTAACGCAGGTAATTGGCATAATAGACGACGCCCCCCGCATCGGTATCCTCGTAATAAATTTTTATTTTGATGCGGTGGTCCATGATTTATCCTTTCTGAAACGATGGTGAAAAGCCCTGCGGTATTATATCCGGAATGGGGCCCGATATGAAATCATATCTTCCCGATTCAGGCATCATGAACCGTTGCGAGCAGTTTCAGGAACTCCTGCGCGGGCCTCGACAGGAATTTGTCCTTCATGTAGACCACCCCGAGGTCTCTTGAAAAAATCGCGTCGGCTATCTTAGCCCTCATCAGCACTCCGCTTTTCACTTCTGCTTCGACCGCCTTATCGGGCATGATGGAAATCCCGAGCCCCGACTTTACGAGGCTTTTAATCGTCTCGATATAAGCGACTTCCATGGTGACATTAGCATTGAGTCGCTTGCTCCGGTAGGCCGCATCGATCAACTTCCTTGTCTCGGTTGCCGTGTCTGGAAGGATCATCCCGTACTTTATCGTATCTTTAAGCCTGACGACCTTCAGAGACGCAAGCGTGTGTTTTTTTGGGAAAACAACCGACATCGGGTCTTTCCAAATTTGTTCGGAAAACATATGAGACGGCACTTTCTGCAGCGTTATCACTCCGAGGTCGATGAGGTTCTTGTTCACCATTTCTAGGATGGTCTCGGAACGGTGGCATCTGAGTTTGAGGTCTACTTTCGGGAAAGCGGTTATATACGATTTGAGCACCGTGGGAAGCCGGTGGATGCTGATGTGGTCGCTGGTTCCGATGACAAGTTCCCCTGAGCATTCCAGGGACATGTCCTTTACAGCCGTTTTAGCCTCCTGCACCGAGCGAAGAATCTTTTCGACGCGTGAGTAGAGTAATTCACCCGCACGGGTAAGGAAGAGCTTTTTGCCTATCCTGTCGAAGAGCCTTTCGCCGAGTTCGTCTTCGAGCGACCTGATCTGTTTGCTAACCGCAGGCTGGGTGAGAAGGAGTTCCTCAGCCGCGCGGCTGACGTTCCCTGTTTCGGATACCTTCTTGAAGTAGGATAACTGGTAGAAGTTCATACTTTAAGTTATCGTTATTATGAATATAATGAATTTAACTAATGGTTAATTTTATGATATTCTAAATGCATATAAAGAGCAAGACTTATTATCTCATTGAACGGAAGGTGAAGAAGATGACGATGACATTGGCGGAGAAGATTTTCAAGTCACATTTGAAGGATGAACCGTTTCCCGGCACGAAGGTGCTGAATATCGATGTGGTCCTGTGTCACGAGATAACCACCCCGGTAGCTATTAACGATCTTGTCGCGCGGGGAAAGGACAGGGTCTTCGATCCGGAGAAGATAAAGGTCGTTATCGACCATGTATCGCCTGCGAAGGACACCAAGACTGCGATACAGGGCAAGATCATGAGGGATTGGGCACGCAGGCAAAATATCCGGGATTTTTTCGATATCGGGAGAAATGGTGTCTGTCATGCGATCTTTCCTGAAAAAGGCTACATCCGTCCGGGCTATACCGTGATCATGGGCGACTCGCATACCTGCACTCACGGGGCTTTCGGCGCCTTTGCAGCCGGGGTCGGCACAACCGATCTTGAGGTCGGCATATTGAAGGGAGTATGCAGCTTCAGGGCGCCCGAAACGATCAGGGTGAACATCAACGGCAAGCTGCCGGAGGGCGTCTACGCCAAGGATATCATCCTGAAGGTCATCAAGACACTGACCGTAAAAGGGGCGACAGACTGCGTGATCGAATTCCGGGGGGATGTCGTCAAGGGGATGTCTATGGAGAGCAGGATGACGCTCTGCAACATGGCGATAGAAGCAGGAGGCACATCCGGGATATGTATGCCGGATGAGATGACGGTAGATTATCTCTGGCCCTTTATATCTTCGGATTACAAGGACAAGAGTGCGGCACTCGCGGACTTCAAGAAATGGTGGTCCGATGAAGGGTGCAAGTATGTAAAAGTGCTGGACATTGATGTTGCCAATATGCAACCGCAGGTGACCTACGGCTACAAGCCGGACGAAGTAAAGGACATCTCCGAAATGGAAGGAACGCCGGTCGACCAGATTTACATCGGCTCATGCACGAACGGCAGGATCGAGGACCTTCGCGTAGCCGCGGCATACCTGAAGGGGAAGCAGATATCGCCTCTTGTGAGAGGCGTCGTCGCTCCGGCCACAACACGGATATTCAGGCAGGCAGATGAAGAAGGTATCGTAAAGATATTCATGGACGCCGGTTTCTGCGTTACGAACCCGACTTGCGGCGCTTGTCTCGGAATGTCCAACGGCGTGCTCGCCCCGGGTGAGGTCTGCGCATCCACTACAAATCGCAATTTCACCGGCAGAATGGGGAAGGGCGGCATGGTCCATCTCCTGAGCCCTGCTGTTGCGGCTGTTACGGCCATCGAAGGAAAGATAGCCGACCCGAGAAAATTCAAAAAGGAGACTATATAATGAAAACGTACGGAGGCAAGGTCCTTTTTCTTGACAGGTCCGATATCAATACCGACGAGATAATACCGGCTAAATATCTTACGGAGATCTCAAAAGAGGCACTGAAGCCTCACATGCTCGAAGACTTCAAGCTTGAAGGATTCAACCCGAATGCCCCGGCTGTATCTGAAGCGAAGGTGATCGTGACGCGGTCCAATTTCGGATGCGGATCTTCGCGCGAGCACGCTCCGTGGGTATTCGAGGTAAATGACATCAACGTTGTCATCGCCTCCAGCTTTGCCCGCATATTCAGACAGAACATGTTCAACTGCGGCATGCTGGCCATTGAACTTGCTGAGAACCCGATCGACGAACTCTTTGCTCATAAGGGTGCGGATGCGTCGATCTCTATAGATTTTGACAACGATAAATTGACGATCACTTCATCCAAGGGTACGAAGACGTTCGATTATCAGATAGCGGAATTCGATAAGGCACTGGTGAAGGCCGGCGGCTGGGTGGAGTTTGCGGACGCCAGATATTAACTGTCGGCTATAGACTTTGAGCCCTCGGCGGGCAGCTCAACAGGGGGGATCTTCTGTTATTTATTAACCAGAACGATCGCGAGTCTGTTCTGCCCGCTGCATGCAAGGTACAGATTGCCTTCCGGGGTCGCGACCACGGCTTGCAGCCGCTTTTCTCTCCTGATAACATTTATAAAGTGAGCACGCCGATGCGGATTGATGAAGACAACTTAATCAAACCTTAATTGAAATTTCACTGACGAGCTTTATTCTTATTATAGAAGCGAGGCAAGCATGAGCATTATTGATACCCATAGATATAGAGGTTAATCGTGAAGATTCTGACGATAAGAGAGATTGCAAAAAAGATGGGTTTGGCCACCGGCAATCTGAGCAAAATTCAGCTTGTCAGAACCATCCAGGAGGCGGAAGGGAATTCTCCATGTTTTGCAACTCAGGCTGTGCGCGAATGCAATCAGATAAATTGCCTTTGGAGAGAAGATTGTTCAATCGCGTATTTTAAGGGGTGCAGTCTCCAAACGCCGTCGTGAGACGGTTTTGTATTTTTCCGCTCTAATGTGAGCTTATTCCCCGGCGGCTTTCCTGATTATGCTCTTGATAAGGTCCTTGAATACGAAATAATGTGACGGGATAAGGCTGTACCAGTAGATGACTCCCCATAAACCTTTGGGCGTGAAATAGGCGGTTACCACCAGTTCTGTCCCCTGAATGGTGAATTCAAGCCAGGCGCGGCCCGGCAGCTTCATCTGGGCCTCCAGCAAGAGCCTGCGGTTTTCCTGAAGGTCCACTACCTCCCAGAAATCGAGCTTGTCGCCGATCCGAAGGTCGCTCTCGGCCCGGCGTCCGCGAGTCATGCCGTAACCGCCTACGAGCTTGTCGACGAGTCCCCGGATCTTCCAGAGAAACCCGAATGTGAACCAGCCTGCCTTGCCGCCGATCGACTTAAAGGACTTAAAGACGGCCGAAGGATCGAGCGCGCCGAAGGAGCCGCGAATTTCGTCCCTGTATCTGGCGGTTGCACTATCGTCCACTTCTGTAACATCACAAACCTCTCCGGCGCTGCTGTCGCACCAGCGGCTGACGACCTGGTCGGTCTCGACTTTGATGAAGGCGCGGCGCACAGCCTCGTCAAAAGGTTCGGGAGTTATCGACGGAAAGCAGGTCTGAGGCGCTTCAGAGTCTATTACATGGCCGGAGCGAATGCCTGAAACCATGACCGATGCTATGCGATATGGGATTGAAGTAAAGAGGCTGAGCCAATATGCCGATAGTCGCGGAAAATCGAAAGGGATCGAGATCATCGGTTTTCGCACGCCCATTCTGTGCCCCATGGCCTCTATCATCTCGCGAAAGGTGAGCGGCGGGGACCCGACGTCGATTACCGAGCTGCAGTCGAAGGTCAGATTCTTTGCCTGGCACAGATACTCGACGACATCGGTGACAAAGGCAGTATTCGTTTTAATACGCGTCCATGCAGGCAGGACCAGAAAGGGCATACGCCTGAGCATGCCTTCGATCATCTCAAAGGTGATGCTGCCGGAGCCGATTGTGAGGCCTGACCTGAGCCAGATCGTCTGTATCTCTTCAGGTTTTTTGCTCAGGATCATTCCGGCCTCGAGCTTGGTCCTGAGCTGCGGAGAAGCCTTCGCAAGATCGCCGGTGCCGGACAGATAGATTATACGCTTCACCCCGAACTCGATACAGGTCTCCCGGAATATCTCGGCGCTCTGGCATTCCAGCTTACTGAAATTCCTCCCCGCACCGGTAAGATTGATCAGGTAGTATGCGACGTCGATTCCCTTGAGCGCCCGCACCAGCGAAGCACACTTGAATGTATCGCCCTCGATGACCCTGACATCGCCGATGTCAGCCGGGTTCAGTTTCCGCGCATTTCTTACGAGGACGCGGAGAGATACATCAGGTTCCTGCTTAAGCCTGAGAAGGAGACGCCTGCCGATATAACCTGTTGCTCCAGTAAGCAGAATATTCATGCCGCTCCATAGGTGTTGCCCGATCTATCTTTATTATACTCAAATTCCTCCGCATTAAATGGTATATCAATGAAAAGAGGGAGTCAGGCGCAACGCCGATTTATTTTTCTCCACCATCAGGAGTATAATTGATCATGTTTACTATCTCCCTATCAGGTGGTAGTTGCCATTTGAGGCGCTTCTCAAGCATAGTCCTGTTACTGATGGTGGTATTGTTTTCAACTTGCGCCTTCGCTGCCGAACCTGTAAAGATAGGCGTTTCTCTCGGTCTCACCGGAAAACATTCCGAAGCATCCCGCCTGCAGGAGAAGAGCTTTCGATTATGGGAGACGGATGTCAACAGGAAGGGCGGCATGCTCGGGAAGAAAGTAAAGCTGATTATCTACGACAACAGAAGCGAAGCGTCTGCCGCAAAAGAGCAGTATGAATATCTGATCAAACAAGACCATGTCGACCTTCTTTTTTCGCCATACTCCAGCGAACATACAGAGGCGATATTGCCTTTGACTGAAGAATACGGTTATCCCATCATCGCTTCCGGAGCCTCAGCGGACGAATTATGGGAGAAAGGCTATAAATACTTCTTCGGATTATATACTGTGGCGAGCAGATATGCCGTCGGGTTCCTCGAACTTCTCGTCCAGGATGATTTTAAGGACGTAGCCATTATTTATGCGGGCGATCCATTTTCACGCGGGATTGCCGGCGGAACGAAGCAATGGGCCGAAAAATTCGGACTCAGGGTGCTTCTCTATTCAGGCATTAAGGACGGTAAAAAGGACTTCGATGATATTATCGTAAAGGCGAGAGATTCAAAGGCTGAGGTGCTGATTGTCTGTGGATATTTCAATGAAGCCATTGATGCGAGATTGTCGATGAAAAGGGTAGGATGGCATCCCAAAGTATATTATGCATCTGTGGGTCCTGCGATACAGGCCTATTATGAAAAACTCGGTCAAGATGCCAATCATGCCTTCTCTTCTTCCCAATGGGAGCAGCACGGCAGGCTGCCCGGTTCGAAATTGTATCATAGTGAATTCGTCGTGGCATACGGGGAAGAACCATCATATCATGCTGCAAATGCGTATGCAGCCGGGCAAATCCTGGAGAGCGCGGTACGGAAGGCGGGAAGCCTTGACAGGAAAAAGATACGCAATGTGCTCTCAGCCATGAACACCGTAACCATTATCGGGAGATACGGCGTTGATAAGACCGGCAGGCAGGTGAAGCATTTCCCGCTTATTATACAGTGGCAGGACGGCAAAAGACAGATCGTATGGCCCAAAGATCTCAGTACGGCAACCCCGATCTTCAAATGATGAACTATACGGCTATTACAAAGCGCCTGTCCCTCAGGATTATAACTCCGGTCATCGTTTTCATGCTGCTGGCCGGGGCAGGTTTCTATATTTTTTTCAATTATGTCGCTTCCGATTTCATCGGCAGGATCATCAAGGACAATCTCGAAGAGAGGGCGACCGATATGTATTCCATGGTCGACAGAAGCCTGGATGAACTTTTGAGGGCAGGACTTGCTGCGGATGAGAAGTCAGTGAGAATCAAGCAGGTATTGACTCTTTCCCTGGTAGAGGATGACATGAGACAGGCTGACCTGAATGGTTCGATAGCGCAGAACGGCGAAACAAGGATGTCCGTAGGGGACCTGACTCCCCGGATCATGGAGGCTGCGGGACCGGGGCTGAAGGAAAATGTCGTCACGTCCGTCACGTATAACGGCAAAGGGTATTTTATATATAGTTTCGTATTCGAGCCCTGGAAATGGCGCATAAGCCTTATAAAGAATAAGAACGATTATTCGGTCCTGATGAACAGGGTGAAGATAGCATACGCGGTTGCCGGCATCCTGCTGCTGGCGGCATGCGTGCTATTCATCATTTATCTGAACAGGACCATAAAGTCTCCCTTGAACAGGATAACGGAGCGCCTTAAACAGGGTATAAATCCTGGGTATAAGGGAATATATGAGTTCGAATTCCTGAGCAACAACATAGGGAACATCATGGAATCCCTGCAGAATGAAACAGAAAAGCTCAACAGCGTATATCACATCGCCATATCCAAAAGAGGGAAGGAATTCTTTGATGAGGTTGTACTGGCGGTCGCCCGCATGTTCGGTCTGAATGCGTGTATATCAAAGATTGATCCCGGAGGAGAGACGGCACAAATTATTTCGATGTCTCTCAATGGAGAGCTCAGGGGAGATATCGAAGTGCCTGTGAAGGGAACGCCCTGCGAGCAGGTAATAAGCGGGAAAATACCGGTTGTAATAGAGAAGGATGTATGCAGTCAATTCCCTTCGGCGCATCTCCTGGCGCAAGTCGGAGCGGAGTCGAATACAGGCATCCCTGTATTCGACAGAAAGGGCGACGTCATCGCTATCGTTCATGTTTTCGGGCGGCAGCGATGTATGTCTGATGTCGATATGAAAGTGCTTCAGACCATCGGACAGATGGTCGCGGCCGAATTCGAGACGCTCGAAAAGACGCTATACCTTGACAATATACTGAATTCTTCGACCGATACCGCCATAGTCTCTGCCGATCTCGATTACCGAATCACTTACTACAATCCTGCTGCAGAAAAGATTTTCGGCCATAAGTCCGGGGAGGTCATCGGACGGAAGGTAACGGATATTCATGAAATAGAAGATGTCGGACCGGAACGCTTCATGCAGGGTATCGAAACCGTAAAGGTCAAGGGCGAATACAAGTATTCCTATGAGAGGGAAAAAGATGGCGTAGTCCGGCATATAGATGCAAGAATCTACGGCATGCTTGATGACAAAAGACTTGCAGGCTACGTTATGATGGCCAGGGACATATCCGATTATAAGCATCTCGAGGAACAGCTGCTGCATTCGCAGAAGCTGGAGGCAGTGGGCCTTCTGGCGGGCGGTGTAGCTCATGAATTCAACAACATCCTGATGGCGATAATGGGGTACGGAAGCCTCCTGAAGGACAAGATGGGCGAAGGATATCCTTATAAGAAATATGTCGACAATATCCTCATGTCTTCTGAGAAGGCCGCACATTTGACACAGGGCCTGCTCGCTTTCAGCAGAAAGCAGATTATTAATCCGAGGCCCGTTAATATCAACGATATTGTGAGAAGGGTCGAAGGACTGCTTGTCAGGGTGTTGGGCGCGGATATCGAACTTAAAACAGTTTTTGCAGACGCAGATTTGATGGCCATAGCCGACAGCGGACAGGTCGAGCAGGTCTTGATGAACCTGGCGACAAACGCAAGGGATGCCATGCCCGATGGAGGTATCCTGACGATAGAAACCGAGGCTGCAGCCATCAGCGGCGAATATACAAAAAACCATATCGACTCGCAACTCGGTCGGTATGCCCTGATTTCGGTATCCGATACCGGGACAGGCATGGATGAAAGGACGAAGGAGCATATCTTTGAACCTTTTTTCACCAGCAAGGAGGTGGGGAAGGGCACCGGTCTGGGGCTATCGATAGTATTTGGAATCATAAAACAGCATAACGGCAATATCCTTGTTTACAGCGAACCAGGCAAGGGGACGACGTTCAAGATATACCTGCCCCTGAGCGATGAAATTCGCGCAACTGAAAAAGAATCGGCAACCCTGCCGCCGCCCCGGGGCGGCATTGAGACCATTTTACTTGCCGAGGACAATGAGAATGTCAGAAACCTTGTTAAAGCGGTCCTTACTGATTCGGGCTATCAGGTTATTGAAGCGGACAGCGAGCAGGCTTCGGGTATCTTCAAAGAAAAGGGTAAGGAGATCCAGCTGCTTCTCCTGGATGTCGTGATGCCGAAGAAGAGCGGCCTGGAGGTCTATGAGGAAATCAGGCAGCTCAGGCCGGATGTGAAGGTGCTGTTCATGAGCGGATATACTGCTGAAATAATGCACAGGAGCGGGATCATTGAAGAAGGTTTCGATTTTATTTCAAAGCCCATTTCGCCTGCCGTGCTTTTGAGAAAAGTACGGGAAGTGCTCGATAGGTAACAGTTCTATTTGAGTTTCCTGATTTCGAGTTTGTTGAGCGCGTTGATATAAGCCTTAGCCGAAGCGATGATGATGTCCGTATCCGCGCCCTGTCCCCTGACGGGCCTTCCGCTCTCCTCGAGCGTTACCACGACTTCGCCGAGTGCGTCGGTACCACCGGTAATCCCTTTTACGTCGAACTTGAGCAGGCTGCTCTTCGTCCCGGTGATTACCGCAATCGCCTTGCAGACGGCATCAACCGGACCGTCGCCGCTCTCTGTCCGCTCGATTGTCTGTTCGTGCGCAGACATCTTTACGGTGGCCGAGGGCCTGACATAGGTCCCGCTTGATACCGAGAGTCCCAGCAGCGCATAGACTTCCGGCACCTTGGAAACCTCCTGCGAAACAAGGGTCTCGATGTCTTCATCAAAGATATATTTCTTCTGGTCGGCCAGACGCTTGAACTTTTCAAACGCGCTGTTCAGATCGGCCTCGTCGAGTTCATAGCCGAGATCATGCAGCCGCATCTTGAAGGCATGCCTGCCTGAATGTTTTCCAAGGACAAGCTTCGATTGCGGAATGCCGACATCCTCCGGCTTCATGATTTCGTATGTTGAGCGCTCTTTCAGGAAACCGTCCTGGTGTATGCCTGCCTCGTGTGCGAAGGCATTGGCCCCGACAATGGCCTTGTTCGGCTGGACGACGATTCCTGTGATTTTCGAGACGAGACGGCTTGTCTTGTAGATCTCATGGGTCTTGATGCGGGTGTCTGCATCGAAAAATTTAGGTCTTGTCTTCAGCGCCATAACTATCTCTTCCATCGAGGCGTTGCCTGCCCTCTCACCGATCCCGTTCATGGTACATTCAACCTGGCCTGCGCCTCCCAGGATAGCGGCAAGGGAATTCGCGACCGCAAGCCCAAGATCATTGTGGCAATGGACCGAGATAACGGCCTTGTCTATGTTCGGCACCCTGTTCATGAGGTGCCTGATCAGTTCTTCGAATTCCTCCGGCACGGTGTATCCGACGGTATCCGGGATATTGACTGTTCCTGCCCCGGCTTTGATTACCGCCTCGGTGATCCTGGCGAGAAAGTCCCGATCTGAACGGGTGGCGTCTTCGGCTGAAAACTCGACATCGTCGGTATGCTGTCTTGCCCTCTGCACAGCATTTATCGCGGCTTCCAGTACCGCTTCACGGGACATTCTCAATTTATGCTGAAGGTGAATATCCGAGGTGGCAATGAAGGTATGTATCCTTCCGGACTCGGCAGGCTTGATGGCCTCGGCGGCCCGGTCGATATCATCGAATTTAGTCCGCGCAAGGCCGGCGATCGTGGCACCCTTAATCTCAGACGCAATCATTCTGACGGCTTCAAAGTCACCTACCGAAGCGATGGGAAATCCGGCTTCTATAATATCAACACCAAGTTTGACGAGCTGGCGTGCGACCTGGAGCTTTTCTTCCACATTCATAGATGCACCCGGGGACTGTTCGCCGTCCCGCAGGGTAGTGTCGAATATCCTGATGATTCTCATTTTTTAACCCCGCCGCCGGTATGAGTTGAATCCGGATTATCTGACTCGGCGGATGCGGCCAGCTGCCCTTCGCGCTTCATTCGTCTTCTTTTGAATAACAGGAACACATTTTCTATGAGGCCCCAAACCAGATATGCCATTGCAAATATAAAGATCGCAGTGGACGGCCGGATAAGAAGCGTGAAGAGCACCAGGACGAAAATAATCAGGGCCCAGAAGGGCTTTCTCTCCCTGAAATCGATCTCTTTTACGCCGTGATAGCGAAGGGTGCTCACCATCAGAAGAGAGAGGACTATGGTTATCACCGGGAAGAAGGCATTCTTGTCGGGCACCCCCGTCCAGAAGTCGTAATAAAATATAACCACCGAGGCCAGAATTGTAGCAGCAGCCGGGATAGGCATTCCCTTGAAAGCCTTTGATCCGGGCGCGCCGGTCTGCACATTGAAGCGGGCAAGACGCAAGGCGCCGCATGCTACGAAAAGAAAGGCTGCTGCCCAGCCGACTCTTTCGAAAGGAGAGAGCACCCACTTGAACATCATGATGCTGGGTGCGACTCCAAAGGCGACAAGATCGGAAAGCGAGTCAAGCTCTATGCCGAACCTCGTTGATGTGTTCGTAAGGCGGGCGATCCAGCCGTCGAGGCCGTCGAAGATGTTGGCTATAATGATGGCCCATGCGGCATTCAAGTAATCCCCGTTGATGGCTGAAAGTATGGCGAAGAAACCGGAAAACATGCCGCAAAGAGTCAGGGTATTAGGTAACAGGTAGACGCCTTTTTTCGGCTTGCGGTTAGGGTCTCTTTTTTTGAAAGCCATATCGCTGATCTCCTTTACTTAGGGATGTATCCCAAAACAGTCTCCCCCGCAGTGACCTTCTCTCCGAGCCTGACCTTGGGAACTGTCGATGCCGGCAAGAAAATATCCACACGGGAACTGAATTTGATCACCCCGTAGCGGTCGCCCCTTTTCAAGACATCTCCCTGAGCAACCCTGCATACTGCACGGCGTGCAACGAAGCCCGCGATCTGCCTGACCAGGATTGCGCCATACT
>Ga0137438_1000151_pt1 | contig 12293 bp, 10 predicted proteins | sample EasRivERMGT157_2_FD_102327 | JGI IMG/M metagenome (GOLD analysis project Ga0137438, IMG submission 102327) | Soil microbial communities from meander-bound floodplain in the East River, Colorado, USA - East River MetaG ERMGT157_2 | ecosystem: Environmental > Terrestrial > Soil > Floodplain ... | reverse complement strand
TGACATCGGTGTATGGACGTTGACGTTTGCCGCGTCCTGCCGCGAGCAAAACAGCGGACTTGATCATCGCAGTCCATCTCCGGTTTCGGCGATAAATGCTTTGGACGGCAGTTCGGGATGTCTCGTTTTGAATTCATCAGAGATGGATGCACAAATATTCTCCGCAGATGCATGGTGCACCAATGCAACCACGCAGCCGCCGTAACCGCCGCCGCTGAAGCGACTGCCGTACACACCATCCATGCCGCTGACGAGTTCATGCAGATCGATCAGGATGTCGCTCCCTGACTCATAATTCTTAATGGACGACTCGCAGGACTCGTTCATCAGTTGACCGAAGACTTCCAGATTCGCTTCATGCCAGGCTTTTGCTCCCTGCTGGACGCGTTCCACTTCGGTAAAGAAATGTGTGGCGCGTTTGCGGAGATTCTCAGATAATCTCATTTTCCTGTCTTCGAAAACTTCATATGGCACATCAGAGAGAATCTTTGCGTTGGTCAGTAACTCCGCCGCCGCTTGATGACACTCCTCCACTCGGACGTTGAATCCGCTTTTGGTGAGTTCACGCGAGATACCTGAGTACGCCACGATCCACGCAAAGCTGGGAAGTGGGTCAAGGATCGGGGTGACGGAAACAGTGACCGTGTTCATGAAAAGAAGCGCATTTCTTTTTCCATAGACAATAGTCAACGGGTCAAGCAGTCCGTTTTGCAGACCGAGTTGTTCGTGTTCGAGTTCGTAATCCAAATGAACGAGTTGCTCGTTCGAAAGCTCAATGTCATTTACATCAGCGAGCGCTTTGAGATACGCCAGTCCCACCGAAGCAGACGAACTCAACCCTGCGCCGATCAACGAACCACAGACGTGTGCCCGCATGCCGCGTTTTGAATTCAGGACGCGCGCCGCGGCTTGGGCATAGCGCGCCCAGTGTATGGTATCAAGGTCACCGATAAGAAATCTCGTTTCACCGAATTGGTCGCTGGTGAGGTGAATCTCGTTTGTGTTGAGCGGTTCATAGTCGAGCGTTGTACCAATATTGATGGTGCGACCCAATACCGCGCCGCCTTGATGATCAATGTGCGCACCGATGGGGCAGAGGCGATAAGGTGAAAAGATTTGCTTCACGCGTTGCTTGCTTCTCGCTTTTTTGAAAGTGTATCTTTAATGCCTTGTAGATATGTGCCGTGCAGTGGGTAAAGCCACAATAAAAATATTGCGAACAAAAATCCAATGGAAGTTGGGACGGTGAGGAAAATGCGGAAGCCCAGGTCAACGCTCGCGGGTTGGACTTCGAGCAACGTGTCGTAGCCGAAGGCGGGCATAAGCAGACCGAACACGGATGAGACCAGCAGTCCACTCAAGGTGATAAGAAATCCGCTCATGCCAAAATACATGCCAGCCCGTTGATGACCGGTCTTCACTTCATCTTCATCCACCACTTCGGTCATGATGACATCGCCGATAAGCACGAGCCCGCCGAGCCCGATGCCAAGCACAACCGCGGCAGCATACGTGAAGTTAATGTTTGGCGAAAAACCCATCGGCACAATGCCCAGGATCATGATGGCGTTGGCAAGCATCAGCGTGCGACGTGAATCGAGTCGGTTCGCGACCCAGTTGCGCCAGGGATAGAGTGACAGCATGGCGATGAAAAATGCGCCGCCAAGAATAACCGTTGCCAGACTTTCATCCACTTTGAGGCTGTATTTGAGATAAAAGAGAATGCCGGTTTGCAGTGAGCCCGTGGCAAAGAAGCGCATGGTCTGCGCGCCTGCGGCGGTGAGATAACTGCGATTGGCGAACGTGTATTTGAGCGCCTGTGTGAATGGGAAACCTGTATCGGTATGCAATTCCTTGCGCTCGAACATCGCCGGATAGCCTGCATAGATCGCAATGACTGAAATCCCTGCGAACAACATTGCCATGTTGCTCCAGCCCATCAGGTTCGCCAGCATTGGGGGCAGAGCCGCGCCGATGAACAAACCGATGATCTGAAAGATGTTCATCTTGGCGGCCACATCGGTCCGCTCTTCGTAGGAGCCGAACATTTCAGGGAGCAAGCCGTAATAGCCGGTAGCAAGCGCAGTGTATAAACCTTCCCAGATGATGATGGCTGTGCCGAAGTAGAGTAACAATCCGCGCGGGTCAGATTTGCCATCGAAGGGTGCAGTGAAGAGCAAGGCAAATGCCAATGCATACGGCAACCCGCCAAAGAGAATATATGGAATGCGCCTGCCCCAGCGCGAACGTGTGCGGTCAGACATAAACCCGAGCGCGGGGTTATTCAACGCGTTATAGATGGTATAGAAGAACCAAAATGTGGAGTACATTGCCACCGGCAGGTTCTTGATATCTACGATGTAAAATGCGATCACTCCTGCAACGGCTTCGCCTGGGATGGTGATTCCCAGACTCGAAAGCGAATAAAGCATGCGGGTCTTTGTGCTGGTGGCAAATGCTTTGGTCATCTTAGCTCCTCATTGCGTTTCTTAGCGCCCGATAGCCGATCAACTTAATATCTTCATTCTCCAAAAACTTCTTCAACTCATCACTCATGAATGCGTTGTAGTTCGCAACTCGTGCGCGCCAATCGGGTGCGATCGCGCGCAGCTCTTGCGTATCGATCGATGGATGCAAAATGAAATGCGTGATGCCAATTGGGGCATCGCCCAATATCTTCTTCGCTACGCCGATATGGTCGTCACCATGTTCCAGCGGCATGGATAGAATACCATCCGCCATTGGAATACCCATCGACTCAAGCATGTCCATGATCGGCGCATATTCCAGCTGTTCCTTTTCGCCCACGCCCATCATTTCAATTCCCTTAGCAGTCAAACGCGGCAACATGTTTGGCAATAATCTACTCGACGCCGCCTGCACATACGATTGAATGAACAACGGATTCATGATCGTGCCCATATGCGAATCAACATGCGTGGCATCGATGCCCGCCGCCAATGCTTTTTCGATCTGCGCGTTAACTTCTGCAGCGACAGCTTCAGGCTTGGCATTTTGATAAACGGCCGGATGCCATTGATGGAAGTAACCATCCGCATCCATCAAACCCGATGCCTGCTCGCGCGTTGAGACCGGTCCCCACCGATAGCTTTCCCACTCCGCATTCAACGTCGCATGGACGCCCATATCGATTTCGGGATTCTCTTTACACATTTGTGCCACCGCCGGGAACCACGGACATGGCACCATCGTCGCGCCAGAGGTGATCGTGCCGAACGCCCACAAGTCCTTGAACGCCTGCACAGACGCATGACACATACCGATGTCATCCGTGTGGATGATGACGGCACGGTCGTTGTCTGAAAAGCCTAACTTCTTGAGAAATGGATTTGGTTTCATGATCTTGTCACCTTTCTTTGTTTTTCAATAATTTCATCTTCCCATGTCAACTCGTCTGAGTTGGGGATGCGTCCTTCACGTTCCATCACTTCGAATACTTGGGTCATGCCTTGTTCCAGCGAAATCTGCGGATTAAATTCGGGCACAGCACGGAATAACTTTTCGGAGGAGTAGTAATCGTTATAAGCGAACTCATCTTCAAGGATGCCAATCTCCGGGACGTTGAGGCGCTTTAGATCTTCGAATGGTACGCCGATAAGTTCTACTTCTTTGCCTAGAATCTTTCCGGCGAGACGATGATAATCTGCCCAGGTGATATATCCGCGACTAACGGCGTTGTAGGTTTGCCCGATGGTGTGTTCCTTGCCGATGACACCGACGAAGGCTTTGGCAATATCATCCACATGCAGATGTTGATGAATGGCAAAGCCATCGCCGCAGATGATGACCGGCTTGCCTTTTTTGACACGGTCGATCCACGAGAAATCCCAACAGATCTGTCGCAACATACCCTGCACAGGACCATAAGTCGTGGATGGCTTGATGATAACAATGGGGAATTTCTCGCGATGATATGCTTCCAGATAGACATGATCAGCCGCGACTTTATTGAGTCCATATTCGGTGTTTGGACGCATTGGATGAGTTTCATCAACGGGGAGGTAGTCGTATTGAATGCCATACGTGCAAGTCGTTGATGTCTGCACGAACCAGCCAACGCCTCGAAACGCACGGACACTGGATGCGGCATCCTCTGCTGTGAAGCAGATCATGTCAATGGCTGCGTCGAATTTCTCCGCTTGCACCTTACGTTCAAAGTCTTCACGGTTGTGGCGGTCACCTTGAATGACGCGTACGCCATCTGGTACATTTGCCGTTTGCCCACGATTGAACACTACGACTTCATGTCCCTTTTCATGCAGAAGCCTGACAATGGGCTGACTGATATTTCCTGTTCCACCAACAATTCCAATTTTCATAGTCTCTCACTTCCTGTCATCCTGAGCGTAGCAAAGGATCTCTACTGTCGAATATACGAGACTCTTCGGTCGCAACAAACGCTCCCTCAGAGTGACATGATTAAATTCAAACATGCAGCGCGCTAGTGTTTAACACTTTGAGCGGTTCGCCGCGCTGAAACGACTGTCCTTGTGCCACCTGAATTGATTTCTTGTCTAGCAATGAGACACGCCGATTCATACCTTCAGGGTCGAACTGAGTTTCATAACAGCGTACCGCATCGATCTTATCCTCCCAGGTGGACGAAATGTCAGAGATGTAGTTTGGTTCGCGGGTGTGATAGAAAGCGATCCCCTGAATCGCATGCTCCTCGTAAGCCGTATCAACTATCGGGTCGGAGGAGGCGATCTTCGTCAAGCCTGCGAACATGACTGCCTCCGCGGTAGCAAGTCCGGTTTGGATGTGGTCGCGATGTCCCTCGTAGGTCAGCCAGGGATCGACGGTGAAAACAAAATCGGGTTTGAGGAGGCGCAGGTATTTGAGCAAATCGCGCCGCACAGCAAAATAATCGTAATCGCCTGCATCGGGATAGCCGAGCCAATATTGTTCTTTTACGCCGACAATTTTTGCCGCGGCAAACTGATCACGTTGCAACGCTTCTGCTGCCGCTTCATCGGATAGTGAAACATCCGTGATGCCCATCAGGTCATCAGTGACGGTAAGATAGATCAACTCGGCGCCGTGTTGTGCGAGTTGCGTGAGGGTGCCTGCGACGGCCATGTCGTTATCATCATAGTGTGGTTGAATGCACAGAATGCGTTTGGCAGCGAAGATATCTGGAATGGAGAGGATGGTTTCGATTGTCATTAGATACCAACATGCAACGCACTAGTGTGTAACACCTTGAGTGGTTCGCCGCGCGCAAAGGACTGTCCCTGCGCCACCTGTTGGGATTTCATGTCCAGCGCCATGACCAAACGTTCCATGCCTGGTGCGGTGAACTGTGCTTCATAACAACGCACCGCATCGACCTTGTCTTCCCACGTGGAGGTGATGTCAGCGATGTAATTCGGTTCGCGCGTGAAGTACAAGGCGATGCCCTGAATATCATGCTCCTCGTACGCCGCATCAACATCCGGGTCGGAGGAGGCGATCTTAGTCAGCCCGGCGAACATGACAGCTTCTGCTGCGGCGAGTCCGGTTTGGATGTGGTCGTGATGTCCTTCGTAGGTCAACCAGGCATCTGGCGCAAAGACGAAGTCCGGTTTAATCATGCGGATATATTTGAGAAAGTCGCGACGCAGATCGAAGTAGTTGTATTCACCAGCATCGGGATAGCCGCACCAAAATTGTTCTTTGACACCGACGATCTTGCCCGCCGCAAATTGATCGCTCTTCAATAACTCTGCTGCTTCTTTGTTGGAGAGTGATGTGTCAACGACACCCATGAGGTCATCAGTGGCGGTGAGATAGAATAACTCCGCGCCGTTCTTGGCGAGTTGGGTTAGGATGCCCGCCGCGGCGATGTCATTATCGTCGTAATGCGGTTGGATGCACAAAATGCGTTTGGCTTCAAAGATGTTCGGGATGGGGATGATTGATTCGATTGTCATTTGATCTCCATATCAACTATGTTCTGGTGGTCGAGTAAGGCGAAGCCCGTATCGAGACCAACATGTAAGCAAGATAATTTTGATTATGGGTGGTCTCGATATGCCTTCGGCTATCGCCTCAGGCTACTCGACCACCAGTTGCTTTTGAAGTTGCTTTATTCTCACAACCTGTCCAGTTCGGCTCGACTCATACGCCGCATCCACAACTTTCATGTTCGTCCAACCCTCCATGCCGCCGGGCGTGGGCGTTTGATTTATTTCTACGCATTGAACAAAATATTTCAATTGGTCATCATATAAACTTTGTGGTTGATGGGATGATTGCGGTGCGAAAGGTGTAGCAATCACATCGATGCGCTGTTCTGCTTCATTCGGTAATTCCAAGCTTGTGGGGAACACGGAACCGAATCCTTTAAGCCCATACAATTGCGCGCCTGCTTCAGGACTATCGGAGTGTGGCTGCCACCAACCCGTTTCGATGTAGGATGTGGTGCTGTTATCCCACTCGATAATGATCACGCCTGTATCATCGACATCGTAATTTCCGTAATGCGTTCCGATCTTGGCATAAACGGAAACGGGCTGTGGATCACCAAGCAAGTAACGTGTTGTGTCCAACGCATGGACTCCCATATCCGCCATCGCGCCTCCGCCTGCATATTGCTTCTGCGCAAACCAACCTGCCGGTCCCCAATGGACATGCACGCTATAGGCTTTTGTGCGGATGATCTTTCCTAATTTGGTAGATTGCTCTTTCAACCATTGCACTTCCGGATGGAAACGCCAGCAATGCGCCACCATCAACAACGCGCCTGACTTTGCTGCGGCTTCATTCATCTGTTCGCATTCTTGCGCGTTCATCGCCATCGGTTTTTCGACCATCACATGGACTCCTGCCTTCAGCGCTGCGATCGTTTGGGGTGCGTGCAAATAATTGGGTGTGGAAACGACAAGCGCATCCACACCGCCATCTTTGAGCATAGCTTCGACTGTTTCATATTGACGCGTGATTCCAAATTCCTCTCCAAACACAGCCATCGATTCGGGTTTGTGATTCACAGCCGCCACCAACTCCAACCCCAAACTTTGTGCAGCTCGCGCGTGCACCTTATTAATGCCGCCTGTTCCTGCAAATGCGATTTTCATTTATGCTCCTTCGAAGAAGTGTAGCGCGTGTCCGGTCAGTGCAAAGAAACGTTCCAGTTCGGGCTTTGCCAAAATCAATGTCGCTGTGTTCACCAGTGGATGACTCAAAAAATATTCGCCCTGCCAGATCTCTGCATCGACCCACAACTCGACCACATGCTCAACGTCATTCGCCAAGCCCATCATCGTGACCGCGCCGCGTGTTACGCCGAGCATCCGTGCCAGATTTTCTTCTGATGCAAATCGCACACTCGCGACGCCCAGTTGTTTCGCAAGGCTATCGAGTTTTACCGTCTTCTCACACGCGGTCACAGCCAAAAAGAATCGCCGCGCTTTTTTGTCACACAGAAACAAATTCTTCGTGCTCACCGCTGGCACAGCCGGGCGATGCAATTCTGACTCGGCACATGTAAACACTGCGGGATGTTCGACGCGCTCGTACACAAAACCATTCGCATCCAAAAATGCGAGAAATTCTTTTTCGTTCATCATTTGAACTTCACCCGCAGCGTCACGATCTGATACGGTTTCAAATTTAGGATGATCGAATCATTTTCCACGCCCAAAGCGGATTCATTCTCCTCAAGTAGATTCGTCACCCAAGCTGAATCCACTGCGCTTCCGAACTTGACCTGAACCTGTCCGCGTTTTCTCTGACTTTCATACAAGCGGACGATGAGTCCGTCGCCGTCTTCGGCGCGTTTTACAGTTTCAATGATTACGTTGCTTGAGTCGCACGTAGCAAGTGAAACGTGACGCGTGACGTTTGACCTTTGACCTTTGACCTTCGACTCATAAACAATGATTGGGTCATTGAGTAAATACGCTTCCCGTTGTGTTTCTTCATTCCACGAGCCTGCATGCGGATACAAACTATATTTGAATTCATGTTCGCCAAAATCCGCCATTGGGTCGGGCATGGTGGGGGAGCGGAGTAGGGTGATGCGCATCACGTTGTCGTGAATATCATGTCCGTATTTGCAATCGTTGAGCAGACTGACGCCATAATCACCTTCGGACAAGTCCACCCATTTTTGAGCGCAGGTCTCGAAGCGCGCCCAGTCCCAACTTGTGTTGCGGTGCGTGGGACGAGTCACATTGCCCCATTGGATTTCGTAGGTTGCTTGTGGTGATAACACATCCACTGGGAACGCAACTTTGAGCATGGTGTGGCGTTCATTCCAATTGATGTGCGTGTCGAAATCCAGGCGTGGCGAATTGTGACTCAATGAAATCCGTTGTGTATATTCGCTGTTTTGGATCTTGCGTTTGATTTCGATCGTCTGACGCAATTCGCCGTATTCAACGACCTTGACCGATTCGGCAGGTTCCACCAACCACATTTTGTCATCGTAGAAGATGTCCACATCCCAGGCATCCCAACTTTTGGGACGATCTTCAAAGGCTTGGAATTGGTTGCCAATGGTATTCGGCGGCAAAACCTCACGATTGGCTTTCTTATCGAAGATACGAGTAATGTCACCGTCAGTGTTGAATTCAACGAGGAGAAAATCATTTTCTAATTGTGGAGAGTTGAGCAATGTCTCGTGAGACGTTTGACTTTCGACGTTAGACATTTGACGTAACGCAGTAACACTATACGGAGCCATCTCGCCCACCTCCAGCCAGCCGCCAGAATCCGTTTGTTGTGTAGGAACAGGCTGATCGTTGAGAGTGAAGCGCTGCAATGAGTCACCGGGAACGAAGACCAAGCCTCGTTGTGTGAAGGAAGTCGGGTTGACGAGGATTAAATCTCCATCTAATTTTTGAGCGAGGGCTTGCAGGGCTTCATCACGGAGTTGCATTATATTCGCAGTGAGTTCGGCGTATTGGGCTTGCGACTCTTCGTACACGGGACCGATGCTCGAGCCAGGGATGATGTCGTGAAATTGGTTGAGACAGATCATGCGCCAGGCGTCATTGAATTGTTGTGACGGATATTGATAATCGGTGTGCAGTGACGCGAGCGCGGCGATGAACTCGGTGTCGTGCATGAGAAACTCGCTTTTGCGATTGGCGCGTTTGTTGCGGGCTTGCGTGGTGTAGGTGCCGCGATGATATTCGAGATAGAGCTCGCCGTTCCAGACGGGCATCATTTTTGATTCAGTGAGTGGCTCGATGGTCTCGAAGAATTTCTTGACGCTTGACTGCTTGACCTGCGGCAGCGATGGAAAATCCTTCATCACTTCAATGTTCTCAAGCATCTCACGTGTGGGACCGCCGCCGCCATCGCCGAAACCGTATGCCATAAGCAAATCTTTTTGCATTTCCTTTTGTTGGAAGTTCTGCCAGGTGCCAAGCGCTTCTTTGGCATTTGCCATCGAGTTATACGTGCTGGCGTATTCACTGCCAAATTCTTTAACCGTGCTGAAGTGGGTGAGGATCTGTGTGCCATCGATGCCCTGCCACATAAAAGTATCGTAGGGCAGACGGTTGTATTGACTCCAACCGATCTTGATGGTCATGAAATATTTGAGTCCGGCTTGTTGAATCAATTGCGGTAATGCCCAAGCGTAGCCGAAGACATCGGGCAACCACAACACGGGACTCTCCGCGTCCTTGCCGAAGTGTTCACGGAAGAATGAACGGCCCAACAGGAATTGTCTTGCCAATGATTCCGCGCCGCTAAGGTTGCAATCGGCTTCTACCCACATGCCGCCCATCGGCTCCCAACGTCCCTCTTTGATTTTTTCTGTGATGGATTCAAATAGGGCGGGCTGATCTTCTTTTATATATTGATATAGCTGCGGCTGGCTTTGTGAGAAGTGATAGTCAGGGAATTGTTCCATCAAACGAATTACATTATGAAATGTGCGTTCGGATTTTCTTCTCGTTTGACCAAGCGTCCATAACCAGGCAACGTCAATGTGGGCATGACCTGTGGCATGGATGATCGCATCCAGCGGTGCGCCTGCTTTTTCAATACCTACTTTCAATGTTTGAGCTGCAGAGTCTACACTGGCATAGAATCTTTCGTCGCCAAGCGGGTCGCGAGTCTCGAGCGCATTGAAGGCATCGTTGAGGGCATTGAAGAGATGATGTTTCGCTGGGTTGTTTTCGTCGAGGTTGTTCGTGGTTTCGAGCGCGATACGTGACAATACGATTAAGTCACGGGTGGATTGGTGGATCTGCACAACGGTACATTGGCGCATGTAGAGTTTGGTATATGCATCGCCATTTGCAAAACCGCCGAGACCGGTCCAGCCGTGCAGGGCGAGGGTGTGTTCTTTGCTGTCGCACCATTCAGGTTTGAGCAAAATTTCCTGATGATGACGGTCGCAGGTAGCATATGGTTCGCCGTCAATGTATGCCAAACATTCGGGGTGCGAAAAATCACCCGCATCACCGAGTGGTAAATATAAGGCGATGGGTTGCGATGCATCCATGTATTCAGGAAGCGTGAAGGTTGTGCGTAGAACAAAATCCTGCATCCACGAACCCCAGTAATCGGTTGCATCGATTTCTTTCCATGTTGAATCATCCACGTTGACTTCGATGGATGGAGGCGTTAGTGGATTTGCCATTTCGCGATATTTGAATGATGGCAGTGCTTTGCGCTTGATGTAAACCAGCGATGAGATGAGTTCAAGCCGTTGTTTGATCTTTTCGGGTGTCCAACGTTGTTTGTGATACATGAAACTCCAAAGATGGAAAAAGTAGAAAGTGGTTAGAGGGTGTGAGCGATTCCGAAGGAGAGTTTGTGTTTCTCGCAATAGGACGGCAAAGCTTTTAACGTTCGGTCAAGCATGTCTTGCGGAATATTGTTCAATGGAACATTACATGCGTTCAAAGCTTTTTCCAAGCTGGATGTGTCTTGTCCTTGTAGTTTGGCGATCAACAAAATAGCGGGACCGACCAGATCACCATGCGGGAGTCCGTGTCCCATTTCGTTTTCAACGGCGTAGGCGAAGTAATGCTCACTACCTTCTTCGGGTCTTGAATGTCCGATCTGATTGCAGAGCTGGACTTCCATGGCGAGACAATCGTAGAGCGTTTTGAGTCCGTCGCGGTCACCGCGACCTGCCGCTTCAGCGCAATCGAGCACGCCATTCAAAATGGATTGGGCATTGTCATACACCCAGGGGATAAACTCCATACCTTGGGGATTCTTTCCGCGTTCGTGGGCAAACTTCCAATCCCATGCGCCCGTAGCAATGGACATTACGTCCGTGATGCCAGCAGCGCGAATGGAAGCGGGGGCTTTAGCGATAATGTCCAGATCAAGGATGAGAGTTTCAGGGACTTTAGTTTCGATGTAATAGACGCATCCATCTTTGCGGATGCCTGATGCGGCGGTGATGAAGGCGTCAACTGATAAGGCTGTTGGGAGAACGACGAGAGGCAAATTGAGCTTCGATGCGAAGTATTTTGCGGCATCGGCGGTGAGTCCGCCACCGACGGCATAAACGATTTCAGATTTGCGATTTTGGATTTGCGATTGACGATTGTTCCAGTATTCGGTGGTGGCTTCGGTGATTTCAATCGTTTCGGTGATGTTTAATCCAGGCAAATTATCTTTGACGGCGTTCCATGCGGGACCCGATGTAACGAGCAGGATGGAGCGCTGCTCTTCTATTTCATAGAAGGGCATGAATTCAACTTTAGGGAGGTTCCAAATCTTTTTCACGTTACTCTTCAACTGAATTAGATGCAATTAGTTTCGTGTACCACTCGCCTGAATCTTTGATGGTGCGCTGCTGCGTTTCGTAATCCACGCGGACGATGCCGAAGCGTTTGGTGTAGCCATGTCCCCATTCGAAATTATCGAGCAGAGACCAGACGAAGTAGCCGCGTACATCCACGCCATCTTGCATGGCAAGCCGTGTTTGCATGAAATGATTTTTCAAATAATCAAGTCGGCGCGGGTCATGGATTTTGCCATCCGCGCTGACTTCATCTTTGAACGCCGCACCGTTTTCGGTGATGTAAATGGGGGGTAGGTGATACTCGTTATTGATGCGATTGAGCAATCGCCGCAGCGCAGGCGCACACACTTCCCAGCCCATCTCGGTATATTCGGAACCAGGCACGGGATCAATGTTGCCATCCGCTGCAATAAGATTGCGCGAATAAAAATTGACGCCGAGATAATCGAGTTTTTGCGCGATCAATGCCATATCGCCATCCTGGGTCTTAGGCATATTTCCGCCGAGCAATTCATACGCGTATGGCGCGTAATGTCCCTTGAAGATGGGATCGAGAAAATGCGTCTCG
>Ga0137438_1000150_pt1 | contig 12318 bp, 8 predicted proteins | sample EasRivERMGT157_2_FD_102327 | JGI IMG/M metagenome (GOLD analysis project Ga0137438, IMG submission 102327) | Soil microbial communities from meander-bound floodplain in the East River, Colorado, USA - East River MetaG ERMGT157_2 | ecosystem: Environmental > Terrestrial > Soil > Floodplain ... | reverse complement strand
GGGGGGATCGTCGAGGTCGCGCCCGACCGGCCCGTGCGTCGCTCCGGCGGCCAGATCGTCGAGGTCGCGCCCGACCGGTCGCGCCGGCCCGCTGGCAAGATCGTCGAGGTCGCTCCCGAGAAGCCCGACCGGCGCGGCGGCAGCGAGTAGCGGCCCGGCCCGCCGTGCGCTCCCCGGGTCTCCTCCACGGCGTCGTGTTCGAGCCCGGTGTCCGGAACGAGCGCTTCCATGCCGAGCGCGCCGAGTTGCTCTCGCTGCTGCGCAAGGACGGTATCCTCCACGCCTCCGAGACGCAGCAGGTGCTGTCGTACAGCGGCAAGCCCGCCCGCTGGATGCTCGACTCGCTTCGAGTCTCGCTGTCTCCGCGGGGCGCGGAGCTCGCGGGTCGTTGCCTCCATCACCTGTGCACTCGCTTCGATGGCCGGCAGATCGCAACGTACGGCATCACCGGTATACCGCTCTTGCAGGCGTGCGTCGTGTCGTCGGCGGGGCGCTACAGCGGCCTCATCGTGCGCCAGGAGCGCAAGAAGCACGGCTCGATGAAGCTCATCGAGGGGCCGATCGATCCGACAGAGCCGGTGATCTTGCTGGATGACTCGGTGGTCTCCGGCGTCTCGATGAGCGAGGGAATCGACGCGCTCGAGCAGGCCGGCCTCCGGGTCGAGGGAGGGGTGTGCCTCGTGCGCTTCGGCTGGTATGGCGGCTTCTCACGGATGCAAGAGCGCGGCTATCACATGGAAGCGCTCTACGACATCTGGGAAGACTTCATGTATCACATGCCGGACGAGGACCCTCCGGTGCGCAATCCCACCAAGGTGTTTCCGCCGGTGGTGTTCGCCAAGGCTCGAGCCGCTGCAGGGGTTCACCCTGCCGTATACGCTCGGCAAGCCATGCAGCACTGGCTGAGTACCGGCGCCCTGCTCCGGCCTCCCGCAGGCTTCGACCGCGACTACGACACCCGAGGCGGAGCCTGGGTGAGCCTCCGGCGCCGCGACGATGTGTACGATCGGCCGGCGCGCGAGGGCTTCTGGCACCTTCCGGGCGAGCCGCACGAGGGCGCTGGCCACGACGTCGCGCTCGCCGCCCTGTGCACCGCCGCCGCGCTGCCCGCGGGGAAGGCCGGCCTCGCCGCACTCGCCGAGTGCGCGGTGGCGGTGACGTTGTTCTCCATGCTGGAGGAGTGCACCGTCGCCGGTCTCGACAATGACCGCTACGGCATCGTGGTGCGCAGTCGCGAGCGCGGCGAGATCATGGGCGGAGCACTTCCCCGCATGCCGGGAATCGGGACCGAGTGGGAGCAATTCGAGCATGCCCGCCGCAAGAACGCCGAGCTCGTGCCGTTCGAGCCGTTCGTGCTGTATCGCCACGGCGTCACCAAGGTGGTGGAGCCGGGCGCCATCTGGCAGCCCACCGGCGTGCCGGCCGAGCGATCTCCGGTGTGGCACGATCCCGCGGTCTGCGGCGTTGTCGCCGACCGCGCGTTCGACCTCGCCAGGAGCCTGCGCGGGGGCATTGCCACGACAGCACCGCTGCCGCGCGATCTGTTGCCTGCCTCCGCCGACTCGATCTACGTGACCGTGTATTCGAACGGCCGCATCCGCGGCTGCGTCGGCGGCCCGATCGAGCAGCTCGACGACGATCTTCGCCAGCTGGTCGAGCAGGCCCTCGGTGATCAGCGCTTCGCGGGTGCGGGGACGGAGCCGGGCGATCTCGTGGTGTCGATCTCGATCCTGCACGGCGCGCTCGACCTCGGCGCGTTCTCGCCCGACGAGCTGATGGTGCGCGTGCGCCTCGGCGAGCAAGCCCTCATGGTGTGGCAGGGCGATCGCCTGGGGCTGTTGCTTCCGTTCGTCGCAGTCCGCAACAGTTTTGGGCCTGTCGACTTCGCGCTCGAGACGATCGACAAGGCCGGGATCACGCGCCCGCCGTACTTCTGGTGCCGCTTCGAGTGCGTCACCTGGCTGTGTGCAGAACGCTTGTCGGGGCCGCAGCGGCTATCCGGCGCGCTCGTGCCTGGCACACCCCCCGCGTCCATCGAGGAGGCCACCGCCCGCTTCACGCCGCTGTTCGTTGGATACTTGCTGCGCCACCAGCGCGAGGACGGCACGTTCTTCGGCAGCTACGCGCCATTCTCGCACACGCTCGATGAGGACCTGACGACCTCCCGGCTCGTTCACGGCGGCTGGACGCTGGCGCGCGGCGCGCGGGTCCTCGGGGACGCGCGGCTCGCCGGGGCGGCAGACCGCACGCTCGCCCACGTGATGGGCCTCATCGAGCTGGACGAGGCTGGTCGCCCGTGGGTCGCAGGCGGCGAAGATCCGCCGACCATCGCCGAGGTGGCATTCCTCCTGCTGGCGCTCTCGGAAGGCTCGGTGCGCGGCGTCGGGACACGGTCTCTGCGCACCACCCGGAGGCCGCGCCGCCGCGCCGCCGTCGAGCCGCACGCGCGCGATCCGGATCTAGCCCGCTCGCTGGCGTCGATGCTGTGGTCGTGTATCGACGACCATGGTCGCTTCCGCACGCACCGCGACCCGTGCGACGCGGATGACGCCTGCCAGGACTACTTCCCCGGAGAGGCCTTGCTCGCGCTGGCGCGCGCCGCCGAGACAGACATTCACCCCGCCGACCCATCGCGGCTCCACCAGGCGTTTCGCTACTATCGGCACCGCTTCCGGTACCAACGGAGCTGGGGGCAGGTCGCCTGGCTCATGCAGGCGTTCGCCGCGTGGCACCGCGTCACGAGCGATCCGGAGCACGCGGCGCTGGTCTTCGAGATCGGAGAGTTTGCGATGGCGTATCAGCTCGAAAAGACCGGTGGCTTCGCGAACGAGCTGTTGCCCGAAGGCCCGGGCTTCACCACCGCGCTGTTCCTGGAGGGCATCGTCGCGGCCGTCGGATTGGCGCAGCGGACCTTTGACAGCGCGCGGCTTGCAACGTTCCGCTCGTCGCTCGCCAGGGGGCTGTGCTTTCTGGACCGCCTGGTCTATCAGCCGCGCGACGCGTTCCTCCTGCCCGAGCCGGTGTGGGCTCTGGGAGGCCTGCGCGTCCACGAGCGAGCGAGTGACGTGCGGATCGACTTCGTGCAACACGCGCTCTCGGCCGTGTTGGAGATCAAGGCCTGCGGGGGAGATCGCACGTGACCGTCGCCCCCCTGAACGCGAAGCCGGTGGCGCTGGTCAGCATGCCCACGCTGTCGGTCGACGTGCCGTCGTTCCAGCTCGGCCTCCTGAAACCCACGCTGGAGCGGGCCGGCTTCACGGTGCAGCCGTTTTCGCTGTACGTCTATTTTGGCGCGCACATCGGGCTGGAGCTCAACGAGGAGCTGGCCAAGGTGTGGCCCAGCCTGATCGGCGAATGGATCTGGGCCCGCGCGGCATTTGGCGACTTCGCCGACGCGGATGCATACATCCAGCGCTTCCGGCCCAACCTCGAGAGCGTGTGCGAGGCCGCGGGCGCGTCGATCGAAGACATCCGAGCGGTACGCGACGAGCTGGTGCCTGCCTTCCTCGACTTCTGCACGACCCGCATCGACTGGGCCCGGTTCGGCCTGATCGGCTTCACGGTCGTGTTCCAGCAGATGCTCGCGAGCATCGCGCTCGCCAACGCCTTGAAGAAGCAATACCCGGAGATCCCCATCGTGTTCGGCGGCGCGACCTTCGAGGACGACATCGCCGAAGAGATCGTCAAGAATTGCCCGGCCGTCGACTACGTGCACTGCGGCGACGGAGACGAGAGTCTCCCCGAGATGGTGCGAAGGATCTACGCAGGCGAGAGCCTCGCCGGCCTTCGCGGCCCCATGTTCCGGGGCGACCAGGGAGTCTGCTACGAGGGCCGCGCGCCAAACCTCGCCGACCTCGACAAGACGCCGATTCCGGACTTCGAGGAGTACTTCTATGCGCGCGACCAGGCCGGTATCGACCAGGACGGCGAGCAGCACGAGGTGCTCCTCCCGATCGAGACCGCCCGCGGGTGCTGGTGGGGGATGAAGAACCACTGCACGTTCTGCGGCCTCAACCGCGCAGGCATGGAGTTTCGCGCCAAGAGCCCCGAGGCCGTGCTCGAGATGCTGCGCGATCTGTCGCGCAAGTACGGGCAATTCTCGTTCAACGCCATCGACAACATCCTCGCGCCCGAGTACGTGGAGGGCTTGTTCGGCCGGCTCGCCGAGGCGCGCTCGGACATGCGCATTCACTACGAGATCCGCCCGAGCATCGGTCGCGCCCAGCTCAAGAAGATGCGGCTCGGCGGGCTGTATTCCGTCCAGCCCGGCGTCGAGAGCTTTTCCACCCACGTGCTCACCCTGATGAAGAAGCACACCACCGGGATGCGCAACCTGGAGCTCCTCAAGTGGTGCGCCTATTACCGCATCAACAACCTCTACAACCTGCTCTGGGGCTTTGCCGGCGAGACTGCCGAGGATTACGCGCTCCAGGCGCGCTTGATACCGCTCGTGCGCCACCTGCAACCCCCGTATGCCATTGTCCAGGCACGGCCCGACCGCGGCTCGCCCATGTTCACGAATCCCGAGCGGCTGTCGATCGTGAAGTTGCGGCATTCGTCGTGCTATCCGTACCTCTATCCCAAGGATCGCTTCCGCCTCGACCGGGTGTCCTACTTCTTCGAGCACGAGACCCGGAACCTGCCACCCGCGGAGGCCTACGATGCGGTCCACGCGGCGGTCTTCGACTGGCAAGAGAGCTGGAAGGCCGACGTGCGCCCGTCTCTCCGGTACCGCAAGTCGTGGGACACCCTCGTCGTGGAGGATGCCCGGAACGGCACGCCACGCACGCTCACGTTCGAGGACCGCGAGGCAAGGATCCTGGAGATCTGCGCGGACGCGAAGCGGCTTCGCGAGATCAAGGAAGCGCTCGAAGCCGACGGCGACTGGGTGGAAGACGCGCTCGCCCGGCTGGAGCAAGACGGCATCGTCCTCACGCTCGACGATCGGTACCTGACGCTGGCGCTGCCCGAGAATCCGTACTGGTGACAACCGCCCGCGCGGCGTTTCGGCCGAGCGCTAGCCTTCGAGCTTTTCGACGATCAGCTCGATGAAGAGGCATCACGGAACAGCGTGCTGTGTTACGGGCGGCGCTGGCCTGGTTGCAATGGCCTGAGCGCTGATTGCAGGTCTTGAACAAAGGCACCCAGTGATGGCTGCATGCTCCCGGCTCGGTAGAGATCGATCTCGCTGATGATCTCGGGGGCGATCTCCATCTCATCGGTCAGGATCGGCTGCTCGGCCTCTCGCAGGACGTCGCGTAGCATCTTCTTGTACGCACCGCGCTCGCATTACCAGGATCAGGTGGGGCGCTCGCTCCTACGACGCGCTGAAACGCGTCGGGGTCTGCAAAGCACCACCGCTCCACGTGCGGATCAGGGCATCCGATCACGACCGAGGGGAATACCTCCTTCAGGACGATGGCGTCGATCTCGCGGCGCTGACCTGAGAGGTCGTGAGCGCTGCGCGGATTTCGTCGTTTTGCAAGAGCGGCAGCGGATCCTCGAACGGCTCGACGCGAGTTGCGCGGCCATCCTGGATACAGCGAACCAGCTCGATCAACGTTGGCTGCTCTCGTTTCATCTCCAGCACGGCCGATACGAACGTTGGTGAGTGCGTAGTCACGACGACCTGGCGATCCTCCTTCGCGCCCCCCACGTGGGCGCACGCGATCTATGGCCTAACAGGCTCCTAGCCTTCGAGCTTCTCGACGATCAGCTCGATGAACTCCTTGGCCTCGAGCTGGCGATACGAGTAGCTCTCTTCGAACCACTGGACGACCGGGTCGGCCTGGCCTTCCTTCATCTTCTTCGCGATCGAGCCGCGGCCGCTGAGCTCGACCAGCCGGCCGATCACCGCGTCGGAGTTGACGTGGTCGGCGTAGCGCTTCCGCATCCAGGTGAAGATCAGATAGAGGAGCGCGGGATCCGCGTCCTCGACGAGCGCGAACAGATCGGTCGCGCTCATCGCCCCTTCCTCGATGCCTTCGAGGATGCGGAGCGCCGCGCGCTGTTCTTGCTCGAGTGCCATGCTGATGATCTAGCATCCCTCCGCGGTCGCCGCGATGGGGTTCGCGGCCAAACACCGGCGCCGGCGTGACGTCGATATCACGCAAGGCCGGGTCGGCGCGGGGCGCCGCACCCGCAGCGCGCTCAGGCCGCCGCGGCGGCCGCTTGCAGCGCCGTCCACAGCGCGGCGACGTGCTCGCGCTCGGTGCGCTCGGCGCCGATCGAGACCCGCAGGATCTGCTTGCCGTCGAGCGTGCTCGTCGTCAAGTACGCGCGGCCGGCCGCGTTGATCTGGCGGGCGATCGCGAGGTTCTTGGCCAGCCGCGCCGGCTCGTCGAGGCCCGGCGGCGCGTAGCGCAGGCAAACGGTCTGGAGCGGGACCGGCGCCATGAGCTCCCAGCCCGGCGCAGCCTCGACCTCGCGCGCGAGCCACTGCGCGTTGGCGAGGTCCCGGCGGACCCGCGCGCGGATGCCGTCGACTCCCTGATCGAGCAGGTGGAACCAGACCTTGAGCGCGCGAAACCGCCTGCCGAGCGGGATCTGCCAGTCGCGGAAGTTCGTGACCTCGCCGTCTTGGGCCGTGCGCAGGATCGCGGGGTTGGTGCCCATCACGCGGATCAGGTGCTGCGGGTCGCGGCAGTAGTACGCGCTGAGATCGAAGCCGATGCCCATCCACTTGTGCGGATTGAACACCAGCGAGTCGGCGCGCTCGACGCCGTACCACAGCGCGCGGCACTCCGGCGCGACCATCGCGGTGCCCGCCATCGCCGCGTCGACGTGGAGCCACAGCGCGTTGCGCTCGGCGAGCTCGGCGATCGCGTCGATCGGATCGAACGAGGTCGTGTTCGTCGAGCCGGCGGTCGCGGCGATCGCGCACGGGCGCAGGCCCGCGGCGCGGTCTCGCGCGATCGCCTCGGCGAGCGCATCGACGCGCAGCGCGTGGCGGGCGTCGGTCGGGATCGACCGCAGGTGCATCTTGCCGAACCCGGCGAGCCGCGTCGCCTTCTCGATCGAGGCGTGGGCCTCGGCGGACGTGTACACCGTGAGCGCGCCGTCGCTGCGCTGCAGGCCCGCCGGCGCGAACCCGGTGGTCCGCTCGCGCGCGCAGATCAGCGCACCGAGCGTCGCCGTGCTGGCGGTGTCCTGGATGACGCCGGTCCACGCGACCGACAGGCCGACCATCTGGCGCAGCCAGTCCATGACGACCTCCTCGATCTCGGTCGCCGCCGGCGAGGTCTGCCAGCTCATGCCCTGTACGCCGAGCCCCGCGCACGCGAGGTCGCCCAGGATCGACGCATAGCTCGTGATCGACGGAAAGTACGCGAAGAACCCCGGATGATTCCAGTGCGTGATGCCCGGCAGGACGTCGCTCTCGAGCCGCGCGATCAGGTCGCCGGCGCCACCGCCGTGCTCCGGCGGCGACCTCGGCAGCCGGACCTTGATATCGGTCGGCCGCGCCGGGCTCATCACCGGGCGGGCCTCGAGCGTCTCACGGTATTCGGCGATCCAGTCGACGAGTGCGTGCCCGAGCTGGCGAAATTGCGTCGCGTCCATTGCCGGCGAGGATACGCCAGCGCCCCGACATCGAACGTCGATCCACGACGAGCGATCGCGCTGACTCCGGATCACTGCCACGTGACCGGGAACACGAGGTGCGGTCCACGCCACGCCGCCAACCGCGGCAGTCTTGCGCGCGACGCCCCGGAACAAACGCTCGCCGGCCGTCGCTGTGGCGTCGATCTCCAGGCGAGCTGGCGCCAGACGAGAACGTCGTCGGCAGCATCGTGGTCGTTTGCGGTGTGAATGCTGCGTAGTCATGAAAGGCGATCTCGGTTTCGGGCAGTGACACCGCCTACCCGACCACCGCCCGCCGTCCGGCTTGACAGGTCATATTACAATAGTAATGCTAATGTGATACGAGCCGAGATCGCGCGATGACGACCAAGGCCGAGCAGAAGCAACATACCAACGAGACGATCCTGCAGTCGGCGGCGCGGCTTTTGCGCGAGCGCGGCATCTCGGGCGCGCGCGTGGCGGACGTGATGAAGGGCGCCGGGCTGACCGTCGGCGGATTCTACGCGCACTTCGCCTCCAAGGAGGCGCTGATCGACACCACGCTGCGGCGCACCGCCCGCGAGATGCGCGCGCGGCTGTTCGCGCGGCTCGACGCCAAGCCCGAGGCCGATCGCGCCGAGGTCGTGCTGAAGCGCTACCTGTCCGCCGCGCACCGCGACGACGTGGCCGGCGGCTGCGTGTTCCCCGCGGTGGTCGGCGAGGTCGCCACGACCGCGAACGAGCACGCCGAGGTGCTCGGCGAGGAGCTCGACGCGTTCGCAGGCGAGCTCGAGACCTACCTGCCGGCGCCGGGGCCGGGTGGCGACAAGCTGCCGCGGCGCCAGCTCGCGCTCGCCACGCTCGCGCTGATGTACGGCGGCCTCAGCCTCGCGCGCGCCGTGCGCGGCACCCCGCTGTCCGACGAGATCATCCGCGCGTGTCGCGCGTTCGGCCGGCTCATCGCGCGCCCCGGGCCCGGCGAACCGACCGCGCCGGCCTGACCGAGCGCCCCGACTGGCTCGGGCTTGGCCCCGGCGGCTCCGGATCACCGCGTCAGTGGCAGGCCCCGACCGTCCACTGGATGAACGACCCGCCGGTCGTCGGATCGATCGCGTCGGTGTCGGTGACGCACTGCCCGGCGGCTGCGGTGAAGCCGTGGCCGGCCGGGTTGGTCGCGATGCTGAACGAGCCGGTCGCGACCTCGACCTGGTCGCTGGTGTCGCTGCTGCGCAGGCTGCCGTCGAGCAGCACGCGGGTGACGTCGTAGACCGGCGGCTCGTCGCCGAGCACGGCGTGGTCGACCGTCACCTGCAGGTCGAGCCTGGGGGTGACGGCGACCGTGTCCGTCGCGGTCGCCGCGTCGCGGCGCACCGTCACGTCGAACGTGCGGCCATCCTGCGCGTTGAGATCGATCGACGCGGCGCGCACGCCATTGATCGAGAGCGTGGTCGTGTGGTTGCCCAGGCCGACGTGGGTCAGCCCGAGCGGCTGGCCGGCGCCGAACGCCGCGGCGAAGCTCGCGCCTCCGAGGTCGAGCTCGGTGCGCTTGCCGTCGCTGCTGGCCGGGAGCTTGAGGACGGTGTCAGCCAGGCCGACGGCGAGCGAGCCGGTCTTCGCGGTGCCGTCGAGCGTGACCGAGACCACCTCGGCCTTCGCCGACGTCACCACGAGCGCGTCGCGCCCGGCGAGGTCCGCGCCGGCCTTGGCGAACGCGAACGACAGCGCGCGGTCGATCGAGAGCGACGCCTTGAGCTTGGCGGCGCCGAGGATCTCGAGCTTGCCGGTCACCTGGCCCGCGAGCGCGGCGTTCGGGACGTCCTGGCCGAGCAGCGACGCGAGCGCGACGAACGCGCGCTGGGTGCCGTCGAGGTCGATGGTGAGCGCGATCGACGTGTGGGTCAGCGTGAGGATCAGCGGCTCGTCGTGGTCGGCGTCGACCTGGAGCGCGAACACCAGCGCGCCGCCGTCGCTCGCCGTGCGGATCCGGAGATCGATCTTGGCCAGCTGCGCGGCGCACGCCGCGTCGATCGCGTCGACGGTGTTGCCGCTCGGGTCGAGCGTGGTCCGCGCGCACACCAGCGACGCCGGGACCTGGTAGACGCCGTCACCGACGTGGTTCGCGTCGGTGAACAGCTTGTCGTTGAGGTACGCGACCTCGGCGTCGGCATCGATCGCGGTGGCGCGAGTGCCCGGGGCGACGGCGGTGGCGCGAGCACCCTGGGTAAGCGCCGACGCGTGCGCCGCGAGCCGCGTGGTCATCGCGCGCAGCGGAAGGTTGACCTGGGCGCTGGCGCCGAGCAGGCGATCGGCCAGCGCGAGCACCGACGAGCCGGGGACGGCCTCGGTGCTGCCGGTCACCGCGGCGTTGGCCTCGCGGAGCACGTTGCCGAGGTCGCTCGAGATCTTGCCGCGGACCTGGGTAGGTGTCGGTGGGTCCTCGTTGCAGCCCATGGCCACGAGCGAGGACATCAGGGAGAGCGTGAGGAGCGAGCGCGGAGGCGCGAAGGGAAGCTTGTGCATGGAGCCTCACCCATTCCAACCTGCGTGCCAGCGATCCGCGGTCGCTCGCGGCCGTTGCTTGCCGGGGCCTGCCGCGACATCGATGTCAGGCGGTGAGCCAAGCCCGCGCCGGCGCTCGACAACCACCGCGTGTGACAGCCGCGTCGGTGTGAACGAAGTGGCACACCGCTGTCGAGAACATGTCATGGGTCCGGTGGAGTCGGCGGCAAGGTTCGACACGTCACGGCGCGGCATCCGCGGCATCCGGATCGGGCGCGTCGTGGCCGCGGGTCTCCCAGCTCGCCGAGTCGAGCGTGAACACCGCCAGCGGGGTCAACAGCGCGTAGGTGACCGGCATCACCAGCGCCTGCGGCAGGAACGCGAGCGCGCCGACCCGCTGGTCCGCGGGCCACGCGCGCACGCGCCAGCGATAGTACAGCCCGAACAGCGCGAGCACCACGAGGTGCGCGACCAGCGCGGGCAGGAACCGGTGCGAGGTCAGCGCGCGGATCACGCCGATCGGGTAGCCGATCAGCACGACGAACATCGCGAAGTAGTTGATCGCGATCAGCGGGTGGAGCCGCCAGATGTGGCTGAGCCCACCTGCGTAGTCGATCACGTTGGAGCGCCGCCAGCGCAGCTGTTGCGAGAAGTAGCTCGCGAGCGTCGTCGGGACATACGTCCGGCACCGCGCGTCGAGCGTGATCGTCGTCCGGTACCCGGCCTTGACGATCTGGCGGGTCAGGAACCGATCCTCGCCGTACTTGATCGGCACGCCGAGCAGCGCGCGGTGCTCGAGCACCGGCTCGAGCTCGACGAGCACGGACCGGCGATAGGCAGTCAGACAGCCCGACAGGCACAGCACGCGCTGGAGCGCCCATTCGATGTTGCGCATCGCGAAGTACGCATACCAGTACTTCACCGTCTGCATCCGGGTCAGCCAGTTATCGTGCTTGTTGCGGACGTCGACCCAGCCGCCGACGGCGGCGATCTGCTCGCTCGTGAACCGGCGCACGAGCTGGCGAATCGCGCTCGGCTCGATCACGACATCGGAGTCGACCGAGACGATCAGCTCGCTCGCCGACCGGCGAACCGCGTGGATGATCGACCGCCGCTTGCCGGCGTTCTGGGGGTTGCGGATCACCGCGAGCCGGCCGCCCGCGCCGGCGGCGACCTCGCACGCGTGGCGGTAGCTGCCGTCGGACGAGCAGTCGTCGACGCAGATCACATCGAGCTTGTCGGCGGGATAGTCGGACGCGAGCACCGAGCGCAGCGTCTCGGCGATGCCGGCACCTTCATTGTAGAGCGGGATCACGACGGTCACGGTCGGCCGGTAGCTGTCGGTGGTCGCGTCCCACACGTCGCGGCGCGCGATCCGCATCACGAGCCCGCCGACGTACCGGTTGATGAACACCACGAACGCCAGCGCATGAACGAGCAACCACGACAGGTAAGACACAGGCCTCACGCGATCATCGGCGCGCGACTCGGTGCGGTCAAACCCAACCTCGCCAAGGGCTGCGGTCTGCCGCATCTTTCCCGGGCGCGATGCGGTAGCGTCGATCGTGGTCTCGATCGTCGCCGCGGCTGTTCGCGATCCCGCCCGGCGCAACAGCCGGGTGCTGCTGCTCGACGAGGGATGGTCGCAGACGATGTATCTGGCGACGGCGCTCGAGCACGCGGGCTACGAGGTCACCGTGCTCGCCGCCAACGGGCGCACGGCGAGCTACCGGCTCCGGACCGTGCAGTGGCGCTGCGGCCCGGAGCTCGCGAGTGCGCAGTTCGTCACTCACCTCGATCAGCTGATGTCCGAGTCCGCGTTCGATCACGTGCTACCGCTCACAGAAGCGGCGATGTCGCGGCTGTGGGATGCGCGGCCCTCGTGGGCCGATCAGATCTACCCCGCCGCCGCCGGCTGGCAGCGTCGCCTGCTGCGTGACAAGCACCTCATGATCGAGCACATGGCCGCGCTCGGCGTGGCGGTGCCCGGGCAGCGGCGGCTGCATGCGGCGACCGGCGCGCCGGACCCGACCGCCGAGGCGGCGGCGCTCGCGCGCGAGCTTGGCACGCCGATCGTCGTCAAGGGCGCGACCGGCGTGGGCGGGGCCAACGTGCGGATCGTCGAGACCCCGGCGCAGCTGGCGCAGGCGGTGAGCTGCGCGCGCAAGCTCGGCGGTAGCTGGGCCGCGCAGCAGCTCGTGGCCGGCCCGACCTGCTTGTTCGGCGGTGTGTTCCACGCCGGCCGCGCGCTGCGGATCT
>Ga0137438_1000149_pt1 | contig 12353 bp, 14 predicted proteins | sample EasRivERMGT157_2_FD_102327 | JGI IMG/M metagenome (GOLD analysis project Ga0137438, IMG submission 102327) | Soil microbial communities from meander-bound floodplain in the East River, Colorado, USA - East River MetaG ERMGT157_2 | ecosystem: Environmental > Terrestrial > Soil > Floodplain ... | reverse complement strand
TTCCTGTACTGCCGGCTCTATTGGTCCATCGTGCACTTCCGGTCCCCGAAATGGCTGTATCGCAGAATTCGTCTGCCCGTCTCTGACGCGGTGGAAGCCAAGGTCGGATTACCGGTTCGTTAAGAACATCGATAACGTAAGCGGATTAATCCGGAATCCATTCTTCAGAGGCGGCTGCATCGCAGCCGCTTTTTTTATGGCCGTGACGCTGTTCGTTGGCAAAGAGGAAAGAGCAACCGTGTCAAATGTGAGATAGCAGTACAGGGTTCCACGTCGTATTGGTTCGCAGCATGCAGTTCAGGATGGTGAGCAGTTTTCGCATGCAGGCGGTAATCGCGAGCTTCTTTGGTTTACCGGCGTTGAGCAGTCTTTGGTAGAACGCTTTGATCACCGGGTTGCAGCGAATCGCGGTAATGACGGCCATGTACAACGCACAGCGCACGTCGGCGCGGCCGCCCCAGATGCGCCGGCGCCCTCGGTGCTGGCCCGAGTCGCAGTTGAACGGCGCCACGCCGGCCAGCGCGGCAATGGCGGCGCGGTCCAGCTGACCCAGTTCAGGCAACCTGGCCAGCAGCGTGCACAGGGTCACCTTGCCCACGCCGGGCACGGAGGCAAGCAGCTTGCTCTTGACCAGCCACAGCTCGGAGCTTCGCACCGTGACGGTGAGCTCACGATCCAGATCGGCAATGGCGCTGCTTAGCCATTCAATGTGCGCCTTGAGGCTCTCGCGTGAAAGGCCTTTGGCCAACCCAAGCCGGGTCTGCTCTTGCGCCCGCATGGCTACCAGTTGGCGACGCCGGTCCACCAGGTTGATGAACTGGCGCTGCGCTTCATCGGGCAACGGGCGCAGCGGCGGCCGGCGCTTCTGGGCAAACAGCGCCAACACCCGGGCATCGACCCGGTCGGTCTTGGCCAGGATGCCAAAGGCCTTTGCAAAATCGCGCACGTGCTTGGCATTGACTACGGCAATGGGTATTGCCGCACTGGCCAGCAGACCCGCCACGGCCGTTTCAAACCCTCCGGTGGCCTCCGCTACGCACAAGCAGTCAGGCTGGGTCCGCACCCACGCCAGGCATTGCTCCAATCCCGAATCGTTATTCTCGAAGCGCCTGATCTGCGCATCGGGCAAGCTGTGTGCATCGATCCAGGCTTTGCTGACATCCAGGCCCACAAAGCTCCGCGGCTCATTGTTGATCCCATCCTTGTCATTCATGCGGGGTTCGCTCCCTTGCAACCGTTCGGGTTTAAACAATGATTAAAATAACAGGCGCTGCGCTCGGGACTCTTTCACGATCTGGATTTCCCCGATCTTGGAAAGTTGTACAAGCTGCAGCGCCTGGACCTGATAATGCAACATACAAGGAAAGAGGTTCGACACGATCTGAGCGCGCAGCTTGACCCATCCCCACCCCGACCCTCCCCTTGAAAGGGAGGGAGACTACCGCGTGCTGGGTGCTGCCCCGCAGGGGGATTCCACAAGGGATTCCGAGGATACCGGGCTGCACACAGAGTGCTGGCGAAAGGGCGGTGCCCCTTGAGACCGGAATCCCGTGGGCGGACCTGATTCTCCAGACACCCGGCGGGTCAGGCTTTCCGGCCGAAGGCATCGCGTATATACTTCGTGTATCTATTTTATCGGAGTGTCGAAATGAAAACGGCAAAGATCTTCCGGCATGGCAACAGCCAGGCTGTCCGGCTTCCGAAGGAGTTCAGGTTCGATGCGGCCGAAGTGGTCATTGAAAAGGCGGGCGATGTCGTTCTTCTGATCCCGAAACGCCTTTCGGCCACGAACCTCAAGGAAGTCCTCGATGGATTCAAAGGCCAGATCGACCGCACGCAGCCGGATGCGGCGGAGGAGCGCAACTGGTGAAGCGGTTCCTTCTGGATACGGATACCTGCATTTATCTGATCAATCGCCGGCCTGGTTACGAATTCATTCTCAAACATGTAGGGGGGAAGAGCTACGGCGATGTGGTCGTTTCCAGCATTACTTTTGCAGAGCTGATGTATGGGATCGCAAAGAGCCGATTTCAGAAGCAGAATCAGCGTGCGGCACATCTGTTCTTCGCGCATTTTCCGATTCTCCCGTTCGATCAGGCCGCCGCAGAAGCCTATGGACGGATCCGGGTGCGACTGGAGACGCGGGGTTCTCCCATCGGGCCGCTGGATACACTAATCGCAGCGCACGCAGTCAGCGTCGGTGCCGTTATCGTGACAAACAATACAAAAAAATTCTCGCGGGTTGAGAACCTCGCGGTGGAGAACTGGAGTAAGGAGTGAAAAAGCAGGACGGAGGACTCAGGACTGAGGGCGGAAGCGCAGTGCGGAAAAGCAGGGCGAAGGGCGCAAGGGCAGAGGTCGGTGCCCAGGACGGAAAAGGTTAAAGAAAGAATAAACATCAATTGACCGGCGTTGCGAAAAAAGCGACAATCGTCGCCTTTATGGCAACGCATGAGAAAGACCTTGGAGCCTTGCTGTTTGGTGCCTATCGGCGCCAGGTATTGGCGTTGTTGTTGATGCATCCTGAGCAGTCTTTTCACGTTCGGGAGATTGCGCGCATAACGGGCAAACCTGCCGGTACGCTTTACCGCGAGTTAAGTTCCCTGGCGCAAGCGGGCCTGCTGATACGCAGTCCGTTCGGCAACCAGATTCATTACCGCGCGAATCCTGCCTGTCCCATCCATGAAGAGTTGCGCGGAATCCTGCGAAAGACGTTCGGGGTCGCCGATGTCTTGCGCGAGGCACTCGAACCACTCGCGGATCAGATCGAAGTGGCTTTTGTCTACGGTTCGGTCGCCCGGGGCGAAGAGCGCGCTGCGAGCGATGTTGATGTTATGATCATCGGCAAGCTGAAATTCAGCGACGCCGTGCTCGCGCTTTCCGCGGCCGAGGAAATGCTGCGCCGTGAGGTGAATCCGCACGTTTATTCCGCTCGCGAATTCAAAAAGAAGTTCACCGATCAGGAGCCCTATCTGGTCCGCGCCGTTCAAGGCTCTAAAATTTACCTGATGGGCAACGACAATGACCTTGAAAAACTTGCAGGGCATCGGACGACTGCATCCGCATAAAGCGACTGTCACAGAAATCCGGCGCTTGCTGGCCTCGGCCGAGGCTGCACTTGCCGACGCGAGGCGCACCCAGAACAGTTCTGCGACGCGTTTCGACATGGGATACAAGGCAATAATGCAGTGTGCTCTGGCGGCATTGATGGCGAACGGTTTCCGGCCTTCCACCAGCGAGCCCGGCCATCAGCAGACCACTATCCAGACGTTGCCGAAAACCATAGGCCTTCCTGCCGATAGCATGAAGGTGCTCGATGGTTTTCGGCGGGCAAGGAATTTGAGCGATTATCGACGCTAAGCGCTGGCAGCGTGGAAAGGGGCAGGTCCAATTGGTGATGAATAATCATTGGATTCGAGGCGGCTGCATCGCGGCCGCTTTTCTTATGGCGGTGACGCTGTTCGTTGGCGCGGAAGAGGCGGGCAAAGCCCATCTCTTCACGGAGCCTTGGGACAAGGTCGCGCATTTCGTTTACTACGGAACCATGGCGGTGCTGCTGGGGCACGGCGCCGGAAGGCGCTGGCTATGGCTGCCGCTGATTCTCGTTCCCCTCATCGGTGCGCTCGACGAATGGCACCAGTTCTATGTGCCGGATCGAGATGCGTCGGTGTTCGACTGGATGGCGGATGCGCTCGGCACCGTCGTCGCGGTATATGTTTATTACCGCTGGATCGCTCCTAAGTTGAAAGGGGAAAGGTAAAAGGGGAAAGGGGAAAGAGGAAAGGGCGGTGCTGGGTGCTGAGTGCTGCGTGCTGAGAAAAGGGCGGTGCTGAGTGCTGCGTGCTGAGTGCTGAGTCCAGTGCAAGGGGCGGAAACCGAGTGCTCCCCGAATTCGGGAAGGGGAAAGGGGAAAGAAGCCCCCCGGGGTGGCGCGCCAGGCGGTTCGAGGCTGTCGTTTTCCGCCGGATGCGCGGGGCCGCGACTCGGATTGCGCTCGAGGCAAAAGCCCCATAAACTGTACAGACTGTACATAAAGGGGTTGTCGGATGGCATCGAAACGGACCAAGGGCGTGCAGGAAGCGCGGCAGGAACTGCCGGCGCTGGTAGAGGCTGCGCATCGGGGGAGCAGGACCATCATTACCAAGCATGGCAAGCCGTATGCCGCAATCGTCCCCATAAACGAAGCGATGACCAAGAGCCGCGGGGTTACTGTGGCGCAATTGCGCGGCACCGGGCGGAAGATCTGGAAGCGTGATGCCGCCGAGGAGGTATCGCGACTGCGGGATGAATGGCGGTGAGTGCTTCACCGCTTGACCAGATTCCGCGCGGGGCCGTGATCACTCTGGACACGGCCCCGATCATTTATTTTCTGCAGGATCACCCGATTTTCGCGCCTCTGTTTGGGCCGGTTTTCGAAGCGGCGGACCGGGGCGACCTTGGCATCGTCATTTCAGCCGTCACGCTTGCCGAGGTGCTGACCGGACCCCTGCAGGCAAAAAACGAAATGCTTGCGGCACGGTATCGGGAGACGTTGACCCGTTCTCCGGGCTGGGAGCTGTGGCCCGTCGACGAGGAGGTGGCGGCGACCGCAGCCCGTTTCTGGGCAGAGTACAAACTCAGAACTCCCGACGCGATCCAGGTGGCGACTGCAATCGCGAGCCGCTCGCATGCCTTGGTCACCAACGACAGGCGACTGCGGAAAATCAGGGGGATTCTGGTGCTTGTGCCGGAGGAACCGCATGAAGGGGAAAGCTGAAAGGGGAAAGGGCGGTGCTGGGTGCTGCGTGCTGAGAAAAGGGCAGTGCTCAGTGCTGAATGCAAAGGACAGTGCTGGGTGCTCGGTAAAAGCGAGGGCGCATGAGGCGTCCCGGGTGTAGACCCCCCCTGAACATTTCAGGGGAGCAGCACGGTCCGGATACCGTAACGCTCGTAAACCGGCAGCGCGCGCCGGTCGCAGGTCACAAGTTCGGCACCGCAACCAGCTGCGGTCGCGGCCACCAGCGCGTCGTATGCGGAACCGCCGGTCACCCCGTGGTCGGGTAATCCGAGAATGAAGTCTTTGTAGCTCTGTGCGTTCAAGCGCAGGAACGGTTGTGGAAACCGGGTCTTCAGAAAATCACGGACGATGAGGGCAGAAGGCCGGTGAGGTGGCGGCAACCTTGTAAGCACGGAGTAGGTCTCAAGCGCGCAGTGCTCAATCAGGCGTAGCCCGCCGTCAAGGGTGCGTCGCGCGGCGTCGTGACTCTCATGCCAGGAGGCAAAGGCGGCGATTACCAGGCTGGTGTCGGCCGCCTTCAACGCCGGATGCGCTCCAACGTGTCGCGAACCTGTTCGGCCGTCAAGACAGGCAGTTCGGCGTCCGGGACGGCAACCAGCCCCTTCCCCCGCTTCTTCAACTGTACCGGAGTCGGGGCGATCTCGATTTCGAGGCGCCCATCGCCCGCCCTGATCTCCAGCGGCTGGCCTGGTTTGAGGCCCAAGGCCTGCCTCAGCAGTTTCGGCACGACGATCCGCCCGGCGGCATCAATGGTGACTTTCATGGCATCAAGATTGCCATGAAAGTGGCATGGCTGCAACCATAGGCTAGTCCCCGACTAAAAGGGTCCCCGGAGGGATTCCCGCAAGGGGATTCCCGCAGGGGGATACCGGTCTAGAAGGGCTGCCGCTTTCGGCATTCCACAGGGGATACCGGTCTAAAAGGGTAATCCTAGCTTTGCACGGGTATGCGACCATAACCGGTTGTTGACCATAACTCCGACGTGCTAAAAGGGTTCCGGGGGATACCGGTCTAAATGGGTACTCCTAGCTCCGCACGGGTATTCGACCATAACTCCGACGTGCTAAAAGGGTCCCCGGAGGGATTCCCACAAGGGGATACCGGCCGTTGCCATAACCGGGCTGACGCCCATAACTCCGACGTGCTAAGCACGTAGGGTATACGCACGTAGGGTATTCGCACGGGTATTCGACCCCACAACCGATCTTCGACCATAACCGGCTCCGCCATAACCGGGCATAGCCGCATAGCCTCATGGCACTGCCTTAAGCCCCTCTTCTCCGCCTAAGCTCCTTCCCTCGCCTGCGGGAAAGGCTGGGATGGAGGCGTGCTTGTCGAGCGTCGATAATCTCCCCCATCCCCCTCTCCCCAGCCCTCTAACGGGGTACTCCGGGCTTCGCCAGGGTATCCCGCCAAGGGAGAGGGAGCCCTAACGCCAGAACATGCCTCAGGCCTTTTCGTTTCTCACGTTACTCCCTCTCCCCTGACGGGATACCCTGGCGAAGCCCGGAGTACCCCGTTAGAGGGCCGGGGAGAGGGGAAAGGCGGATGCGAAACCTTGGATCGCGGGAAGGGCGTGGGTAAGATAGGACTATGTTCAAGGCACCCTCAGGAATCGCCCGTTCCGGCATTTGCGCCGTCGCTATAACCTTTTCACTTTCACCTTTCATCTCACATTCCGCGCTGAGCGCGGAATGCCGTGTCATCGACCCCGAGCTGCAGGGTTCTTATGAGGGCGGGTGCAAGAACGGGCTCGCGGACGGTGACGGCTATGCGCGCGGGACGGCGGAATATCAGGGGGAATTTCGCCGGGGCCTCAAGCACGGCAAAGGGGTGAAGACCTGGGCGTGGGGCGATCGTTACGAAGGCGGCTTTGTCGACGATCGCAGGCACGGCAAAGGCATGTACACGTGGGGGCCGGGTTCGCCGTGGGCCGGCGAGCGTTTCGTGGGCGATTACGTCGCCGACGAGCGCGAGGGTTGGGGAACCTATTACTGGCCCAACGGCGATCGCTTCGAGGGCGTCTGGAAGCGGGACCGCCGTTACGGTTACAGCGCCCTGGAGCAGCGCCGTCAGGCTGCGGCGGCGGCGCGAAGCGCGGTGCTGAAGCCGGGTACCCAGGTATGCTCCTGGGGGCGGACCGGTATTGCTTACAAAGTCTTACGTGTGGGAATGGTAGAAACAGTTGAAGAAAATACCCTGCAAGTGCGTCTGCTGCGCCTGGAAGGCGTACCGCAAGCCGTCAGCGGAAGCAACCTGCAACCCGGCATGCTCCTCGATTCGGCCCCGGAAGACTGGACCCTCTGTTCCTAGGCTCGCCCTGCAAGCAAAATGCGCTTGCCATTCAAGGTTTTTCCCCAGCATAATTCCAATGCATAGGGGGGTTCCGTGCTGTTCGCGTTATTCAGGGAGACAATAATGAAAAAGGTGGCTCTGGGTTTGATAATTGCGGCCTTCTCCTCGGGTGTCTTCGCCCAAGGGGAAACGGCTGGCGGCGCCGCCGCCGGCGCAGGGGGTGCGGCGGCGGGATCGGAGACAGCGCTGACCGCCAGCACGATGCTGATAACCGCCGGAGCCCTTGCTGCTGTGGTCGTCGCAGGGGGCGCAAAGTCAACTCCCACCACCAACCATTGATGATGCCGGGGCCAGACCTGTTGTCTGGCCTTCTGATTTGCGGGACCGGGTTCGCCGCAGGGCGGGGGATCCGGTCTTTTCATTTTTAGGTGTGACATTCCCATGAATGCAAGAACTCTGCGCTTCTTTTCCTGGATCATCCTGGCCTTTCTCCCGGTCAACGCGGTGTTTGCTGCACCGGTCGGGCAAATTACGCAGTCCTCGGGTTATGTCGCGGTGTCTTCGCCGCAGGCGGCGCCCAAGGCCGCCGGGAGCGGCGAGCCCATCGAAAGCGGCCAGATGGTCACGGTAGGCGAAGGCGGCAGGGCGGTGATCAAGTTCCAGGACGGACAGGTCATCGCATTGCAGTCGAAGAGCGTTTTCAAGGTCAATAACTACAAGTACGACCAGGCAGCCCCGCAAAATGGCGAGAGCTTCTTCTCGCTGTTGGAAGGCGGCTTGCGCGCTGTCACTGGACTGATCGGCACCAACAACCGGGCGGGTTGGAAACTGGCGACGCCCACCGCAACCATGGGAATACGCGGAACCGACTTCATGACCGTAGTCCGACAGGGCGTATTCGTGAAGGTAGACTCCGGCGCTGTTGCCGCGACAAACAGCGCGGGCACCACGGTTTTCACCGCCGGCCAGACAGGCGCTATCGCCAGCGGCTCGACGCTCGGCGCCGTTGTTCCCGCCAGCTCGATCCCGGCCGGCATCTTTACCGAACTGTCCACGATCAACCTGAGCATGGTCGGCGGCTCGGCAGCAGGTGCGGCCGCGGCAGCGCCCGGTACCATACTCGGCGTTCCGACCGCTGTCGTGGTCGGTGTCGGTATTGTGGGGGCTGCGGCAGTAGCAGCGAGCAGCGGCAACAACACGACTTCGCATCACTGAGAGAGGCCGTGACGACGTAACGGTCGTGACGAACGTGACGGTCGGAAAGGCGAAAAGCCGTGCCCCACAAGGGGATTCCCACGAGGGGATACCGGCGTTGCCATAACCGGGCCGCCCATAAGGTCGTGACGGCGTGACGGGCGTGACGATCGCGACGGACATAACGACGTAACGGACGTAAGCGGCCAGGTGAGAAGAGCAACGGACGAGACGAATCTCGTCCGTTTTTTTTGACTAATCGCGCCAAACTCTGCCTTGCGACTACGTTTCCCGTATTCAGTCTTCGCAATTAATCTGTTACGTTTGTCGCAGGCATGCGGCTATCTGCCGCGTGAATGGAATTGTAGTTCCGGCATAACGTCGGCTACGCAGACGTTAGCCTGCACTGAAACACGCCGAGGGGCACTGCGTGTTTTCACGCCGTCAGGGCTCTTCATCCGTCACGGCTACTCAGCCTGCCTCTTGCTCGCCATCCTGGCTGCTTCGCCCGCGCACGCCGATCCGAGCATGATCGGGCAGACCGGCCTGATCAACATGCCCGACGCGCGCATCGATCCGGATGGCACTTTGCGCACGGGTTACAGCTACGCCTATCCGTATTCGGCATTCTGGACCAGCCTGACGGCGCTGCCCCGCCTCGAGGGATCTTTGCGTTATACCGCCATCAGGGGGGTCCCGGCTTTTCCGGATGATCCGACCGCCGACTACGGCGACTTCAAGGACAAGGCCTTCGACCTCAAATTCCTGCTGCTGGAGGAAGATGGCTTTTGGCCCGCAATCGCGCTCGGCGGCCAGGATATTTTTGGCACCGAGGTCTTTCGCGCGAAGTACGCCACCCTCGGCAAGAAGTTGGGCGATTTCGATTTCACGCTCGGCTACGGCTCGGAGCGCATCGACGGCCCTTTTGGGGGCGTGCGCTATCGCCCGCAGTGGCTGAAGGGCTGGTCGCTGGTGGCGGAGTACGACGCCAACGATTACGCGCGTGACACCGGATCTTCGATCACCGGCGTGGACCAGCGCAAGCACGAAGTCGTTGCCGGCGTCGAGTACCGCTACGGCTGGGTAGGCTTGCAGGCGAGCTATGGCTACAACGAGGCTGGCGTCAACGCCTACATCTCGATTCCGTTGCAGCAGCGCGAATTCGTGCCGCATATCGATGAACCCGCGCCTTACACCCAAATCAAGCCACGGCCCCGGCTGGAACAGTGGAACAGCGACGACGAACACCGGCGGCACATGATCCAGGCACTGCTGCGGCAGGACTTCAAGAATGTCGGCATTGCCACCGAGAGCGATCGCCTGATCGTGGTGCTCACCAACACACGGATCTCGGAGATGAGCCGGGCGATCGGACGCGCGGCACGCACCATCGTCGCGCTCGCGCCGATCGAGACCCGCGAAATTCGAATCACCTACACGGTGAACGACATGGCGTTCGCGACTTACGAATTCACCGATGTGCAGCGCCTGCAACGCTACTTCAACGGGCAAATCGGTCGCGGCGAGCTGCTCGACTATGTGAACATCTCCTACGCCCGGCCCGGCAGCGAAAATGTCGCGATGGAAAAGGACGACGTGATCGTCGCGCTGGAAAAAGAGCGCAAGTCGACTTTCTTCGACGAGACCGAAGGCGACATCTACAGTTTCCGCACCGATTCGAGTTCGCTGTCGCGGTTCAAGATCAGTCCGAAATTCGGGCTGTACCTGAACGATCCGAGCGGGGCTTTCCGCTACGACTTATTTCTGCAGGCGACTTACGACTACAACATTTCGAAAGGCTTCTTCTTCAACTCCGCCGCGCGGGTGACGCTGGCTGAAGATATCAGCGACGTGACGCAGCCCTCGAACAGCACCTTGCCGCACGTGCGCTCGGACATCGCGGAGTACTACGACCACAATAATCCCAAGATCACGAAGCTGATGCTCAACAAGTACATTGCTCCGGAGGAACGCGTGTACGTTCGCGCATCGGCGGGCATCTACGAATTGATGTACGGCGGCGTCGGCGGCCAGGTGCTGTACCACCCGCAGGCAGAGCGCTGGGCGGTGGATTTTTCGGCGGACTGGCTGCGCCAGCGCGATTTCGAGGGTTTCTTCGGTTTTCAGGATTACCAAACGGTCACCGCACTGGCGGCATTGCACTATCGCATGCCGTTCTACGGGCTGACGGCAACGGCGCGCGTCGGCCGCTTTCTCGCCAAAGACGAGGGCGTGCGCTTCGAACTCAAGCGGCGCTTCGCCTCCGGATTCGAGCTCGGCGCGTGGTACACGTTCACCAACGGCAACGACATTACCAGCCCGGGTTCGCCGGAAAAGCCGTACTACGACAAAGGCGTTTACGGTTCGATTCCGCTAACCGCGATGCTGACCCGTGATACCCAGGTGACCAGCGCCTTCTCGCTTGCGCCGTGGACGCGCGACGTCGGACAGATGGTGGTGTCACCCGGGGATCTGTATGACCTGGTCGAGCGCCCGCTGTCCAACCTGAACGATCAGGACGGCATGGTGCACTTTGGCGACCAGAACGACGATGCTTACCGCCGGGAGCCGCCGAATGCAATGCAGGACAGCGTCACCTGGGACGCCTTCCACTACTACCTCGGCAATCTCGGTCCGACCCTCATTTCGGATGAAGTGTTGCTCGGCACCATCGCCGGGGTCGCCGCCGTTGGACTGGCCTACTCGTTCGACGACAACGTCGACAAGTGGGCGAAAAACCATCAGAACGATCAGGCCAATCAGATCGCGGGCGACGTGGGCAAGTACGCCACGCTTGGCGTTCTGGGTGCGACCGCGCTCGCCGCACTCGATCGCGACGATCCGCGGCTGTCGCAAACCGCGGTGAGTTCATTGCAGGCGAGCGTCATCGGCCTGGGTATCGCGCTCGGCGGTAAATATGTGATCGGCCGATCGAAGCCGGAACTGGAGCAGGGCAAGAAGGATTTCTCGCAAAAGGGAGACATCCAGAATTCCTCGTTCCCATCCGACCTCACGACCGTCGCCTGGGCGGCCATCACGCCTTACGCCAAGGAATACGACGCCCCCTGGCTGTACGGCGTAGCCGCACTGGCCAACATCGGCAGGGTGGCCGAACGCGAGCACTGGTTGTCCGACACCATCGCCGGCTCTTTCATCGGCTATGGCGTCGGCGCGCTGATGTGGACACTCAACAAGGATCGCCAGAAGGGGGACCCGAAAGTGACCGTGAGGGCGGACCGGGTGGAGGCGGCGTGGGAGTTCAGGTAGCGGGACGAGGAAGGGCGGTGCTGGGTGCTGCGTGCTCAGTGCTGAGTGGTTAGTGGCGGGTGTGGATGGCGATCCGAAATCTCCTTCCCCTTCAAGGGGAAGGTAGGGATGGGGATGGGGCCGGGCAGAGGGGGAAGGGGTAAGCTGCGACATGAAAGGCCAAACAAACGAGAACATCCTCGAGCCAAAGCTGCAGCGCCGTCTGCGCAAGAATCCGACTGACGCGGAGCGGCGTCTCTGGAGCTGCCTGCGACGAAGACAAATGGGACACTTCAAGTTTCGCAGGCAACATCCCTTCGGAGACTACGTCATCGATTTCGTATGCTTGGAGGCAATGCTCGCGGTTGAAGTGGATGGCGGACAACACTCGGAAAAACGCGAAGAGGATGCCGTCCGAACAAAGAGCCTGAACGAAGCCGGCTTCAAGGTTTTGCGATTCTGGAACCATGATGTGTTGCGAGACATCGAGGCGGTGAAGGAATCAATATGGATGGCGTTGCAGGAGCGATGTACCCCATCCCCATCCCAGCCTTCCCCTTGAAGGGGAAGGGGAGTCAATAGCACCGAGCACGCAGTAGTCTCCCTTCCCTTGAACGGGAAGGAGAGTCAATAGCACCGAGCACGCAGTAGTCTCCCTCCCCTTCAAGGGGAGGGTCGGGGCTGATGTTTCCCCGGTTTTCATGATCGCAATCCGAGGCGTTGGTACAGGGCAAGGAGGGCTTCGGAGGTGATGGGTATTTGCGGCAATGCGCACAGCAAGCTGGCCAAGGTGATGATTGAGAGTTCGCGCGCGGTGCGGGTGGTTGCTTTGAAGCGACGA
>Ga0137438_1000148_pt1 | contig 12419 bp, 9 predicted proteins | sample EasRivERMGT157_2_FD_102327 | JGI IMG/M metagenome (GOLD analysis project Ga0137438, IMG submission 102327) | Soil microbial communities from meander-bound floodplain in the East River, Colorado, USA - East River MetaG ERMGT157_2 | ecosystem: Environmental > Terrestrial > Soil > Floodplain ... | reverse complement strand
GACCGAGCCAGGCGAGCGAGACGCAAGCAGGGCGAGGCGCGACGACCGAGCATAGCCAGCGGCTATGTGAGGGAGGACGCAACGAAGCGATGCGCCGCGGATCGTTGGCCGCGGCGACGGGACCGGTGTTTTGGACAACCCTCTCAGGGTCGATGCGCGTCGGCCGCCGCTCGCCCGGGGCGGCTCGACGCAAGCAATCACGGCCGTCAGTTGGAGTCGCGGCCGCCCATTCCCTTGGTGTCGGCGGAGATGACCTTGGCCGGCTCCTTGGGGCGAAGTGCGCGCGTGGCCTTGCCGGCCCGCCACAGCTCCGAGTTGCCCAGCTCCGCCAGTTCCTTGCCCAGCTGCTCCTGGTAGTCGGGCGCCCCGCAGGACTCGAGCACGCGCGCCGTCTCCTTGCCCGAGGCCACGCGGTCGTACAGCCAGTGGAAGACCGGCAGCACCGCCGACTTGAACTTCGGCTTCCAGTCGAGGGCGCCGCGCTGCGCGGTGGCCGAGCAGTTGGAGTACATCCAGTCCATGCCGTTCTCGCCCACCAGGCGGATCAGGCTCTCGGTCAGCTCCTCCACCGTCTCGTTGAACGCCTCGCTCGGGCTGTGGCCGTTGGCCCGGAGCACCTCGTACTGCGCCTCCATGATGCCGGCGACGGCGCCCATCAGCACCCCGCGCTCGCCGGTGAGGTCGCTGTAGACCTCCTTCTGGAAAGTGGTGGGGAACAGGTAACCCGAGCCGACGGCGATGCCGACCGCCAGGCACCGCTCGCGGGCACGGCCGGTTGCATCCTGCTCCACGGCGAAGCTCGAGTTGATGCCGGCGCCCGTGAGGAAGTTGCGCCGGACCGAGGTCCCGGAGCCCTTGGGCGCGACCAGGATCACGTCCACGTCGGTCGGCGGGATGATGTTGGTCTGATCGCGGTAGACGATGGAGAAGCCGTGGGAGAAGTAGAGCGCGTCTCCGGGCTTGAGGTGCTTCTTCACTTGCGGCCAGATCGCTTTCTGGGCCGCGTCGGAGACGAGCATCTGCACGATGGTCCCGCGCTCGGCCGCCTCTTCGATCTCGAACAGGGTCTTCCCCGGCTCCCACCCGTCGCGCACCGCCCGGTCCCAGTCCTTCTGGAACCTGGAGGCCTGGCCGATGATCACGTTGCACCCGTTGTCGCGCATGTTGAGCGCCTGCGCCGGCCCCTGAACGCCATAGCCGAGCACGGCGATGGTCTCTCTCCTCAGGACGTCGCGCGCCCGGGAGATCGGGAACTCGCCCCGCGTGATCACCTCTTCGTTCACTCCACCGAAATCGATCGTCGCCATGAAGATTCTCCTACGGGTTCATCACCGGGTTCGAAGGTCGAGCCGGGTGACGAGGTCAGGGGGGAGTAACAAACCACGTTTTCTCTATTTCAGATGTGGCGGAGCGAGCGTCTTGAACCCGCGCTCCAGGGCGATGGCCCCCGATCGACACAGCTCGGTGATACCGAACACGGCCAGCCTCTCCTCGAGCGCGTCGAGCTTGGCGGCAGTCCCGGTCGCCTCGATCATGAGCGCGTCCGGCGACACGTCCACGATCTGCGCCTCGTACGTCTCCGCGATGGCGCGGAGCTCGGAGTGGTTCTTCTCCGGCGTCTTGATCTTGATGAGCACCAGCTCGCGCTCGAGCTTGTCGGCCGGCGCCAGCTCCCGCACCTCGATGACCGGGATGAGCTTCTCGAGCTGGCGCACCACCAGCTCCACCGGCTTCTGCGTGAGCCGGACCACCACCGTCATCCGGCTATACTCCGGCCGCTCGGTCGGGCCGACCGCGAGGCTCTCGATGTTGTACCCTCGCCGCGCGAAGAGCCCGGCGATCCGCTGGAGGACGGCCGGCTTGTTCTCGACCAGGAGCGACAGCGTGTGGACGTTGCCGTTCGGCAGCTGCTCGGTCTTCTCGACCATGGCTCACTCCCCCCCGATCATGTCGTTGAGCGGCGCGCCGGCCGGCACCATCGGATACACCTTCTCCTGCTGCTTCACGCGGATGTCCACGATGCACGGACCGTCCTTGTGGGCGAGTGCGCGATCGATGACGCCGTCGAGCTCTTCCAGCGTGCGGGCGCGCAGGCCGAGACACGAGTATGCCTCGGCGAGCTTCACGAGATCCGGGATATCCGTGAGCGGCGTCTCGCTGAATCGGTTGTCGTAGAAGAGCTCCTGCCACTGGCGGACCATGCCCAGGAACAGGTTGTTCAGGATGAAGATCTTGATGGGCAGCTTGAGATCCACGGCGGTGGCCAGGTCCTGCAGCGTCATCTGGAAGCTGCCGTCGCCGTCGATGCCCACCACCAGCTCGCCGGGTCGCCCGAGCTGGATGCCGATGGCCGACGGCAGGCAGAAGCCCATGGTGCCGAGGCCGCCCGAGGTGATGAACTGGCGCGGGGCGGACACCTTCCAGAACTGGGCCGCCCACATCTGGTGTTCGCCGACACCGGTCGTGACGATGGCCTTGCCGTCGCACTTCTGCCAGATCCGGTACACCGCCGTCTGCGGGAGGATGTGCTTCTCGCCGTCCTGCTTGATGCGGAGCGGGTGCTTCTCGCGCCAGTCCGAGACGCGCTTCCACCAGGCGGTGAGATCGGGCCGGCCGCGCTCCTCGAAGGTCTTCCGCACCTCGGCGGTGAGCCGGGGCAGGAGCTTCTTGAGGTCCCCGACCAGGGGCACGGTGGCCGTCACGAGCTTCGAGATCTCGGCGGGGTCGACGTCGAGGTGGATGACCTTCGCCTCGGGGGCGAAGGTCGACAGCTTGCCGGTGACGCGGTCGTCGAAGCGGGCGCCGAGCGCGACGATGAGGTCCGAGTCCTGGATCGTGTAGTTGGCGTATCGCGACCCGTGCATGCCGAACATGCCGAGGCAGCTCGGGTGCGTCTCCGGGAAGGCGCCCTTGCCGTGGACCGTCGTCACCACCGGTGCGCCGAGGAGCTCGCAGAACTCGAACACCTCCGAGAAGGCGTCCGAGGCGCGGACGCCGCCGCCCAGGTAGATGACCGGCCTCGTCGCGGAGCGAACGAGCGTCGCCGCGTCGGCGAGCCGCGGCTCCTCCTTCATGGCCGGCATGTAGCCGGGGATGTGCACGCTGTCCGGGTACTCGAACTCGAGCGGCATGTTGAGGACGTCCTTCGGGATGTCCACGTGCACGGGCCCGGGCCGACCGGTGCGCGCGAGGTAGAAGGCCTCCTTCATCACCCGAGGTATGTCCTCCACCTCGGTCACCAGGTAGTTGTGCTTCGTCACCGGCATGGTGATGCCGGTGGCGTCCGCCTCCTGGAACGCGTCGGTCCCTATGAGCGGCCTCGCGACGTTCGCCGTGATGGCCACGAGCGGCACCGAGTCCATGTACGCGTCGGCGATGGCGGTGACGAGGTTCGTCGAGCCGGGTCCCGAGGTCCCCATGCAGACGCCCACCTTGCCCGTCGCGTGCGCGTAACCTTCGGCGGCGTGCCCACCCACCTGCTCGTGACGGATGAGGACGTGCTTCAGCTTCTTTGACTCGTACAGTGCGTCATAGATCGGGAGGATGGTTCCGCCCGGCATCCCGAAGAGCCAGTCGACGCCTTCCAGCTCGAGCGCCCGCACGACCGCGCGAGCACCGGTCATCTTTTCTTTCGGCATAGATCCCTCAGCTTACCAAGACATACATGTGGTTTCCAGCGCTTGGACATGTTCGCGAGTCAGTCGCGTTCGTCTGGAAGGGCGGCCGACGCCCGCGGGCCGACCACGCTAGCGGGCGCGCCGCCCGCGTACTGTGACCTTGCCCTTGCGCGCGGGCGGGACGGCTGGCCCGCGGCGGGGGGCGGACTTCGCGACGCTCTTGACCTTGCCCGCGCGCTTCGGCCTCGAGGCTTGTCCCCGGATGGCCGCGCGCCGGCGAGTGACCCCGCGCTTCGTCTTTCCGCCGTTCTCGAGAGCTGCGTCGCGCCTGCCCGGCGAGGGAGCGCTCTCCTCGCGCCAGGGTCGCGTCACGGCTCCCTCCGCCGCCGACGACACGAGCGCGGCGTACTTCGCGAACACCCCCGCGGTGTAGCGGGGCGCGGGCGCCCGCCAGGCCTTCATCCGCCTGGCGAACTCGGCAGGCGAGAGCTTCACGTCGATCGTTCGCGCCTCGACGTCGATCGCGATCTCGTCGCCGTCGCGCAGCGCCGCTATGGGTCCGCCCACTGCCGCCTCGGGCGCCACGTGGCCGATCATGAGGCCCTTGGTCGCGCCGCTGAAACGGCCGTCGGTGATGAGCGCCACGGACTCGCTCAGCCCCTGCCCCACGAGCGCCGCCGTGACGCCCAGCATCTCGCGCATGCCCGGGCCGCCCTTCGGCCCTTCGTAGCGGATGACGACCACGTCTCCGGGCTGGATGGCGTTCTTCTTCACTGCCTCGAAGGCGTCCTCCTCGCGATCGTAGACGCGCGCCGGCCCAACGTGCTTCGAGCGCTCGTGGCCCGCCATCTTCACCACCGCGCCCTCCGGCGCGAGCCTGCCGCGCAGGATGACGAGGCCGCCGCTCGCCTTGAAGGGCGCGCCGGCCGGCGCGACGACGCGCTGGCCGGTAGCCTCGGCGGCCTGCCCTGCATGTTCGGCCCACGGCCGACCGTCGGCTGTCTTCTGCGTCCCGTCGACGCGGCCGGCGTCGAGGAGGCGCCGCGCCACCAGCCGGCAGCCGCCCGCGGCGTCGAGATCGGGCGCCGTGAACTCCCCGCCGGGTAGGAGGCTCGCGTAGATGGGGGTGCGCCGCGAGACGCGGTCGAAGTCCTCCAGCTCGAGCGGGATGCCGGCCTCGCGGGCCATCGCGCTCAGGTGGAGCACCGCGTTCGTCGAACCGCCCGTGGAAGCGACGCCGGCGATGGCGTTCTCGAAGGAGGCGCGGGTCAACACGTCGAGCGGCCGCTGGCCCTTGGCGAGGAGCTCCATCGCCAGCGCGCCGGCCTGCCGCGTCGCCTCCGTCTTGCGCGGGTCCAGCGCCGGGATCGTGTTGTAGCCGACAGGGGACAGGCCAAGAAACTCGAGCCCGAGGGCCATCGTGTTGGCGGTGTACTGGCCTCCGCAGGCGCCCGCCCCGGGGCAAGCCGCGTTCTCGACCTGCTCGAGCCGCCGCTCGTCGATCTTGCCGGCCGCCAAGGCGCCGACAGCCTCGAAGACGTGCTGAATGGTGATGTCCTTGCCGTCGAGCTTGCCCGCGGCGATGGAGCCGCCGTAAAGGACGAGCCCCGGGACGTTGAGCCGGATGAGCGCCAGCGCCGCGCCGGGGATGGTCTTGTCGCAGCCCACCAGCGCCACCACACCGTCGAAGGCGTGTCCGCGTCCCACGAGCTCGATCGAGTCGGCGATGACCTCGCGGGAGACGAGCGAGGCCTTCATGCCTTCGGTCCCCATGGTGACGCCGTCGCTGATGGCGATGGTGTTGCACTCCATGGGCGTGCCGCCGGCGGCGCGAATGCCCTCCTTCACCGCATCAGCCAGCTGGCGCAGGTGGAAGTTGCAAGGCATCGTCTCGATCCACGTGTTGGCGACGAGGATGCAAGGCTTCGCCAGATCTTCCCGGCTGAAGCCGATGCCGCGCATCATCGCGCGCGCCGGCGCGCGGTCGTAGCCGTCGTAGAGGCGGCGGCTGTTCTGGCGGGTGTCGACGCTCATGATCTGCTCGACGCGTCCTTCTCGTAGCGGGCGATCGACTCCTCCTGCGAGAGCAGGTACCCGAGCTCGTCCACGCCGTTCAGGAGGCAGTACCGGGCGAAGCCGTCGATGGGGAAGGTGGCCTTCCCGCAGCCCGGCACGGTGATGGTGCGCGCCTCGAGGTCCACCTCGACCTCGGTCCCTGGCGAAGCGAGGAACGCGGCGTGTGCCGCGCGGTCCACCACCACGGGCACGAGGCCGTTCTTGAGCGCGTTGTTCTTGAAGATGTCCGCGATGGAGGTGGAGACCACGGCCTGGAAGCCGGCGTCCACGAGCGCCCACGGCGCGTGCTCGCGGGACGAGCCGCAGCCGAAGTTGTCGCCCGCGACCAGGATGTGGCAGCCCTGCGCGGCGGGCTGGTTGAGCACGAACTCCGGCCTGGGGACGCCACCGTCGGCGTAGCGCCAGTCGCTGAAGAGCACCTTGCCGAGCCCCTTCTTGTCCGTCACCTTGAGGAAGCGCGCCGGGATGATCTGATCGGTGTCGATGTTGTCCTTCGCCACCACGACCGTGCGACTCCGGATGATGCGGATCGGTTCCATCACGCCTCCCCTGTCCGGCGCGGGTCGGCGACCTTGCCGGCCACCGCCGAGGCTGCCGCGGTGGCAGGACTGGCGAGCAGCGTGCGGCCTCCAGCGCCCTGCCGGCCCTCGAAGTTGCGGTTGGAGGTCGAGACGCAGTACTGGCCGCGTCCGATCTGATCGCCGTTCATGGCGATGCACATGGAGCAGCCGGGCTCGCGCCACTCGGCGCCGGCTTCGCGGAACACCCGGTCGAGGCCCTCTGCCTCGGCTGCCTTCTTAATGGCCGCCGAGCCCGGCACGACGAGCGTGCGGAGCCTGACCTTGTGCCCCCGCATGATGCGCGCCGCCTCGCGCAGGTCGCCGATGCGCGAGTTGGTGCAGCTTCCGATGAAGACGACGTCCACCGGCTGGCCCATGATGGGCTTGCCGGGCGTGAGCGCCATGTACCGGAGCGCGCTCTCCATGCTTGCGCGAGCACCGGGGTCGGCGGCCTGCGCGGGATCGGGCACGGCGCCGGTCACCGGGATCGCCTGGGCCGGGTTCGTGCCCCAGGTGATCATGGGCTCGAGCGTGGAAGCGTCGAGGCTCACCTCGCGGTCGAAGCGCGCGCCCTCTTCGGTGGCGAGCTTCCGCCATCGCGCCAGGGCGGCGTCCCAGGCCTTCCCGGAGGGCGCCTTTGGCCTTCCCACCAGGTACTGGTAGGTCGTGTCGTCGGGCGCGATCGTCCCCGCGCGCGCCCCCATCTCGATCGACATGTTCGAGACGGTCATGCGCTCGTCCATCGAAAGGGCGCGGATGGCCGGGCCCGCGTACTCGGCGACGTAGCCCGTGCCTCCGCCCACACCGAGCTTGGCGATGATGGCGAGGATGAGGTCCTTCGCCGAGACGCCTGTGCCGAGGCGCCCGTCCACCTTCACGAGGAGCGTCTTCGGCCGGCGCTGGAGCAGGCACTGCGTCGCGAGGACGTAGCCCACCTCCGAGGTGCCGATCCCGAAGGCGAGCGCACCGAAGGCGCCGTGGGTGGCGGTGTGGCTGTCGCCGCACACCACCGTCATCCCGGGCTGGGTGGCGCCGAGCTCGGGGCCCATCACGTGCACGATGCCGTGCGCCGAGCCGCCCAGCTGGTGGAGCTCGATCCCGAAGTCGGCGGTGTTGCGGCTGAGCTGCGCCACCTGCGCCTCGCACTGGGCGTCCCCGTAGACGTAGCGGCCATCCGCGCCGCGCGGCGTCGTGGGCGTGGAGTGGTCCATCGTGGACAGGGTGCGCTCCGGGCGGCGCAGCTTGAGCCCACGCTCGCGCAGGATCGAGAAGGCCTGCGGGCTGGTCACCTCGTGCACGAGGTGGAGGTCGATGTAGAGGACGGCGGGGGTGTCGGCCGTCTCGGGCTTCACGACGTGCGTGTCCCAGATCTTCTCGAACAGGGTGCGCGGTTTGATGTTGGCTTCCATGGGATTGCCTGGTCCTCGCTGCTGCGCTCTTGGATTTGCCGCCTCCCGCCTCGATGAGCGGAAGACGGCGGCGGCACGGGCCTCGTTCAGCTACCGATCCTCGCCCACCTAACGCGTGTAAAGCTACACGTTGGTCAGCTACACGTGTCCACTATGGAGTGCCGAGCTCGCGTGCAGCCGTGGCGCTCGCACCGTTGGTGGGCTGCTTCAGCGCGATTCGGTTCACGACGTCCAGGTAGGCACGTGCCGACCCCTCGATGATGTCGGTGGAGAGCGCCCGCCCGCGGTAGACGCCCGTCGCGTGCTCCAGCTCGAGCACGACCTCGCCCTGGGCGTCTTCACCTACCGTGACGCTGTGGACCTGGTAGTCCCGCAGGCGCCCGGTGATGCCGGTGATGCGCTCGATCGCCTTGAAGACGGCGTCGACGGGGCCGTCGCCGGCGGCCGCTTCCTGGTGGCGCGAGCCGTCGTTCTTCTGCAGTGCTATGGAGGCGGCCGGCAGCGTCCCGGTGCCGCTCGTCGTGGAGAGCGCCAGGAGCTCCCAGGTATGGGCACCGGCGCCCAGGATCTGGCCATGGATCACGAGCGCCTCGATGTCGGCGTCGTAGATCTCCTTCTTCTTGTCGCAGAGGACCTTGAACTCAGCGAAGACCTTGTCCACCTGCGTATCCTCGAGCTTGTACCCGAGCGCGACCAGCCGCTCCTTGAGCGCGTGGCGGCCCGAGTGCTTGCCGAGGACGAGGGAGCTGCGGCTGAAGCCGACCTCCTCCGGCCGCATGATCTCGTAAGTCTCGCGGTGGGTCAGCATGCCGTGCTGGTGGATCCCCGCCTCGTGCGCGAACGCGTTCTGGCCCACGATGGCCTTGTTGCGCTGCACGTGCAGGCCCGTCACGTGCGCCACCAGGCGGCTCGTGGGATAGAGCCGCTCCGTGTGCACCCCTGTCCGCACGCGCAGCACGTCCTGGCGGGTCCGGATCGCCATCACGATCTCTTCCAGCGACGCGTTGCCAGCCCGCTCGCCGATCCCGTTGATGGTGCACTCCACCTGACGGGCGCCGACCATGACCCCGGCCAGGCTGTTGGCGACGGCGAGCCCGAGGTCGTTGTGGCAGTGCACGGAGATGATCACGCGCTCGACCCCGCGCACGTGCTTCTTGAGGTAGCTGAGCGTCTCGCCATAGGTCTGGGGCAGCGCGTAGCCGACCGTGTCGGGGATGTTGAGCGTGGTCGCGCCCGCCTCGATGGCGCGTTCCACCACCTCGGCCAGGAACTCGAGCTCGGTGCGGGCCGCGTCCTCGGTGGAGAACTCGACGTCCTCGCACTTCTCCCGCGCCATCTTCACGCCCTCGACGGCGCGGCGGACGATCTCCTCCTTCGCCATCTTGAGCTTGAAGTCGCGGTGGATGGGGCTCGTGGCGAGGAAGACGTGGATGCGCTTTCGCGCGGCGTCCTTCAGTGCCGTCCAGGCCGCCTCGACGTCGCCCTTGGAGCACCTCGCCAGGCTGCAGACGATGGGGCCTTCGACCTGCCGGCCCACCTCGCGGATGGATTCGAGGTCGCCCGGCGACGCGGCCGCGAAGCCGGCCTCGATGACGTCGACGCCGAGATCGCGAAGGGCCTTCGCCACTTGAAGCTTCTGCCCCAGGTTCATGGAGGCCCCTGGGGACTGCTCTCCGTCGCGGAGGGTGGTGTCGAAGATGACGACACGGTCGAGCGCGGCTTCGCTCACGGTTCCTGGCCCTCTCTTCTCGGGCCCGGGGCCCGGTCCATCGAGACGTGAACCGCTGACACTACCAAACTCGCCGGATAATGGCACAGCATTCGCTGGCACTCCGGTGGGGCAGGCGGGCGGGTGATCGGCGGCTTCGTTGCTCGACATGGACTGCTCCTCGGGTTCCTGGTTGGGCCGAAGAAGCGGTCTCGCCTATCGAGGGCAACCTCTCCGGCCGGGTGGGCGGAAGAGGTCGCGGCGCAGCGGTCAGCCTGGCCGGGGAACCTCTCCCGCCTGGCTAAGAAGTCGATGCTCGCTGCGACGTGTGGACATCGAGCCAGAACGTTAGTCGCCGTGCCGCGGCATGTCAAGGACGCAAGGTCCACCGTTCGTGAAGCAGGGCACGGACACGGGGCCACCCGACACATCAAAACGGTGGCGCCGCGTCCTTCCTCAGGATCTCGAGGAAGGCCTCGAGGCCCATCGACTTGAGATCCTCGCCACCGTGGCGGCGCGGCGCGACGCCCTTCGCCTCGACCTCCCTCTCGCCGATGACCAGCGCGAACGGGATCTTGGCGAGCTGCGCGTTGCGGATCTTGGCCCCGAGCTTGTCGGAGGACTCGTCGAACTCGACCCGGAATCCCTCTCCTGCCAGGCGCTCCGCGACCGACCTACCCCACTCGTTGAAGCGGTCGGACACCGTCACCACCCGCGCCTGGACGGGCGCGAGCCATGTCGGGAACGCGCCCGCGTAGTGCTCGGTGAGGATGGCGATGAAGCGCTCGAAGGAGCCGAAGATGGCGCGATGGATGACGACCGGCCGGTGCTCCTTGTTGTCGTCGCCGGCGTAGGTCAGGTCGAAGCGCTCGGGCGCGGCGTAGTCGACCTGGATGGTGCAGAGCTGCCACTCGCGCCGGAGCGAGTCGGTCACCGCGAAGTCGATCTTCGGGCCGTAGAAGGCGCCGTCGCCAGGGTTCAAGACGTACGGAAGGGCAAGCTTCTCGAGCGCGAGCCGCAGCGCCCCCTCCGCCCGGTCCCACAGCGCGTCGTCGCCGATGCGCTGCTCGGGCCGGGTGCCGAAGCGCGCCGAGAAGGGCAGGTCGAAGGCGCCGTAGACCTGTCTCATGAGGCCGACGATGCGGGCCACCTCGTCCTGGACCTGCGACTCCATGAGGTAGATGTGCGAGTCGTCCTGCTGGAACTGGCGCACGCGCGTGAGGCCGCCGAGCGTCCCTGAGGCCTCGTTGCGGTGGAGCACGTCCGTCGTGAAGTAACGCAGCGGGAGCTCGCGGTAGCTGCGCTTCCCCATCTTGTAGATGAGGTGGTGTGACGGACAGTTCATGGGCTTCAAGGACTGGTTGCAGCGCTCGTCGAGCGGCAGGGACGCGTCGCTCTCCTTGTCCACGACCAGGAACATGTTCTCCTTGTACTTGCCCCAGTGGCCGGAGGTCTCCCAGAGCCGCTTGTTGAAGAGGAGCGGCGTCTTCACCTCCTGATAGCCGTTCTTCAGGACGAGCCGGTTCATCGCGTCGCGCAGCACGTTGAAGAGCGTCGTGCCGTGCGGCAGCCAGAAGGCGGCGCCGGGCGCGTACTCGTGGAACGCGAAGAGCCCGAGCTGCGGCCCCAGCTTGCGGTGGTCGCGCTTCTTCGCCTCCTCGAGGCGCGCCAGGTGCTCGTCGAGGGACTTCTTGTCGAAGAACTGGGTGCCGTAGATGCGCTGCAGCATCGGGTTTCTGGGATCGCCGCGCCAGTACGCTCCGGCGACGCTCATGAGCTTCACGACGCCGATGCGCCCCGTGGACGGCCCGTGCGGGCCGAGACAGAAGTCGACCCAATCGCCGTGGCGGTAGAGGGTGAGCGTCTTCGCCCCCTTGGCCGCGATGTCCTTCACGATCTCGACCTTGAAGGACTCGCCCTTGGAGGCGAACAGCTCGAGGGCGGCCTCCATCGAGACCTCCTCCCGCACGAACGGTCGGTCCGCCTTGATCTCCTCGGCGATGCCCTTCTCGATCTTCTCGAGGTCCTCGGGCGTGAAGGGCGTGTCGCGCGCGAAGTCGTAGTAGAAGCCGTCCTCGATGGCGGGGCCGATCGTGACCTGCGCATCGGGGAAGAGGCGTTGCACGACGCTCGCCATGACGTGCGCCGCGTCGTGGCGGGCGATCTCCTGCGCCTCCGGGCTCTTCGTGGTCACGACCTCGAGCCTGGCGTCCCGCTCGAGGGGGCGGGCCAGGTCGACCGCCTCGCCGTCGAGCTTCGCGACGTAAGCAGCCCTGGCGAGACCGGCGCCGATCTGCTCCTTCACGAACTCCGCGACGCGGGTCCCCTTCGTCGCCTCCTTGGCGGAACCGTCGGGGAGAGTGATCCTGACGAGGTCGGGCATAGGGTGGATTCCCTAGCGCCAGAACCGGAAAAAGGCCAGCGCGGAGCTCCCTGAAGACGTATTGAGTACTGGAGGTGGTGCGCACGAGATGACGGAACCGGAAGGCGAGATCGCGATCGAGCTTCGGCCGGACCAGCAGACGCAGCTGGAGGAGATCGCGGAGCGGCGCGGCGTGCCGCTCATCGCCCTGGTCGCCGAGGCCATGAGCTCCTGGAGCGCCGCGCACGAAAGCGACGGCCTCTCCGGGCTCGATGCGCGCTTCAAGGGTCGCCCGGTCGACGCCGACGCCCTGAGCGAAGTTGGGCGTGACGCCGTCGACTGGTGGCTGCGGAGCCCGCACGTGCGGGATGCGAGCTGAGCACGGGCGGCGGCTCCCCTGGCCGCCGTGCGAGGATCAGGCCTTGAAGTACAGACCGGGCGAGGACATTCGATCGCCGGCCGGGAAGGGGCTTGCGGCAGTGCTCGCGCCGGGTCTCACCGTCGGAGTGGGCCGATCGTTTCCGGCCGCTCGGGTCGCGCAAGCCAACGAGCCACGCCCACGAACGGCGTTGCTTGCCGAGCGGTGCATGGGGCGTGGCTCCGGGCTTGCTCTGCTCCGCTGCTCTGCAACCGGTTCCGCCCGCTCCGCCCGGTCGCTGCGCGCTGGCGCAACCCCCTCCCCGGCCT
>Ga0137438_1000147_pt1 | contig 12441 bp, 11 predicted proteins | sample EasRivERMGT157_2_FD_102327 | JGI IMG/M metagenome (GOLD analysis project Ga0137438, IMG submission 102327) | Soil microbial communities from meander-bound floodplain in the East River, Colorado, USA - East River MetaG ERMGT157_2 | ecosystem: Environmental > Terrestrial > Soil > Floodplain ... | reverse complement strand
GCCGCGACGGCCGATCTGCGGCGCCGGGCATCGTTGCAAACCCTCGCAGTAGCACGAACTACAGCTTCGGGCTTGCGCCTCGCGCGGCTTGCAGCTAGGCCGTCTGGCTCGGTCCGGAGATAAATTCACAGGCTCTGAGTCGCCGGGGGCGCAGGCCGCCCCCGCCCCGCCGGGCAAAGCCCATCGGGGCCCCACCCCGGCCACGCCGCAGAGCGATCACATTTTTCGACAGGTCTTGAGGCCCGAAGCCCAAGGCGCTAAGCGAAGCTCGTGCTGCTACGAGGCAGTCCCGAGCAGGCTTTCGAAGAGCTTCCTGCCGTCGGCGCTGCCCAGGATGGCCTCGCTCGCCCGCTCGGGGTGCGGCATAAGCCCCACCACGTTCATGCGCGGTCCGCTGGCGATGCCGGCGATGTCGCGCGCAGCGCCGTTGGGCGCCCCCCCCACGTATCGAAAGACCACCTGGCCGTCGGCCTCGAGCCGGTCGAGGGTGTCCGCGTCGGCGAAGAAGTTCCCTTCGGCATGCGCGATAGGCATGCGGAGCTTCTGGCCGCGCAGGCCCGCGGTGATCGGGGTGGCGGTGCCCTGCACCTCCACGAGGACGTCCTGGCAGATGAACTTGAGCGACGCATTCCGGAGCAATACTCCGGGCAAGAGCCCACATTCACAGAGGATCTGGAAGCCGTTGCAGATCCCGAGCACTGGGCCGCCTCCCTTTGCGAACCCGATGACGTCCTCCATGACAGGCGAGAACCGGGCCAGCGCGCCGCAGCGGAGGTAGTCGCCGTAGCTGAAGCCGCCCGGAAGGACGACAGCGTCGAGGCCGGCCGGTAGCCGGTCCTTGTGCCACACGTAACGAGCCTCGGCACCGCAGACGCGGTTGAGCACGTGATAGACGTCGTGGTCGCAGTTCGAGCCGGGGAAGGTGACGACGCCGACGTTCATGCCTCTTCTCCCTGTGGCGCGGTGGCGGCTCCGCGTTTCGGGCCGCGCTGCCGCGCGTCCCCCCCCCCGGTTGGTTCACTCGAACCGGTAGTCCTCGATGACGGTGTTGGCGAGCAGCTTCCTGCACATCTCGTCGAGCCGCCTCTTCGCTTCCGCCTCGTTCAACCCGTCCTTGAGCGTCACCTCGATGTACTTCCCGAGGCGGACGTCTTCCACCTCGTCGTAACCCATCGTGTGCAACGCTCGGCCGACGGCGGAACCTTGCGGATCGAGGACGCCCCGCTTCAGCGTCACGTAGACGCGCATCTTCGTCGTCATAGGGAGCGCTCTTATAACAGATCAGGCACCCTCCCGACGCGGTGACCGTAGGCTGGCCAGGTGGAAGGTGCGTGGTAGGTTTGCGCGATGGACGGCAGCACGCATGCCCTGGCGATCGCAGGTGCGGCCGCCGCGCTCCTCCTGGCGCGGGCGCTCGTGAGCGCGCTGGAGGCGGCGCTCGCGGCCGTCGGGCTCGCTCGTGCACAGGCGCTGGCGGCGAGCGCCACCGCCTCCTTCCAGGCCCGCGCGCTCCTCTCGCTGGCGGAAGCGCGTGAGAACACCGCCGGGCTGTTGCACGTCCTCGAAACCCTCACGGCGCTCGGGGCGGGCGTCCTGGCTGGCGCGGCGGGGCTCGAGGCGCTCCCGGCCGCGAGAGAGGTGGGCGTTGCGGCAGCGGTGCTGGTGGTGGCATTCGCCTCGCTCCTCCTGTCCTCGGCCGGCCGCACGCTCGGGGCCCGGCACGGGGAGCCGCTCGCGCTGGCGCTCGCCCGCCCCGCACGGGCACTCGCCAGGGCCTTCTCGCCGATAGCGCGCGCCGCCGGACTCCTGGCGCGGCCGCTGGCGCGAGGTCCGGGCGCTTTTGCCCTGCCCCAGCCGCCGCTCGAGGAGCTGGAGCGCGCGATCGCGGAGTACGCGCGATCGGGTGGCACTCCCTCCGATCAGTCGACGAGCGAGCTCATCAAGGCCGTGTTCGAGTTCCGCGGCAAGGTGGCACGGGACGTGATGGTGCCGCGCACGGAGGTGATCGCCATCGACGTCGACACGCCGGTGCCCGAGATCCTGCGTCTCCTCGCCGAGGAAGGGCACTCGCGGCTGCCGGTCTACCGCGAGAGCCTGGATCAAGTGGTGGGGACGCTCCACGCGCGCGATCTGGTGCCGCTCATGGAGCACCCGGGACTCATCGTGCTGCGCGACCTCATCCGGCCCCCGCACTTCGTTCCCTGGTCGAAGCCGGTCGATCAGCTCCTGCGCGAGATGCAGCGGCGCCACATCCACATGGCCGTGGTGGTCGACGAGTACGGCGGGGTGATGGGGATCTGCACGCTCGAGGACGTGCTGGAGGAGATCGTGGGGGAACTCGGCGACGAGTTCGAGGTCAAGGAGGGGAAGGGTGTGGAGGCCCACGCTGACGGCACCTATACCATCCGTGCGGACACACCCGTCGCGGACTTCAACCGGCTGGCGGGCGGGGACTTGCCGCTCGACGGCCAGTACGAGACGATCGGAGGATTCCTCAACGCGCTCGCCGGCGCCATCCCGGTCTCGGGCGACCGCTTCTTCCACCGGGGCTGGCTCTTCACGGTGAGCGAGGCAAGTCCGCGCCGCGCGCTCAAGGTGCGCGCCGCCCGGGTGAAGCGGCAGCCCGGAGCGTGACGCGCCAGCGCGGTCGCGTCAAGACTCAATGCCAGTCAGTTGGCGCTGGCTCCAGGCCAGGGACTACAGGCTTCAGGAAGAGAACGACCGCTCATTCTAGGCTTCTCCTGAAGCCCGAAGCCTGAGGCCCGAAGTCCAGGACGCTAAGCGAGCAGTATTGGGTTAAGACTGGGCCTCATGTACGCCATCGCCATCATCCGCTACCGCAAGCCGCTCGAGGACGTGCTGAAGATCGTCGACGAGCACCGGTCCTACCTGAGCGACCTCAAGGCCAAGGGGCTCCTCCTCGCCTCGGGGCCCTTCGATCCGCGCTACGGCGGCGCGCTCCTCCTGCGCGTTCCCGACGAGAGCGCCGGCGACGTCCTGGGCGGAGTGCGGGACGGCGATCCGTTCGTGAAGCGCGGCGCCGCCCAGTATGAGCTCCTGCCCTGGGCGCCGACCATCGGGAAGGACGATCTCGACCGGCTCTAGAGCACCAAGGCCATTCGCGAGTACTTCGGCTCGACGAATACGAGGCGCGACGATTCCGAGATGGACCACACGTGAGAGGGTTGTCCAAAACGCCGGTCCCGGCGGCTGCGCCTTCGGCGCTCTCGCTCGCTGCCGCGAGCGGCCGCCGGCTTTGCCGTCATTGGATTCGGGGGCTGTGCCCCCGATCCCCCGCGCGGCGAACGGGCGCGCCGTGGCGGGCGAAGACGCCCTAGCAGGGGCACGCCTGAGCGTTTGCCTTTTCGTTTGCGGTTCCGTATGCTGCCCGATATCGTTGCAAGATATTGGGATCATTCGACGATCTTGCGGTGTGAGACAGACATCGGGCGCGGTCTTGGGCAGGACGGTGGAGGTCGGGTGAGCGGGAGTCCCGAGGAGCTGCTCCGTAGTGCTCTGGAGAAGATTGTCTTCTTCGAGTGCAGGCTCGCGAGCCTCGAGAGCGAGCTCGACGGAGCTCGCAGTAATGTTGCACGGGTGCGCGAGGAAGCAGGCGCCGCGCGCCGCCGCGAGGTGGAGGTCGAGACGGCGCTTGCCCAGGTGCGGGGCGAGCGGGCGGTCGCCACGGCGCACAACGCAGAGCTGCGCGAGCGCGTGCGCCTGCTCGAGGCGGAGCGCGAGCGCTTCCTCTCGGGCCTGGTCGAGCGCGCGCGCGTGGCCGGCGCTCCGGCGGGCGAGGGCGACGCTGCCGGGAGCGAGGACGACCTCGCCGGCTTCATCTCCGAGCTGCGCGCCGAGATCGAGGTGCTTCGTGCCTGGAAGTGCGCCGCCGAGGCAGCGGGGGTGAAGCTCGAGGGCGCCGCGCCCAGGCCCGCTCCCGTCGCGGCGCCTACCTCCGAGTTCGCCCGGGTGGCGGCGGTGCCCGCCGTGGAGCCCGCGCGCGTTACCGCGGCGGCGCCGGCCGCCGTGGAGGCAACGCGCGTGACGGCGTCGGCCGAGGAGCCCGCGCGCGTGACCCCCGCCGCCGTGTCGGCGCTCGCCACGCGCTTCGAGGCCGCGGGCCGCATCGGCGTTTCGCACGCGGAGGCCTGCGCACTGCCCACCTTCGCCACGCGCTCGGAACGCGCGCTCTTCCAGGCCTCGCTCGACGATCTCGGTGCCGCCGATCCCGCGGCGCGGCGCCGGGCCGCGGACGGCCTGCGCGCGCTCGGGTCCAGGGACGCCGCGCCCCTCGTGGCGGCGTCGCTCGGCCGTGAGGAGGACGCCGAGGTGAAGGCTGCGCTCCTGGCCGCGCTGGGCGCGCTCGCCGAGCCGGGCGCGGCGGACCTGGCCCTGCGGGAGCTCGCGGATCCGCGACCGGCGGTGCGCGCGGCCGCGCTCGAGGCCGCGAGCGCGCTCACCAAGGAGCGGGCCACGCCTCATCTCGCGGCGGCCCTCGGCGATCGAAGCCCGCTCGTCCGCCGGCGGGCAGCCGTGCTGCTCGGATTCACGGCTGGTGAGGCTGCCGTCGACGCGCTGGCGGCCGCCCTCGGCGATGGCGACCCGGGCGTCGCCCGCGCCGCCGCTGTCGCGCTCTCCGGGCGCCCCAGCGCCCGCGCCCAGGGTGCGCTGGCGAAGGCGCTCAGCCACGCACAACCCGAAGTGCGCAGGGCTGCCGCCCGGGCGGTGGGGCGCTGGTCGGGCGAGACCGTGGACACGTCCGCTCCCGAGGCCGAACGCCGGCGCGCGGCGCGGCGCATCACGGAGAAGTTGCTCGCGGTGGATGCCGCGGAACTGCGCAACGCGGTGACGAGGGTCCCCACTTCGCCTCCTGCCCGCCCCCCGATCCCCGGCTCCGGCCTCGGACCTGGCCTCGCACGCGGGGCTGGGGAGGACGTCACTGTCCCGGCTCGTGCTCCGGTCCGTGTGGGCAAGGGTGTAGTTCACTCGCAGTACACGGCCACCTCTGCTCCGTCTCCCTGGAAGGGAGCGGGCAGGGGAGAGGGTCGACCTGCCGGGGCAGGCGCGCTGCTCCACTCCGCCGTCGCCGTCGCGATGCCCGAGGCCGATCCGGGCCTCGCCTCTGCCGCTCTGGCCGAGGTCAGGACGGCGCTGCGCGGCCGGACCACCGACGAACTCGCGGCGACGCTCTCGTGCGATCGCGCGGCGGTCGAGGCCTCCCTGCGTGCGCTTGTGGCGCAGGGACAGCTCGTCGCGCGCGGCCCCCGCTTCTTCATGAGCTGACCGAGGACCTGCCATGGAGAATCTCCGCTACAGCCCGAGGCGCCTCGCCGAGATCGTCGGCGCGACGCCGAAGCAGGTCGCCGAGGCGCTCGGGAAGCGCGACGGCTACGGCCCCGAGGACCTGGCCCGCGCGCGGGAGATGATGCAGCTGGTCCCTGTGCCTCAGAGGTTGCGAAGACAGCTCTTCCTCAACTTCAAGGGCGGCACCGGCAAGACCAGCCTCTCCTCCTCCTACGCGTACCGCCTCGCCGAGCGGGGCTACCGCGTGCTCATGATCGACCTCGACAGCCAGGGGCACGCGACGAAGTGCCTGGGGAAGGAAGGCGGCAGCTCCCTGCGGACACTCCACGACGTGCTGGTCCGGAAGAAGTCGCTCTCCGAGATCACGGTGCCGACCGGGATGCCCGGCCTCTCGCTCGTCCCCTCCAACCTGGCCATGAGCACCATAGACCTCGCGCTCATGCCGCTCGCGGGCCGTGAATTCCGGCTCCGCAAGGCGCTGGCGGAAGTTGACGGTCAGTACGATTTCGTGGTCATGGACGCCCCGCCCTCCTTCGGCCTCCTCAACCTCAACGCCCTCATGGCGGCCGACGACCTCGTCATCCCGGTGCTGGCCGACTTCCTCTCTTACGACGGCCTGCGCCTCCTCTTCGAGACGGTGCAAGGCCTCGAGGAAGACCTCGCCCTCCAGATCGAGCACCTCTTCGTGGTGGTGAACGCGTACAACCACACCTTCAAGATCGCCCGCGAGGCGCTCGGGGCGCTGCGGGAACACTACGCGGACTATCTGCTCTCCACCGTCGTCCGCCAGTGCACCAAGTTCGCCCAGGCGTCGAGCGAGGGGAGCCCCATCTTCGCCTTCGACCCGTACTCGAAGGGGGCCACCGACCTGGAGGCGATGTTGAACGAGATCATGGCGCGGGTCCACGCGGCTGGTGCCCACGCCGATGCCGCGGGAGCCTGAAATGAGAAAGGCCTTCGACGCGAACGCCCCCAAGTTCCGCCCGCGACTGAAGAGCTCGACGGCGCCCGAGGAACCAGCCGCCGTCGAGGCGGCTTCGCTCCCCGCGAGCGTCGAGAATGAAGTCTCCGAGGGTCCGCCGCCGCCGGCGCTGGCCGAGCTCCCGGTCCCGGAGCTTCCTGCGGGCGATGCGAGCGAAGAGAAGGCGAATGGCGCTGCCGACGAGTCCACGGTCCCGCTCGCGCTGAGCGTGGCTCGCGAGGACCCGGCCACCCCCACGTCGGTGACGGGCGAGGCCTCGATGTCTCTCGATTCCCAGCTTCACGCGCCGGCTGCAGGCCCGGCCGCCGCGGATGGCCACCAGGCCGGCGCGCCCACGGGCGAGCCGCGGCGCGCTATCCTGTTCGACGAGTCGTCCGACGTCCAAGCTCGTCGCGAGCGTCTCCTGCAGGTGAAGCGCAAGGTGGCAGCCGCCGCGCGGCCAGCCCCTAGCATGCCGGCTCTTCCCGAGACGCCGGCGCGTGCGGGCGAGAGCGCGCTGGTGCTGGTGCGAGACCTGGAGGTCCAGCTCCAGCGTTCGCGCGACGTGGAGGGCGCGCTCCGGATCGAGCTCGACCAGGCGCGCGCCGAGCTCGCGCGCGGCGCCGCCGAGAGCCGGAGGACCGCCGAGCGGCTCGCCGCGGTGGAGCAGCAGGTCGAGGAGAAGCGGGGTGTGCTGCAGGAGATGCTGGGCGAGATGAGCGGGCTCGAGGAGGAGCGCGACGGCGCCGTCGGCCGAGCCCAGGCCCTCACCGCGCTGGACGAGGAGCGCCAGGGGCTTCTCGACGGGCTCTCGGCGCGCGCCGAGCAAGCCGAGAAGGGGCGCGCCGAGGCGCAGGCCGAGGTGGACCGGATCGGTGACGAGCTGGACGGGCGTGCGACCGATGCCGCGCGGCTGCGAGCGGCGCTGGCGCAGGTCACGCGTGAGCGCGACGACCTGGCTCGCGAGCTGGCCGAGGCGCGCCGCGAGCGCGACGAGCTGACCGACGCGCGCAAGGCGCTCGAGCAGGTGCACGAGGCGCTGGCCACCGCCCACGCCAGGCTCGGCTCGTAGAGATCAGGCCATCAGCTCCCTCTCCCTCCGCGAGGAAACGAAAGAGGAGATCGAGAGATCCCGTCTCCCTCTCCCTCCGCGAGGGAGAGGGTCGGGGTGAGGGAGGCTCGGGGACGCGCGAAGATGCGATCGAGCGACCGGCATTGCGCTCACGCCGACTTGGGCAGCGCCGCGGTCACCTGCGCCTGCGCTCCTGGCACTCCCATGCGCTTCATCTGTGAGCGGGCGTCGTAGGCGGCGTACTTGTACGCCTCGCCGAGCGTCGGGTAGTTGAACACCGCCTGCGTGAAGTAGTGGATGGTGCCGCCCAGGGCCATCACCGCGCTCCCCAGGTGGACGAGCTCGGAGGCGTGCGGGCCGATGCAGTGCACGCCGAGCAGCTCGCCGTCCTTGGGAGAGGCGATGATCTTGAGGAACCCCATCGCCTCGCCGATGAGATTGGCGCGCACGTTCTCGTTGAGCGGAGTCTTACCCACCACGTAGGGCAGGCCCTTCCTCTTGAGCGATTCCTCGCTCTCGCCGACCGACGAGACCTCGGGGATGGTGTAGATGCCAACCGGCAGGAGGTCGGAGACCTTTTGCTGGTACTTCTTCCCCAGCGCGTGCGTCATGGCGACCCGGCCTTGCTCCATCGCGGTGGAGGCGAGCCCGGGGAAGCCGACCAGGTCACCGGCCGCGTACACGTGCGGGACCTTCGTCTGGTAATGGGTGTCGACTGCGAGCAAGCCCTTCTCGGCGGCGCAGAGGCCCGCGGCCTCGAGGTTCAGCGCCTCCACGTTGCCGACGCGGCCCGCCGCGACGAGCACCTTCTCGGCGACCAGGCGCGAGCCGTCGCTGAGCGAGACGAGCACGTCGCGGTCGCCCACCTCGAGCTTGTTCGCCCGGATCTGCTGGTAAATGTCGATGCCGCTCAGCGCGAAGAGGTCCTGCATCGCGAGCGACAGCTCGGCATCGAGCCACGGCAGCAGGCGCTCCTTCGAATCGATGATGTAGACGTGCACCCCCAGCGCCGCGAAGATCGACGCGTACTCGCACCCGGCCACGCCGCCGCCCAGGACGGCCAGGGAACGGGGCACCGTGTCGAGCATGAGGATGGAATCGGAGTCGTACACGTGCTGGTGGTCGAATGCGTACTGTGCCGGGTGAGACGGGCGCGTCCCGGTGGCGAGGAGGACGACGTCGGTGTGGATGTCCTGGCACGAGCCGTCGGCGACGGTGACGCGGATGGTGTGTGGGTCGACGAAGCTCGCCACGCCCCGGAACATCTCGACGCCGGCGTTGCTGAGCCGGGCGCGGATGCGCGAGTGCTCGCGCCCGGTGACGAGCCCGCGCCGGCCCATGAGCTCGGGGACGGTGACCGTGCCGGAGACGTGAAGATTAACTCCGTGTGCGTCACGGGATCGAGCCTGCGAGATGGCGAGCGCGGTCTCGCGGAGCGCCTTCGAGGGGATGGTGCCGGTGTTGGCCGAGGCGCCGCCTGGGACGGCCTCCTTCTCCACCAGGGCGACCTTCTTGCCGTAGAAGCATGCTTGGACGGCGCCATGCTCGCCCGCCGGCCCGCTGCCGATGACCACCACATCGTAGTGGAGCATGGGAGAAACCATATAATGCATTCTCGCAGCACCGCCGATATTCTCTGGCTCGCCCCGGGCCTTACCGCGCTCGCGAACCAGGGTCAGAGGCGAGCCAGAGGGAGTTCCGGTCGAGCTACGCTCGACCTCACCTGCGGGGGCGCGAGCGCCGCTCCCCCCCAAAGTCCCCCAGCGCCGAGTCGAAGAAGGCGAACCGTGAAGAACGTCCCGAAGAATCCGGTCCTCGACGCGATCCAGACGAACCTCATGGTCGCGCTCGACGAGCGGAAGCAAGAGCTCCGGGCGGCGGGGAAGCGGCTCTTCGACTTCGGCCTGGGCGATCCACGAGAGCCAACGCCGGCGTTCCTGTGCGACGCGCTGCGGGCCGCGGTCCCGGAGGTGTCGCAGTACCCGAGCGCCGCGGGAACGCCGGCCCTGCGCCGCGCCTGCGCCGGGTTCCTCGAGCGCCGATTCGGCGTCAAGGTCGATCCGGAGAAGCAGGTGCTGCCGGCCACCGGCGCCAAGGAGACCATCTTCCACCTGCCCTTCGCGTTCGCGGGCGGCGACCCGCGTCGCACCAAGGTCGTGATGCCCGATCCCGGTTACGGCACCTACGAGGTCGGAACGCGCTTCGCGGGGCTCGAGCCGGTGAAGGTACCGCTCGCGGCCGCGCGAGGATTCCTCCTCGAGCCGGAGGAGCTGGGCGAGGACGTGCTGTCGCGGACGCTCGTCTTCTGGGTGAGCTATCCCCACAACCCCACCGGTGCCATGGCGCCCCGCGACTACCTGGAGCGCGTGGGACGAGCGGCGAAGCGCCACGGGTTCATCGTCGCCTCCGACGAGTGCTACGCCGACCTGTACTTCGGCGCGCGGCCGCTCTCGATGCTGGAGGTGCAGCTGGAGAACGTGGTCGCCATCCACTCCTGCTCGAAGCGCAGCGGCATGACCGGATACCGCTCCGGCTTCACGGCGGGAGACGCCGACATCGTCTCGGTGCTCAAGCGGGCACGCACGCATCCGGGGGTCGCCTCGCCCGACTTCGTGAACGCGGCCGCTGCCGCGGCCTGGTCCGACGACGCGCACGCGGCCGAGCGGCGCGACACGTTCCGGCGCAAGCGCGATCGCTTCATCGCCTTCTTCGCCGAGCGCGGCCTGCACTGCGACGGCTCGCAGGCGACAATCTATCTATGGGTGAAGGTCCCGCAGGGCCAGACGTCGGCCTCCTACGCGCTGGCGCTCCTCGAGCAAGGCATCGTGGTCGCGCCGGGGACGGCCTTCGGCGCGGGTGAAGGTTACGTGCGTGTGGCGCTCGTGCCCACGCTGCCGGAGTGCGAGGAGGCCATCGCAGCCTGGCGAAGGGTCGAACTATGAGCAGACCAAGTCTTGCTGGAAGCGATCTGGCCCTGGTGGAGGAGCGCGTCGCGGCGGCCTTCGCCGACCGCTCGAAGCTCAAGGACCCTGCCTTCGAAGCGGCGGTCCTGCACGCCATCCGCGCGCTCGACCGGGGTGAGATCCGGGTCGCCGAGAAGCAGGAGGGCGAGTGGAAGGTGAACGCCTGGGTCATGCAGGCGGTGAACCTGTTCTTCGGGGTGGCGGGGTTCGCGGTGGAAACCTTCGGACCCTTCGAGACGCGCGACAAGATCCCGCTCAAGAAGGACCTCGAGGCGGCCGGCGTGCGGGTGGTGCCGGGCGCGGTGGCGCGCTACGGCTCGTTCGTCGCCCCGGGCGCGGTGCTGATGCCGAGCTTCGTCAACATCGGAGCGCGGGTGGGCTCGGGAACCATGGTGGACACCTGGGCCACAGTCGGCTCCTGCGCACAGGTTGGCGAGAACGTCCATATCGCCGGCGGCGTCGGGATCGGCGGCGTGCTCGAGCCGCCCGGCGCCAGACCGAACATCATCGAGGACGGCTGCTTCATCGGGAGCCGCTGCATCATCGTCGAGGGCACGCTGGTGGAAGAGGAGGTCGTGCTGGGGGCCAACGTCGTCATCACCGCCTCGACGCCCATCATCGACGTGACCGGGCCGAAGGAGGTCGTCTACAAGGGCCGCGTCCCGGCGCGCTCGGTCGTCATCCCGGGGACTCGCCCCAAGCAATACCCCGCGGGCACCTACTCGATCCCGTGCGCGCTCATCGTCGGGCGCCGCTCGCCCTCGACGGACCGGAAGGTCTCGCTCAACCAGGCGCTGCGCGAGTTCGAGGTGCAGGTGTGATGGCCATGCACGCTGGCAGCGGACGCAAGCGGACGCTCCCGTAAGTGGCCGGGATGACCTCCCCCGGCGAGGTGACCGAGGCGCTCGCGGCGCGCACGGAGCGGCTCTGCGCCATCCCCTCGGTGATCGGCGGCGAGCGCGCGATCTGTGACGAGGTGGAGCGGTGGGCGCGCGCGCTCTTTCGCGATGTTCGCAGGGTGAAGAACTCGCTCGTGGTCTGGGTGGACGGCCGGCCACCCCGAGCGGTGGGCGAGCCCCCGCGCGGCGCGATCGGTGGAGCCGATGGGCCCGGGACTCGGGCGGGTTGCGAGGAACGGCCACTCGTCGCGCTGTGCGGCCATCTCGACACGGTCCCGAAGCCCGACGAGCCGCCGGGGCTGGTTCCGCGGCGCGAAGAGGGCGGCCGCATCGTCGCCCCCGGCGCCTCCGACATGAAGAGCGGCGTGGCGGTGGCCATGGAGATCGCGGCGAGGGTGCCGCGCGCGGCGCGCTTCTGCGATCTCGTCCTCGTGCTCTACTCGCGCGAGGAGGGGCCGTACCGGGAGAACGAGCTCGGCGATGTCCTGGCAGCGACGCCGGAGCTCGCGCTCGTCCGCCTCGCGATCTGCCTGGAGCCCACCGACAACGCGGTCCAGCTCGGGTGCGTGGGCTCGATCCACGCGACGTTCCAGTTCGAGGGGCGCGCCGCGCACTCCGCGCGGCCCTGGCATGGCGAGAACGCCATCCACAAGGCGTGGGCGCTGCTCGAGCACCTGTCGAGGAGGGGGCCGCGGGATGCCGAGAGCGGCGGTCTCACGTTCCGGGAGGTGCTGTCGGCGACGAAGATCGAAGGCGGGCACGCGCGCAACGCAGTGCCGGCGCACTGCCGCGTGAACCTCAACTTCCGCATTGCGCCGGACAAGACGCTCGAGGCGGCCGTGGCCGAGCTGCACGCGCTCGCGGAGCGCTTCGGCGCCTCCGCCATCCCCACCGACCTCTCCCCGGCCTGTCCCGCCTTCGCCGATCACCCGCTCGTGGAGCGGCTCCTCGCGCGCACCGGCGCCGCGGCGGAGCCGAAGCAGGCGTGGACCGATGTGGCGCGCCTGGCGCAGGCCGGCATCCCCGCGCTCAACTTCGGCCCGGGCGCGACCGCCCAGGCGCACCAGCCCGGCGAGTGGGTCGAGATCGCGAGCATCGACCGCTGCTATCGCATGCTGGAGACGTTCCTCGGGTACGTTAGCCGGGGCGGCGCGAGCCCCGGGTAAGCAGCATGGTCGCCCCGCTCGGGCATGCGGAGAGGGCCTGCAGCGCTCGCACCGCGAAGCATGCTGAGTACCCGGG
>Ga0137438_1000146_pt1 | contig 12443 bp, 10 predicted proteins | sample EasRivERMGT157_2_FD_102327 | JGI IMG/M metagenome (GOLD analysis project Ga0137438, IMG submission 102327) | Soil microbial communities from meander-bound floodplain in the East River, Colorado, USA - East River MetaG ERMGT157_2 | ecosystem: Environmental > Terrestrial > Soil > Floodplain ... | reverse complement strand
CGCGCAGACTCTGCGGCGGCCTGAGTACCCGGGGGCGAAGGCGGCCCCCGCCAAGCGGCCGGGCGGTCAATTTTTCGACAGGTCTTGGTTCGCCAGCCCTCGGACGGCATCCGATCGCTGGCCGGGAAGGGGTTTGCGGCTGTCCTCGCGCCGGGTCTCACTGTCAGCGTACAGCGAGCGTCACCGACCGCTCGGGTCGCGCAACGCAACGAGCCACGGCCGCGGACGATACTGCCCTGCGCACGGGTTCCTCCACCACATCCCTTCATTGACACCCTTCTCGGATAAACCCTATATGTTTCAACCCCTTTGCCCGGACTGCCCGTGATTTCGCCAATTCTCGTCCTGCTTCTTCCCATCGCATTCACGGCGAACGACGCGATCGGGATCGCCATCGTCGCTGCCCTCGTGCTGCTCGTGGTGCTGGCGGCCGTGGCGCTCGTGCGCCGCAAGCGCGCCGCGATCCCAGAGCCCAAGACGCCTCTCTCCCAGGCGGAGATCGAGAGGGAGCTCGAGCAGGTGCCGGGGGCCGAGCTGCCACCGCCCGCGGAGCTGCCGCCCGCCGAGCCCCGGCCCGGCGTGCCCGTCCCGCCTCCGTCCGCGGCGCGCGAGCCGGCGGTGCCGAAGGAGGACCTGGAGGCACACCGGAAGGAGGAGTACCGGCGCAAGAAGGAGGCGGAGAGGCTCGAGAAGGAGCAGCGGCGCATCGAGCGGGAAGAAGCCGAACGGCTGGCCCGCGAGGAACGAGGGCGCCAGGAGCGGGAGGCCGCGGAGGCGCGCCAGCGCGAAGAGGACGAGCGCAGGCGGCGCGTCGAGGCCGAGGGGGGGCGCACTCTCTCGGCGGGGCTCGAGAAGACGCGCGGCGGCTTCATGGCGCGCCTCAACGCGCTCTTCACGGGCGGCAAGGCGGTCGACGAGAAGGTGCTGGCCGAGCTCGAGGAGGTGCTCTTCACGGCCGACATCGGGGTGAAGACCGCCACCGAGCTCCTCGCCGGGGCCCGCGAGCGCGTCCGGAAGAACGAGCTCTCCGACTCAGCCCGGCTGCGGACCGTGCTGCGCGGAGACATCGAGCGCATCCTCGCGCTCGACGGACGCCTCGCCCAGGGCGAGGGCCTCGCCTTCGGGCCGCAGAGGCCGTACGTGGTCATGATCGTGGGCGTGAACGGCAGCGGCAAGACGACCACCGTCGGCAAGCTCGCCGCCAAGGTGAAACAAGCGGGCCTCTCGGTGCTGCTCGGAGCGGGCGACACCTTCCGCGCCGCCGCGGGAGAGCAGCTCGAGATCTGGGCCGAGCGCGTGGGCGCGCCGGTGGTCCGCGGCAAGGAAGGAACCGACCCTGCCAGCGTGTGCTTCGAGGCGGTGAAGAAGGGGGTCGAGGAGAAGGTGGACGTCGTCCTGTGCGACACCGCCGGCCGCCTGCACACGAAGGCGCCGCTCATGGAGGAGCTGAAGAAGGTGAAGCGCGTCATGGCCAAGGCGTGTGACGGGGCACCGCACGAGGTACTGCTCGTGCTCGACGCCACGAACGGCCAGAACGCCATCGCTCAGGCGCGCCAGTTCCATGAAGCGCTGGGGGTGACCGGCATCGTGCTCGCGAAACTCGACGGCACCGCCAAGGGCGGCGTGGTGATCGGCATCTGCGACGAGCTCAAGCTACCGGTGCGCTACGTGGGGGTCGGCGAGAAGGTGGCCGACCTCCGACCGTTCGAGCCGCACGAGTTCGTGGAGGCCCTTTTCGCCGAGTGAACAAGGGGGCCGCCCAGGACACCGAGCCACCATCGCATGACCTTCCTCGACCTCACCGTCCTGCTGGGCGGCATCGCGATCTTCCTGCACGGCCTCGGGCTCGCGCGCGAGGGCCTGCAGATCGTGGCGGGGGACAAGCTCCGCTCCGTGCTCTTCGCCCTCTCCGCGAACAGGGTGGTCGGGCTCGTCTCGGGCGCGATGGTGACGACCATCGTCCAGTCCTCGACTGCCGTCACGGTCATGCTGGTCGGCTTCGCGGCCTCCAGCCTGATGACGTTGCCGCAGGCCATGGCGGTCGTGCTCGGAGCCGACATCGGGACCACCATCACCGTCCAGCTCATCGCGTTTCGCCTTTCCGCGTACGCGCTCCTGATCGTGGCCGCCGGCTTCGCCGTGCGCTTCTTCGCGCGCAGGCGCCGGGCGCGCTACGCCGGCGAGGCCGTCATGGGCTTCGGGCTGCTCTTCTTCGGGATGAAGCTCATGGCCGACGCGACCTTGCCCCTGCGCGGCTCCGACCTCTTCGTCATGCTGCTCGATCGCCTCTCCGCGAGCCCCTTCGCCGGCCTCATGGTGGGGGCGGTGGCGACCGTCCTCATGCAGGGCTCGGCGCCCACCATCGGCCTGCTCATCGCGATGGCTTCCTCGGGCAGCATGTCGATCGCGGCGGCCTTGCCGCTCGTCCTGGGCGCCAACATCGGGACCACCATCACGCCCATCATGGCCGCCGCCGGGCAGCCCGCCGCAGGGAAGCGGGTGGCCTTCGCGCACGCGGTCTTCAAGCTGCTGGGGGTGGCGGCGTTCCTGCCCTTCATCGGCCGCTTCACGAGGCTCGCCGCGGCCACGGCGCCGGACGTGGCGCGCCAGATCGCCAACGCCCATTCCATCTTCAACGTCGTCACCGCGCTCGCCTTCCTTCCCTTCGTGGGGATTTCGGCGCGCCTCGTCTCGCGCTTCTACCTGCCAGCCACGGAGCAGGAGCGCTTCGGGCCGCGCTATCTCGACCCGCGCGCCATCGAGAGCCCCGCGCTCGCCTTCGGCAACGCGCAGCGCGAGTTCATGCGCATGGCGGACATCGTGGCCGACATGGTGAAGGATTGCCTGCGCTGCTACGAGCAGAGCGATCTCGACCTGGCCGGCGACATCGAGGGCCGTGACGACAAGGTGGACATCCTGAACCGGGAGATCCGCTTCTACCTGGCGCGTCTCGGGCAGGAGGCGATGACGCGCGAGCAGGCCAACCGCCAGCTGGAGTTCATCAGCCTGTCGAACGACATCGAGAACGCCGGCGACCTCGTCAGCCGGAACATCCTCCGGCTCGCCCGCAAGAAGGTCGCGCACAGCCTCGCCTTCTCCAGGGATGGCTGGGCGGAGATCCGCGATTTCCACGGGAAGGTCTGCGAGAACTTCGACCTCGCGCTGGTCTCCTTCTCCACCGGAGACGAGGAGATCGCCCGCAAGGTGCTCCGGCACCGGGCGAAGCTGGTCGAGATCGAGTCCGAGCTGAAGGAGAAGCACATCGCGCGCCTCAACCAGGGCCTGCGCGAGTCGCTCGAGACCTCCAGCATGCACCTCGACCTCCTCGCTGACCTCCGCGGCGTGAACGGATACGCCAGCAACCTGGCGGATGCGGTGGTGCGCCGCCGTGAGCGCGAGCTGAGCGCACGCGAGTGATGGCTCGAGGCAGCAGGCCTCAGGTTCCAGGTTCCAGGTTCCAGGTTCCAGGCTCCAGGCATCAGGCTTCGGGCCTCAGGGAACCGTCTGCGATCACGGACCACTGCGTACCCGGGGGCGCAGGCCGCCCCCGCCCCGCCGGGCAAAGCCCGTCAGGGCCCCACCCCGGCCACGCCGCAGACCTCAGCCATTCTTCGACAGGTTTTGAGGCCCGAGGCCGAAGGCCAACGGACGAGCATCCGGGCTCGTCCCCGCGCCACGGTTCGTTCTGCCTTGATCGTCGAGGCCGTTCTCCAGTATTCGAGGTGCTCCTTGCGACCGAGCCTCCTCCTCTTCGACATCGACGGCACGCTCATCGACGCGGGCGGCGCCGGCCGACGCGCGCTCGAGGAGGCGATGGAGCACCACTTGGGGAGCGCGGTGCGCCGAGAGGAAGCCTGGCTGGCGGGCCTCAAGCTCGACGGAATGACGGACCGGCTCATCGTCCGCGAGGCCATGCTCGGCGTGGGCCACCCCTTCGACGAAGGGCTCTGCGATCGCGTCCTCGACACCTACGCCGATCGCCTGGAGCACCAGATCCGCGGCCCCGGCTACCGGGTCCTGCCCGGGGTGGAAGCGCTCCTCGAGGAGCTGGCCACGCGGCGGGCCACCATCGGGCTCTGCACCGGAAACATCCTGCGCGGTGCCCGCACCAAGCTCGCGCGCGGTGGAGTCGACCGGCACTTCGGCTTCGGCCCGGGCGACGTGTACGGTTTCGCGTCCGACGGCGAGGCGCGGGAGCTCATCGTCGCAGCGGCACTGCGGCGAGGTTCGGCACGGCTGGGCCGGGACGTCCAGGCGCGAGAGGCCCTCGTCATCGGGGACACGCCGCGCGACATCGCGGCGGCGCGGGCGGTTGGCTGCCCGGTGCTGGCGGTGGCGACCGGACGCTTCGACGTCGCGGCCTTGCGGGCCGAGGGCCCCGATTTCGTCGTGCCGACGCTGGAAAGGCAGCACGTCGATGGTCTCCTTTTCGGATAGGTGCGTCCTGGAGAACCACCCGAAGAGAGCGGAGGGCAAGCCCCACCACCACGGATCGGGAGACAGATCGTGGCGCGAGGGCCCGGGAGACGGCCGCGCTCCACGAACCGGGGGGAGGCATCAGGACCTCGGCTGGTGTCTTGACCTCGGGCCGAGGCGCAGTCTATTTCCTGTTCGCCGCGCCGCCGGGCGCCGGGGAAGCGCATGACATCGGAAGAGGTCGACATCCCCGACATGGACGACCTGGCGCTGGACGGCCCTCGCCTGCTGGCGGTGAAGGCGACGGGGCAGCACGCGGCGCAGATACAAGCTTGCTTCGAGGGGGCGCCGGACTATTTCGCCCGCACCGAGGGCAAGCCGCCTGGGGCCGACGCGGCCATCCAGCTTCTGGCCGATGCCGAGGTGGACGACCGGCGGAAGGTCTTCGTCCTCATCCCGCGCGTGGGCGGCCCCGCGGTGGGCGTCCTCGACCTGCACCTCGAGTACCCGGAACCGCGCACGTCGCAGATCGGGCTGCTCCTCTTCCGTGAATCCTGCCAGGGACTCGGGTACGGCAAGGAGACGACGGCCGCTGTCGAGGCCGCGCTGGCGCGCGCGGGTTTTAGCGCGCTCCGGCTCTCCGTGGTGGACGAGAACACGGACGCCAAGATGTTCTGGGAACGGCTCGGGTTCGCGATCGTCGGGCGGCTCGATCGCGGCGTCACCGTGTACGAGAAGGTACTCGGCTGAAGCCGGCGACCGCGTCGCCCATGAGCACGGTGCCGCGTAACCAGGACTAGGCGCAAGACTGCTCACTTTGCGCCCTGGGCTTCGGGCCTCAGGCTTCGGGCTTCAGGAGAACCCTGGAATTCGCGGTCGTTCTCTTCCTGAAGCCTGTAGTCCGTTGCCTGGAGCCAGCGCTAACTGACTGGCATTGGTACTAGGCGTCCACGTCTGCTTCCTGCGCTGCCGCGACCACGAGGCGTCCCCACGCCTCGCGCAGGCCTTCCCAGGCACTCATGAGCCCCACGTATCCGAAGCCGGCCTGGAACAGGAAGAGGAACGGCAGCGAGTAGTAGACCTCGCGCTCCAGCACGAACAGGATGCCGATGGTCATGTAGGCGGCGAGGCCGAGCTCGACGATGGGCTGGAATGTGACGGCCGCCTTGTAGCGCTTCCGCGACACCGATTCGCCCTGTTTCTTCACGCCGTGCTTGGGCGTGCGGGTGAAGCCGGACTTGTGCCGCAACAGGGCCTCCACCACGGCCCGCGCGTTGTTCACGGAGAGGCCGATCCCAAGCGCCATCAGGAACGGCATGTACTTGAGCCGCTGCCACAGGCTCATGCCGATCTCGCGCTGGCTCGCGAAGTAGAACGAGCACACCGACGCCGTGGCGGCGGCGAAGAACGGGATGTCGAGGAGCAGCACCTCCATCCACCCGTGGCCCACGCGCACCATGACCGAGATCGGCATGAGGAGCGCCAGGGGGATCATGAGGAGGTAGGCGAAGTTGGCGGTGAGGTGGAAGAACGCCTCCCGCTTCACGTGCCAGGGAAGGGGCGCCGCGAAGATGCGCGGCAGGAGCTTGAGCGCGGTCTGGATGGAACCCTTCGCCCACCGATGCTGCTGGCTCTTGAAGGCGTTCATGTCGACCGGGATCTCGGCAGGCGAGGTCACATGGGGCAGGAAGACGAACTGCCAGCCGGCGAGCTGCGCCCGGTACGAGAGGTCGAGGTCCTCGGTCAGGGTGTCGTGCTGCCATCCGCCAGCGCTCTGGATGGTGTCGCGCCGCCAGATGCCCGCCGTCCCGTTGAAGTTGAAGAAGGCGCCCGAGCGGTGGCGGGCGGTGTGCTCGATGACGAAGTGCCCGTCGAGCAGGATGCCCTGGCACTGGGTCAGGGTGCTGTACGCGCGGTTGAGATGCTCCCAGCGCACCTGCACCATCCCGACCTTCGGGTCCGTGAAGAAGTGCACCGTCTTGCGGAGGAAGTCGGGGTCGGGCACGAAGTCGGCGTCGAACACCGCGACGAACTCGCCCTTGGCGAGCCGGAGGCCGTTCTCGAGCGCGCCCGCCTTGAACCCGTGCCGGTTCGTCCGGTGCACGTACTGGATGTCGATGCCCCGCTCCCGCCATGAGTCGACGCAGGCTCGGGCGGCGTCGCAGGTCTCGTCCGTCGAGTCGTCGAGGACCTGGATCTCGAGCAGGTGGCGCGGGTAGTCGAGCGCACACACCGCCCCTATGAGTCGCTCCACCACGTACAGCTCGTTGAAGATGGGAAGCTGTACGGTCACCCTCGGCAGCGCCTCGAAGCGCCGCATGGGCGTGGGGAGGCGGAACTTGTGCCGGTAGTACAGGTACGCCATGTAATACCGGTGCGACCCGTACACTGAGAGTACGAGTAACACGGCTACGTAGGCGATGATGACGGCGATCTCGAGGGGGCTCATCTCGGAGCAGTCCACCTGGCGAGGGAGCACACCCGTAGGCGCTCGCCGAGTCCTCCTACCATGAGGAAACAGCCCTCCCCCTTGCGAAAGCGCCGCGGACTATAGCTTGTGGGTCGGGGAAGTCAAATGGAAAGCCCCCGCTCGGCCACGGAAAAATCACAAGGAAAACCGCCCGTCAGAATCTACCGATGGTCAAGCGCCGACAGCGCGCTCAGCCACCCCTTCGGCTCGACCAATCCACGGACGGTCTCGCGGCGCTGCGCGCGGAGAGCCGAGCGGGGACGCCGCTATCGCTTCGCCGACGAGGGCGGTGGGAGCGCCTGCCCTGCCTTGAAGATGCTCGCGGCGCGCAGGTAGTCAACGGCGGTCCGTAGCTGATGATCGCCGGCCGGCAACGCGTTTCGGGTCGAAGCCGTCGCGGAGGCCGGCAGCGCGTCGTTCCTGAAATGCCGTTCCAGGTCCTTCTCGCCGGGGCCGTCCTCCGGGCGGAGCGGAGGCATCGCTTCCGCGACCACCACGTCCGGCGCGATCCCGAACTCCTGGATCGAGCGGTGCTTGGGCGTGAAGTAGCGTGCCACGGTCAGCTTCAATCCCGAGCCGTCCTCGAGGTCGATCACGCTCTGCACCGACCCCTTGCCGAAGGTCTGCGTACCCAGGATGAGAGCCCGCCCGTGGTCCTGGAGCGCGCCCGCCACGATCTCGCTCGCGCTGGCGGTGCCCCGGTTCACGAGCACGATCATGGGATACGCCGGCTCCGTGTCCTTCGCGTGCGCCCGCTCCACTTCGACGTTGCGCCGCCCGCGACCCTCGGTCGACACGACGACGCCCTCCCGGAGGAAGCGGTCGGCGACGCGCACCGCTTGTTCGAGCAGGCCGCCCGGGTCGTTGCGGAGATCGAGGACGAGCCCGCGGATCTCGCCGCCGAGCTGCGCGCGGGCGCCGTCGAGCCCCTTCTTGAGCGCGGAGTCGGTCCGGTCCTGGAACGTCTTCACCTTCGCCAGCACGTACCCGCGCTCCGCGTCGAGGACGCGCCACTCCACGCTCTGCGTGCGCACGCGGTCGCGGGCGAGGGTGAGCGTCTGCGGCGACGAGAAGCCGTCGCGCATGATCTCGAGCGCGATCTTCGAGCCCGGGGATCCTTTCATGCGCCGGATGGCCTCGGAGAGCGGCACGTCGCGCGTGGGCGCTCCGTCGATCCGGAGGATGCGATCGCCGGGGAGGATCCCGGCCCGCTCGCCGGGCGCGTCGGCGATGGGCGAGATGACGACCAGCTGATCGTCCTTCATGGTGAGCTCCAGGCCCACCCCGTCGAACTCGCCCGAAGTCTCCTCCTTCAGCGCGCGGAAGACCTCCGGCCGCATGAACTGACTGTGCGGATCGAGCCTGCCCACCATCCCCTCGATGGCGCCGTAGACGAGGTCCTTCTCCTTCACCTCCTCGACGTAGCCGTTCTCGATGTAGGCGAGCACGTCGGCGAAGATGTCGAGCGCGCGGTAGGGCTGGCCGCCGTCGCGGCGCGAGGCGCGCGCCACGTGGTCGACCGAGAGGCCCGCGAAGAAGGCGGCGGCGACGAGGGCCAGGGTCAGGGCGCGCGAGCGGCTTCTCATGTCGGAATCCTACGCCAAAGAGTCCAAGGGCGTTGCCTGGTTGAGCCTCGCCAAACCTAGTCCTGGTCTTTGGACAACCCTCTCAAGGCCGCAGCCAGGCTCGCGGGTCGACGGGCCGGCCGCGCTCGCGGACCTCGAAGTAAAGGTATGGCCCCTTGAGTGACCCGGTGTCGCCGACGGTTCCGAGGAGCGTACCCGCCTGGACTTCCTCGCCCATGGCGGTGCTCATCGATCCGAGGTGGGCGACCAGGGTGTGGTAGCCGTCTCCGTGGTCCACGATGACGAGGTTCCCGTAGCCCTTGAACCAGCCCGAGTGGGCAACGTTCCCGGGCGCAACCGCGCGCACCTGGGTCCCGGCGGGAGCACGGATGTCGATGCCCTTCTGCACGGTGAACGTGTTGAAGCGGGGATTCACGACCCTGCCGAAGCCCACCTCGACGGTACCCGTGACGGGCTGTGGGAGCCTCCCGCGAAGGAGCGCGAAGCCGGTGTGGATGGCCGCGCCGGAAGTGGCGGGCGGGAGCGCAGCCACGAAGTCGGCGAGCTTCAGCTCCTGGGCAGCCGCTTCCGCCGCGGCACGCTCGTGGAGCGAGAGCGCGTTCCGGATCGCGCCGAGCAGGGTGCGGTGCTCGTCGCGCAGAGCCGCCGCGACCTCGCGACGGGCCTGCGCGTCCTTGGCCAGCGCACCGACGCGTCCCGCCTCGCGCGTACGCGCGGCGCGGGCCCGCTCGCGCGCGGCGAGCGCCCGCTGGCCGTCGCCCAGGAGCGCGAGGTCGTGAGCCACGACGCGCTCCCACAGGAAGCGCCGCTTGACGAGGTCGCCCAGCGAGGTGCTCGCCGCGAGCAGGCGCAGCTCCGGCAGCCTCCCCAGCCGCGCGCGCGCGCGCAGGCGCGGCCCGAGCTCACCCCGGAGCGCCTCGAGCTCGCCCTGCGCAGCAGCCTCGTCGGCTCGCGCGCGGGCCAGCCGCCGCTCCGCCGCGGCTCGCTCCGCCTCGGCGTCACGCGCCGCCGCATCCGCCTCGATCCAGGCATGCTCCGCCATGTCGACCGCCGACAGGAGCGAGCCCTCGCGCTCTTGCAGGGCGCGGGCGGCGGCTTCCTCGGCCGCCTTGCGCGCCTTCAGCGCGCCGAGCTGCGCCCGCGGGTCGGCCCCGAGGGCGAGCGCGAGGACGAGGAGCTTCGCGAGCGCGATCACGGCCTCTTCTGCTTCAGCTCGCGTCCGACGGCGAGCGCGCTCGCGATGGTCCCCAGGGCACCGCCGCCCGCGACGAGCGCCACGAGGAGCGCGGGGGGGAGCAGGTCGCCGCGCGCGATGGGGGCGACCAGGCCGAGCGCCGCGCCTATCCGGGGGAGCGTCAGCGCGGCCGCCGCCAGAAGCGCGGCGGAAGCGAGCGAGCCGCCCAGGACGCCCTGCACCATGCCCTCGATGAGGAACGGCGTCTCGACGAAGGCATCGGTGGCGCCGACGAGCTTCATGATCTCGATCTCGTCGCGGCGCGCGAACACGCCTAGCCTGAGCGTGTTCGCGACCAGGACCGCCGAGCCGATCGCGAGCGCGGAGAAGAGCGCGGTCCCTGCCCAGCGCAGCTGCTTGAGGAGGCGCTCGAGCCGCTCCAGCCAGGCGCTGCCGTAGTCCACCTCGCGCATGCCCGGCACGGCCTCGAGCCGCTTCGCGAGCGCGCGCGCCTCGGCGAGCCCGATGCCAGGTGCCCGCACCTCCACCGACGGTGGCATCACGCCCGGCTTGAGGCCGTCGAGGAGCGCGCCTTGCGGGCCGAGCGTCTCCCTGAAGCGGCGCAGCGCTTCAGCCGCGGTGACCGCCTCCACGACGCGCCCCGGCGCGGCGGCGGCCGCGGCGGCCCTGGCCGCCTCGAGATCGGCCGAGGGATCGAGGTAGACCGAGATCTGCACCTCACCCGCCCAGGCGGCGACGAGCTTCTGGGCGCCCTGAAGGGCGCCAGCGAAGAGCCCCGTGAGGAAGGCGGCCACGAAGATGGTGCCGGTGGCGACGACCGTCACCCGCGGACCACGTGCCATGGCGTCGAGCGCGCGGCGCAGGAAGTAGACCGGCCGTCTCAGGGCGCTCATCGGCCCCCCCGGCGCGGACCGCGGCCCAACGGTCCCCGCTCCGAGCGGCCCTCGAGATCCGTCGTCACGCCATGCCCACCTTCCGGATCTCCGCTCCGTCCGCGATGACGCTCCCGCGCTCGAGGGCGACGACCCGTTTCTTGTAGCGCTCGAGCAGGCTGCGGTCGTGCGTCGCGACCACCACCGTCGTGCCACGCGCGTTGGCAGCGTGGAGGAGCTCCATCACCTCCACCGTCCGATCGGGATCGAGGTTTCCGGTCGGCTCGTCCGCGAGCAGGAGCGCGGGATCGCCGACCAGCGCGCGCGCCACCGCCACGCGCTGCTGCTCGCCACCGGAGAGCGAGAGCGGGAACTTGTCCGCCTTGAGCTCGAGCCCGACCGAGCGGAGCATGGCCCCCACCCGGCGCCGCACCTCCTTGACGGGGAGGCCCCGCACCTCGAGGGGGAAGGCGACGTTCTCGGCGACGGTGCGATAGTGGAGGAGCTTGAAGTCCTGGAAGACCACGCCGATGGCGCGGCGCAGGGGCGGGACGTGCGACGGCTTGATCTTGGCGACGTTCCGGCCAAAGACGAGGAGCTGCCCCGCGGTCGCCGCCTCGGCGCAGAAGACGAGGCGCATGAGCGTCGACTTACCGGCGCCGGAGGGACCGGTGACGAAGACGAACTCGCCCTTGGCGACGGTGAGCGAGACGTCGATCAGCGCCGGCGCGTCGCCAGGGTATTGCTTGTAGACGTGGTAGAGCTGGATCACGCGACTGACACGGTCCCTGGTTCTTCACCTGCAGCGCGAGGCCGGGCTTGGTCCCGCGCTCACGGCTTCCCCGCCAGATCCTCCGCCAGGTACGAGAGGATCACCTCGTCGAGGCTCTTCTCGCTGATGAGATCCTCGCCGAAGAGGGCATCGACGTTGTCGGGACGCGGCGCGGGCGCGGCCACGGCCGGCGCGCCTGCCTGAGCCGCCTTGGCCGCGGGAGGACGCGGCGCCGGATCCGGGCGATCCGGACGCGGCGCAGACGTGGTCGGTGAAGCAGACGTGACCGGTCGCGCGGAGCGTGCTTCCGGAGCTTGAGCGCTGGCGACGACGGGCTGCTTCCCGTTGGGCGCGGACGAACGCGGGATGGGGGGCGGCCGGGGCGCAGGCGCTTTCGCTGGTTCCGGCGCCTTGGGGACCTCGGCCACCTTCGCGGCTTCGGAGGATCGGGGCGCCGTGGCGCGCTCCGGTTCGGACGGCACGGGAGGCCGAGGTACGGGGGCGCCCCCCGGCTGGGTCGAGATCTGTCCGGGCTGGAACGCGCGCGCCTTCGCGGCGACCTCCTGGTCCGTGCCGTCGTACACGCCGCTTATCAGGTTCCGCAGCATCTCCTTGTGCTGCTCCTCCATCAGCTCGCGGACCACCTGGGCCAGGTTCTCGGCGCCGACGATGTCCTCGTAGCTCGTCTTCTTGCTCGCGATGACGTTCCCGCCGACGAACAGATGCGTGATGATGCGCGGGTTGCCGATTCCGGAGTCCTCGGTCTGGACGTGATACGGCGTCCCCCCGTGCTTCACGTTGTGGTTGAACCCCGGCACCATCTGCTTCTCTGCGGCCATGTCCCGACCGTACCGGATCCACGAGGGGTCATCAAGCCTACCTCCGCGGAAACTCGGCGGATTCCTTCGCAGAAGGCGGTTGTCTCTCGACCCACTGGGTGGGGTAGGTTCGGCCTAGATACGCTCACCAAAGCCGCCTGGGCTTCTGGCCTCAGGCCTCGGGCTTCAGGAGAAGCCTTGAATCTCCCTGTCGTTCCTTTCCTGAGGCCTGTAGTCCGTAAGCCTGGAGCCAGCGCCAACTGGCTGGCTTTGGGCCTTAGATATCGACCTGTTCGGCGCACTCGATGGCCCTG
>Ga0137438_1000145_pt1 | contig 12452 bp, 10 predicted proteins | sample EasRivERMGT157_2_FD_102327 | JGI IMG/M metagenome (GOLD analysis project Ga0137438, IMG submission 102327) | Soil microbial communities from meander-bound floodplain in the East River, Colorado, USA - East River MetaG ERMGT157_2 | ecosystem: Environmental > Terrestrial > Soil > Floodplain ... | reverse complement strand
TCTCGCCGGTGGTCTCCATGCTCCACGCCACGGCGTCCTCGATCTGCTTGGTCGAGTGCAGCTCGCTCTGGGCCCGCGCGTGGAACCACTCCACGAAGTCGCGATAGTTCTCGACCCAGTAGTGCCGGTTGAACTTCGCCCACCCCTCGGTGGTGTCGAGCTTGGGGCCAAACGGCGTCGCGGCGCGCTCCGGGAGCTCGGGCGCGAGCGGGACGGCCGGCGACACGAACACCGCCGCCTGGATCCGCTTGGCGTGCTCGGCGCACAGGTGCAGGTTCCAGCGCCCGCCCATCGACAGCGACACCGTGAACACCTTGGCGACCTTGAGCTTGTCGAGCACCGCGATCGCGTCGGCGACGAACGCCTGCTCGCTGTACTGGTCGGCGCCGCTCGGCCGGTCCGACTTGCCGTTGCCCCGGCCGTCGAATGTGATCACCCGGAAGTGACGGCTCAGGTACGGCGCGGTCCCCTTCCATACCCGCGCGTGCACCAGCGACCAGGTCGGTAGCAGGAGGACCGTGGTGGGGCCGTCGCCCATCACCTCGTAGTAGATCTTGACCCCGTCCCGATCTACGTAGCCGGTCGCGTCAGGCAAGCGATGCCGCATGGGCGGTCTCCTCGGGTCAGTGCTCGAACGACCCCTGTGTGCTCAGGCACGCCTGAACCACGTCCTCGTCAGTGACGTAGGTCGCCCGAAGCTCTGTAACATGGCGCTCGAAGATGGTCCACGCGTGGGGCGCGCGCGTGTACTAGCATCCGGCGTGCTCGTCGCCGGCCTCGATCTCGGTACCCAGAGCGTCAAGGCGGTGGTGTGTGACGCCGGGCTCGCCGTGCGCGGCCAGCACGCCGTCGCGGTCGCCACGCAGTACCCGCAGCCCGATCGCGCGGAGCAGGATCCGCGGGCCTGGGAGGCGGCGCTCGGCCCCGCGATCGCCGGCGCGCTCGCCCAGGCCGGCGCGGCGCCCGAGGCGATCGCCGCGATCGCGATCGCCGGCCAGCTCGACGGCTGCGTCGCCGTCGACGCGCACGGCCGCCCGCTGCACCCCGCCCTGATCTGGCAGGACCGCCGGGCGGTGGAGGAGGCGGCGCGCGCCGACCCGCGGCTGGTGTTCGCGCTGACCGGCCAGGTCGCCGACGCGAGCCACATGGCCCCCAAGCTGGTGTGGCTCCGGCGCGCGTGCCCCGGCGCGGCCAGGTTCCACCAGCCGGTCAGCTACCTGGTCGAGGCGCTGACCGGCGTCGCGGCGATCGACCCGGCGCTGGCGTCGACGACCATGCTGCTCGAGCTGGCGACGTCGCGGTGGGCGCCGGTGCTGCTCGACGCGTTCGAGGTCGCGGCCGGCGAGCTGCCGCGCATCGTGCCTGCGTGCGAGGTCGCCGGCGGGCTCACCGCGGCGGGCGCGCGGCTGACCGGGCTTCTGGCCGGGACCCGCGTCGCGGTCGGCACCGGCGATGACTTCGCCGCGCCGCTCGGCGCCGGGGTCGTCGCGCCCGGCCCGATCGTGTGCGCGATCGGGACCGCCGAGGTCGTCGGCGCGCTCGCCACCACCGCCGTGCTCGATCGCGCCGCAGAGCCGATGGTCGAGACCCACGCGTACCCGACCGGCGCGTACTTCGTCGAGAACCCGGGCTGGATGTCGGGCGGCGCGGTGCGCTGGGCCGCCCGCATGCTCGGCCTGGCCGGGGACGCCGAGCTCGACGCGCTCGCCGCGACCGCGCCGTGCGGAGCCGGCGGCGTCACGTTCATCCCGGCGCTCGCCGGCGCGATGACCCCGGTGTGGCGGCCGCACGCGCGCGGCACGCTGCACGGCCTCGCCGCCGGCCACGACCGCGCCCACCTCGCGCGCGCCGTGCTCGAGGGGCTCGCGTTCGCCGCGCGCGACGTCGCCGTGCGGCTGGGCGAGCTGGGGCTGCCCGCGCGCGAGGTCCTGCTGCTCGGCGGCGGCGCGCGGAGCCGGGTGTGGGCGCAGATCCGCGCCGACATCCTCGGGCTGCCCCATCGGATCGCCGCGCGCACCGACGCCACGCCGATCGGCGCCGCGATGATCGCCGCGGTCGCCGCCGGGATCGCGCCCGATCTCGCGAGCCTCGCCGCGCTGGCGCCCCCGCCGCGCGCGGAGCTCGCGCCCGATCCGGAGGCGGCCGAGCCGGCCGCGGCGGCCTACGGGCGCTACCAGCGGCTGGTCGAGCAGCTGGCGCCGCTGGCTGCCTCGCCGTGGCAGCCACCGCCCGGGTGACGCCCCGTGCGGTCCCGCACTCGCGCGGCGGGGAGCGGGTGCCTCGGCGAGCGATCCCAAGTAGAGTGAGCGCAATGCGACAGCTGTGGTTCGCGGCGGTGCTTGCGCTCGCACCGCTCGCAGCGTGTCCGTCCGACCCGCCGCCGTCGTGCATCACCGTTGACACCGCGTGCGCGCCGCTCTATGCACCCACCTTCGCCAACGTCTACACCATGACGCTGAAGACTACCTGCGGCTCCGCGCTGTCATCCTGCCACTCGGCGGTGGGCCACCAGGGCGGCATGTCGTTCCAGGACGAGCAGCACGCGTTCGACGCGCTGCTCGCCGGCCGCGTCATGCCGGGCAACCCGGGATGCAGCAAGATGATCGTACGCACCGACTCGCCGGGCGCGGGCTATCAGATGCCGCCCGGCGACGCGCTCAGCGAGCCCGAGCGCTGCGCGCTGATCCAGTGGGTTGCCGCCGGCGCGCCCGCAGGAGCCACGCCATGACCCCATCCCAGCCCACCTGTTGCGCACTCAGGGCAAGCACCCGCTGCGGGTCGCCGCAACTGATCTCGATGTCTCCTGTGTTCGCCCGCGCTGCGCGGCTGCGCCGGCCGGGCCCCCTCGCCACGTTCGGGGCGTTCGGGGCGACCGTCGCGTTCGCGGCGATCGTCGCGATCACGGCGATCGCTGCCGGGTGCGGCGGCGACGACGCCGCGCGGCCGATCGCCGAGCTGCAGGATCCGGCCACGTGCATGGAGTGCCACTCCAAGCACTATCAGCAGTGGTCGGGCTCGATGCACGCCTACGCGTCGGAGGATCCGGTGTTCGTCGCGATGAACAAGCGCGGGCAGCGCGAGACCGGCGGCGCGCTGGGCACGTTCTGCGTCCAGTGCCACGCGCCGATGGCGGTCAAGCTCGGGCTCACCAACGGGACCGACTACGATCCGGCCACGCTGCCGCCCGTCGCCAAGGGCATCACCTGTTACTTCTGCCACAACGTCAAGTCGGTCGCCGACACCCACAACAATGGCCTCGTGCTCGCCGACGACCAGACGATGCGCGCCAGGATCACCGATCCGGTGAGCTCGCCGGCGCACCACTCGGCGTACGACAAGCTGATGAGCTCCGACGCCAACCAGTCGGAGCTGTGCGGCTCGTGCCACGACGTCGTCACGCCGCGCGGCGTCGAGCTCGAGCGCACCTACCAGGAGTGGCAGACCACGTTCTTCTCCCAGCCCGATCCGCAGCATCACCTGACCTGCGGGTCCTGCCACATGGGATCGTCGAAGGACGTCATCGCCGACGCGCCGGGGCTGGGCGTCAAGTCGCGCAACGCCGGGTTCCACGAGCACCTGTGGCCGGGGATCGATCAGGCGCTGTCGGCGTTCCCCGAGACCGCCGCGCAGGCCGCGGGCATCAAGCGCGATCTCGACGCGGCGATCGCGATCGTCGGTCCGACGCCGTTCGGCGGCATCGTGCAGCCCGGCGGGATCTGCCTCGATCCGCCGCCCGGTGGCCTGACCGTGCGGATCGACTCGATCGGCACGGCGCACAAGTGGCCGAGCGGCGCCGCGCAGGATCGCCGCGCGTGGCTCGAGGTCATCGCGACCGACGACAAGGGCGCGACGGTGTTCCAGACCGGCGTCGTCCCCGACGGCATGGACCCCGAGGACATCAACGATCCGAAGCTGTTCGGGCTGTGGGATCGCGCGTTCAAGGACGACGACACGCCGGCGCACTTCTTCTGGGACATCGCGCGGGTCGACAGCCAGCTGCTGAAGCCGCCGGTCACGCTCGACAAGAACTCGCCGGCGTTCGATCACTCGTCGACCGTGAAGTTCGACGTCGGCGCCGCGTTCGCCACCATCGCGACGATCACGGCCAAGGTCCGGATCCGCCCGCTGTCCTACGCGCTGCTCGCCGATCTGGTCGGCTCCGGCGACCTCGCGGCAGACGTCGCCGGCAAGCTCCAGACGCTCGACATCCTCGGTGCCCAGAGCACGTGGACCAGGGCGACCAAGGGCACCGGGGCGGCGATGAACACGAACTGCAACCCGAGGTGACCGCGGCGACCGCGCGCGCGTCCGTCGCGGGCCCGGCGGCTCAGCCCGGCGGCTCAGCTCACGCCTGGATGCAGAACTTGTAGACCACGGTGTCGTGGACCGTACCGACCTGGGCGTCGATCGTGATCTCCCAGTACCCGGGCATCCACGTGTTGATCTGCGACAGCTTGTACTGGCCGGCGTCGGGCATCGCCTCGACCTGCACCTTGTAGACGCCGGCGCCGTGCTGGTGATCCGGCATGAACGGCGTGACCGTCATCGAGGCGCCGGTCGCGGGCGAACCCACGACGCCACCCGACATCGAGTTGACCTGGATCACCCAGGTGTTCAGGTAGCGCGCCGGCGGCGCCGGATCGGCCATCATCAGCTTGAAGTCGAGCTGGCCGCCGACCCCGGGGTGCTCCAGTCCGACGGCGAACACGTCGCCGCGCCCGCTGGTCATGCACGCCAGCGCCTCGTCGGCATCGGGTGGCACGTCGCCTCCGCCACAGGCAGCTGCCGCGACGATTCCTACCGACAGCACGATGAAGCGCATGGATCTCCTACGGGACGAGCCGCCACAAGTTACCAGGGTACGCACCAGTTGGCCGAGTGGTTCGATCACGTCACCTAACATGCTGATCAAGCATGGAGATCGGGGTCATCAGCGCCGTACAGGCCGGACGTGAGCAAGACCACAGTGTCCTTGGTGAGCCCGGTGCCGCTCGGGATGCCGGTGAACGTCACGCGGGCGATCGCGACATCGCACGGCGATCCGTCGTCTTTACCGAGTGCGCCGGGTCGGCCGGGTCGGCCGGGCGCGCGGGGCGCGAGCGACCACACCCCGGTGAGCTGCGCGTGGGGCTGCAGGAACGCGGTCACGGTCGACTTGCCGCTCGGGCCGAGCGCGCCGACCGGCTCGACGACGAGCTGGAGGGCAAACTTGCGGATCGGTAGATCGCCGCACGCGAGCCGGAGCGCGCGCCGCTGGATGATCCGGGTCGACAGCATCCAGGCCTCGGCCGCGGTGGGCAGCGCCGGCTCGAGCGTCGGCTCCAGCGCGGCGATCAGCGCGCGAACCCCGCGCGCGTCCTCGCTGTGGTCGTACCAGGCGTGGATCGGCACCAGGTGCCCTTGTCGCGGCCCGCGGAGGTACAGCCGGTACACGATCGGCGCGTCGTCGCCGCTGATCTCCTCGACGATGTACGCGACCGCATCGAACCGCGAGATCCCGAGCACCGTCATGCGATGGCCGAGCACCCCGCCGTCCTCGGCCACGCGCGCGGTCGACGTCATGTAGCCGAGCGAGCTGCGCAGGGTCGGCAGCGGCGAGTTGTGGTGGATCGACGCGTGGGCGAGCGCGCGCTGCATCCGGCGCGTGCGGGCGAGCGCGAGCAACGTTGCCTGGGTCTTGGCGTCGCGATTCACGGCACTCATGCATTAAGAACGCGCGAGCGGCCGTCTGGTTGCACACGGAATATCTTTACTGCGACGACAGTTCTACCCGTGCGAGGGAGCCCGGCAAAGCCGCGGCACCGGCGCTCGCGCGAGCCGCCGGAGCTAGTAATGAAGCTCTCGGACCACGCCGGCCTTGTCGGTCCGCGTCCAGGTCCCGGTGCGACGGCCCTGCGTCAGGGTGCCCTCGAGCACCGCGCCGTCGACCAGCTGGCGCCACGGGCCGTCGAGCACGCCGTCCTTGTAGGTCGCCGTCAGCGTGACGTGGCCCTCGGCGTCGTACTCGGTCCACGTGCCGGTCCTGCGGTCGTCGGCGAACTGACCGGTCACCGCGGGCTTGCCGGCGCGGTACTCGACGTAGCGGCCGGTCGCCTTGCCATCCTTGTAGGTCGCCTCCGTCGTGACCTTGCCGTCGACGTACTTCTTGAGCGCGCCGTCGAGCTTGCCGCGCTTCCAGGTCTGTTCGAGGGTCGGCACGCCGTCGGGCGTCCACTCCTTCCACGCGCCGTTCTTGAGCTCGCTCCGGAACCGGCCCTCGACGACCAGCTTGCCGCGGTTGGTGAGCTCCTGGTACAGGCCGTCGGGCGCGCCCTGGTAGAGGTGCTGGCGCGACGCGACCTTCTTGTTGGGCCAGAACGTCAGCATCGTGCCGGTGCCCCCTTTGATCTCGTAGCGGCCGAGCTCGTTCTGGTTGCGATCGTAGTAGATGAAGTCACCGTCGGGCTTGCCCTGCGCGTAGCTGCCGGTGAACACGATCTTGTTCTCGTACCACTCGGTCCACGGGCCGTCGCGCTTGCCATCGACGTAGTTGCCCTCGCGCTCCTTGTTGGCGTCTCGATCGTTCCACGTCCACAGCCCGTCGCGCTTGCCGTGCTCGAACTCGCCGTGGACGCGCATCAGCTTCTTGCTGCGCCAGATCGTATACTCGCCCTCGCGCTTGCCGCGCCGATCGAACGACTCGTCGAGCACCATCAGGCCGAACTGCCAGATCTGGCGGTTGCCGTGCCGCACCCCCGCGGCGAACAGCTCGTCGATCCGCAGCGTGGTCCTGGTCCCGACCGCGTGGGGGCCGTCGAGCTTGCCGGCGGTCCACTGCGAGGTGACCACCGGGGTGCCGTCGGGCGCGTAGATCCGCTCGGGGCCATCCGGCACGCCGGCCTTGAGCGTGCGCTCGCTGTACAGCGTGCCATCGTCGAGCCAGCGCTTCTCGGTGCCGGTGCCGGCGTGCATCTCGTAGTCGCCGAGCGGCGCGCCTGCGGCGCTCAGCGCCTGCCAGCGGCCGGTCTTCTGTCCGGCGGCGTAGCTGCCGGTCTCGACCACCGCCCCGGCCACGCCGCGCCGCTGCCAGGGACCGTCGAGCACACCGTCGCGGTACGCCCCCTCGATCTCGGGCTTGCCGTCGGGGAACACCGTGACGAACGGGCCATGGCGCGCGCCGTCGGGCCTGGCGCAGAACCAGGTTTGCTCGGGGGCGCGCGCGAGCACGGGGCGGGTGCCGGGCTCGCAGGCGAGCGCGGGCTCGCCGGGGGCGTCGGGGACCGCGGCGTCGATCTCGACCAGCTGCGCGGTGTGGGGCGGCGGGGGTTCCTGCGGCGCGGCCTTGGGGCTGCTCGGGCCCGAGCCACAGGCAGCCGCCGACGTCAAGATCCAGACGACGGTGTGGAGACGGACCACATCGTTATTGTGCACGAACAGCGCGCTTCGTGCGATCCGGGGGCTAGGATCCCGGCAATGACGGCACGCAAGATCTTGCTCGCCACTTTTGGAATCGCGCTGTTCGCCACCGCCGCCTTTGCCCGGCCTCGCCCGGAGGGTCACATCGCCGGACGGCGGTTCGAGGCCAACAAGACGTTCGGCCTCGGGCTCGAGCTCGGCGCCCCGACCGGGCTCACCGGCAAGTACTTCCTGTCGTCCGACCGCGCGCTCGATTTCGGCGTCGGTGACATCTACAACTACTTCGACCGCTCCGGGCTCCACCTCTACGGCGACTACCTGTGGCACCCGGTGTCGCTGGCGTCGACTCCGGACTTCGAGCTCCCGCTCTATATCGGGGTCGGCGGCCGGTTCTGGAGCTTTGACAACCGGCGCGCCGACAACACCGTCAACTCGGCGTCCGCGTTCGGGTTCCGGGTCCCGGTCGGCGTTTCGTTCGACCTCAACAACCTGCCGCTCGACTTCTTCGTGCAGCTCGTCCCGGTGCTCGACTTCTACTCGAACTACACGCCCCACACGATCTACCTCGATCTCGACGCCTCGATCGGCGCGCGCTACTGGTTCAACTGACCGCCGCGGGCTGCTGCCGCGGCTTGCCCGTCGCCGCCACCGGCGGTCATGGCGGCTTCTTCGTCCACGTCGTCGGTCGTGGCCAGCGGAACTGAAACTCGTCGGTGAGCGGGGCCTCTCGGTTCGTCGGTTCGTCGAGCGCGCGCGCCACCCGGCGCTGCTGAGATGGGTGCTTGGCCGAAGCGTCGAGCAGCCGCGCGCGAAGCTCATCGAGCTTGCCCAGCGCGTCGTAGATGGCGCGCAGCAACCCGAGCCGCTGGACCACGCGCGGCGACAGCTCCTCCCCCCGGCGAAGCGTGTCCACGAGCTGGCCGAGCAGGGTCTCGGCCTGCGCCTGAGCGTCCTCGAGCTTTCCGGCGAGCCGCATGACCTCCACCCAGCTGCGCGCGCTCATCCGCTGTGCTCGTTCGCGAAAATCTGGGCCCGCGATCAGCTCCTGTGCGAGGCGCGGATCGCGGGTCGCCAGGACCGCTTGCATCCGCAGGCGCAGCAGCATCGGATGATCGTCGAGCGTCTTGTCGTTGAGCAGCTCGAGCGCGAGCGCGCCGGCGCCGATCGCCAGCAAGCGCACGATGACCTCGACCTTGGTGTCGTGATCGCCGCCCTGCACGACCAGCTCGTGAGCGACGTGCTCGAGGACCATCGCCGCCGTATCTTCGCGCTCGGCCTCGGCGTACAGGTTGGCGAGCGAGAGCCCGACGACCGGATCGATCGGCGCATGAGACCGCCAGACGTCGGCCGCGAAGTCGAGCAGGGTCACATCGAAGTCCGAGTCATCGACGTTCACCGACTCCTCGAAGTACGGGATCGCGTGAACGACGATATCCTGCACGAGATCGTCCTCGACGTCGTTGGTCGCCTTGACCAGGTCGCGCGCCAGCGACAGCGCGTCCTCGTCGTATCGCTTCTGCAGCCGATACACCTGCAATAGCGCCCGGTACGACCGAGGCAATGGGAATCGCCGTACGAGATCGCGAAGCAGCTCCACGGCGCGCTCGGGGTCGTCGAACAGCGCCGCTCTGCGCTCCTTCACCATGGCGTCGAGGTACTCGTCGATGACCGCGGCCGGGATCAGCTGATTGAACAGCCGAACATAGTCGAAGTAGAGGCGGTGCGGTTGATGGCGTAGCTCGCCATCGCCATCGAGCGAGCTCAGGCTCGCCTGGACAGCGTCGGACAGGCTGCCACCCGTCGAGGGGCCGCTGGCGAAGTGCAGGCGCTCGACCAGCTGCAGGGACGGATCCGAGTGCAGCACGAGCATCGGCTCGACGTGCTCGAGACCTTCGACCTTCAGGTGACGCGTCGCCGAAGCGACGATGTCGTCCTCGAGGCGCCGCAGCTGCGTCTCGTTGAGGCGCCTTCGGCTAGGGTGATCCTCCGGGGTGGGAAGTCGCGCGAGCACCGGAAACACCCGCACCGCAGGGAGCTCGCTCACCTGGCGCGCAGAGTGGACCGCGCGAATGACCCGGCGGGCGCCATCGATGCTCTCGTCGTTCAGCACGAACATGCACACCAGGACATCGGCCAGCAGCGCAGTCGCGACCCCGCCGAGCTCGGTGATCCCGGTCAGGGCATCGAACAGGATCACGTCCGCCTGCGTCGAATCAACGAGCTGCTGCTTGAGCTCGGCGAAGAACGGCAGCCCGAGCCCTGCCGAGGTGTTGGACGAGGACAGGCCATCTCCAAAGAAGAACTCTCGCCAGTTGATCGCCGCGAAGCGCTTCCAGTAGCTTGGATCGTCGACCTGGCCGGCGGGGAGAATCTTGATCCAGCCGTCGGGAAGCCCATCGCCGGATCCGGGGCGCTCCACCTCTCGGAGGTGTGGCGCGATGTCGCCGAGTCGGCGGGTCGTCAGGAAGTCATGGACGAGGTCCACGACGCCGCCGGCGACGGGCTCGGTGGGTCGAAGCTTGTAGGGCACACCCGGGGCTTCGAGATCGAGGTCGACGACGATGACCCGTCGCCCGAGCTGGGCAAGCTGGCTCGCCACGTTGGCGAGCGCGAGGGTTCGGCCGACGCCGCCCTTGTATGAATAGAACGTGATCGCCGTCGCCATGCGTACTCAGGCCGCCTGGGCGGTATCCGAGAAGTCGAGCACGCTGCCTCGCTGCATCGCCGAGCTCATCATCGAGACCAGCCCGGGGCTCGCCTGGGTCGCGCTCGGCGCCGCTCTGCGGAGCGCAGCTTCGTCCGACAATTGCGCGCGGCCGAGCCGTCGCCCGCGCGCTCCGAGCCGTTGCTGATTGACCTCTGCAATGAAGCTCTTCAACAGGCTTGCCTGCATCTCGGGAGTCTGTGATTCGATCGCGAGCTTGAGATCTTCCCACAGCGGGCCGACGACATAGTGCCCGAGCGTCCGCGTATCGCCCCGCGCGACGCCCGGCCAGACCTCGTGGAGCGGGTGCTCTGCGAGGATCTTCCAGTCCGCCAGAGCCGACCTCGCTCGCTCGCCATATCGCTGCTCCAGCGTTGACAGGAGATCTCGCAGCGCCCCGGGCCGTGGCAGCTTCTCGCCGCTCAACCACGTCCCGATCGCTTGCGGGGTGACACCCAGCACGTGGCCCCATTCTGTCCGGTTGTGGATCCCCAGCCTGGTCACCACGAGCTCGAGCCACGCGACCAAGGACTCGCGGCTGCTGGTGGGCGTGGAAATGTTCTGCTTGGACATGACACCTCTCCTGTTCTCATCAGCTAGTCATAAGACGCACGATAAAACATCTCGATGTCGTCTTCCCAGCGCGAGCCGAGCGCCGGCGACGCGGTCTCGCGCTCGGTCAGCTCGAGGTCGGCAACCAGCGTGCGTGCGACGCTCAGCGCGAGCGTGGCTCGTCCGGGCAGCGCCCAGCGCAGGTTCGAGAATCGACGGTCCGTGCCGATGATCGGCGAGACCTTGCGTCGGGTCTTGTCGTCGATCGACTCGTGCCGGGCGGCGCCGTCGGTGCCCCTGGGCGGCTTGCGCTGGATCTCGAGGCCTGCATGTGCCCGGCATTCATGATCCGGCAACGCGAGCGTGCTCGCCGCACAGAACTGCACGTAGAGCTCGTGGCGCTCGTCCGGAGTCGCTTCGCGCTCGGCAGGATCGGTGGGGTCGGTGGTGGGAAGCTCACCTCGCGTGCCGAACACCAGCCGGCCCGGCTCGGGCTGCGTGATCGCAAAACCCGCGACGCGGTCGACGAGGAGGGGGGCCGGCAGCGACCCATCCTGTTTCACCACCAGGAGCGGCGTCCGTACAACTTCGAGATCGTGCGCGATGCCGAGTTGGTCGAGCAAGGATGGCGTTCCACACCCTGCGGCAACGACGATCTCGGTGGCCTCCAGTCTCGTGCCAGCCGCGATCACCGCGACGTTTCCGTGCGCGTCGGACTCGAGGTGCACCGCAGCATCGACCTCGATCGCCGCGACCCCTTGGCCCGCGGCATCGTCGCGTGCGAGCTGGATCAGCTCGGCCTCGGGGAACGGACCATCCGGGACGTCGAAGTAGTGCTCGCCGGCGCGGAAGTACGGTCCGAGCCGCGCGGCCGCCATGGCCTCGTCGAGCGGGTGGGTATCTCCTACCCGGCGGGCGGCGGCTTCAAATGCGTGCAGGTCGGTGGTCTTGATGCGCATGATGCCCCTCTGCGGGGGAGGCAGCTGGAAACGATCGAGCAGCAGGACCGCGGCGTCGTGGATCGCTGCGGCGAGATCGGCACCTCCCCGAAAGTAGTGGAGGCCCGACTGACACCACGCCTGGTTGAGCAAGCTCTCCGCGCTTGGCCGTGGCCGATCGCGTTGCCGGACGAGCATCACGCCGCCGCCCCTACGAGATCGACAGACTTCACGCGCCAGGAACGCTCCGAGAATTCCCCCTCCTACGATCAGTAGATCTAATCTTATCGATCGAATGTTTATAGTCTGCAGTTGCAGGATGAATCTGTCAACGTAAAAGTTTCATCAGTGGAGGCAGCCGAATCATTACCAGCTGATGGAGCATCGTTCGCTACCCGAGGATCTTCTTGCGGGCGGCCTGGGTGACGTGCGGCAAGACGCCGACGCCCTTGGCCATCTGGCGCAGCGCCTCGACCGGGATGTGCTCGAGGGCGCGCACCGCGAGCTCGGGCGGCGTCTTGGGGTTGCGCGCGAGCGCGAGCGCGATCGCCGGGCGCTGGAACCACTCCCTGCGCTCGCCGATCTGCTTGAGCAGATCCGGCGCCAGCTGCGCGTTCTTGGCGATCGTCACGACGTCGTCGGCGTTGAGCTGCGGGTTCTTGAGCACGAACGCGTGCAGCGTGCGATCGCGGTCGCGCAGGATCGCGTTGCGCTCGTCGCGCGTGCCGTGCAGCGCCTTCTGGATCTTCTCGATGCGGGTCGCGGGGTCTGTGCGCGGCGGGCCGGCAGGCTCCTCGGGGCGCGCCTGCGGGGCCGCGGTGCCGGGAGCGCTCGACGCGAGGCGCTCGGGGCGGGCCTGGGGG
>Ga0137438_1000144_pt1 | contig 12477 bp, 13 predicted proteins | sample EasRivERMGT157_2_FD_102327 | JGI IMG/M metagenome (GOLD analysis project Ga0137438, IMG submission 102327) | Soil microbial communities from meander-bound floodplain in the East River, Colorado, USA - East River MetaG ERMGT157_2 | ecosystem: Environmental > Terrestrial > Soil > Floodplain ... | reverse complement strand
GCGAGACGCTGCACTACTTTGCGCTCGCGCTCACCATCGGCATCCTGTTCGGTATTTATTCGTCTGTCCTGGTCGCGAGCCCGCTGGTCATGTGGCTTGGCGTGACCCGGGAGGATTTCATCAAACCCGAAAAGAAGCAGGAAGAAGCGGTCGTTTAAGGAAACGGATCTGAGATGGATCTGTTTTCGGGTGCGTTCGATCTGATCCTGCACCTGGATCAGCACTTGCGCGGGTTGGCGCAGACTTACGGCGCATGGATTTACGCAATCCTGTTTCTGATAGTTTTCCTGGAAACCGGCGTGGTGGTCACGCCGTTCCTGCCCGGAGACTCGCTGTTGTTCGTAGCGGGAACCATTTCCGCCGCAGGCGAACTCAACGTGCATGCCCTGGTGCTTCTGCTGATTGCGGCGGCGATTGCCGGAGACTCGTTGAATTACTCGATCGGCCGCTATCTGGGACCGCGAGTTTTCCGGTTCGAGGACTCACGATTCTTCAAGCGCGCTTACGTGGATAGGACGCACGCGTTTTTCGAACATCATGGCGGCAAGGCGATCATTCTCGCGCGCTTTGTTCCTATCATCCGCACCTATGCGCCGTTCGTGGCGGGTATCGGGGCGATGCGCTACCGGCGCTTTCTGATGTTCAACGTGACGGGGGCGGTGCTGTGGGTGGCGCTTCTGACCTATGCCGGCTTTTTCTTCGGCAACCTGCCTCTGGTCAGGAACAATCTTACGGCGGTCATTCTGGGCATCATCGTGCTGTCCGTGATGCCGGCGATCATAGAATTCTGGCGCACGCGGCGCGCGCCTTGACGCCTCAGATGCGTTGGGCCAGTTGTTGTGCCAAGCCGGTGTAGGTAGCCGGCGTCAAGGCGAGCAGGCGTTCTTTCTCCGCGGGCGGAATGGCAAGAGCGCGGACAAACTCATGCAGCGTATCGCGGTTGATGCCGCTTTTTCCACGGGTCAATGCTTTCAACTGCTCGTACGCATCCTCGATGCCATATCGCTTCATGACCGTCTGGATCGGTTCGGCCAGAACCTCCCAGTTGGCGTTCAGATCATCGGCTAGGCGCTTCGGATCGGGCTCGAGTTTGTTCAGGCCGCGCAGGCACGCGTCGTAGGCGAGCAGACTGTAACCCAGGGCTACGCCCATGTTGCGCAGTACCGTCGAATCCGTCAGATCGCGCTGCCAGCGCGAGACCGGCAATTTGGACGACAAGTGCGACAGCAGGGCATTGGCGAGGCCGAGATTTCCTTCGGAGTTCTCGAAATCGATCGGGTTGACCTTATGCGGCATCGTGGAAGAACCGATTTCGCCCTCTTTCACCGTCTGCTTGAAATAGCCGATCGAAATATAGCCCCATATGTCGCGATCGAGATCGAGCAGAACGGTATTGAGCCCGGCGCAGGCATCGAACAATTCGGCGATGCTGTCATGCGGTTCGATCTGCGTGCTGTAGGCGTTGAATTCGAAGCCAAGCTTTTCCACGAAGTCGCGGCAGAATTTCTCCCAGTCGAAGCCGGAAAATGCCGCAAGATGAGCGTTGTAGTTCCCGACCGCACCGTTGATCTTGCCGGTCAGCGAGACGCCCGCGACTCGGGCGCGCTGCCGGCGCAGGCGATGGACGAAGTTCGCCATCTCCTTGCCCAGCGTGGTCGGGGTCGCCGGTTGGCCATGCGTGCGCGATAGCATCGGCAAAGATGCGGTCGAATGGGCTAACCTGGTCAATCGTTCTATCAGCGCGTCGACCGCAGGGAGCAATACCTGCGCGCGGGCATCCCTCAGCATCAGTGCGTGGCAAAGATTGTTGATGTCCTCGGAGGTGCAGGCGAAATGCACGAAACGGCTGATTTGCGAGATTTCGCTGTTGTCGGAAAGCTTTTCCTTGAGCCAGTACTCGATCGCTTTCACATCGTGATTGGTGCGGGTTTCGATCTGTTTAACCGCTTCACCATCGATGACAGAGAAGTCGCGCACGACGGCTTCGAGTTGCTTCAGGGTGCGGGAGGAAAGGGAGGGGATGTCGTCGAGCCCCTTGGCCGCGCAAAGCGCCTTCAGCCACTCGACTTCGACCAGAACGCGGAAGCGGATCAGGCCGAATTCGCTAAAGTAATCCGAGAGTCTGGAAATTTTGTCGCGATAACGGCCGTCAAGCGGGGACAGGGCGGTGAGAACGGAGAGAGGCATTATCCAAGTAGCTAATCAGTATGAATAATTTTATCACGATGACCGCGGCTGCGGCATTGGTTATGCGGTGCGCTCGGATTTTCCGGTTTTCACTTCGAGGACATCGTCTGTTGCAGCAAGCACTGGAATCTGCTGCGCGACGCGGAGAAATTATTCAAACTGCCGTCATTCGAGGCACTCAACCGAAGGGCTAGTGCGTCGCCGGGACAGCGCTGGCGATGATGCCCCCGCCCAGACACACCTTCGATTCGTAGACGACAACCGACTGACCGGGGGTCACCGCCCATTGCGGCTCCGCAAATCTGATTTCGCACGAGTCCGCATCCACCCGCTCGATTTCGCAGGGCGCATCCTTCTGCCGGTAGCGTGTCTTCGCGCCGTATACCCAGTTGCAGTGAGGCTTCGCCGCGCTGATCCATGTGAGATCTGTGGCCGTGAGCGCTTCCGACAGCAAGGCCGGATGAGTGTGACCTTGAACGACGGTAAGCCGATTCGTTTCCATGTCCTTGCTGCACACGTACCACGGCTCGCCGTCCCCTTCTTTGCGCCCACCGATGCCTAGTCCCTGGCGCTGGCCGATGGTGTAATACATCAGGCCCATGTGCCGGCCGACGATATTTCCGTCCGGGGTAATCATGTCGCCTGGCTGCGCGGGCAGGTAGCGATTCAGGAACTCGCGGAACGGCCTTTCGCCTATGAAACAGATCCCGGTGGAATCTTTCTTGTCGTGGTTCGGCAGCCCGATTTTGGCTGCGAGTTCACGCACGTCGCGCTTGTACATGGCGCCGAGAGGGAAAATCGTGTTTCTCAGTTGCGCCTGGTTCAGCCGGTAGAGAAAATAGCTTTGGTCCTTGGTGCCGTCCTCCGCCTTGAGCAGCTGGAACAGGCCGGCTACTTCGCGCACCTGTGCGTAATGCCCGGTGGCTATCCAGTCCGCGCCCAGCTGCAGCGCATGATCGAGGAAAGCCTTGAACTTGATTTCGGCATTGCACAGCACGTCCGGATTCGGGGTTCGCCCCGCCTTGTATTCGGCCAGGAAGCTGTTGAATACGCGGTCCTTGTATTCGGCGGAAAAATTGACGGTCTCGATGTCGATACCGACCAGGTCTGCGACTGAAACTGCATCGATCAGATCCTGCCGCGATGTGCAGTATTCCTCGTCGTCATCGTCTTCCCAGTTCTTCATGAACAGGCCGACAACGTCATAACCTTGATTCTTGAGAAGCCAGGCGGCGACCGAGGAATCCACCCCACCCGACATGCCGACGACAACACGCTGCTTTTTGCCCATATTGCGGTTGATGATCAGTTGTAATCCACCAGCAGATCAAGCGGCGCGCGTATGCCTGCCAGGTAGTCTTCCATGCAGCGCACGACCAGCGGGCTGCGATGGCGATCGCGGCCGGCGCGAATCTCGTCCGGGCTGAGCCAGATCGCGCGCGTGATGCCGGTGTCCAACGCTCGATCAGCGTGATGCGTTCCCATGCGACCGGAAAACGCGAAGCGAATATAAGTGGCTTCGCTGCCGGCGGGGCGCCAGCGATATACGCCAATCAGGTATTCCGGGGTAAAGTCCCACGCGGTTTCCTCAAGCGTTTCCCTGACCACTGCCGCAACAATCGACTCGTCGGCTTCAAGATGCCCGGCTGGTTGATTGAGCAACAATCCGCGTTCGGTGTGTTCCTCAACAAGGAGAAAACGTCCGTTGCGCTCTGCCACCGCCGCAACAGTTACATTGGGTTTCCAGACCATGTTGGCTTTCAGACGAGGCTCGGAAACAACTCGATCAATCCGCGGTAGATATACTCGACCGCTATGGCGGCGATGATCAGTCCCATGACGCGGGTGATGATATTCATGCCCGTCTTGCCCAGTCGCACGGAAATGTGCGTGGCCGCTGCAAAGGTCGCCCACACGGCGATCCCTATGAGCGCTGCGGGAATCAGCAGGGTGAAATGGCCGAGAACGCCGTGCGAATGATGCGTGGCGATGATCATCGTGCTGATCGCACCTGGACCGGCCAGCAATGGAATACCGAGCGGCACGACCGCCACCGCATCTTTTTCGGACGCTTCCGCCGCTTCGGCGGGTGTCTGACGGATTCCGCTTTCCCTGGCCTGCAGCATCGATATCGCCATCAGCAGCAGCAAAATTCCGCCTGCGATAAGGAAGGAGGGGATGCTGATGCCGAAAAAACGCAGCACTTGCGTGCCGATCAGTGCGGCGACCGCGAGCACGCAGAAGACCGTGATCGCGACGACCTGCGTAACACGCCGTCGCTCGGCATGCGTATAGCCGGTTGTAACGCCCAGGAAAACTGGAATGCTGGCAAAGGGATCGACAATTGCCAGCAGCGCGACGGTCAGTTTGACGAGGTCGGTCCACTCGCCCATGGCTTGCGTCCCTTTGAAATGCAATTCATGAAATGAAAAAGGCAGGGTCAGATCCCTGCCTTTACCCTGGGTTCGCTGCGTCCCTACTTTGCGGAATCCTTGGCGCTATTTTCGAGATGCCCCCTATTATCTTCCTGGTCTTGCGCGGATTGCTTGGAGGGTGTGGCAATCCTTGCGCCGGACTGGGCCAATGCCGAATTCGCGGCGGTAGGCGCCACGCCGGCGGATACGGAAACTGAAAACGCCGAAAATGCGGCTGGCAGCATGAGCGCAATCAGTTTTTTCATGGCAGGTCCCGTCTTTCTGAATCAGGAAAGCATGCCGAACCGGAGCATTTCTCCCGTCCGAAAAGCGCTGGCAAGAATAAGGAGTTTTCCGAGGGGCGTCAAACTGACAGGATTAAGCGAAATTGCAGAGCGGCACGGGTCGCACTCAAAAAAACAAGGCAGGGAATAATTCCCTGCCTTGTCGCTTCAAGCCGGTTGAAACTTACTGCTTGGCTGGCGCTGCGGGTGCTTCTGTCTTGGGCGCGGGCTTTGTGCTCTTAACCTTCTTCGTGGACTTGGCGGGCTTGGCCGTAGCGGGCTTGGCCGCAGCGGGCTTGGCATCGGCCGGTTTGGCTTCGTCAGCCGCAATGGCCGAGAAGGTTACGGCAGCAAACAGGGCGGCGATCAGGGCGGCAATAGTCTTCTTCATGCTGGTCTTCTCCATTGATAAGTTCTTCAGGAATGACACTAAAATCCTGTGTCAGGGCCTTTAACGCCCGCCACCATGACCGGTTGACATATTTTGTTACAAGTTGCCGGACTTTACCAAGGTCTCATCTCCGCGGCAGGAAGGAGGCGGTATTCGCCCGGACGCAGTCCTGCCAGAGTCCAATGACCGATCCGGTGCCTGATCAGGCGCAAAGTGGGAAATTCTGCTGCGGCGGTCATGCGCCTGATCTGCCGGTTCTTGCCTTCGCTGATCTCGATCTCCAGCCAACTTGTCGGAATGTTTTGGCGGAAGCGAATGGGTGGAATGCGAGCCCATAAGCCAGGAGGTTCGGCGATCTGATTGACCCTCGCCGGTCCGGTGACGAAGCTCCCCAGATCCATACGAGCGCGCAGTCGTTGCAAAGCGGCCTCGTCGGGAACGTTTTCGACCTGTACCCAGTAGGCTTTGGGCCACTTTTTCGCAGGATGGCTGATAGCGTGCTGCAAGGCGCCATCGTCGGTCAGGATAAGCAGGCCTTCGCTGTCGGTATCGAGCCTACCAGCAGGATAGATGCCCTTGAGCGGCACAAAATCCTTGAGCGTTTGCTTGCCGGCCGACGGACTGAACTGGCAGATAACACCGTAGGGTTTGTTGAACAGGACAACCCTTGGCATGGGATCAAGCCGGGCCACCCGGCAGTGCGGCGGCCCGAAAAAGGTCAGCGGTGTTCGTGCGCGATAACGTATTCGTACGCAGGCAGGGTGAGGAATTCGACGAATTCTTCGGCGAGCGTGAGTTCCTCGAACATCTTCGCACCCTCTTCGTATTTGCCGGCCGCGTAACCTTTGTCGCCAAGCATTTCGCGAACTTTTGCGAGCTCCTGCGGGACGAGCTCGCGGAATAATTCCTTGCTCACCTTGCGGCCATCGTCAAGAACGCCGTGTTGGCTGCGGATCCAGTGCCAGATTTGGGCCCGTGAGATTTCCGCCGTTGCCGCATCTTCCATCAAATTGAATATCGGCACACAACCGGTGCCGGCGAGCCAGGCGCCGAGGTACTGGATGCCGATATTGATGTTGATGCGCAGGCCCTGTTCTGTGATCGGGCCCTTCGGTTGGAAATTGGTCAGATCCCTTGCCGTAACGTGGACGTCATCGCGCTTTTTATGGATTTGATTGGGTGTTCTCATCGACTTGTCGAACGCCTCCTTCGCGATTGCCACCAGCCCGGGGTGCGCGACCCAAGTGCCGTCATGGCCATCGGTGGCCTCGCGGTCCTTGTCAGCACGCACCTTGGCGAGAGCCGCTTCATTGGCGGCGGCATCGTTCTTGATCGGGATCTGCGCGGCCATGCCACCCATGGCAAAAGCGCCGCGCTTGTGGCAGGTCTTGATCAGCAGCAGCGAATAGGCGCGCATGAATGGACTGGTCATGGTCACGAGGCCGCGGTCGGCCAGGATGAAATCCTTCTGGTTCCTGAATTTCTTGATGCAGCTGAAAATGTAATCCCAGCGGCCGCAATTGAGGCCCGCCGAGTGCTCGCGCAGTTCGAAAAGGATTTCCTCCATTTCGAAGGCGGCGAGAATGGTCTCGATCAGGACTGTGGCCTTGACCGTACCTTGCGGTACGTCCAATTCTCTCTGCGCAAATACGAAGACCTCGTTCCACAGCCGCGCCTCGAGATGGGACTCCATCTTCGGCAGATAGAGGTAGATGCCCGACTTCTTTTCTACGCGCGACTTGGCGTTGTGAAAGAAATATAGCCCGAAGTCGAACAGCGAACCTGACATTGGTTGTCCGTCAATAAGGATGTGTTTCTCACTCAGGTGCCAGCCGCGCGGGCGCACCAGCAACGTCGCCGGGTTCTCGGCGAGTCTGTATGGCTTGCCTTCGGGACTGGTGAACGAAATGGTTCCGGCGACCGCGTCGCGCACGTTGATCTGGCCCTGGACCTGGTTGTCCCAAGTCGGCGTCGAGGAATCCTCAAAGTCCGCCATGAACATGTTGGCGCCGGAATTGAGCGCGTTGATCACCATCTTGCGATCGGTGGGGCCGGTGATTTCCACGCGGCGGTCCTGCAAATCATTTGGTACCGGGGCGACTTCCCAGGCGGCGTCGCGAACCGGTTTGGTCTCCGCCAGGAAATCGGGCAACTTCCCGGAGTCTATTTCCCTTTGCCGCTGGGCGCGGCGAGAAAGCAATTCGATACGGCGCGCGTTGAAGCCGCGATGCAGTTTGGTCAGGAATATGAGGGCGTCGCGGGTGAGTATCTGTGCATATTCGGGAGTAATTGGGCCAAGCACTTGCATGCCGGTGGGAACATTCGGCTGATTCACGTTGACGCTCCGGGTTTGAATTTCAGATTGTGAAAAACGATCCCGATGAATGATAAATAGGAAACGCCGCGGGAACAAGCTGAGCTTGCTACGCCGCGGCGCAAATAAACACCGGGAATGCGGTCAGACGAATTGCTCTTCTTCGGTAGAGCCCGTCAAAGCCGTCACCGACGACTTGCCCGTTTGCACGGCCTGGGTGACTTCGTCGAAGTAACCGGTGCCGACTTCGCGCTGATGCTTGGTCGCCGTATAGCCGTTGGCTTCCGCCGCAAACTCGGCCTGCTGGAGTTTCACATAAGCGGTCATGTTTTCTGTGACGTAACCGCGTGCAAGCTCGAACATCCCATAGTTCAGCGCGTGAAAGCCCGCCAGCGTAATGAACTGGAACTTGTAGCCCATTGCACCCAGCTCGCGCTGAAACTTCGCGATGGTGCCATCGTCGAGATTTTTCTTCCAGTTGAAGGACGGCGAGCAGTTGTACGAAAGCAGTTTGCCGGGATACTGCTTATGGATCGCCTCGGCGAATTGCCGCGCGAAGGCGAGGTCAGGTTTCCCGGTTTCGCACCAGATCAGGTCGGCGTAGGGCGCATAGGCGAGGCCGCGTGAAATCGCCTGCTGGATGCCGTTGATCACCCGGTAATAGCCCTCAGGCGTGCGCTCGCCGGTGCAGAACGGTTTGTCGTTGTCATCCACATCCGATGTAATAAGATTGGCCGCCTCCGCATCCGTGCGCGCGAAGAGCACCGTCGGGACGCCCATGATGTCCGATGCCAGGCGGGCGGCGGCGAGTTTTTGTACCGCCTCCTGGGTCGGAACCAGCACTTTGCCGCCCATGTGCCCGCATTTCTTTGCGGAAGCGAGTTGATCTTCGAAATGAACGCCGGCGGCGCCCGCGTCGATCATCGATTTCATCAATTCGAAAGCGTTGAGCACGCCGCCGAACCCGGCCTCGGCATCGGCGACGATCGGCGCAAACCAGTCGATGCCGTCTTTGCCTTCCGCGTGATGAATCTGATCCGCGCGAATGAAGGTGTTATTGATGCGGCGTACGACGGCGGGAACGCTGTCGGCGGGATAAAGCGACTGGTCAGGATACATTTCGCCAGCGAGATTGGCATCCGCTGCGACCTGCCAGCCTGAAAGATAGATGGCTTTCAGGCCGGCTCTTACCTGTTGCATTGCCTGATTGCCCGTCAATGCACCGAGCGCATTGACGAAAGCTTCCTGGTTGACGAGATTCCAGAGTTTTTCGGCGCCACGACGTGCAAGTGAATGTTCGATGTGAACTGTTCCACGCAGCCGATAGACGTCTTCGGCGGAGTAAGGCCGTTGCACCCCCATCCAGCGAGGGTTGCTGTTCCAGTCTTTGCGTATCTCCGCGATGGCCTGGTCGCGATTCATGTTGTTCTCCTTTGCGCTCATTCAAGGGTTTTTTTCCGACGTCGCGGTTACATCGGCTCGCTTAATCAGGTCGTTGCCGCGCAATGGCGCAGCGATTCTGATTCCTTCGCCGAGTGTCAGCGACGCTCTCATTTCCACGTGAAAGCCAGAGGTCGGATCTGGCGGAATCATTGAAGATGCCTCGTGTGGTGGCACCTTTTGTCGGCGTTGCATCCGGCTTTGTCCAGCTACAACGGTGGCAGGCGGACGTTACATCAGCTTTTTTATGCATCGCAACAGAAACAATGCGAGATCTATGACCTTGTATAATCAAAGACTTAAAATTCATCCGCTGGAATTATTTTGCAATGCGAAAAACAGTTTCATGCTTCTCACGCGATGAATCGTTGGCGTGGTCCGTCTCTGAGACCATTCGGTACATGCCCAAGTGCGGCAGCAATGCGGGTAGTTTTTGTGCCCCGACCAATCGTTGCTTTACAATTGCCACTTTTAAGCGGGCCACATAACCGCTTGAATTTCAATTACATCCACCCGTCGAGGCAGATTCCATGTATCAACACATAAAAGTGCCGTCCAGCGGCGAAAAAATCACCGTCAATAAAGATTTCTCGCTGAAGGTACCGGCCAACCCGATCATCCCTTTCATCGAGGGGGACGGAACCGGCGTGGACATCACGCCTGTCATGCGCAAGGTGGTGGATGCGGCCATAAACGCCGCCTATGGGGCGAAGCGCAAGATCGTCTGGATGGAAATGTTTGCAGGTGAAAAATCCTGCAAGGTCTATGGCGAAAACGTCTGGCTACCCGAAGAAACCTTGCAAGCCAGCAGGGAATTCGTGGTGTCGATCAAGGGCCCGCTTACGACGCCGGTTGGCGGTGGTATTCGATCAATCAACGTCGCCTTGCGCCAGGAACTCGACCTCTATGTCTGCCTGCGTCCAGTGCGTTATTTCAAGGGCGTGCCCAGCCCGCTCAAGCATCCCGAAAAAACCGACATGGTGATCTTCCGCGAGAACACCGAGGACATCTATGCCGGAATCGAGTGGGCGGCGGAGTCTGCCAACGCGCGCAAGGTGATCGATTTCCTGATCAAGGAAATGGGGGTCAAGAAAATTCGCTTTCCGCAAACATCCGCGGTCGGCATCAAGCCGGTGTCGCGCGAGGGAACCGAACGCCTGGTCCGCAAGGCAATCCAGTATGCGATCGACAACAAACGCCGTTCTGTGACCCTGGTGCATAAAGGCAACATCATGAAATTCACGGAAGGCGGCTTCCGCGATTGGGGCTACGCGCTTGCCAAGCGCGAATTCGGGGCCGAACTGGTGGACGGTGGTCCATGGATGAAGCTGCCCAGCGGAATTATCATCAAGGACGCTATTGCGGATGCTTTCCTGCAGCAAATCCTGCTGCGTCCGGAAGAGTACGACGTCATCGCAACGCTCAATCTGAACGGCGATTATATTTCCGACGCGCTTGCGGCCCAGGTCGGCGGCATCGGTATCGCACCCGGTGCGAATACCAGTGATTCAGTCGCAATGTTCGAAGCGACCCATGGCACGGCGCCGAAATACGCCGGCAAGGACTATGTCAATCCGGGCTCGCTGATACTTTCAGCGGAGATGATGTTGCGCCACATGGGGTGGGTGGAAGCGGCGGACCTGATTGTCAAATCGATGGAAGGAGCGATCAACGACAAGGTGGTCACGTATGACTTTGCGCGATTGATGACTGGGGCCACGCAAGTGTCCTGCTCCGGATTCGGCAACGCGATGATCGACCGCATGCGGGCCTGAACGCCGCGCAAACGTACAAGAAGCCCGCAACCAGGTTGCGGGCTTCGAATATTCTGACAACCCCTGCGGATATTGATCCGCTCCGGGTATCAGGCGGCCTGTATATTGGAGGCTTGCTTGCCCTTGGGCCCCTGGGTGACCTCAAAACTCACCTTCTGGCCTTCCTTCAACGTCTTGAAACCGTTCATCTGGATTGCCGAAAAATGGGCAAACAGATCTTCGCTGCCATCATCGGGCGTAATGAAACCATAGCCCTTTGCGTCGTTAAACCACTTTACCGTACCGATTGCCATACATCCCTTCCCCTGGAGAAAACGCGGGCAGGATACCCGCCGATCGTTTGAGATTCAAAGTCCGCGTTATCGGCAAGACCGGTGCTGCAGTATCCTTGAAGCCAAACACCAGTTCGCTTTGTAGGTTATTTATTTTGGGAAGTCAAGTGGCCTAAATGCGCGCAAGCGATTGTTGCAATGCAGTTTTAAGCGTTTCCTGGGGTCCGCGCAGGCACGAAATCTGCGCTTGTATTTTCTGCCGTTATCCGCAAAATTAGACGTTAGTAGAATTGGACCTCAGTGAAAGCAGCAAAGCGAGACGAGGGCATGGCAGCGGGAAATCGTGACAGCACGCTCCTGGAAGCCGAAAAAAGCAAGGTCAAACAGCCTCCGCTGTTCAAGGTCTTGCTGCTGAATGACGATTACACACCAATGGACTTTGTCGTCGCAGTTCTGCAGACTTTCTTCTCAATGACCAGGGAACAGGCTACCCAGATAATGCTCAAAGTTCATAAAGAAGGCATGGGGGTCTGCGGCGTGTATCCTAGGGACGTTGCGGCCACCAAAGTGGAACAGGTCATTGCGTTTTCCAAACAACATCAACATCCGCTTCAATGCGTGATGGAGGAAACATGATTGCGCAGGAGCTAGAGGTCAGTTTGCACATGGCGTTCATGGAAGCCCGGCAGAAGCGCCACGAGTTCATCACCGTGGAGCACCTGCTGCTCGCGATGCTGGACAATCCGTCTGCGGCGGAAGTCCTGCGCGCATGCGCGGCAAACGTAGAGGAACTGCGCAAACTGCTGACGGATTTCATCAACGAACATACGCCGGTCGTCAGCGGCGAGGATGTCGATACCCAGCCGACGCTCGGATTCCAGCGTGTGATCCAGCGCGCGATCCTGCATGTGCAGTCATCCGGCAAGAAGGAGGTAACCGGCGCCAACGTTCTGGTGGCGATTTTCGGCGAAAAGGATTCCCACGCCGTGTATTTCCTGCACCAGAAAGGTGTTACGCGCCTCGATGTGGTGAATTTCATCTCGCACGGCATCACCAAGGTTCCGCAGACGGCGCCTGCCAAGCCGCAGCCCGAAAGTGAGGGGGATTCGGACCAGGAGCAGAATTCGGGTGGCGCGCTGGAAACCTACACACTGAACCTGAACGCGCTCGCCATCTCCGGCAAGATCGATCCGTTGATCGGGCGTGAGCGAGAGCTCGAGCGCGTAATTCAAACGTTGTGCCGCCGGCGCAAGAACAACCCGCTGCTGGTGGGCGAGGCCGGGGTGGGCAAGACCGCGATCGCAGAGGGGTTGGCACGTCGGATCATAGAAGGCGCGGTGCCGGAGATTCTGGCGCGCTGCCAGGTTTACGCTCTGGACATGGGTTCTCTGCTGGCGGGG
>Ga0137438_1000143_pt1 | contig 12478 bp, 9 predicted proteins | sample EasRivERMGT157_2_FD_102327 | JGI IMG/M metagenome (GOLD analysis project Ga0137438, IMG submission 102327) | Soil microbial communities from meander-bound floodplain in the East River, Colorado, USA - East River MetaG ERMGT157_2 | ecosystem: Environmental > Terrestrial > Soil > Floodplain ... | reverse complement strand
CGCCAAGCACGTGAAGGACACTCGCGACCGCACCTTCGTTGCCAAGAACGCCAAGGGCGAGACCGTGAACCGCACGCCGGGGATGGCCTGGATCGGCGGCTGCACCGACACGAACGAGTTCAACTTTCTGCAATGGAAGGCGCTGACGTCTTGGGGAGTCCCGTATCGGGACACCCAAGCTCGAGTTTGACACGGTCCCACGGTGGCCAGTTTGGCCGCCACGTTCGGTCGAGGTGCGATGACCAATGGCTGGGTCGACATCAGGAATGCTGATGTCATCCTGGCCATGGGGGGGAACCCTGCCGAGAATCACCCCGTCGGCTTCAAGTGGTTCATGGAGGCGCGCCGCCTGCGCGGCGCCAAGCTGGTCGTCGTCGATCCACGGTTCACCCGGACCGCGGCGGTGGCCGACATCTACGCGCCGATCCGGCCGGGCACCGACATCGCGTTCCTGCTCGGGATCATCCGGTACGCGATCGAGAACAAGAAGTATCACGAGGACTACGTCAAGCTGCACACCAACGCGTCGTACGTGATCTCGGACAAGTTCGGGTTCCACGACGGGCTGTTCTCGGGGTTCGACGAGACCAAGAAGGAGTACGCGCGCGACACCTGGGCCTACGCGGCGGAGGACGAGTCCAAGGCGTACAAGCTCGATGCGTCGCTCGCGGGCGAGCGCACGGTGTTCCAGCTGCTCAAGGCGCACGTCGAGCGCTACACGCCCGAGATGGTCGAGCGGATCTGCGGCACTCCGAAGGCCGCGTTCCTCAAGGTCGCCGACATGGTGAGCTCGACCGGCAACGCCGAGCGGGTCGGCACCATCACCTACGCGCTCGGCTGGACCCAGCACTCGACCGGCGTCCAGATCATCCGCGCCGCGGCGATGCTGCAGCTCCTGCTCGGCAACGTCGGGCGCCCCGGTGGCGGGGTCAACGCGTTCCGCGGTCACTCGAACATCCAGGGCGCGACCGACACCGCCGGCACGTTCGAGATCCTGCCGGGCTACCTGAAGACGCCGACCGGGCCGCAGCAGACGCTCGCGCAGTTCCTCGAGGCGACCACGCCGACGACCTTGAACAAGGTGGCGTGGACGTCGATGAACTACTGGAGCAACACGCCCAAGTTCATGGTCTCGCTGCTCAAGTCGATCTACGGCGCGTCGGCGACGGCCGACAACGAGTTCGCCTACTCGTGGCTGCCCAAGATCGACGGCAACTACTCGTGGCTGTACATCTTCGACGACATGTACCGCGGGACCTCGACGCGCGCCGGTGGCACCGAGCCCGGCCCCGAGGGCTTCCTGACGTTCGGCATGAACCCGGTCGGCACGGGGCCCAACTCCAAGAAGATGGTCGCCGCGCTGGCCAAGCTCAAGTGGATGGTCGTGGTCGAGAACGTCGAGACCGAGACGGCGATCTTCTGGAAGGCGCCGCCGGAGCTCGAGGGGCCGCCGGCGAGCCAGATCGCCACCGAGGTGTACTTGCTGCCGGCCTCGTCGTTCGCCGAGAAGGACGGGACGTTCACCAACTCGGCGCGCTGGCTGCAATGGAAGTGGCGGGCGACCGATCCGCCGGGTCAGGCCAAGGCCGATCAGGAGATCGTCGCGCGCCTGGTCCTCGCGGTGCAGGCGCTCTACAAGAAGGAAGGCGGCAAGTTCCCCGATCCGGTGCTCAACGTGTCGTGGGCGTACGCCAACCAGGCCAACCCCGATCTCGGCGACGTGCTGAAGGAGATGAACGGCCGGGCGCTGACCGACGTCCACGACGAGAAGGATCCGACCAAGGTCGTGCGCCCCGCGGGCCAGCAGGTCTCGGGCTACGGCGAGCTGCGCGATGACGGCTCGACGATGTGCGGCAACTGGCTGCACTCGGGCGTCTACACCGAGGCGGGCAACAACGCGCAGCGCCGCAGCACCGCCGATCCGACCGGCCTGGGGATGTACCCGCAGTGGGGGTTCTCGTGGCCGTCCAACCGCCGCATCATGTACAACCGCGCCTCGGCCGACGCCAACGGCGCGCCGTGGGATCCCAAGCGGTCGGGCGTGCGCTGGACCGGCAGCGCCTGGGTCGGCGACGTGCCCGACATGAAGGTCGACGCGCCGCCGGGCACGTTCGGGGCGTTCATCATGCTGCCCGAGGGCGTGGGGCGGCTGTTCAGCCCGCTCAACGACGGCCCGTTCCCCGAGCACTACGAGGCCCAGGAGGCGCCGGTCGACAACGTGCTGCATCCCAGGGTGACGTCCAATCCGGTGTCGAAGCGGTTCACCAACGACAAGGACAAGTACGGCACCAAGGAGCAGTACCCGATCGTCTGCACCACGTACCGGCTGACCGAGCACTTCCACTACTGGACGCAGCACCACGCGGCCGGGCGGCTCAACGAGCTGCAGCCCGGGTTCTTCATCGAGATCCCCGAGGCGCTCGCGGTCCAGAAGGGGATCACCAACGGCAGCCAGGTGGTCGTGCGCTCGGCGCGCGGTGAGATCCGCGGTGTGGCGATGGTGACCAAGCGGATGCCGACGCTGAAGTTCGACGGCAAGGACATCTGGCAGATCGGGTTCCCGATCCACTGGGGCTTCGCCGGCGCGAAGGGCCACACCGGCCCGCTCGCCAACCTGTTGACCCCGACCGCGATGGACCCCAACACCTGGACTCCGGAATACAAGACGTTCCTGGTCCAGCTGGAGAAGGCCTAACACCCATGAGGCCGCGCCGATGAGCAACTCTCCTCAGCTCGAGATCCGGCAGCACTCGGCGGCGCTGCGCGGTGAGCAGACGGGCCTCCGCGAGCTGCCGGTGGTCTCCAAGTACATCGACACCACGACCTGCATCGGCTGCAAGGCGTGCGAGGTCGCGTGCCAGGAGTGGAACGACCTGGAGCTGGTCGCGACCCAGCAGACCGGCAGCTACCAGACGATGCCGTCGCTCGATCCCAACTTCTGGAACCTGATCAAGTTCCGCGAGGAGGAGCGCGACGGCGTGCTGTCGTGGCTGATGCGCAAGGATCAGTGCATGCACTGCGCGGATCCGGGCTGCCTCAAGGCGTGCCCGGCGCCCGGCGCGATCGTGCAGTACGAGAACGGGATCGTCGACGTCAACCCGGAGTCGTGCATCGGCTGCGGGTTGTGCGCGACCGGCTGCCCGTTCGACGTGCCCAGGTTCTCGCCCAAGACCGGCAAGATGACCAAGTGCACGCTGTGCGTCGATCGCGTCAGCGTCGGCATCGAGCCGGCGTGCGTGAAGGCGTGCCCGACCGGGTGCCTGCAGTTCGGCACCAAGGAGGACATGGTCGCGCTCGGCGAGCAGCGGGTGTTGACGCTCAAGGCCAACGGCCAGCCGCAGGCGACGCTCTACGATCCGCCCGGCGTCGGCGGCACCACCGTCGTCACCGTGCTCGCCCACGGCGATCACCCCGAGTGGTACGGGCTGCCCGCGGATCCGAGCATCCCGGCGTCGGTGTGGCTCACCCGCAAGCTGCTGCGGCCGATCGGCCTCATCGCGCTGGCCGGCACGGTGGGCGCGTCGCTGGGGCACTTCCTCAGGTTCGGGCCCAAGGAGCCGGCGCCGCAGCCGGAGGCCCAGCCGAGCGTGACGGGGCCCGAGGACGCTGTGATCGGCGATCACATCGTGCGGCATCGCCTGTCGACCCGCGTCGTGCACTGGGCGACCGCGCTGTGCTTCTTCGGCGCGCTGCTCAGCGGCATGCCGATCTGGACGCCGATCCTCGGCTGGATGGCGCACATCTTCGGCGGGCTCTCGGTGTGCCGCTGGCTGCACCCGTGGCTCGGGCTCGGCTTCGTGGTCGCCACGATCGCGATGGTCGTGCTGTGGGCCAAGGACATGCGGATGGAGAAGGGCGACTGGGGCTGGCTCGGGCCCAAGGCGCTGCGCTACTTCACCGGCCGCGGCGACGATCCGGATACCGGCAAGTACAACGGCGGCCAGAAGCTGTTCTTCTACATGGTCGCGCTGCTCGCGCTGGTCTTGCTCGCGACCGGCCTGGTGCTGTGGTTCCCGCGCGAGCTCGCCAAGCCGCTGCCGGGGCTGTCGTGGGTGCTCCACGACGGTGGCTTCCTGCTGTTCGCCGCCGCGATCATCGTGCACATCTACCTCGGCACCGCGGCTTTGCCCGGCACGTTCCGCTCGATGACCCGCGGCACGGTGAGCAAGGCGTGGGCGCGGCTGAACCACCCGCGCTGGTACCGCCAGACGACCGGCGAGGCCAAGCCGGCCGCGGCGTCCGCGACGCCCGCGACGAGTAATGACACGAAGAAGTAGCTGGCTGCATCGTGAGACCTCGGTCGCTCAGGCGTTCGAGCGGCGCGCAGCGCGCGCGGACCTCCTGGCGCAGGGCTCGATCAACGCCGCCGCGCTCGGGTTCGCCGCGGGGCTCTATCGTGTCCAGGCCCAGCTCGCCGCGGCGCTGGCCCGGGCTATCGCCCAGGGGGTCGAGCTGACCGGCGCGGTCGACCGCGATCTCGGCGCGTGTGGCGAGCAGCTCGACGCGATCGTGCGCTACGCTGGCGAGGCGGGGCCCCCGGGGTTGCGCGCCGAGGTCGACAGCTACGCGAGCCAGGGGGTGGCGCGCCTCTACGAGTGGTGGCGGCGATCGCGCTCGGGCCGCACCGACTACCTCGCCCGCGCGGTGCTGCGGCCGTACGCCGAGACCCTGGTGGCCGGCGGCGTCGCGCCGGAGCCGTTCGCGGGCCCCGCGCCGGCGGTCGCGGGCTGCGCGAGCTGCGGCGGACCGGCGTGGATCGCGTGGCGGCGATCGGGCTCCGGCGACGAGGCGGCGCAGCGCTTCCTCGGCTGCGGCGTGTGTGGCAGCGAGCGCGAGCTGGGCCGGATCGCGTGCGCCGCGTGCGGCGAGACCGCACCCGAAAAGCTCGCGGTGTTCCAGACCGAGCGCCACCCGGCGGCCCGCATCGAGGCGTGCGACGCGTGCCAGCGCTACGTCAAGTCGATCGATCTCACCGTCGACGGCCTCGCGGTCCCCGAGATCGACGATCTGTGCTCGCTGTCGATGGACCTGTGGGCGACCGACCAGGGCTACGAGCGGCTCGAGCCTTCGCTGGCCGGCGTGTAGCCGCGGGTTGGCTCACCGCGGATCGCGCAGATCGATCGCGAACCTGGTGATCCAGCGGTGGACCTGCTTGCGATCGCAGCTGAGCTCGCGGGCGACGGCGCTGATGCTGCCATCGTGCGAGGCGAGCGCGTTGACCAGGCGGGCGCGCAGCGCGCTCTCGGCTTGCGACCACGCCATCGGGAGCGCCGCGGCGGGTGGGCGCGGTGCCATGCTCTCGAGGTCGCTCGGCGCGATCGCGCGGGTGCCCGCGCGCAGGACCGCCGCCGCGACGACGCGCTCGAGCTCGCGGACGTTGGCCGGCCAGTCCGCCATGAGCAGCCGGCGCGCCGCGTCGGGCTGCAGCGTCGCACCCGGGGCGACGTGCGCGATCGTGCGCGCGATGAACATGCCGATGTCCTCGCGGCGGTCGCGCAGCGGCGGGATCCACAGCGCGACGCCGCGCAGGCGCGCGAACAGCTCGGCGGAGAACATCCCGGCCTTCACCATCGCGTGGATGTCGCGATGGGTCGCCGACACCACCGCGAGGTCGACGGGGATCGGCCAGCGGTCGCCGACCGGCGTCACGCTGCGCTCGGTGATCACGCGCAGCAGCGCGGCCTGGGCGACCGGCGTCAGGTCGCCGATCTCGTCGAGGAACAGCGTGCCGCGGTCGGCGGCCAGGATGTGGCCGGTGCGCTCCTCGGCCGCGCCGGCGAGCACGCCGCGGCGGTGGCCGAACAGCGCGTCCTCGACGAGCGCGTCGGGCAGGGCCGCGCAGCTGACCGCGATCAACGCGCCGGGCCGCCGGCTCCTGGCGTGCACCGCGGCGACCAGGCGCTCCTTGCCGACGCCGGGCTCGCCCTCGACGAGCACCGGCAGGCCGGCGACGAACGCCGCGACCCCCCGGGTCACCGCCGCCTCGAGCGGCGCGTGCAGCGTGACGAACGACGCGGTCAGATCGGGCGCGGCGACATCGGGGGTCGGCGCGCCGGTGGTGAGCTCGCGGAACCACCACGCCGTGTTCCCGGTCTCGATCAGGTCGCCGTCGGCGAGCTGGCGGCGCGACACCCGCTCGCCGTTGACCGTGGTGCCGTTCTTGGAGCCGAGATCCTCGACGAACCAGCACCCCGAGCTGCGCCTGAGCGTGGCGTGCGGGCTCGACGCCGATAGATCGTTGCACGCGATCCCGAGCGTGCCGGCGCGGGTCGCCGAGCTCGGACCCTTGCCCGAGATCACGACGTCGACCACGCCGCTGAGCGACCATCGGCTCGGCGTCATCGCCGGCCGGCTGCACGACAGCGCCCGCACCAGGTACGGACGCGGCAGCGGATCGGGCGCCGTCGGCGCGTCCGCATCCTCGACTGTCCACCGTTGGCCCTCCATCCCCACAGCGGCATCTTACGCATCCGCGCTTGCGAGCGATAGCGCAATACGAATCGGGGATGCGATCTCCTGTGCGGCGTGGCCAGCTTGATGCCGAGCCTCGCGCGGTCGGGCGGTTCATGATGTGGGCCTGCCGACCACCCAGCCGATCATCAGGCGAGCGATCCTGTCACAGTGTGACACGCCAGCCCGTCGCGTCGGGTCGCAGTCCGGTGCCCGCGCGGCGACGAAACTCGCGGCTAGCCGAGGCGCTGGAAGAACCAGTAGATGCCGGCGAAGCAGATCACCGCGGCGAGGCCACGGACGATCAGGTGATACCGCAGGTGGCGCTGCAGGTGCAGGATCACCGCGACGAGGACGATCGTCACCTGGCCCAGCTCGACGCCGAGGTTGTAGCCAAACAGCGCCGAGACCAGGTCGCCGGTCGACAGGTCGAGCTGGTTGAGCGCGCTCGCGAACCCGAAGCCATGGATGAGGCCGAAGCACGACGCGACCTTCCAGCGGTGGCCCTCGAACCTGCCGAGCAAGGCCTCGGCTGCGACGAACGCGATCGACAGCGCGATCAGCGGCTCGATCAGCGACGCCGGGGGCCGCACGATGTGGAGCGCCGACAGCGCGAGCGTGATCGAGTGGCCCAGCGTGAAGCCGCTCACGATGCCGAGGATCCGCAGCAGGCTGCCGCCGGCGAGCATCAGCGCCAGCAGGAACAGGATGTGGTCGAGGCCGTCGGGGAGCTTCCAGCCGTGCGCGTCGTGCCACTGGCCGGGGGCCGCGCCGATGTGCTCGACGCCGGTCCACACGAACGTGGTGAACCCGATCGCGCCGGTCGCCGACAGCTCGAGCGACGGCCGGGTCTTGTCGACGATCGCGACGCGGTCCTCGCCGGCGAGCTGCGCCTTGACCAGGACCTGGAAGGTCGGCGAGATCCGGGCCTCGGCGATGAACGGGAACGCCCAGCGGATCGCGCGGGCGGCGGCAGGGCACTCGGCCCGGCCGGAGATGCTGGCGGTGCGGTCGTGCAGGGTCGCGGCGGCCGCGGTCCACCGGCACGGGCCTGCGGGGGTGGTGATCGGCGCGCCGCGGAACGTCGCGTCGGCGAGCGCGGCGGCCTGGCGCGACAGCGCGGCGGCGTCCATCGCGGCCGGATCGACGGCGATCAGGCGGGCCGCGGCGTTGACGTGAAGCTCGAGCGCGACCGCGATCGAGTCGCCGTCGGCCGCGATCCGCAGGTAGCCGATGTCGAGCGGGTGCGCCGCGGCGGGGCGCGCGAGCCCGAGCCCGAGCCCGAGGACGGCGACCCAGGTCAGCGCGAGGCCGCGAGCCGCGGCCGTCATTTCGCCCGCCCCAGCCCGAGCTTGCGCCAGCCCGAGCCGCCGGGATCGAGGCGATCGGCCAGGCGGGTGTAGAGCGCGGCGGCGAGCGCGTTGCCGCGCTGGGCCTCGAGCTGGGCCGCCAGCTCGTAGAGCTGCGCCTCGTGGGCGCCCGATGCGAGGGCGGCCTGGACCTCGCGGCTCGCCTCATCGCGGGCCCCGGCCCGGGCGAGCGCGCGCGCGAGCTGGAACCGCGCCTCGAAGCTGCCGCGTCGCGCGATCTCTTCGCGGGCCAGCGCGATGGCCTCGGAGACCTGGTCGGCGCGGCCACGATCGACGAGGACCTCGGCGAGATCGAGCCGGTGGCCGAGGCCGCCGTCGCCGAGCTCGCCGCGCACGATCGCCTCGACCTGGGCGCGCAGCGCGTCGGCCCCGCCGAGGTCGCCGGCCAGCTCCTCCGCGCGCGCCTGATCGATGAGGTAGCGGACCTGGCGCGACGCGACGAACGCCTGCTCGAACCAGCGCGCCGCGTCCCCGGCGCGGCCGGTGCGCAGCGCGAGCTCGCCGCGATACGCCAGGCCGAGCGCGAAGCCGGGCACGATCCGCAGCGCCTCGTCGAGCACCAGCGCCGCGCCCGGCAGCTCGCCGCGGCGCACCAGGAACCGGCCCCACAGCGCGCGCAGCCGCGCCGAGCCCTGGAGGTCGCCGGGCTCCTCGACCCGCGCGGCGTTGGCGAAGTCGAACGCCGCCTCGGCGTCGCGGCCCTGGGCAGCCATCACGAGGGCGCGCATCATGTACCCGGCGGTGTCGGGCTTGATCGCGATCGCAGCCTGCGCCGCCTCGCCGGCCGCGGCGAGCTCGCCGAGCGCGAGGTGCGCGGTGGCGATGATGATCTGCGCGCCGGCCGATCTTCCTTTATGGCGATGCGCGAGCTCGATCGCCTCGCGAAAGTCGTGGCGCGCGTCGGCCAGCTTCGCGAGGGTCATGACCGCCGGGTTCGGCGCCGGCAAGATCGCCAGCGATCGGCGGGCCATCGCCTCGGCGGTCTTGTAGTCGGCGGGGTCGCCGTCGAGCTGGGCCTTGCGAAAGTAGAGGTCGGCGAGCTCGGCGTAGTCGAACGGTGACGCCATGTCCCGGACCCGGGCCTCGAGCGCGGTGATCGTCGCGCCGGCGTCGGACGTGACATCGGCGGCCGCGGCCGTCGTGTAGCGATAACGCAGCGCGGCGGGATCGGGCGCGAGGTCCGAGGCGGCGGAGCCGCCCGAGGGCGTGCCCGGTGCAGCGCCCGGTACAGCGTGATGCTGCACGCGGTACGTGGCGATCGCACCGACCACCAGCGCGCCCAGGACGATGCCCGTCGCTCCGGTCCACAGCGCGAGCTTGGTGTCGCTCGTGTTCGACAACATCATGTCCGGCTCCGTCTGCGATCCATGAGGGATCGCCGATGTACGCGCGAGCCGGCGCGGTGGATCGCCAGATCTCCGCGGCGCGGCCCGCCGGGGTGCTCCCGTCGCTGCGCGCGGGCGGCAAACCCTCGCGAACGCGGGTGGGGCGCGACTCACGAACCGCGGGTCGATCCGGATCGCGGAGCAACTCGTACAGCGCGCGAGGACATCACCGCGGCCAGCGGTTGGCGCGGTTCGTTCCTGATTCGTGTGCTTGGCCTCATCCCAAAGGAGAACAGATGAAGAGGATAGTTCTAATGTCGATATCGATGCTCACGATGATCGCGGTGCTCGCGATCGCCGGGCGCACGGGTTATGCGTCGGACCACGACGACGGTGAGACGGATCTCAAGGCGCGTGCGCTGAACCTGAGCGACCATTTCACGTTCAAGTCACCGGCGGATCCGACGCAGCTGTCGATGATCATGTACTTCAACCCGCGCTCGCTGCCGGGCAAGCAGTACACGCTCAGCACCAAGGCGCGCTACGAGCTGCACGTCAGCAAGGTCGCGGACAAGACCGCGACGCCGACGGTCAAGGACGACTTCGTGTTCCGGTTCGAGGCCGCCGCGCCCGACGCCACCGGGGCCCAGGCGATCACGCTCACCGTGTTCAAGGACGGCGCGAGCATCGGCACGCACACCGGCATGACCACCACGATCGGCGCCTCGAAGGCGAGCGCGATCACGACCAACACCGGCACGGTCGGCGGCATGAACGTCAAGTACTTCATCGGACCGCGCGCCGACTCGTTCACGTTCGACGTGGTCCGGTTCTTCCAGGTCCGCGCGTTCCTCGCCGATCGGTTCTTCGGCGGCCCGGGCGGGATCGGCAACGCCGGCGCGACGCTCGCCGACAACTGCCGCGGCGACAAGTTCCTCGGCGCGGAGGGCCCCGGCGGCCCCGACGCCGACGGCGTCAACCTGTTCAACCCACCCAGCTGCGCACCCGACTTCACCAAGAACCTCAACGTCACCGCGATCGTGCTGAATGTCCCGATCGCCCAGCTCGGCGGCACGGTGTTCGACACCTGGTCGACGATCTCGGTGGCCGAGTAAAGGGTATTTGACCATGACAACACTCACCCACACGTTCCGCGGCGCGGCCGCACTCGCGCTGCTCGTCATCACGGCGAGCTGCAGCGACGAAGTGACCAAGCTCACCCCCGACGCCGGGCCCCCGCCGATCGACCCGCCGCCCGTCGGTGCCATGTACCACCAGGTCGAGCACCTCGCGCGGCCCGGGATCAACGAGGCGCTGCTGATCGCCGAGGCGTTCAACGCCGGCTACAACGCGACGGCGCCGAGCTTCGCCGGCGTGCCGGCCGAGACCCTGAACGCCGTGATCGACCAGGCCAAGACGGTGCTCAAGGCGCTCTACCTCGGCGGCTGCTTGATCAACGGCGTGGCCGGGCTGACCCCGGCCAACGGGGTCCATCCGGCGGGCATGGCGTGCCACGAGGTCGGGACCAAGCTGTTCCTCGCCGACGGCGTCACGCTGACCGAAGCGTCGCAGACCGCCGCTCAGATGTACGCGGACAAGGTGTTCGGCCAGTTCGAGCCCGACGTGATGCGCATCGACACGAGCGTCACGCCCAGCAACTACCTGAACCTGTGCGGCGGCAACGGCCCGCTGCTGTGCGGCGGGCGGTTCCTCAACGACGACGTCATCGACATCACGTACAACTACCTGCTCAACGGTGCGGCCAACTACCTGCACCCCGGCGACGGTGGCGCGCTCGATCAGCAGTTCCTGGCGCTGACCAGCGACGGCGTCACGTTCTCGAAGAACGTCGCGATGAACTCGGACTCGCTGTCCAAGCCCGACCCGGCGAACCAGCAGCAGGGTCATCCGGACGTCTCGCAGGCGTTCCCGTACTCCGCGCCGCCGTTCTGATCCCGGCAGCGCGTGCACAGGCGGCGGCCGTGGCCTCGCGAAGGCCCGGCCGCCGCGCGGCGTTCCGGACGTCGCGGCCGACTCGCGCGCCGGTCTCGGCCCCCGGGCCGGAGGTGGCCGGAGGTGGCCGGAGCTGGAGCTGCGCGGGCGACTCGCGGTACGGTAGCGCACATGGTGCGCCTCGAGCTCTGGTGCGATCTGGCGAGCCCGTACAGCTACCTCGCGGCGATGCGGATCGACGAGCTGGCCGGCGCGGCCGGCGTCGAGGTCCGCTGGCAGCCGCCGTTCTCACAAGGCCATGTGCTGGCATTGTGGCTGCGGGCAAAGCTGGCGATCACCGATGATAGCAAAGTCGACCCACGGGCATTGCTTGGCCAATGGGGCGTGACGATCCACGAGCTTCCGCAGCTCGAGCCCGCGCTTGACGCAGTCGCGTGCTGGGGCGGTCGAGGGCCGGCCGTGCTGATCAACCCTGGCGGCAGGCACGCGTCTTCGCTGGCTGGACGCGCGACAACGCTGGCGCATGAAATCGCTCATTTGATCATGGACCGCGATCGCGCACTCCCGCTCGCCGAGGTTTTTGGCGGGGCAACACCGCTGCACCTTGAGCGGCGTGCGCGTGCGTTCGCTGCCGAGTTGCTGTTGCCGCGCGAGATCGCGAGGATTGCAGTCGCGAGGGCACCATCGCTTGCCCGTGCCGCGAAGCAGCTCCAGCACGACTACGGCGTGTCACGTGAGGTCATCGGCTGGCAAGTAAAAAACGGGGCGGGGTGGACGTCGCTGCGGCCCGAAGAGCAGAAGCAGATCCAGAAGTGGGTTCGTCAGTGGATCCGGGCCGGACAAGCATGAGCGCGTAGCTCGTTAGTAGACTGAACGCCGGTGCGCCGGCGGGATAGCGTGACGCAAGCGGCAATGCCCGATCCGCGATCTCGCCCTAAACGCGCTGCCTCTAAAGCTGCCTCAGAATTGCCTGCCTTGTGGACGCAGCGCCACGCGAATGTATCCGGTGCACGAGCCCCGTTCTGGCGTGATCGATTCGTCAGGACCAGCCGACAGCGCAGCTGGCTCTTGGCGGTGTTGGTCAGCTTGGTCCTCGACGACACCAGCGCGTCGCGCGCGTTGCACAGCGTCCTCCACGCGCGTGCCTGCTCGCTCGGGATGTGCACCGACCTCAGGTCCACCCGGCACGACACGCGCTCAGCACCTGCGCGTCGCGTCGGTCGGTCTTGATCCCGTGCGCTCCGACGCCGAGGCTCGGCGCCAGCGTCGATGGCACGACCCTCACATCGTGTCCCGCCCTCTTCGCAAGGTCGGCCACAGCGAACGCCTCCGCCGACGTCTCGAGGATCACGCGGCTGTGCGGCTGCTTCGCCAGGTACT
>Ga0137438_1000142_pt1 | contig 12488 bp, 6 predicted proteins | sample EasRivERMGT157_2_FD_102327 | JGI IMG/M metagenome (GOLD analysis project Ga0137438, IMG submission 102327) | Soil microbial communities from meander-bound floodplain in the East River, Colorado, USA - East River MetaG ERMGT157_2 | ecosystem: Environmental > Terrestrial > Soil > Floodplain ... | reverse complement strand
ATCCGGATCGGGCAAGACTTCTTTCGCGCGCACGCTGTTGCGGCTTTACGAACCGACGGCGGGCAGCCTGCACTTCAAGGGCCGCGACATTTCGCATCTTGCGGAACCGGAACTGCGTCCGCTGCGCCCGAAGATTCAGGCCATCTTCCAGGATTCGCTGTCTTCACTGAACCCGCGTCACCGCATCGGCACGATTTTGGCGCAGCCATTGCTCGCGTATGGCCGCGTGCCGGATGGCCGGGCAGGCTGGCGCGAAGCCGCCGCTTTGCTGGAACGAGTCGGGCTGCCGCCGGCATTCGCCGATCGCTTCCCGCACGAACTCTCCGGGGGCCAACGCCAGCGTGTCGGCATCGCCAGGGCGATTGCGCTCAAGCCCGATCTGATCGTGGCCGACGAAATCGTTTCCGGTCTGGACGTGTCCACGCAAGCGCAGATCCTGACGCTGCTCAGGGAACTGAAGACCGACGGCTCGCTGATTTTCATCAGTCATGATCTGTCCGTGGTGCGGGTGCTGTGCGACCGGGTGCTGGTGATGCGCCAGGGCGAAGTCATCGAGTCGGGCCGCTGCGCGGCGCTGTTCGCCAACCCCGAGCACGTCTACACTCGCGCTTTGCTTGACGCCATTCCGCTGCCGGATTTCGACCCGGATTGGGCTACACGCGGCGGGCTGGACGAAGAGCTACAAGTTCAACAACAGGAGGCAGGAAAAATGAAGATTGCAGGATCAGTGGCGCTGGTGACCGGCGCAAATCGCGGCATCGGCCGCGCCTTCGTCGATGCGCTCATTCAGCGCGGAGCGAAGAAGGTCTACATCACGGCGCGCGACACGTCGAAGCTGGCGGACCTGGGTGCGAAGTACGGCGACAAGGTTCGAGCGCTGCCGCTCGACATCACAAAGCCCGAACAAGTGGCGTCCGTTGCCTCGACGGCGGGCGACGTTACGCTGCTGATTAACAATGCCGGCATCAATCGCCAGAGGGCGCTGATTGCCGCGGCGGCACTCGACGGCGCGCGCGAGGAAATCGACACCAACTATTTTGGGCCGCTCTCGATGTGCCGTGCGTTCGCGCCGGCGCTTCAGCGCAACGGCGGCGGGGCCATCGTCAACATGCTGTCGATCCTGTCGCGCGTGTCTATGCCGGCAATGGGATCGTTGTGCGCCTCCAAGGCCGCAGCGCTCAGCATGACACAGGGTGTGCGCGCCGAGCTGGCAAAGCAGCACACGCTGGTGATCGGCGTGATGCCGGGCGCGGTCGATACCGACATGGCGCGCGAGTTCCAGGGTCCGAAGGACCCGCCGATCGACGTCGCCAACGCGGCGCTCGACGCCGTGGAATCGGGCACGAACGACGTATACCCCGGCGGCATGGCGCAGGGCATCGCCGCGGGCTTGAAGGCCGATCCCAAGGCGGTCGAGAAAGACTTCGCCGCCTACCTGCCCGGCTGAGACTTCGTCATGACTTCAAGGGCGTTGACGCAGCAGCTTCAGCTGCAGGTGTTCCCTTGAGTGGTTCACCTTAAGAACGCAGAGGTAGAAATAGAGAGGGCGCAAAGGAAGTCCTTTCAATACCCGCTCGACAGGTGCGCAAAGAAAATCGGCAGCGGATTTTTGAATCAGCGTGGACACGGACCGTACGGGCGTAGCAGAGCTTCGCTTCCCGCCTCGCCGCCGGGTAGTTTGACAGTGTTCCCGGGCGCGCTCAGCGCAACGGCCGCAACGGCTCGAACGTGCCCGGCGCCGACGCGCGCTGCAGCAGCACGCTCGGGCCGTCATTGACGACGATATCCCCGCGGCCGTCGCCATTGACATCACCGATGCCGATGAAGTTGCCGGACAAGGGTCCGTCGTAGACCGCGCTGAACGCAAATTGGCCGCGGTTCGTCGGCGACTGCAGCAGCACCGACACGCGTGACGGCGTCCGTAGCGACTGGTAGACCAGCGACACCACGGCGATGTCGGGCAGGTTGTCGCCATTAAGATCCCCGATGGCGACACGGCGGGCGCCGTCGGCGACCGGGATGTTCGTGGCGACGAAGCCGCCCGGGTTCGTCTGCAGCAATACCGTGACGCTGGCGCCGCCGGTGCCACCCGCAGGCGAATTTCCAGCGTTGGCGACCACGATGTCGGCGCGGCCGTCCCCGTCGAGATCGGCGACTGCCACACCCTGGACGCGCAGGCCCGCAAGCAGGATTACCACCGGATCAAAACCGCCGCCAGCGCGCTGATAGAACACGGCGACCGCATCGTAAGCGGCGAGTACGATGTCGCTGAGCCCGTCGCCATTGATGTCGGCGACCGCGAGGTCTTCCGATCCCTTGCCGCTTCCTGCCAACAGCGACATGGGAGCAAGCAACGTTCCGGGTGCGGAAGGATTTTGCTCAAGCAGCAGCGCGCGGCCATTGACCAGGACACCATCGGCCACGATCACGTCGGCCAGATTGTCGCTCGTCAATTGGGCGATCGCCGCATCGGTCGCCGCACCTCCAGTCGGGACCCACTGCGAGGGCAGAAAACTTCCCGCAATCGCGGGATCCTGGCGAAGGATGGAGATACCTCCGCTGTCGCCAGTGACGTTAGGCTGGGGAGCGACCGTAGCCGGAGTGGCCGCGACGAGGTCCGGCCGCCCGTCGCCGTCGAAATCTCCCGCGGACAAGCCCCACGGGTCAGGCCCGACGCCGTACTGCACCGGTGCGTCGAACGCTCCGGGTGACGACTGACGATAGATCTGCACGTATCCTGGATGCGGCGGCGGCCCGGCCACATAGGTGGCAGTTACCGCGACGTCAACCCGCCCGTCGCCGTCAATGTCTGCTACCACCAGGCCCGAATGGGTCCAGAACGGGGAAATGACGTCACCCCCGCCTCCGCCGCACGCCACCAGCAACAGCACGGCGCCCACGGATGCGCACCCGATCCTGAGGTCAGGGAAGCGCATTGCGGGTAATCCCACAAGACGAATCACGTCTTGCCAGCGCATCCATCATCAGGCCCTGATGTGAGCACAAACGTGTGAAGGCTATTGCGTTGGGTAGGGCGCGTCTTGACATAGCTCGATGTGGGCTTGCGCTTCAGCCCAACGCGCTCAGCGTGCACGGATCTGGTACCCGGTGAGGATCTTGACATACTGCGCGCGCACCAGGGCTTCGGGGTCCGCCAGGCGGCTCGCCGAGAGCCTGCCGCGGGCCTCACCGAGCGAGGCGAAGCCCCGACCCGCAAGCCACTCTTCGAGCCCTGCCAAAATACGCCGCAGGTGCCCGGGACCATGGCGCAGCAGTGACGAGGTCGTCATCACCGCATCAGCGCCGGCCAAGAGGTACTTCGCGACTTCCTCGCAACTGTTGACGCCGCTTGTTGCCGCAAGCGAGGCCTTGACCTTGCCGGCAAGCAGCGAGATCCACATCAGCGGCAGACGGATCTCGTGCGAATTGCTGAGCTGCAGATCCGGCTGCGGCTGCAGCGTCATCAGGTCGATGTCGGGCTCATAGAACCGGTTGAACAGCACCGCCCCGTTCGCGCCTGCCTCGACCAGGCGCAACACCATGTTGCCGGGCGAGCTGAACCAGGGCCCCAGCTTGACCGCGACCGGGATCTTCACGACCTGCCTGACCCTGCGCACGATATCCACGTAAAGGCGCTCGACCTCCTCTCCTGTCTCCGCCGGATCGGCGGGCACGCGATAGAGATTGAGCTCGATGGCGGCGGCACCGGCGCGCTCGAGTTCGCGCGCAAACTCCACCCATCCTTCGTGCGTCGAGCCGTTGAGGCTGGCGATCACCGGGATGTGCACCGCCTCGACGGCGCGCCGCAGCGTCTCGAGCCGCCCTTCGAGCCCGCCCGCATACGCGGGCAGTTCGGGGAAGTAGCCCTCGGCCTCGGGCTGCATGTGCGCGCCCTGCTCGCTCAGCCAGGCGTAGGCCGAGTCGTCCGCCAGGATCTCCTCTTCGTAGATTGAGGCCATCACCACCGCGGCCGCGCCGGCGTCCTCAAGCCGGCGAATGTCGTCCACCTCGCGGGTGAGCGGCGAGGCCGAGGCGATCAGCGGGTTGGCAAGGTCCAGACCGAGATAGCGAGTGTCGAGCTTCATGGCGTCGTCTCCCGTCCTCTCAGTTGTCTTCCCAGTGCGGCAGAAACCGGCTGCCGTCGCGCGCCGCCAGATCCTCGTATAGCCGGTAGCGCTCGTCGGCCGACGCCTGCGCCTGCCTGAGCATCGTTGCCGCCGCCTGGGGCTGCGTCTGGGTAAGAATCTTGTAGCGCACCTCGCGATAGGCATAGTCCTGCAACGGGATGCGCGGGCGCGGACTGTCGAGCCGGAACGGATTGAGCCCGGCCTTGCGCATCGTGGGATCGAAACGGAACAGCGGCCAATGCCCGCTCGCGACGGCGCGCGCCTGCTGCTTCATGCCATCGCGCATGTCGATCCCATGGGCGATGCATTGCGAGTAGGCGAGGATAAGCGACGGCCCCGGGTAGGCCTCTGCCTCGCGGAAAGCGAGCAGCGTCTGTTCGGAATTGGCCCCCAGCGCTACTTGCGCGACATACACGTAGCCATAGGCGATCGCCTGCATTGCGAGGTCTTTTCGCGGGGTACGCTTGCCGCCGGCGGCGAACTTCGCCGATGCGCCGAGCGGTGTAGCTTTCGACGCCTGTCCGCCGGTGTTGGAGTACACCTCCGTGTCGAGAACCAGAATGTTGACGTCGCGACCCTGCGCGAGCACGTGGTCCAGCCCGCCGTAGCCAATGTCATAGGCCCAGCCGTCACCGCCGACCAGCCAGACGCTGCGGCGGATCAGGTTGTCCGCCACCGCCAGCAGGTTCCTCGCCTCTTCGCTGTCGATCGTGGCTAGCTTTTGTTTGAGTGCGGCCAGACGCTCGAACTGGTGCCTGAAGTCGCTCTCGGTGACCTGCACGGCCGTGAGAGTCTCGCCGACCAGCCCCTCGCCCAACGATGAGGCCATCTTCCTGAGCAGCTCCTGAGCAAGTTGCGTCTGCTGGTCGATGGCCAGCCGGTAACCGAGGCCGAACTCCGCGTTGTCCTCGAACAGGGAATTGGACCAGGCAGGCCCGCGGCCCTGCGCGTTGGCGCGCCAAGGGGTGGTCGGCAGGTTGCCGCCGTAGATCGACGAGCAGCCGGTCGCGTTCGCGATCTGCAGCCGTTCGCCGAACAGCTGGCTGAGCAGTTTCAGGTAGGGCGTCTCGCCGCAGCCCGCGCACGCGCCGCTGAATTCGAACAGCGGCTCGAGGAACTGCACGCCGCGGATGTTGGCGAAGTTCACGCGCGAACGGTCCGCGACGGGCAGCTTCTCGAAGAAGGCGATGTTGCCGCGCTCTGCCTCGACCAGCGGCTGCTTCTCGCGCATGTTGATCGCACGTATCGCGTGCTCAGCCGGACTGTGCGCCGGGCAGTTCTCGACGCACAGGGCGCAGCCCGTGCAGTCGTCGACGTAAATCTGCAGGGTGAAGCGGCTACCCGGAAATCCGCGCGCATTGATCGGCGCGGACTTGAAGCCGGCGGGAGCATCCGCCAGGTGGCGCTCGTGATAGTAGTTGGCGCGGATCACGCTGTGCGGGCACACGATGCTGCACTGTCCGCACTGGATGCACAGCTCCGGTTCCCAGACAGGCACCTCGTAGGCGATGCTGCGCTTCTCGTATTGCGTGGTGCCGACAGGGAACGTCCCGTCCACCGGCAGGGCGCTGACCGGGATATCGTCCCCGCAGCCGGCGATCATGCGGGCGGTGACGTTCTTCACGAACTCCGGTGCGGTGTCGGGCACCACCGGCGGCGGATCGAAGCGGCTCGTGACCGTGTCCGGGACCGCAACTTCATGCAGGTGCGCGAGCGCCGCATCCACCGCCTCGAAATTCTTCCTGACGATCGCCGCGCCCTTGCGCCCGTACTCCTTTTCGATCGCGTGCTTGATCTCGGCGATCGCTTCGTCCCTGGGCAATACTCCCGACAGCGCGAAGAAGCAGGTCTGCAGGATGGTGTTCACCCGCGGACCGAGTCCCATGTCCCTGGCGACGCGCGTGGCATCGATCACGAAGAACCTGAGCCGCTTGTCGATGATCTGGCGTTGCGCGCGGCGCGACAGGCGATCCCACACGTCCAGCGCACCGTATGGCGCGTTCAGCAGGAAGGTGGCGCCAGCAAGGGCCGGCCCAAGCACGTCGAGCTTGCGCATCAAATCGAACTGGTGGCAGGCGACGAAATTGGCGTGCCTCACCAGGTATGGCGCAGCGATGGGGCGGCGCCCGAAACGCAAGTGTGAGATCGTCTCGGCGCCCGACTTGTGCGAGTCGTACACGAAATAGCCCTGGGCGTGGCGATCCGGCGCCTCCGCGAGGATCTTCACGCTGTTCTTGTTGGCCCCCACCGTGCCGTCGGCGCCCAGCCCGAAGAACACCGCCCGCACCGTCTCACCGCTCTCGATGTCCAAGTCCCGCTCCCACTCGAGGCTCGTGCCCGAGACGTCGTCGTGGATGCCGATGGTGAAGCCGTCGCGCGGCGCGGCGCGACGAAGCTCGTCGAACACCGCCTTGGCCATCGCCGGATCGAAATCCTTCGACGACAGGCCATAGCGGCCGCCGATCACACGCGGCATCTGCGCGCGCTTGCCCGCGGCCACCGCGCGGGCGAGGGCAGTGACCACGTCCTGGTAGAGCGGCTCACCCACACCGCCGGGCTCCTTGCAGCGGTCGAGCACGGCGAGCGCCTTGCAACTCGGCGGGAGTGCGCCAAGCAGATGCTCCGCCGAGAAGGGCCGGTAGAGCAGCACCTGCAGCGTGCCCACTTTCTCTCCGCGCGCGCGCAGCCATGCCGTCGTCTCGCGCAGTACCTCGGCGGAGGAACCCATCGCGACCACCACCCGCTCGGCCTGCGGGTCGCCCTCGTAGCGGAACAGCTGGTATTGCCGCCCCGTCAGCCCGGCAAGCCTGTCCATCGCCTGCTGCACGATCCCGGGCACGGCAGCGTAATAAGGATTCACCGTTTCCCGCGCCTGAAAGAAGGTGTCGGGGTTGTGCGCCGTGCCGCGCACGACCGGTCTTTCTGGACTGAGCCCGCGGGCGCGGTGTGCGCGCACCAGTTCGTCGTCGATCATCGCTCGTATTTGTTCGTCTGCGAGCAGCATCAGTTTGTTCACCTCGTGCGAGGTGCGGAACCCGTCCATGAAGTGCATGAAGGGCACGCGCGAGGCGAGCGTCGCGGCCTGGGCGACCAGCGCGAGGTCGTGTGCCTCCTGCACCGAGGCCGCACCGAGCATCGCGAATCCGGTGGAGCGGGCCGCCATCACGTCCTGGTGGTCACCGAAGATCGACAACGCCTGCGTCGCCAGGGACCGGGCCGCGACGTAGAACACAGTGGCCGTCAATTCGCCGGCGATCTTGAACATGTTGGGGATCATCAACAGCAGGCCTTGCGATGCGGTGAACGTTGTCGTCAGCGCGCCGCTCTGCAGCGCTCCGTGCACCGTGCCTGCCGCCCCGCCTTCGGACTGCATCTCCTGCACCACCGGGACATTGCCCCAGATGTTCTTCGTGCCCTGCGACGCCCACTGGTCGGCCAGCTCGGCCATGGCCGATGACGGGGTGATGGGGAAGATCGCGCATACCTCGTTGACCCGATAGGCGACGTGTGCAACAGCCTGGCCGCCGTCCATCGTGGCGTGGGCCGCTTTCACAGGCGCGGGTGGATATCGGTCCATCAGTCAGGGGCGTGTCTTGAACTTGGCCGGCGCCAGCGGCTCGCCGAAGCGCCCGGTCTTGCGCGGCGCATCGGCGGGCTCAGGCACCATCTCGATGGCATGACATGGGCACTGGTCGAAGCACACCGCGCAGCCGGTGCACTGCTCGAGATCAAAGCGGTAGCGCTTGCCCACGCCGAGCTTGATGATCGTTTGTTCGGGGCATGAGGCGTAGCAGTTGTCGCATTCGAAGCAGTTGCCACAGGAGAGGCAGCGCTGTGCCTCGGCGCGCGCCTCGGCTTCGGTGAGCCCGGCGACGACCTCGCTGAAATCCGTGCGCTGGTACACCGGCAGCTCTTTCTGCACGGCGCGGTTGCTGTCGAGGAACAGCGGCAGGTTGAGCGTGCCAAATCCCACGATCGGGTTCTTCGGTAGCGTCTCGAGGGAGCGGCCCCCCAGCCACGCGTCGATACTGCGCGCCGCCTTCTTGCCGTGCCCGACTGCGGCCGTCATGGTGCGCAAGCCGCCAATCGCGTCGCCGCCGGCGAAGATGCCCGCATGTCCGGTCATCAGCCCAGCGTCCACCGCGACCGTTTCGTCACGTCCAATCTGGATGCCGGGCACCCGGCGCAGGAAGCCGACCTCGGCATGCTGGCCGAGCGCCAGCACCAGCGAATCCACCGGCAGGGTTTCGAACGTGCCTGTCGGCACGAGACTGCCATCCTCCTGCAACTCGATTTTCTCGACCGTGACGCCCTCGCGGCCGAAACGGGTGGGCATGGCGAGCCATTGCGCTTTGACCCCTTCGAGCATGGCCTCGCCGGCCTCGTAGGGGTCCGCGCGCATGTGCGCCCGGTCGCGACGGTAAATCAGAAGCGCGTCCTCGGCGCCGAGGCGCTTCGCCACGCGTGCCGCGTCCATGGCGGTATTGCCACCGCCGACGATGGCAACCACGCGCCCGAGCTTCGGCGCACGCCCTTCCTCGACCGCCTCCAGCATGGTGATCGCATCCACCATCTGCCGGCCGTCCTCCGCAGGGATGTCGAGATGGTTGCCGGCATGGGTGCCGATCGCGACGAAGCAGGCGTCGAACCCGCCGCTGCGCATCTCGACGGCAAGGTCTTCGACGCGGTGATCGCGGGTGATCTTGACGCCCATGCCTTCGATCCGCGCCACCTCCTTCATGATGTCCTCGCGCGGCAGGCGGTAGGCCGGAATCCCGTAATGCATCATGCCGCCGGGCTCCGACATGGCATCCCGGATCTCCACGCGGTGGCCGAGGCGGCGCAAGTGAAACGCGCAGGACAGGCCGGCCGGGCCGGCGCCGACGATGAGCACGCGTCTGCCGGTGTCGCGCCCCGGCGGGACGTGCCAGCCATGGGTCGATGCGAGATCTCCGAGCAAGCGCTCGACCGCGTGGATGGCGACCGGCTGGTCGAGCTCCTTGCGGTTGCAACTCGGCTCGCAGGGGTGATAGCAGGCGCGCCCGTGCAGCGCGGGAAGGGGATTGTCCTGCACCAGCTGCTGCCAGGCCTCCTGGTAGCGCCCGGCCTGCGCGTGCGCGAGCCAGGCCTGGATGTTTTCGCCTGCCGGGCAGGCATGATTGCACGGCGGCAGGTGATCGATGAACACCGGCCGCTGCCAGCGGATCGCGCCAGCGCCCTTTTGCGCAGTCATCTGCAGAACGCGCGTCATGTCTTTCGGAATCAGTGTCACCTGGATGGTCTCATCGCTCGTTTCGTGCTCCCCCCTGCTCCGCTCCGGGCGGCAAGCGCATTGGAAAATACCCCGCATCGCTCAACAGACGGAGAATCACCTCGACCCCAATCCTAGAACAGCCCTCCCCGCCGCTGTTTGATCTGGGTCAAGCGAGTCGGTGGGAACGGCTGCAAGGAGCGAAAAAAGCGTGCAGCCCCCCTGCGGACCGCCTGCCTGGCGGCGAATATCAGCAACAGGAACATGCGGTATCGATTCTCGCGAATGAGCCGCGCGCGGCTTTTCATCGTTTATCCCTCGACTTAGCGGTCAATTAAATGAAGCATCGCCCACGCAAACCGCTCGGCTTCTGTGTCCGGGCGTTTGATCTAGGTCAAACCATGTCCGGGCTATCGGGAAGATACTTGGCCGTATGTCATTAAATGGAATCGACGTCGGAAGTCTTGATGAGCCCGTCAGTGACGCAGCAGGCAGCGGGCCGGCGAATGCCGGCAAATACCAGAATGACACGTTAGTTAAGCCGGTCACGGCTGGCCCGATATGAAGGCAAGTGCAATGTCCAATTTCGAGATCGTGGCACGAGAGGATTTCTCCGACGTCACTTACCTCCTTGAGGTGCGCCATCCCCTGATGGCGAAGGCCGCCAAGCCGGGGCAATTCGTGATCGTCATGCTCAACGAGCATGGCGAGCGCATTCCGCTAACCGTCGCGGACTTCGACCGCAAGAAGGGAACCATCACGCTGGTGATCCAGGCAGTCGGCAAGACGACCAGGCAAATGCAGCAGGAATGCCAGGTCGGCACATCTCTCTATGGGATGGTCGGCCCGATGGGCATACCCAGTCCGATCAGCCACGCGAAAAAAGTACTTTGCGTGGGCGGTGGCCTGGGCGTGGCTCCGATCTTTCCCCAGGCGCGCGGCTTCAAGGAGGCCGGCGCATACGTGATCGCAGTTCTCGGGTTTCGGACCAAGGATCTCGTTTTCTGGGAGGACAAGTTCAAGGCCTGCTGCGACGAGCTCATCCTGTGCACGAACGATGGCTCTGCCGGAATGAAGGGGATGATCACCGACGGCATCAAGCTCGCGCTGGCGGGGCACCCCGACATCGAAGAGGTCGTCGCGATCGGCCCGCCGGTGATGATGAAGGCGTGTGCCGACGCCACGCGGCCGTACAAGATCAAGACCATGGTGAGCGTCAACCCGATCATGGTCGATGGCACCGGGATGTGCGGAGGCTGCCGGGTGAAGGTTGGCGATCAGGTGAAGTTCGCCTGCGTCGATGGACCGGACTTCGACGGCCATCTGGTCGATTTCGATGACCTGATGCTGCGCCTGCGGCGCTACACCGGGGTCGAAAAGGCCGCCCACGAGCGCTGGTCGGAAAGCTGCCGCATGACCAAGCAGGTCGGCCCGAGCGCGCTGGATGCACTGGCGCGGGGCCGCGCCCCGCAAAGTGAGCTGCTCGAACTGCCGGACCCGTTCGAGGACGCGCCCGGTGGCTAGATCCCGTTTGATGATTCATGTTGCGTTCTTTCCGGCGCCGGGTGGGTCCATTGCGCCTGTCCGGATAGTCGCTTTGGGATAAAGAAGATGGCAAAGAAAAAGACGATACGAACGATTCCGCAGGAACGCACGCCGATGCGCGAGCAGGACCCGCGGGTGCGGGCCAAGAACTTCGAGGAGGTCGCCTGCGGCTACAGCCTCGAAGACGCGCTGCGCGAGTCCGAGCGTTGCCTGATGTGCCCCGACGAGCCGTGCATTGCCGGCTGCCCGGTGGGAATCAATATCCCCGGCTTTATCCAGAAGATCGGCGAAAAAAATTTCCGCGGCGCCTACGACATCCTTACCGACACCAATATCCTGCCGCCGATTTGCGGGCGCGTGTGTCCGCAGGAGAACCAGTGCGAAGGCGTGTGCACCGTGGGCGATTCTCTCGAAGCGGTCGCCATAGGGCGGCTCGAGCGCTTTGTCGGCGACACCGCCATCAAGGAGGGCTGGGTCAATATTCCCTATATCGAACCAAACCGGTTCCGCGTCGGGATCGTCGGCTCGGGGCCGGCCGGCATGGCGTGCGCAGCGGACATGGCCAAAGCCGGATGCGACGTCACCGTGTACGAAGCCTTCCACCAGCCGGGCGGCGTATTGAGATACGGCATCCCCGATTTCCGTCTTCCCAACGAGGTGATCGATGCCGAGATCGACAATCTGAAAAAATTCGGCGTCAAGTTCGAATGCAACACCCTGGTCGGCCGCCTGTTCACGATCGAGCAGATGATCGACGAGATGGACTTCCACGTGGTATTCGTCGGCGTCGGCGCCGGCTATCCGACGATGCTCAATATTCCCGGGGATTCGCTCAACGGCGTGCTCTCGGCCAATGAACTGCTGACGCGCTGCAACCTGATGCGCGCCAGGGATTTTCCGAACTACGACACGCCGCTGCCGATCGGCAAACGCGTCGCCGTCGTCGGCGCAGGCAACACCGCGATGGACGCGATGCGCGTGTCCATCCGGCTGGGCGCGGAGAAGGTGTATTGCATTTACCGACGTTCGCGCACCGAGGCCCCGGCGCGGGCGGAGGAAGTCCATCACGCCGAGCAGGAAGGCGTGGAGTTCCACTGGCTCACCAATCCGGTGTCGGTCCTGGACGATGGCAAGGGCAGCGTGCGCGGCATGCGCTGCGTGCGCATGGAGTTGGGTGAGCCGGACGATTCGGGCAGGCGCCGGCCGGTTGCGGTCGCCGGCAGCGAGTTCGATTTCGAGACCGATCTGATCGTGTACGCGATCGGCACCAACGCCAATCCGATCATGGGCCAGACTTCGAAACTCAAGCTGAACAAATGGGGTTATATCGGCGCGGACGAAAACCTCGCGACTTCGGTGGCGGGCGTGTTTGCCGGCGGCGACATCGTCACCGGCGCGGCGACCGTGATCGAAGCCATGGGCGCCGGCCGCAAAGCCGCGCGCAGCATGAAGGCCTATCTCGGCATCCGCGATCCCGCGCTTGCCTATATCAACGCTGACGGGACCGGCGCAGGCACACTATTCGGGATCGACACCAGAGAGCGAAATTTCGCACGCGTGCGCGT
>Ga0137438_1000141_pt1 | contig 12533 bp, 11 predicted proteins | sample EasRivERMGT157_2_FD_102327 | JGI IMG/M metagenome (GOLD analysis project Ga0137438, IMG submission 102327) | Soil microbial communities from meander-bound floodplain in the East River, Colorado, USA - East River MetaG ERMGT157_2 | ecosystem: Environmental > Terrestrial > Soil > Floodplain ... | reverse complement strand
GTCTTCCTTGCATCCCATCCCGCAAAGCCGCTGTCGCGGCCATGCGGGACTTAATCAGAGGTTCCTGGGTGAAACAGTTGGAGAAACGGTGCCTGGCCTGGGCGCTGACCGGCTCAGGCCATTATCTGCGCAATTGCCTGGATATCATCAACCGGCTCGAAGATGTTGACCTGTTTCTGAGCAAGGCCGCAGCAGAAATCCTGCAGCAGTACGGCTACAAACATATTGTTGGCCGTGTTTACCAGGATAAAACTGCGAGCAGCATACCGGTTGAGCTGTTTTATGAAGGTAAATACCATACGCTGGTGATTGCTCCCGCCACGTCCAATACGGTTGCCAAAATGGTCGCAGGCATCTCCGACAATCTGGTGACTAACCTGTATGCCCAAGCAGGCAAGACGCGTGTGCCGAGTATTGTGTTTGCCTGTGATACGGAGCCGGAGTTGGAGTCGGAAGCGCCGCGTGAAAACATGGTCAAAGTCTACCCACGTCGTATTGATCTCGAGAATATGCAAAAGCTCAAGACTTTCGAAGAAACCACGGTTGCGGCTGACATGCAGCAGTTGAACGCAGCGATTCAGGCACGACTCGCATGTCTGAAAACCTGCTCTTCCTGACCGGCAAGCTCGCCGAGAAAAGCCTGCATAAGGTGCTGGCTGAAATACAGGTATCAGCCTCCAAAGCCCCGGATTTCAAATATCGCGTCGCCCAGATTGGCGTCTCGGTTGCCGCGTTGATGACTCCTGAGCTCATTGTGCGCCGCTTGCCAGATGCTGGTGATGCCGACAAAATTGTGTTGCCCGGCCTATGCCGTGGCGACTTGCGGCTGCTGGAAGACAAGTACGGCATCCCGGCCGAGCGCGGTCCCGATGATTTGAAGGATTTGCCGCAATTTTTTGGCCGTGGCGGCAGGGAGCCTGATTTGTCCAAATACGACGTCAAAATTTTTGCCGAAATCGTTGAAGCGCCTGATTTATCAGTGGCGGGCATAGTCAAACGCGCTGAGCATTATCGCAGCCAAGGCGCAGATGTGATTGATATCGGCTGCCTGCCGAATACACCGTTCCCGCATCTGGCGGATGCCATTCAGGCGCTTAAATCCGCTGGCTTCAAAGTCAGCGTCGATTCATCGAATAATGATGATTTGTTGCTGGCGGGCAGGGCGGGCGCGGATTACCTGCTGAGCCTTAGCGAAAAATCGCTATGGATTGCCGATGAGGTTGCATCCACGCCAGTTTTGATCCCGTCCAGGCCAGGCAATCTGCCTTCGCTCTATCGCGCTATAGATGCCATGCAGAAAAGGGGTAGAGCATTCATTGCCGATGCCATCCTTGATCCCATTCCTTTTGGCTTGACCGAGTCCATAGGCCGCTATCAGCGCTTGCGTAAACGTTATCCTGGCATTGAGATCATGATGGGTATCGGCAATCTGACTGAGTTGACCGATGCCGATACCACCGGCATTAACGCCATGCTGTTTGGCATTATTGCTGAGCTCAAGTTGAATGTGGTGCTGGCAACCTCGGTCAGCCCGCACGCTGTTAATGCTGTGGCTGAGGCTGATATTGCCCGACGTGTCATGTTTGCTGCGCGCGAAGACAGGCGTTTGCCACGCGACTACAGCGATGGCTTGCTGGGATTGCACGACCGGCGCCCATTCAGTTACTCTGCTGAAGAGATTGCCGAGCTGGCAGCACAGATTAAAGACCCCAGCTTTCGTATCCAGGTCAGCGCAGAAGGGGTGCACATCTACAATCGCGATGGGCTGTTTCACGATACCGACCCTTTCAAACTGTATCCGCACTTAAAGGTTGGCGATGATGCGTCCCACGCCTTTTATCTTGGCGTAGAGTTGGCCCGCGCGCAAATCGCCTGGCAACTGAAAAAACGTTACAGCCAGGATGAAGAACTAAAATGGGGCTGCAACACCACCAAAAAAGACGAAAAAGGCAGGGTGGCGCACCGCGATGCCTCCGTCAAAGAAAAAAGAGCGAAGAAAGCTCAACCATAACTCTTACAGCGATGATTTACGAAACCATAGTTACCAGCGTCGATGCGGACGGTGAGCCGCATATTGCACCTTTTGGCATACGTGAGCGTGATGGCCTGGTCTTAATAGCGCCATTCAGGCCATCAACCAGTCTCGACAATATGTTGCAAAGTCACAGTGCCGTCATCAACCTGACCGATGATGTGCGTATATTTGCTGGCGCCTTTACCGGGAAACGCTCGTGGCCGTTGCGCAGTGCCGATAAAGTCAATGGCTATGTGCTTGATGCGGCCCTTGCCCATCGGGAATTGGAGCTGGTTGAAGTCAGGGATGATGCTGCCCGTCCGGAGCTATATTTCCGCGTGGTGCATGAAGTCAACCATGCGCCGTTTCGCGGCTTCAATCGCGCGCAGGCCGCAGTCGTTGAGCTTGCCGTGCTGGTCAGCCGATTGCATATGTTGCCAATAGAAAAGATAGAAGCTGAACTCGCCTATTTGTCTATCGCCATCGAAAAAACGGCGGGTGAGCGTGAACGAGAAGCCTGGGGCTGGCTCGTGGAGCATATTGAAAACTACAAGGCGGCCATGTCAGGAGATAATCTGGCATGACCAAATTGCTTGTCAGTGTCACCAGTGTTGATGAAGCCATGCTGGCTATGGAGTATGGGGCTGATATCATTGATATCAAAAACCCCGCACAAGGCGCTTTAGGGGCACTGCCGTTATCCGAGACTAAAGATATCGTTCGAGCTGTTAACGGCAATAGATTAATTAGTGCGACCATAGGCGATTTGGAAATGCAGCCAGAATTACTTATGTGTGCTATCGAACATACGGCAAGCACCGGTGTCGCTATAGTCAAGGTCGGATTTTTTGGATTAGAACATCATAGTGAGTGTATTCAGGCTATGAAGCCACTAGCCGCTAGGGGTGTGCATATAGTGGCTGTACTGTTCGCTGACCAGGAACCGGATTTTGGTTTATTGGCTGAACTTCAGGAAGCCGGGTTTTATGGTGTGATGTTAGACACAGTAAAAAAAGACGGGGGCAGTCTGTTGGACTACGTCTTGCTCAAAGATTTGCAGCGTTTCGTTAAGGCCGCACAGCAGCACAAGCTTAAATCCGGACTCGCGGGCTGTTTGAGGCTGGAGCATGTGCCAACATTGCAGTTGTTGAATCCGGACTATCTGGGTTTTCGTGGTGCGCTCTGCGCTAATTTTGAGCGAAAAGCAGCATTAAGTAATCATAAGCTACATAAGCTTCACCAAACGTTGCATAAAAGCAACAGAGTTGTTCTGGATGTAACATAAACTTATGCTTAAGCCCTAAGTATGTTGCTTCTGGAAAATGCTTTAAGTATATTTAATCATAAATTCGTTATTATTGGGAGTTCGCGCAATGAAAAAAAATCTTATTTGTCTGGCAGTTGCTGGTGTTTTTGGCCTGGCTGCAATTTCCGCAAGCGCAGAGGATATGTTTGAGGGCGCCTGGTATGGAGTGGCCGGTGTTGGCGACATGCATACTGATAACGATCTCAAGGCCCGTGACAACAACTTATCTGGCTTTATACGCTTGGGCAAAGAGGTTAGCGAACACTGGGATGTGCAGATTGGTTTAAGTCACTCCCAGGCTGACGAGGATAGTCATGCTTACTCCGGCGGCAAGTATAAACAAACGCTATTCGGTGTAGATGCGCTTTATGTGTTTAGCCGTGATAAATTCCGTCCGTTCTTGCTTGCCGGTTTGGGCGTTGCGCGTAACAGAATTGATTACAACGGTGCGCCTGATGCTAATGGCAGTAAGACTTCTTGGATGGGCGATGTGGGCTTGGGGTTCCAGTATCTGTTTACTGAAAATGTTGGTCTGCAGGCAGATCTGCGCCATGTATGGAGCCGTGCTGAAGCCACCAATCTGTTTGGAGGCACCGGTGGCCATGAAACCGAAACGATTGGTAACGACTATCTGAACGTTGGTCTGCTGATCAGATTCCCCGCACCTAAGAAGGTTGCTGCTGCTCCTGAGCCAGCTCCAACGCCTGTTGCGGCACCAGAACCAGAACCAATGGCAGCGCCAGAACCAGCACCGGCGCCAGCACCGGCGCCAGAACCAGCAGCAGTCGGTCCTGCTGAGCCAGCTTTTGAGAAAATCACCTTGGCATCTGAAGTGTTGTTTGCATTCGACAAATCTGTATTGAAGCCAGAAGGTAAAGAGCGCCTTGATGCTGACGTCGTTGGCAAGATGAAAGCGCACCCGGAAGTGGAATTGGTGTTGATTACTGGCCATACCGACCGTATTGGTAGTGATGGCTACAATCAAAAGCTGTCCGAACGTCGTGCTAGTGCGGTCAAAGCTTACTTGGTAAGTCAAGGTATTGAAGAAAACCGTCTGCATGCAGTTGGTAAGGGTGAAAAAGAGCCTGTTGTTGATTGCAAGGGTATTCGTAAGGGTCTGATTCAATGCCTGCAACCAAACCGTCGTGTGGTTGTAGAAATTGAAGTTCAGCGCCAGAACTAAGTTTATACGTTAGAATAAAAGCCCCGCCTAGCGGGGCTTTTTTATGGCCAATAAATATGATTGAAAATCCATCCATCAAAGTTGATCTGGCGATCGAGGCGCGCTGGGTAGCCCCAGTATTACCTCGTGCAGCTGTGTTGGAACACGCCACGGTAGTGATTGACCAGGGCGTCATCCGCGATTTGTTGCCTATTCATGAGGCCAGGCAGCATTACAGTCCAGTTCGAGTGATAAGCCTGGGTGACCATGTGCTGATTCCCGGGTTAATCAATTTGCATACCCACGCGGCCATGACACTGATGCGCGGGTTGGCGGATGATATGCCGCTGATGACATGGCTGCAGCAGCATATCTGGCCGGCTGAAGCAGAGTTTGTTTCGGAGCGTTTTGTTCGTGATGGAACTTTACTTGCCGGTGCTGAAATGTTGCGTGGCGGGATTACTTGCTTTAACGACATGTATTTTTTCCCGCAAGCGGCGGCTGAAGCCGTTGTTCAAGCAGGGATACGCGCCAATCTGGGCTTGGTGGTGCTGGAATTTCCCTCAGCCTATGCCAGTGATGCTGACGACTATATTCATAAAGGGCTGGCGGCGCGCGACGCCATGCGTGACCAGGCACTGATTACTACCAGTCTGGCTCCACATGCGCCTTATACCATCAGTGGTCGTACTTTTGAACGAGTGCTGACTTATGCCGATCAGTTGAGTCTGACCATACACACCCATATTCATGAGACGCATGATGAAATTGCGCAAAGCCAAAAGGAATATGGCATGCGCCCCTTGCACAGGTTATCCAGTTTAGGTTTGTTGGGGCCCAATCTGATTGCGGCGCATTGCGTGCATCTCAATCAGGAGGAGATGGAGCTGTTGGCGGAAAATGGCTGCCACATTGCGCATTGCCCGGCTTCCAATCTCAAGTTGGCCAGTGGTATAGCGCCAGTTTCCCGTCTAATGCAGCAGGGCGTTAATATCGGCTTGGGAACAGACGGCGCTTCCAGTAATAATCGCCTGGATATGTTTGCTGAAATGCGCCTGGCCGCGTTATTGGCCAAAGGCAGCAGCGGTGATGCTGCAGCTTTACCCGCCTCGCAGGCGCTGGAGATGGCTACTATCAATGCGGCGCGTGCGTTGGGGCTGGATAACAAGCTAGGTTCGATAGAGCAGGGTAAGATGGCAGACTTGGCAGCCGTGCGCATTGCCGATCCGGAAACCATGCCTTGCTTCGATCCGCTATCGCATCTGGTCTATGCTGCCGGACGCGAACATATAAGCCATGTCTGGGTGGCCGGTGAACTGCGCTACCAGCAAGGCGTTTTTGCTAATATCGAAGCACAGGAATTAAAGGAGATTGCATCTGTATGGCAGGGCAAACTGAATCAGTTCAAGGCCTGAATGTTGACCCGGCCGAGTTGCAGAAATTTGCCGCGTTGGCCCACCGCTGGTGGGATCCCAACAGCGAATTCAAGCCACTGCATGAAATCAATCCTTTGCGCCTGAATCTCATCGACCAGAAAGTCGCGCTGGCAGGCAAGCGCGTGCTGGATGTAGGCTGTGGCGGCGGCATACTGTCGGAATCCATGGCGCTGAAAGGCGCGCAGGTGACAGGCATAGACTTGGGAGAAAAGGCACTTAAAGTCGCACAACTGCATAAGCTGGAAAGTGGTGTTGAGGTTGATTACCGGCTGATTTCAGCGGAAGCACTGGCGGCGGAGATGCCACAAAGTTTTGATGTGGTGACCTGCATGGAAATGCTGGAACATGTGCCAGACCCCGCCGCAGTGGTGAACGCATGCGCCACGCTGGTAAAACCTGGCGGCATGGTGTTTTTTTCCACCATCAACCGCAATCCCAAGGCCTATTTATTCGCGGTGATCGGCGCGGAGTATGTGTTGAATTTGTTGCCGCGCGGTACGCATGAGTATGAAAAATTCATCAAGCCTTCAGAATTAAGTGCCTGGTCGCGTCGCGCTGGCCTCAGCCTGACTGGCTTGATTGGCATGAGTTACAACCCGCTGAGCAAGCGTTATTGGCTGAGTGACGACGTGTCGGTCAATTACATGCTGTATACAACGAAATAATCACAGTGCTGCAACTGATCCTGTTTGACCTTGACGGCACCTTGCTGGATACCGCACCCGACTTGGGTTTGGCGCTCAATATGCAGCGTCAGCGCCATGGTTTGCCAGCGATGCCGCAAACACAGATACGGTCGCATGCCTCCCATGGTTCCGAGGGTCTGCTGGCAATAGGATTTGGGCTGACGCCGGAACATGCAAATTTTAATGCGATGCGCACAGAGTACCTTGATCTGTATGATCAGGTTTTCACACATTCGCCGGTCTTGTTTGATGGCATTGCCCAGTTATTGCAGGATATCGAGTGTGCAGGCTTGCGTTGGGGAGTGGTGACCAATAAGCCGCGGCGATTTACGCAACCTTTGCTCAAAGCAATTGAATTGGAGCAACGCGCGGCCTGTGTTGTTAGCGGCGATGATGCTATCCGCAGTAAACCGCATCCAGATACGCTGTTATTAGCCTGCGAGCAGACGGCAACTGCCCCGGAAAACTGTCTTTATGTAGGTGATGCGGAGCGTGATATTCAGGCAGCACATGCCGCGCAGATGCGCACGGTGATTGCACGTTATGGCTATATTGATGGCAACGACCAGCCGGAAAAATGGGGTGCAGACGCCATCATCGATACGCCATCAGAGCTTACTGCGTTTTTCCAGAAGGTTTAACTGACGCTGCGCCGCTCCATCATGGCCTGCGCCAAGGTTCCGCTATCCACATGCTCTATTTCGCCGCCCATCGGCAGGCCGCGCGCGATGCGACTTACTTTAAGGCCGCGAGCACTCAGTAACTGACTGACATAATGTGCGGTGGCTTCGCCCTCGACTGTGTAATTAGTTGCCAGGATAATTTCTTCGACGATACCGTCCTGTGCGCGCTTGATCAGCCGATCCAGATGAATTTCTTTAGGCCCGACGCCGTCCAGCGGAGAAAGCCTGCCCATCAGCACGAAATACATGCCTTGATAGGCGTGGCTTTGCTCCAGCATAAGCAGGTCTGTGGGCATCTCTACCACGCACAACAGAGAACCATCACGTTTGCCAGAAGCGCACAAAGGGCAGACTGGCTGTTCGCTGAAGTTATTGCACATGCTGCAATGACTGACCACTTGCAGCGCATTGTTCAGCGCTTCGGCCAGCATTTGGGCGCCTTTGCGGTCGCGTTGCAGCAGGTGATAAGCCATGCGCAGTGCCGACTTGGGCCCGACACCGGGCAAGCAGCGCAGGGATTCGACCAAATGCTCTAACGCAGGTGGATTTCTCATCAACAGTTAGAACGGCAGTTTCATCCCCGGAGGAAGTGGCAATCCAGCCGTCAGGCCGCTCATGCGTTGCTCCGAGGTGGCTTCCGCCTTGCGTGCCGCGTCGTTGAAAGCGGTCACGATGAGGTCTTCCAGCATGTCCTTGTCGTCACCCACCAGACTGTCATCGATCATCACGCGCTTTACTTCATGGCGGCAGGTCATGACGACTTTCACCATGCCCGAACCGGCCTGGCCTTCGACTTCAATATTGGCCAGCTCGGCTTGCGCCTTTTTCATGTTTTCCTGCATTTGCTGGGCCTGTTTCATCAGGTTGCCTAAGCCGCCTTTCATCATGCTCTTTTCTCCTGGTTACTGGATGGGTTTGATACTGGATGGGATGATCTGCGCGCCGAAACTATCGACCAATTCACGCACAAAACTATCATTCTGAATCGCCGATTCTGCCTGCAATTGGCGTGAAGCTTTTTCTTGATTCATCTGCCCGGCGGGCGTGTTGGTAATGCTGACAACATCGAAATACAGTTGCAGATGTTTGCCAAAGTGCGCTTTTAGGGCGGCCCGCAGCTTTTCCTGATAGCTATCCAGCAGATGCTTCTGGGCTTGTGCCACACGCAGATGCATAGCCTGGCCGTCATACTGGGTCAGTTCACAATTCTGCGCCAGCTGGCGCGCCAGACCGCCAAGTTTGAGTTGCTCTACCAGGCTGCGCCAGTCACCGTCAAACTCCTTACTGGCTGCGCTAGGTGCTTCCGCGCTGATTAGAGGCGGCGCAGTTTCAGAGATATCAGATTGCGATATCTTTTCTTCGACCTGTTGAGGGGCTGCTACAGGCGATTTGGCCGGTGTAGGAGCTGCGCCGGACCTAGCCAAAGCCGAAGGTTTATTGCCGAGGCTGTCGGGTTTGAAAGCCAGCATGCGCAGCAAGCACATGGTGAATCCGGCATATTCATCTGGCGCCAGTCCAAGGTCACGCCTGCCAAGCAGGGCGATCTGATAGTAAAGCTGCAGGTCTTCTGCATTTAAACGCGCCGCTAAATCGAGTAGCATGGCACGCTCTGGCAAATCAGCCGGGATGCTATCAGGCACCGTTTGCACAATCGCAATCTGGTGTAACAGGGCGGCTAGCTCACTTAAAGCGGCGTCAAACGACAAGCTGCGCTGTTCCATGGCATCAGCCTGTGCCATCATGGCCGGGCCATTGCCATCCGCAAGCGCATGCAGTAGTTCGAACAGATAACTCTGGTCAATGGCGCCCAGCATGCTGCGCACTTCAGCTTCATGCACCGCGTTGCTGCCAAAAGCGATCGCCTGATCAAGCAGCGATAATGCATCACGCATGCTACCTGCTGCGGCGCGTGCAATCAGCTGCAAGGCGCTTGCTTCGAAGGCGATGTTTTCCTGTCGCAAAACCAGCTGCAAATACTCGCTGATGGCCGTTGGTGACATCTGGCGCAGATTGAACTGCAGGCAGCGCGACAGTATGGTGACCGGTACTTTTTGCGGGTCAGTGGTAGCCAGGATGAATTTGACGTGTGCTGGCGGCTCTTCCAGGGTTTTCAGCATGGCATTGAATGCATGTCCGCTGAGCTGATGTACTTCGTCCATCATGTAGACTTTGAAGCGGCCTTGTGTCGGGGCGTAGATGGCTTTTTCCAGCAGGCCAGTCATGTCATCCACGCCGCGGTTAGACGCCGCATCCATTTCGACATAGTCGATAAAACGGCCGCCATCAATTTCTACACAAGCCGTACACACGCCACATGGTTTGGAACTAATGCCGGTTTCGCAGTTGAGTGCTTTGGCCAGTATGCGCGACAGGGTGGTCTTGCCGACTCCGCGTGTACCGGTGAACAGGTAAGCGTGATGCAGGCGTTGTTGATCCAGCGCATTGGTCAACGCGCGCACCACATGGTCTTGTCCCACCAGTTGGTCGAAGGCTTTGGGGCGCCATTTGCGGGCAAGAACCTGATAGCTCATGGGCAAGGAACCTCTGATTAAGTCCCACATGGCCGCGACAACGGCTTTGTGGGATGATATGCAAGGAAGGCTTCGAAGTTAATGGCCATTCCCTTAACGAGAAGTCTGACACCGCAGATCGCCCACAAAGCCTTGTCCCTTAAGGGTTGCATCAAGAATGAGCGCTCGCGGCGTTGCACTCCTTGGCTTCGTACGTCCAGTACGACTGGCGTCGTGCGCCTGGCGATCATCTCATTCTTGACAGCAACGCGGTTCATGGCGGACTTGATCAGAGGTTCCCAAGATAAACTCAATGTAGTCAGGCTTGAACTTTAGCCTAAAACCTTTGGTAGGCTCAAGCGCAGAAATAGCTTTCGGAAAATTCCAGGGGGCGAGCCTAACCCCCGGCACTTGCTTCGATAGTTGTGGCTGCTTCCTTCCGGACCTGACCAGGTTGGCTAACTTGCAATGCGGGGAGGCCCGCCGAGGTGAATTCTACCTGAAATCCTCATGTATTAACCATCACAAGTTATATCAGCTCGTTATATCCGGCTGACTAATTCCCTTAAAATATACCTAAAAAATCAATATAAACATGATGATATATAACTTTATATATAGTATTTGACGGTCTATTTTTAGTGGAATAGTCTTGCTGCAAACCAAGCTCTGAGGGGCTTGGTAGTGTTATCCGGTAGTCATAAAACGGTTCATAAAACCAGTATGATAATTGAGGGTGAGGAAATTTTTCTATGCTTAAGTCTTTGTCTATCGATCCGGCCAAATGCACTGGCTGCCTGCAATGCGAAATGGCCTGCTCTTACGAGAACGAGAGCGTGTTCAATACCGCTAAATCTCGTATCAAAGTGTTTGAATTCCACTACGAGGGCCGTCAAGTGCCTTACACCTGCACCCAATGTGCTGAGGCATGGTGCTTGCATGCGTGTCCAGTCGAAGCGATCAAAATCAATGCCGAAACTGGCGCAAAAATCGTACTCGACGATATATGCGTTGGTTGCAAAGTCTGCACCATTGCCTGTCCGTTTGGCACCATCAATTACAACCATGATACCGGCAAAGTGATGAAGTGCGACCTGTGTGGAGGCGACCCTCAATGCGCCGAGGCCTGTCCGACAGATGCAATCACCTATGTGGATGCCGATTGGACTGGACTTGAAAAAATGCGTAAATGGGCTGCGGCTACTGATACCCAGGCACACGCTTAAAGCAGAACTTAAAGTACAGAGGAAAACATATCATGTCATGGCATCGTAAAGTTTTGCGAGTGAACCTCACTAAAGGCACTTGCACCCCTGAGCCGCTGAATATGGAGTGGGCGGATCAATATCTGGGGCAGCGCGGTTTGGCCACCAAGTATTTCGTGGAAGAAGTTGATGCGAAAGTTGACCCGCTTTCCGCGGACAATAAACTTTTATTCACCACCGGACCCTTGACCGGGACCATGGCTTCTACCGGCGGTCGCTATTCTGTGGTGACTAAAGGCCCATTGACCAATGCAATCGCATGCTCCAACTCTGGCGGCTACATCGGCGCCGAGATGCGCTTCGCTGGATGGGATATGGTAATCGTCGAGGGCAAATCACCAAAACCTGTCTACCTGCATATCGAAAATGAAAAAGCTCAGCTGTTGCCAGCCGAGAATTTTATTTGGGGAAAAACTGTATGGGAAACCGAAGAACTGATTAAAACTAAGCATCAGGATCCGCAGATGCGTGTCTGTTCGATTGGCCGCCCAGGTGAAAATGGGGTTTTGTACGCCTCTATAGTGAATGATCTGCACCGTGCTGCAGGTCGCTCTGGTGTGGGCACTGTGATGGGATCTAAGAACCTTAAAGCCATCGCGATAAGGGGTACCAAGGGTGTAGGTGGGGTTGCTAAACCCAAAGAATTCTTTGCTGCTGTCAATGCGGGCAAAAAAATCCTGAAAGACAATGCAGTTACCGGCCAAGGCTTGCCGGCTTATGGCACGCAAGTGCTGATGAATATTATCAATGAAATGGGTGCTTCCCCCTCGTATAACCACAGAGATTCGCAATTTGCGGGAGCCCCAAAAATTTCCGGCGAGGCCATGCACGAAAAGCGTAAATCTGACGGCAAAGCCAATTTGGTTACCAATCAAGCTTGCTTTGGTTGCACTATCGCTTGTGGTCGCATTTCTAAAGTGGATCCTACCCATTTTGCCGTAAGCACCAGCCCCAAGTACTGGAGCGCTTCCGGCGGTCTGGAATACGAGGCGGCATGGGCTCTAGGCAACGCCAACGGTGTGGATGATCTGGATGCCATTACCTTTGTTAATTTCCTGTGCAACGAAGATGGTATAGACCCTATTAGTTTCGGCTCCACAGTCGGTGCAGTGATGGAATTGTACGAAATGGGTGTGCTCACCGAACAAGACATTGGTTTTGAAGCCAAATGGGGCGACGCAAAAGCGCTGATCAAGCTAGCCGAAATGACCTGCAAAGGCGAAGGTTTCGGTAAGATTGTGGGCTTGGGTTCCAAGCGTCTGACCGAGAAATATGGCCATCCTGAGCTCTCCATGTCATGCAAAGGCCAAGAGTTTCCTGCCTATGATGGCCGCGCCTTGCAAGGCATGGGCCTGGCTTATGCCACATCCAATCGCGGCGGATGCCATCTGCGTGGTTATATGGTTGCGAGTGAAGTGTTGGGCATTCCATTTAAAACTGATCCACAAGCCACCGATGGTAAGCCGGAGTT
>Ga0137438_1000140_pt1 | contig 12534 bp, 10 predicted proteins | sample EasRivERMGT157_2_FD_102327 | JGI IMG/M metagenome (GOLD analysis project Ga0137438, IMG submission 102327) | Soil microbial communities from meander-bound floodplain in the East River, Colorado, USA - East River MetaG ERMGT157_2 | ecosystem: Environmental > Terrestrial > Soil > Floodplain ... | reverse complement strand
GAGTACAGTAGCTCGTTCATCGGCTGACCGTCGATCAGGAGCAGGATCTTGCCCTCGTGGCCCCACTGACCGCGAACGCCGAGATCGACGACGCCTTCGACGTCGACGCCGGGCGAGAACCCGGGGACCAGGATCAGGACGTCGAGCAGCTCGCGCGCGCCCGAGCTGATGATGTCGTCGCGAGTGATCACGGTGACGATGCCCGGGGTCTCGCGGGTGGTCTGCGGCTTCTTCGACGCGATGTCGACCCGGGTGTCGAGCAGGTCGGCGAGCGAGAGCTCGCGGACGTCGGTGACGCCGGCGGTACCGGCCGCCTCGCCGGGTGGGGGCCGGCGAACGTCATCGGGGCCGGGATCCGGCGCTGGCTGCGCGGCCGCCACGCCTCCGGTCGCCCACAGGGTGAAGGTCGCCCACAGCGCCACGCTCGCGACGGCTCGAGATCCGGCGGTCACGCGGGCTGCCCTGCGGTGCGTGGTCATGCGGCACCCACCTCGGCCAGCGCGGGGAGCTCGATCACGAACACCGTGCCCTTGCCGGTCTCGGTCTCGAACCGGAGCGCGCCGTGGTGGCGCTCGACGATCGTCTCGCGGGCGATCGCGAGGCCCTGGCCGGTACCGCGGCCGATCGGCTTGGTGGTGAAGAACGGCTCGAACACGCGATCGCGGACCTCGGTCGGGATCCCACCGCCGGTGTCGGCGATCAGGACCTGGACCCGGTCGCGCGCGCAGCGCGTGGTGACGCTCAGCACGCCGCGTGCGCCGGTCGTCATCCGCTTGTCGTGGATCGCGTGCGCGGCGTTGATGATCAGGTTGAGGATCGCGAGGCAGAGCTCGCCGGCGTCGCCGCGGACCCGGGGCACGACGGTCAGGTCGACGACAACCTCGGCGTCCTGCTTGTACTCGTTGCGCGCGAGCTCGAGGGCGGCGCGCACCTGCTCGTTGACGTCGACCGATGCGATCCCGCCGTGGCCGCGCACGTGGGAGTGCGTGCGCACGCTCGCCACGACCCGCGAGATCCGCGCGAGGCCGGTGCGCGCGTCGGCGATCGCCGTCGGTACCTCGGCGAGCGCGTCGGCGAACGTGAGCTGGTCGGCGAGCGCGCAGGCGGCCGCCGCGGTCAGCCGGCCGGTCGCGACCCCGTCGAGGCATGCGCGCAGCTCGCCGAGCGCGGTGGCGAGCGTCGGCACCAGCTCGGCGAGGTACTCGAGGCTCGTGCCGGCGAACTGCGCCGGGGTGTTGATCTCGTGGGCGATCCCGGCGGACAGCTGACCGAGCACCTCGAGCCGCCGCGACCGGCGCTGCTCGTCGTCGTGGCGCGCGCGATCGCGGAGCCGCGCCTCGACCTCGGCCTCGACCTTGGCCTCGAGGTCGCGCAGCCGAGCGGCGAGCGCGCGGCCGCGCCGCCACTTCTCGCTCAGGCACGCGGCGAGCTGGCGGACCTCCATCGGATCGAACGGCTTGCGCAGCACGAGCAGCCGGTCGCCCGGGTCGAGCCGGCGCGTGATGTCCTCCCACGAGTAGTCGCTGTACGCGCTGCACAGCACGACCTCGAGCTCGGGATCGAGCTTCCAGATCCGGGCGATCGCCTCGATGCCGTCGATCCCCGGCGGCATGCGGATGTCGACGAACGCGCACGCGAACGGCTGGTGGTCGCGGTGGGCGTCGGCCACCGCGCGCACGGCGTCCTCGCCCTGGTGCGCGAACACCAGCTCGTAGGACGCCACCGCGGGCGCCGCCGGTGCGGCCCCGCCGCCGGCGAGCTCGCGCTCGAGCTCGTCGAGCGAGGCCGCCCGCGCGGCGCGGGCCCGGCGGTCGAGGATCTGCCGGAAGTCATGGTGGATCGCGGCGTTGTCGTCGACGATCAGGATGCGGGGGCGTTCATTGGACATGGGGGACATGGGGGACATGGGCAACCTGGGCAACCTGGGCGTCCGGGACGGGATCGACGGCGTGGGACCTCGGAGGCTCGAGCGGGACTCGCAGGACGAAGCTGGCACCGCGGCCGATCCCGGCGCTCGCACAGCGCAGCGTGCCGCCGAGCTGCTCGGCGGCGAGCGCCGACGAGTGCAGGCCGTAACCGTGGCCCTTGGCCTTGGTGGTGAAGCCCGCGTTGAACACCCGGGTCAGCACCTCGGGCGCGATCCCACCGCCGGTGTCCTCGACGCGGAGCTCGATCCAGCCGGGCTCGAGCGCGACGGTCGCGGTGATCCGGGGCGCGCCGGAGCCGCCCGCCCGGCGGTGCTCGACGACCGAGTCGCGCGCGTTGGCGAGCAGGTTGACCAGGATCTGGAGCACGCGGTGACGGTCGATCATGACGATGCGCTCGGGCTCGACCTCGCACACGAGCTCGAGCCTCTGGCGTCCGGAATCCGGACACGCCAGGGCGACCGCCTCGCTGACCAGCGTCGCGAGCTCGACCTGCTCGTGGACGCCGCCGGTGCGGGCGAACCCGTTCTGCATCGTGATGACGCGATTGACGTGCTCGACGTGGCCGCGCAGCGTGACGATCTCCGCGAGCAGGGTGTCGCGATCCGCGGTCAGCTGGCCGGCGAGCGCGGCGGCGTACCGGATCCCGGCATCGAGCCGCGTGGGCTCGGCCGCGAGGTTCGCGCGCGCGGTCGCGAGCAGCTCGGCCGCGCGGACCATGCGGTCGCCGGGCAGCGCGGCGACGTGCTCGTTCAGCATCTCGATCCCGACGTTGACCGAGGTCAGGATGTTGCCGACGTTATGCAGAACGCCGGTCGCGACCTCGGCCATGCCGGCGTGGCGCGACGCCTCGACGAGCTGATGGTTTGCCTCGTTGAGCCGATCGAGCATCATGCCGAGCGCGCGGGTCATCTCGACGACCTCGCGGCCGCCGGCGACGCTCGCGATCCGGGGCGGCTTGGCGCCGCGCGCGATGTCGTGGGCGGTCGCCGTCAGGCGCTCGAGCGGACGCACCAGCGCGGTCGCGAGCACGACGCACGCGACCAGGCCGATCAGCAGCACCACCGCGGCCGCGGACACCACGGTGGCCTTGGCCGCGTCGCGATCCTCGGCCAGGCGATCGAGCGACTGGCCGACGTAGAGCGTGCCGCGGCCACCACCGCGACCGACGACCTCGGCGCTGGTGATCAAGAGGCCCCCGGCGACGGCGCTCGGCAGCCTCGGCAGCTGCCGGGGGACGCGCTCGGGGCTCCACGCGGCGAACCGGGCGCCGCCGTCGCCGAGCACCACGGCGAACCGTGCATCGGGCGTGCTGGCGAGCCACGCCAGGATGTTCGCGGCGTTGGCGGCGTCGTCGAACTCGAGCGCCGGCGCGAGCGCGCTGGCCATCACCTGGGTCACGGTGCGCGCGCGCAGCTCGGCCTGGGCCTGCGCCTGCTCGGCCATCCGCGCCGGAAAGAACCCGATCATGAACAGCGCGACCACGACGATCAGCCCGCCGAACACGGCGGCCATGCGCACCCGCAGCGAGAACCGGCTCTCCTCGGGGTCTCCACGGTGCGGGCCAGCTGTAGCAGCCCGGCGTCGAACTTGACGCCCTCCGCGGTGGCCGCCGACAGGTTGACCACGAGCTCGTCGCGGTCGGCACCGCGGACGACCCCGATCGCGATGCCGCCCACGACCTCGGTCTCGCGGGTCGAGAAGCTGAGCGCCTTGTGCGCGCGGGTCAACGCGGTGAGCTCGGCGATGGCGATCGCCTTGATCAGGCCGTCGCACGCGATCACCGCCGCGGTGCGCTGGTCGCCGAGCGCCTCGCCGAGCAGCTTGGCGGTGTCGAACCGGTGCAGCGCGACCACGATGGGGCGGCCATCTACCTTGAGCTTGCGCGCGTTCGCGAACGCGGCGGTCCACCGGGCGCTGTCGGCCGCGCCGCGCTCGCCGGCGGGGTACACGATGACGATCCGGACCTCGTCGCCGGTCCGCTCGCGCAGGTGGTTGTCGTACGCGAGCACGCGCAGCATGACGAGCGCGCGGCGATCATCGGTCGCGTCGGCGCGCGCCGGGCGGGCGAGCCCGATGGCGAACACGATCGCAGCGCACACGATCGCGCGCCAGCCCACGCCCGGCGCGACCGTCCGCGACCCGCGTCGCGCCGATCGCGTGCCCGCGGCCATATGCGTCCGGTTCGGCCGAAACTCCGGCGCTTGTAGCGGCCGCCCGGCGCGGGCGCGACGCGCGCGAAACCGTCGTAGGCAAACCGCTGACGGGCCACGCGCCGGCAGCCCGGTCGGCCGCCGGCCTCACGCCCGCGGCAGCAGCTCCTCGATCACCCGGCGCAGCTGCTCGATGTCGACCGGCTTCACCAGGTGGGCTTCGAACCCCGCGGCCGCGGTCCGCGCGCGATCTTGCGGCTGGCCGTAGCCGGTCAACGCGACCAGCTTGGTGCCCGGATCCGTCCGCGCGCGCAGGTGGCGGGCGAGCTCGTAGCCGTCCATGACCGGGAGCCCGAGGTCGACCACGGCGAGCTGGGGCCGGAACACCCCGGCGGCCTGCAGCGCGCTGGGTCCGTCGTGGGCGGCGAGCGTGTGGTAGCCACCTGCGGCCAGCAGATCTGCGAGCAGCTGCGCCGCGTCGATGTTATCGTCGATGATCAGGATGCGAGCGTCGCCGGACGCTGCCGCCCCGAGCTCGCGGGCCGGTGCCAGGGCCTCGGCCGGACGATCGATCAGCGGGAGCCAGACGGTGAACTGGCTGCCGCGGCCGCGGCCCTCGCTCGCCGCGGCGACCGTGCCGCCGTGCAGCTTGACCAGGTTGTCGACGATCGCGAGCCCGAGCCCCAGCCCGCCGCGCGCGCGATCGATCGACTGGCGCTCCTGGGCAAACGGCTCGAAGATCCGCCGCAGCATCGCCGCCTCGATCCCGAGCCCGTTGTCGGTCACCCGGAGCGTCAGCTGACCGGCCTCGGCGGTCGCGGTCACCGCGATCTGGCCGCCTCGCGGGGTGTACTTGGCCGCGTTGGTCAGGAGGTTCGAGACCACCTGCGCGAGCCGCGCCGGGTCGCCGTGCACGACCAGGCCGCGCGGCACGTCGACCGTCAGGACATGGCGGTGCTCTTCGAGCAGCGGGCTGACGACCTCGATCGAGCGCGCGACCACGTCGCTGATCTCGAGCGGCTGCGCGCGCAGCTCGACCTTGCCCCGGGTGATGCGCGACACGTCGAGCAGATCATCGACCAGCCCCACGAGGTGGTGGACCTGGCGCTCGATCACGGCGCGCTCGCGCTCGGCTCCGAGATCGGAGCGCAGCCGCATCAGCTCGAGCGCGGTCATGATCGGCGCGAGCGGGTTGCGCAGCTCGTGGCCGAGCATCGCGAGGAACTCGTCCTTCGCGCGGTTGGCGGTCTCGGCGTCGCGGCGCGCCACGGCGAGCGCCGTCACGTCGTGTCCGATCACGGCGATCCCGGTCACCCGCCCCGCGGCGTCGAGCAGCGGCTGGAAGATCGCATCGAACACGACCTCGGCCGGTGAGCCCTCGCCCGGCGCGGGTAGCTGGATCGCCACCGAATGGCCGACGAACGGCCGGCCGGTGTGGAACACGCCATCGAGCAGCTCGATGATCCCCTGCGGCACGATCTCGGGGAGCGCCTGCGCCACCGCCCGGCCGACCACGTCGCGGCCGCCGAACACCCTGCGGCACGGTGGGTTGGCGATCTCGAACACGTGCTCGGGCCCGCGCAGGATCGCCATCGCCACCGGCGCCTGCTCGAAGATCGTCGCGAGCCGCCGCGCGTGCACCGCCTCGGCCGAGCGCACCGCGGCGCGCAGCAGCTGGGTCTCGACCCGCACCAGCAGCTCGCGCGCCGCGAACGGCTTGCCCAGGTAGTCGGTCGCGCCGGCCTCGAGCCCTTCGATCCGCGCCTCCTCGCCGGCGCGCGCCGACAGCATGATCACCGGCAGATCGCCGAGCTCGGGGTCCGCCCGGATCGCGGCGATCAGGCCAAACCCGTCGAGCTCGGGCATCATCACGTCGGTGATGACCAGATCCGGGCGGCGAGCGCGGATCGCCGCGAGCGCCTGGTGACCGTTGGCCACGGTCTCGACGTCCCACCGGCCGAGCAGCCGCCGCAGGTAGTCGCGCATGTCGGCGTTGTCGTCGGCGACGATCAGCCGCGGGCGTTCGAGGCCGAGCGCCGGCGCCGGGCCCACGGACGGCTCGTCGGGCAGCCAGCGCATCGCCTCCTCGGCGTAGGCGTTGGCCTCGGCCCGGCGATCCGGGAGGTCGCCGTCGACCGGCGCTCCCGTCGCCTGCGCCGCGCCGATCGGGATCGCCACGGTGAACGCGGTCCCCGTGCCGGGCTCGCTCGCGACCGCGATCGACCCGCCGTGCAGGCGCACCAGCTCCTGCACGAGCGCGAGGCCGATGCCGGTGCCCTCGTGGGTCCGGCCGCGGGTCCCGTCGACCCGGTGGAACCGCTCGAACACCCGCGGCAGCTCGGCGGCGGGGATCCCGCACCCGGTGTCGCGCACGGTCAGCTCGACCTGATCGTCGCGGCGCGCGAGCGCGACCGCGATCTCGCCGTCGAGCGTGAACTTGAACGCGTTGGACACCAGGTTCAGGACGATCTTCTCCCACATGTCGCGATCGACCCTGACCGGCACGTCGAGCGGCGGGCACACCACGCGCAGCGCCAGGCCCGCCTTGTCGGTCGCCGCGCGGAACACGCTGGCCAGGTCCGACGTGAGCTGCGCCAGGTCGGTCGGCACCAGCCGCGCGGCCGCCCGGCCGGCCTCGATCCGCGAGAAGTCCAGCATCGTGTTGACCAGCTTGAGCAGCCGCAGGCCGTTGCGGTGCATCGTCGCCAGCTCGTCGTGCAGCGCGCCGGCAACGTCCGGATCCGCGAGCAAGCCGCCGAGCGGGCTCAGCATCAGGGTGAGCGGCGTGCGAAACTCGTGGCTGACGTTGGAGAAGAACGCGGTCTTGGCGCGGTCGAGCTCGGCGAGGCTCTCGGCGCGCCGGCGCTCCGCCTCGTAGGCATCGGCGTTGGCGAGCCCCGCCGCGAGCTGGCCGACCAGCAGCGTGACGAACTCGCGGTAGGCCGCGTCGAACGTGCGGTGCGGGCTGATCCCGGCGACGAACGCGCCGGCCGGGCGAGCCTGGCCCTGCTGGGCGATCGGCACGACGAACGCCCTGGTCGGCGAGGCGCTCCACGGTCCGCTCGGCCACCCCGCGTCGAGCGCGACCTCGGCAGACCGGCCGGTGTCGCGCAGCCCCTGCAGCTGCCACGGCGCCCCGGCGTCGATCTCGATGGTGGGCGCGACGCCGGCCTGCGCGGCGGTGAACCCGGTGTGCGACGCGAGCCGAGCGGTCTTGCCGGCTTCGTCGAACAGGTAGGTCAGCGTGAACGGCAGATCGCGCGACTCGGCGGCGATGCTGCGCTCCAGCCCGGCGAACAGGTCCTCGCCGGTCTTCGAGCCAGTGGTCTCCGAGGCGAACTGGCCCAGGAGGCCGACGCGGCGCTCGCCGATCAGCCGCCCGGTCTCCTCGATCACGACGCACAGGACGCCGCGCACCCTGCCGTCGTCGTCGTGCAGCGGGCTGTACGAGAAGGTGTGGTAGGTCTCCTCGCGATAGCCGTTGCGCTCGAGGATGAGCATGAGGCCGTCGTCCCAGGTCGCGCGCCCGTCGGCCAGGACGCCGGCGATCCGCGGCCCGATCTCGGACCAGATCTCGTGCCACGCCTCCCGCGTCGGGATGCCCAGCACGCGCGGGTGCTTGGTGCCGAGCGTGTCGACGCGGTACGCGTCGTTGTAGAGGAACGCGAGGTCGTCGCCCCAGCCCATCCACATCGAGAACCGCGAGGTCAGGACGATGCGGACCGCGGAGCGCAGGGCGGCCGGCCAGCGCTCGACCGGCCCGAGCGCGGTCGCGTCCCAGCGCTTCTCGCGCATCAGCGCCGCCAGCTCACCATCGCCGGGGAACACAAGCTCTGGGTGAATGCTGGACGGCATGCAGGCCTCTGGTTTGTACGAGCTTGGCCCCGCCTCGACCAGCGGAACGGGCGCGCGCCTGGCGTGAGCCTAGCGTGATTCGTCACGATGAGTCGGCACCGCCGCGCGGACGGCGCGACTCGCTTCAGCTCGGCCGGGTCAGCTCGGCCGGGTCAGCTCGGCCGGGGCTTGAGCACCGCGATCGCGGTCAACAGCGGCGCGCCCTCGAGCCCGAAGCAGTCCGCGAGCAGCGCGCCGATCTCGACCTCCGAGCCGCCGCTCACCGCCGTGCGCAACCCCATCGCCTTGCCCATGAACGCCGGGCCCTGCGCGGTCGCCTGGGACTGGAAGTGCTGCGCGGCCGTCCGCGCCTCGGCGTCGTCGAGCCCGAGCAGCTGCTGCAGCACCCTGCCGGCGGCGTCGACATCGCCCTTCATGATCGCGCCTGCGAAATCGCGAAATGTCACATCGGCCATGACCGACGCTACCACCGCGATCGCATCGCGCGCGATGTCCGCCGCCCGATCGGGCAGGCCGCAGGCATTGCGCGGTTTCCGAGAACGTCGCACGCAACACGCCGGTGCACCCGCGCACACTTGACCTCGATCCTCCTCGGAATTACGGAGTAGTCGATGCTGGCAAACGATTCACGCGTGTCCGGGCCGGTCGCAGGCGATCAGGCCCCGCAGCCGTTCCCCGGCGACGCGAGCGCGTACAGCGATGCGCACAGGCCGGCGCGCGCAGCCGAGAGCCGGGAACCCGAGCCCGCGCCGCCACCGCGAGCCAACCCCCAGGCCAATGCGCCGGCCGACGCTCCGGAACCGCAGCCGGTTTCGCCGTCATCGCCGGACCCGCTGGGGCAACCACTGGCGCAGCCACTGGCGCAGCCACTGGGGCAGATCGACCGCCAGGCGGCGCTGCGGGCGCTGCGCAACCTCGAAGCAACCGAAGCTCGCCTCGAGCGCAACGCGCGGCGCGAAGCCGACGAGGCCCGCGGCAAGCTGGTGCAGGAGCTGTTCCCGGTGCTCGACAACCTCGACCGCACGATCCGCGCCGCGCAAGGCGGCCGCGATCCGGCGATCCTCGAGGGCGTGCGCATGGTGCGCCACCAGCTCGAGGGCGTGCTGCGCGGCTACGGCGTCGAGCGCATCGAGGCGATCGGCCAGCGCTTCGATCCCGGCATGCACGAGGCGATCGGAGTCACCGCGGTCGGCGATCCGGCGCGCCACGGCGTGGTCGTGCAGCAGGCCGAGCCGGGCTATCGGCTCGCCGGCCGGCTACTGCGTCCCGCCAAGGTGAGCGTCGGCAAGCTCGCCGCGCCGGTCGAGCACGCGCACCGCTCGGTGTGGCGATAGCGGCCGCGCGGCCGCCGCCGGGACCGCCGAGGACAGCGCCGCGCCTGCGCTCGAGGGACGCCCGGTCAGCCCGCGGCCTGGCCGCAGCCGGCGCAGAACCGAGCGCCCGCGGCGAGCTGCGCGCCGCACCCGCTGCAGAACGCCTTGGCGGCACCGCTCCCCACCGGCTTGCCGCAGCCCGGGCAGAACTTCGCCCCGGCCTGGAGCTGCGACTTGCAGCTCGGGCACGAGCTCACCATCTCGGCGGTCGGATCGAAGCCCTTGACCTGATCGACGCTGCGCAGCTTCTCGGCGACCTGCTGCGCGGCGATCTGCGCCTGCTGCGCGGCGGCCTCCTCGGCGAGATCCGGCGCGCAGCTCTCGCACAGCTGGCGCTGCGCGTTCCAGCAGACCTCCGGGCACACCCAGTGACCGCACCGCGTGCACTGGTGGAACTTGGGCCTGATCTCCTCGATCGCCTCGCGGAACGCCGAGTCCCAGGCCTGGCCGCGCAGTCCGTCCTTCATGTACTCGGAGGCTTGACCGGCCGCCCACAGGTTACCGCCGCCGAACAGGCTGCCGAGCCCCTTGGCGATCTTGGACCCGACGCCGAGCTTCGACGTGTGAAACGTCGAGCGGAACCCATTGCCGCACTTGTCGCAATGGAACTCGAACTGATAGCCGGTGTCGCTGCTGTGGTCGGAGTAGTTACGCGTGAAGGCGATGGCACCCATGGCGAACCAGTGTACCGAAAATCGCCCGGCGTGCATCGCCGGCGGTGGGCAGCTTCGCTAACCCGCGAGCGCGACGGCGAGCTCGCCGGCGACCGCGGCGTTGTGCAGCGCCAGCGCGCGGTTCGCCCGGATCGAGGCCCCCCCGGTGGCGTCGGCGAGCCGCGCGAGCAGGAACGGCGTCAGCCGCTTTCCGGTGACCCCGGCGGCGGTTGCCTCGGCGAGCGCGGTGGCGATCGCGATGTCGATCGAGGTCGCGTCGAGCGCCGCGGCGTCGGGGATCGGGTTGCACACCAGGATCCCGCCGCGGCCGGTCGCGTCCGGCTCGCTCCACCGCGCGCGGGCGATCGCGGCGAGCTCACCGGCGGTGTCGACGCGGTGATCGAGCGCGATGCCGGACACCGGGGTGTAGAACGCCGGGAACTCGCCGGTGCGATAGCCGATCACGAGCACGCCGAGCGTCTCGAGCAGCTCGACCGTGCGCGGCAGGTCGAGGATCGCCTTGGCGCCGGCGGACACCACGGCGATCGGCGTCCGCGACAGCGCGACGAGGTCGTGCGAGACATCGCCGGTGTCGCCGCGGTGCACGCCGCCGATCCCGCCGGTCGCGAACACCCGGATGCCGGCGCGCGCGGCCAGCACCGCGGTCGCGCCCACCGTGGTCGCGGCAGAGCTGCCGCGGGCCGCGTGGACGGCGAGGTCCGCCGCGCCCGCCTTGGCGAACCGGTCACCGTCGCGCGCGAGCCGTTCGAGCACCTCGCCGGCCAGGCCGATCCGCGGCCGGCCATCGACCACGGCGATCGTCGCCGGCACTGCGCCGCGCTCGCGCACCACCGCCTCTAGCTCGCGAGCGATCGCGAGGTTTTCCGGCCACGGCAGGCCGTGCGCGATGATCGTCGACTCGAGCGCGACGATCGGGCGGCCGGCCGCGCGCGCCGCGGCGACCTCGGGTGCGAGCCCTGCGTCCACGGCAGAGTTATCCACGGCAGAGTTATCCACGATCGTGCGCCGGCTCGATAGCCGTTTCGGCCGCCCCGCCGGACGCGCCGCCAAGCCGCCGCCCGCGCCCGCCGGACGCCCTCACCACTCTCCTGCGGCTGCAAGCGAATAGCATTCTCATCCACGGCGCCCTCGCGCAATGCGTTCCCGCGTGTGCGTCGCCCTTAGCGCAGCTCGAACTCCTTGCAGAACGCGACCTCGATCGGCCGCGAGCCATCCGGGTTCGGTGCATCGAGCGGCCATCGCCGCTGGCCTTCATCGGGCCAGTCGTGCGCGCACGCGCCCTGCGCGGGGCGCCAGTAGAAGCAATCGCGGCACGCCGAGCGCAGCTCGAACCGGCGCGCCTCCTCGAGCAGCTGCTCGGTCAGCGCGAACTTCACGGCCTGGCTTCGGCCCCCGAGGTCCCCGACGTCGATGTCTGCGACCCATCGGCATCCTTGGTCGCGGCCTTGTAGCCCGCGTTCACCCCGCGCTCGAGGCGATCGACCGCCGGCTTGGTCTTCTCCTTCACGCCGTCCTTGAGGTCCTGGACCTGCTCGGTGTGCCAGATCGCGCGAATGTGGCCGACGAACGTGCGCTTGCCGAGCGGCACCTGGGTCGCGACGTACACCACGACGACCGCAATTATCAGGTATACGAGAAACCGGATCATGTAGGGAACCGTAGCGCGGAGTCGGCGCCGTGCCAGTCACCATCCGCCGGAGATTGCGCGGGCGGCCGGCGCCCGCGCGCCCGCGCGCCCTCCTACCGTGGCCGAGGCGACGTGCCCCGGCGCCCGCTTCAGTCTGTGGCGCGCTTGATGATCAGGAATGCGACACGCCGGTTCTTCGCCCACGCGGCTTCGTTGTGGCGGCGATCGAGCGGCTGGGTCTCGCCGTAACCTTGCGCGGTCAGCCGTTTTTCATCCACGGTCTTGTCGACCAGGTACTTCATGACCGCCTTGGCGCGGCGATCCGAGAGATCGAGGTTGTAGGCGTCGTCGCCGCGCTCATCGGTGTGCCCCTGGATCTCGATCAGCTGGATGCTCGGGTTGCCCTGCATCGTCGCGGCGACCGCGTCGAGGATCGGGAACGACCGTGATTGGATGGTCGCCTTGTCGTAGTCGAAGTAGATCACGTCGAGGATCTCGATCGAGGTCTCGGTCACCACCACGCGTCCGCGATCCGGACAGCCGTCGCTGTCCTCGAACCCGTTGTAGGTCTCGGGCTCGTTGGGGCACTTGTCGTCCTTGTCGGGGATCCGGTCCTTGTCGTTGTCGGGATCGGGGCAGCCGTCCTCGTCCTCGAACCCGTCCTTGTCCTCCGGATCGTTGGGGCACAGATCGTCGACGTCGAGGATGCCGTCGCCGTCGTTGTCGGGATCGGGGCAGCCGTCCTCGTCCTGGAAGCCGTCGAAGTCCTCCGGCTCGTCCGGGCACTTGTCGACGTTGTCGGGGATACCGTCGCCGTCGCGGTCGTTCTTGTTGCCCTCGGGGCAGCCGTCCTCGTCCTCGACCCCGTTGCGGTCCTCGGGGATGTCCGGGCACTTGTCGTCGATGTCCGGGACGCCGTCCCCGTCG
>Ga0137438_1000138_pt1 | contig 12549 bp, 8 predicted proteins | sample EasRivERMGT157_2_FD_102327 | JGI IMG/M metagenome (GOLD analysis project Ga0137438, IMG submission 102327) | Soil microbial communities from meander-bound floodplain in the East River, Colorado, USA - East River MetaG ERMGT157_2 | ecosystem: Environmental > Terrestrial > Soil > Floodplain ... | reverse complement strand
TCATGCGCGTGTGTTCGGGCCACTTCGAGCGCGGCATGCGGCTCAAGATCCAGCGCACCGGCAAGGAAATCCGGCCCAACAACGTCGTGTCCTTCCTGTCGCAGCGCCGCGAACTGCTCGACGAAGCCTACGCCGGCGACATCATCGGCATCCCGACGCACGGCGGCATCCAGCTCGGCGACACGCTGACCGACGGCCAGGACCTGCAGTTCACCGGCCTGCCGTTCTTCGCGCCGGAAATCTTCCACATCATCGAGATCGCGAACCCGCTCAAGATCAAGCAATTGCGCACCGGCCTGATGCAGCTCGGCGAAGAAGGCGCGATTCAGGTATTCCGTCCGCTGCGCAACACCATGATGCTGCTCGGCGCGGTCGGCAGCCTGCAGTTCGACGTGGCCGCCCACCGGCTGAAACATGAGTACGGCGTGGAAGCACGCCTGTCACCTGCCCCGTACACCTGCGCGCGCTGGGTATCATCCGACGATCCGATCGCTTTCGACAAATTCGTCGAAGCCAATGCAGGCCGTCTCGCGCGCGACGCGGCCGACGCGCTGGCCGTGCTGACCAACACGACTTTCGAGATGAAAGTCGTCGAGGACCGTTTCCCCGGGATCCGCTTTCACAAGCAGCGCGAGCACGCCGGCTTGATGGCGGATCGCATCGCCGATCTTGCCTAATACCTGAAGACTCCACCCAACACGGATACCCTACGTGCGTAGCACGTAGGGTATCTGTGTTGGGTTTTGACTTTGCCAAGTTCCGGCCTCGAATTGAGCCAGATCAAGGAACGACCGCCCTCCGGCGGTATCCTGATTGCTGACATTGCTGGATTCCGCGCCACCGCCTCCCCCGACAAGGACACCGCCATGCAGACTCCACTTCAGATCACGATGCACGATATTCCCGCGTCTCCTGAGCTCGAGGCGCACATCCGGGAAAAAGCCGGAAAGCTCGAGGAATTTCACCCGCGCATCATGAGTTGCCGCGTCACGGTGGAAAAGCTGGACCGGCACAGCCATCAAGGCGGCCAGTTCCGGGTCCGCATCGACGTGCGGGTGCCGGGCAAGGAAATCATCGCCAATCGCGACCACCACGAAGATGTGTTCGTGGCGCTGCGCGACGCCTTCGATTCGGCCAAGCGCCAGCTCGAGGAACAGGTGCGGGAAGCGCGCGGGGACGTGAAGCAGCATGAGGCTGCGCAGCACGGCAAGGTCGCGCGGATTGTTCGTGACGAGGGATATGGCTTCATTGAGACCGTGGACGGACGCGAGCTGTACTTCGGTCGGGACAACGTCGTGCACCCGAGCTTCGACCAGCTCGCGGTCGGCGCGCAAGTTCAGTTCATCGAGGAAGCGGCGGCCGAAGGTGCGCAGGCAAAACGGATCACCGTCGGCAAGCATCACTTCCAGTGACCGAGGGGCGTATCGCCGCGGGGGAAACGACCCGTGATAGGCGACCGGTAGCCCGTGGCCGGCTGACCAACACCACCTTCGAGATGAAGGTTGTCGAGAACGGTTTCCCCGCGATCCGATTTCACAAGCAACGCGAAGCTGCCGGCCTCATGGCCGACCGCATCGCGGATCTTGCCTAGTACCCAAAGCTCCCCGCCCAACACAGATACCCGACGTGCTACGCACGTAGGGTATCTGTGTTGGGTTTTGACCTAGCTAGCTAGTTGTAGACGCGAGCGCGCGGCTTCGTATTCCGCGCGCAATCGCGCGATTACTTCGCGCACCGGCGGGACATCGTCGATGTTGCCGATGCCCTGCCCTGCGCCCCAGATATCTTTCCAGGCTTTGGTCCGTCCTGAGCCAAAATCCATTGAGTTCTTTTCGGCGGACATGAGGTTGTCCGGATCGAGACCGGCGCGCGCGATACTGTGCTTCAAGTAGTTGCCGTGCACGCCGGTAAAGAACGGCGTGTACACCACATCGGCCGCGCTGCCGTCGACGATCATTTGCTTGTAGGCTTGCACGGCGTTGGCTTCCTGGGTCGCGATGAAGCGCGTTCCCATGTAAGCGAAGTCCGCACCCATTGCTTCGGCAGCAAGAATTCCCGAGCCGTCGGTGATCGAACCGGACAGCGCGATCGGCCCGGAGAAGAACCGACGCACTTCGCGCAATAGAGCAAAGGGGCTGAGCGCACCGGCATGGCCGCCGGCCCCGGCGCATACCAGGATCAAGCCGTCCACGCCCGCCTCCAGCGCCTTTTGCGCGTGCCGGATACTGATCACGTCGTGGAATACCACGCCGCCGTAGGCGTGAACCTTTTTCACGACATCGTCCGGTGCACGCAGGCTGGTAATGATCATCGGCACCCGATGACGGATGCAGGCGTCAAGATCGCGCTCCAGCCGGTCGTTGGAGTGATGGATGATCTGGTTGACGGCATAGGGGGCGATTCTGGCCCCGGGCTGCGCTTTCCGATGTGACTCGAGTGCGCTCTCGATCTGCTCCAGCCAGGTGTCCAGCAGCTCGGCCGGTCGCGCGTTCAGCGCCGGAAAGGAGCCGATGACGCCATGGATGCATTGTTCGATAACCAGCGCCGGAACGCCGACGATGAACATGGGCGCGCCGATGACCGGCAACGACATCTGACCCTTCAGCCTGTTGACTAATGACACCCTGCCTCCGCTTGAGCGAATCCGCCGCGTAACTTGCCTGCCGGGCGCCGGGGAGTCAAGCAGACGCCCACCTCATCCCAGGCTTCTCCCCTAGGCGGAGAAGGAGCTGAAATGCGGGAGCGTGGCCAACGGTCGCCTGATTTTCCATCTCCCTCTCCGTCCTCGGAGGGGACAAGGGAACACTTGAAGCGCAGCAGAGGGCTAGGGCGAGGTGGGTGAATCCAGCCGCACGGCGTGGACGTAGATGCAACCGAGCACGCCCTTGCGCCCACCAAGGTCGCGAGCGGATAGCAGCTCGCGGGCTTCGCTGTCGACCGGCTGCACCATTCCCTGCTGACCGCAACCCTCGCGCACAAAGGCGGAGAAGACGAGGAAAATGTCGTCTGCGCGCTGCTGCACGACATCGGCGATACGCTGGGCTCATGGAATCATACCGAGGTGTCGGCGGCCATCCTGAAACCGTTCGTATCGGAAGCCAACCACTGGATGGTCGAGAAGCACGGCATTTTCCAGGGCTACTATTTCTTCGAGCATATCGGGCTCGATGCAAACATGCGCGAGCAGTTTCGTGGCCATCCTCAAAGGGGAAAGTCAAGAGCGGCCACGCGCTACCCGCCTCTAACTTCTACCTTTCAGCTTTCACCTTTCACCTGTATGGATCTGGCCGATGAGCCGGCCAAGAGCGCGTCGCCCGACGGCAATTCCGATATTTGCCATTCCCCACCAGGCGTCATATATCCCCACCAGGCGTCATATATCAGCTGCTCCAATGCCGGTTCCAATCCGATACAACGTCGGCTACTCTATAGTCTTTGGTCTCTACAATCGAAGCGCAAAGAAACCCTACGCATGCTCTCAAGACTTATTGCCGTCGTTTTCCTGTTTCGCGCCGTCACCGCGGCGGCGGAGGAACCGGAACCTGATTCCAACGGCCGGCTGACATTCATGTTCGCGCCCTACGTCTATCACTATTACTACGACGTCAATCACACCAACATACCTTGGCTCACCGGCCTGGAATGGCAACCGCGGGGGTCCTCGCTTGATTACGGTGTGGCCTTTTTCCGCAATTCATTCAGTCAACCCAGCGTGTACGCCTATGTCGGCAAGCGCTGGTTTCACCGCGATGATGAACAGGGTTTTTATTTGGAACTAACCGGGGGCCCTCTTTACGGATACCGCGGACAGTACGAGGACAAGGTTCCGTACAATCAAAATGGCCTCGCCTTGGCCATTATTCCCTCGATCGGGTATCAGTACCGCGCGGCCAATGTCCAAATCGTCATCCTAGGCAGTGCGGCACTCATGTTGACGTTAGGCTACGATATCTTGAAGTAAGCCGGCGGCGCGATGCCCGTGCGGGTTTGGACGGGCGGAAGTTGAACAGACGGCGCCATATCGGTTAGGGTGGCGGCCCATGCGCCGCTTTTCCGTCTTCCAGCTTTTTCTGCTTGCCTTCGGTTTTGGCCTCATCTTCACCGGAATATTTCTCGATCACATCCTTCGCGGATGGGAACATTACCGCTATCCGAATGCGGTCTACTGGCAGGGAATGCGCCTGGTGCCAAACCGGAATCAACAGATCACGGCCGCAGGCGCGGACATGCTGGTGATAAGGATCATCAAGGGGCCGACGGCACGGCTAACGCTGTTTCTGCGATCGGAGGACGGGCTCACACCGCTGAAGATGGTCCAGGCCCTGTGCGCGCGGGACAGGTGCAGCAGAGTCACGTCGCCGGCCGGCGACAGCGACCGCGCGGCGGCGAACTACCGGATCGGCGCAGATTCGATGCAAATTCTGCTGATTCGACCGGGCGCTGCCAACGTCTGGATCGAATTCAACGGCCCACCCGATGCGCTCGACGGCTTTCGCGATCTGATCGACTCGGTAACGGCGCAACTGGCGCGCCGGAATGCGCCGGGATAAACCGCCGTATCGAAACAAAGACGGGCACCCGAAGGGTGCCCGTTGCTCAGGCCAATGCGCGAATCTTAGGCGAGCGCGCGCAGCTGGCGACCGCGACGATCACTGAAGCGTCGGTCCGGGAAGGATGGGCTCTGCTGGTCCTTGCGGCGGTCGGCGCGTTTGTTCCCCGCGCGCATATCGTTCTGCGGAACTGCTGTCTGTTTGGACACGGAGTAGGCCTGGTAGCCGGTCGTCAGCGCGTTGTGCAACAGCTGGACGCTGCGTTTGGCAGCCACCATCACCTTGGTCTGCATGCGTTCGGTCGTAGCATAGTGCTTGACGATTTCCAGCGCGATCTTCGGATGCTCGTCGTCGTAGTGCGCGTGTTCGCGGAACCACTTGTAGGTCTTCGGACCCATCTGGACGCCCGGCGTGTCCTTGTAGGCTTCGTAGCCGCTCGTCACCTTGCGCGCGATGTCGCCAGCAATGCCTTCGATCGCGAAGCTGGTCGCGGCAACCGCCTCGGCCATCGATCCTTTAGTGTTGATATACCACATCCAGTCGGTCAGAGATTGAACGTCGCGCAGCAGCGGCTGGCTGCCTTCGGCGGCATCGAGCATTTCCTGACGGGTCAGCCCGAATCCGAGCCCCATCCATATCCAGTGTTCGGCGTGCGCCTTTTCCACGCGGATATTGTCGATCAGAAAGGAGCGCGAGTAATCGTCCTCGACTTTGATCAGGCCTTCGGCCAGGAACTTCGGAAAGGCGTGGATGAACGGGTAGAGTTGGAGTATCCAGCCGCGCATTTCGGGTATTGTCAGACGCGTATTGGCGACGCCTTCGCACCAGTCCCCCTGCAGCAACTCGTCCTGGTATGGCTTGAGGTAGCCATTCAGCGAATCGACCCATTGCTCGGAGTACACCTCGCTCATCGAACCCATTCTTCTTTCTCCCCGGTATTACACGAAAAGTCGAAACCTGTCTGCTCAAGACCGCGATGCAGCGCCGTGCTCAAAGTCAAATTCCCCAATTTGACGGATTTGCACAGTGGGCCATTCAGATCAGTTAGATCCAGTAAAGTCATTGAATGACTGACAACGGCCCCATGGTAAGTAGGGCGGTACGGACGGGCCATAGGAGTTTTCCGAACCCGCTCTAGGGGGTTCCCCGATACCAGACCGATGCGCCGGCACCGGGCGCATGGCGCAAGACAGGGATGGAAAGCGGGTTAGGGCTGAGTCCGGTCTCAGCCCGTAGCAGCCACGCGCAGGCGGGGACCGAAAGGCCGCGGCTTGGCCACGCCGTACCCCTGCGCGAAATCGACTCCCATCTCGCGCAGCAACCGGATGACACGTTCGCCGTCGACGAATTCGGCAATAGTCTGCTTGCCCATGACGTGGCCGACGCTGTTGATAGCCTCGACCATGGCGCAGTCGATCGGATCGTCGGCCATGTCCTTCACGAAGCCGCCGTCGATCTTCAGAAAATCCACCGGCAGGTGTTTCAGATAGGCGAACGACGACATGCCCGCGCCGAAATCGTCCAATGAGAACAGGCAGCCCAGCGATTTGAGCTGATTGATGAAATACGTGGCCTTTTCGAGCTTCGCAATCGCGGCCGTCTCGGTGATTTCGAAGCAAATGCTCTGCGGCCTTACCGCGAAATGACTGAACTGCTCGCGTACGAATTCGAGGAAGCGCTCGTCGCTGATCGATGCGCCGGAGAGGTTGATGGCGAAGACAGCCGGCTTCCTGTCTTTCTCGGCCTGCTGTCGCGCTATAACGGCAAATGCATTGCGAATCACCCAACGATCGATCGACGGCATCAGGTTATAGCGTTCAGCGGCCGGGATGAACGCCATGGGCGGTACCAGTTCGCCACGTTCGTCGACCATGCGAATCAGAATCTCGCAGTGGTCTTCGGACTTGCGAGACAGATCCAATCCTGCGATGTCCTGCGCATACAGCACGAAGCGGTCTTCCTCGAGGGCCTTCTGCAAACGCCCGATCCATTCCATTTCGCCCTGCCGTGTCGACAGTTCGCTGTCCCCCGCAAAATAAACCTGAACACGATTGCGGCCTTTTTCCTTGGCCATGTAGCACGCACTGTCGGCTGCACTGAGCACATCGGTCAGCGTGAACAATCCATCTTCGACATTGACCAGCCCGATGCTGACGCCGATGTTGAAGGACCGGGATTCCCACGCAAAATGGCATTCCATGACGGTCTGGCGCAGACTTTCCGCAATGCGCGCTGCGTTGTCCGGGGCGCAATTCTCCAGCAGTACCCCGAACTCGTCGCCGCCCAGGCGCGCCAGCGTATCGCCCTCGCGCAAGCGGCGCTGCAGAACCGCGGTGATCTGGCGCATCAACTGATCTCCCGCGGCGTGACCGCAGGTGTCGTTGACGACCTTGAACTGGTCGAGGTCCAGATACATCACCGCATGGTGACGCGCGAGCTGCGCGGCAGTCTTCAAGGCCAGACTGAGCCTGCGCTCGAACTCGCCGCGGTTTATGAGGCCGGTCAGGGAATCATGGCTGGCCTGGTAGGAAAGCTTGGCGACGTACTGGCGTTCGCTGCTGACGTCATGAAGTACCAGTACCACGCCGGAAATTTCGCCACTGCGAGCGCGAATCGGGGCAGCAGATTGCTTGATCGGCACTTCGGTGCCTTCGTTACGCACCAGCAGCAGGGTGGAAGCCGTCTCGATCGGACGCTCCTCGCGCAAAACCACTTCGATGGGATTGGGCGCGACCTTCCGGTTGCTTTCGTCGATGAGACGCAGTATCGCCCGCATCGGCAGGCCCCGTGCTGTCGCAGTCGTCCACCCGGTGAGCAGCTCCGCGACCGGGTTGAGATATTCGACCCGGCCGTCGGTGTCGGTGGTGATGACACCATCCGCGATCGATGCCAGGGTTACCAGGGCGCGCTCTTTCTCCGCAAACAGGTCTGCGGCCGCCTGCCTGCGATCGGTCATGTCCGTGATCGAACCCGCCATCCGGATCGGCTTGCCGGTTTCGCTACGCACCGACTGGCCGCGGGAGCGGAACCAGCGGTAATCCCCCGATTTGGTCTGAAGGCGCATTTCGACGTCGAAAAGCGTGTCTTGTTTGAGGTGGCTGTTAAGCGCAGCTTCGGTCGCCGCCTTGTCTTCGGGATGCACCCGCGACATCAGCACGTCCATCGACTTGCCCAGCTCTAACTCATCGAATCCCAGCAACTGTTCGAAGCGCGGCGAGTAATAGACTTCGCCGGTAACCATATCCCAGTCCCACAATCCATCGTTGCTGCCCGTCACGGCCAGGTTGAAGCGTTCCTGGCTCAGCTCGAGCGCCTGCTCGGCCCGCTCCCTGTGCCTCACCATGCGGCGGGAAAGCAGAATCCCAAGGGGAACGAGTATTGCAGCAGCCGCAAAGTTGGCGATCAGCAGCAAGGTCTTGGTCTTGCGCGTCGCCTCGCCGAGTGTTCTGGTGAACTGGTCGGTCAGCGGCGTGAGGCGCGTGTCGATTTCCAGGATGCGATCGCGAAACGAGCTCAGCGCCTCGGGCGTGTCCCTTCCGGTCGAGATCATTGAATAGAGCTCGTCGGCGACCATGTTGAGTTCGGCAATGTAACCGTCACCTCTCGTCCAAAGAGCAATGACGGCCGCCATGAAATCGACATCGCGGAAACGGCGAAACAGCATGATCAGGCCGGGGACATCGTCGGGATGGTTGCGCCCTTCGATGAACCCCTGCCATGCGACGGCGATATCGGGGTCCGGCTTTTGGAGCTCGAGGCGGGCTTGCTGGTCGCCCATCGGGATGGCAATCGCCTCCCGGTAATTGTAGTAATCGGCCGCGGAGCGGGTCTCGGTATAGCGGAGCAGGCAGAACATCGCCCGCTTCTGCCCCTTGGACCAGAGACTCTCGCCCTCGGAATAGGAGCGAGCCGCCACCAGGATACTCATGCTTTCGGCCGAAACCATGAACATGATGACCACAATGACCAGAAACGGCCAGATGATCTGCAGCAAGCGCCCGCCACCCGGCAGAGCCTCCAGGATCCTGAGCCACGGTTTCCTGCTAGCGGCGATTCCGGTTGGTCCCATTCGATCGATCACCTGCCAGCCAGCAAGGCGGGCCCTGAAAAAAGGAACGTTGAAAATCGGCCGCCGGACCGCGAGGGCCTCCCCAATTCGACTAAAAACAGCGTCATTTTCTGCTTATATTCTTGGATTTATGCAGCAACATTAGGCTAAACGGGCACTTACGGGCGATCCTTTAGCTGCCTGGAAAGGAATTTTGTGCCGCGGAATCTCCCCGGGGGGTGAAAATCCCCGAATTAGGCCGTTCCGGCGGGTCCCCGTGCCAGTGAAGCGATGATCGACGGAGCGCAGCGCCGCCCCGGAACTGGGATAGCGCACTGGCTCCTTCTCCGAGCGCGATTTCCGGGCCCTCGTAGTGGTGACCCGGCATGGCCAGAATCTGGGGGATACCCCTTGTTTTCGGAACTCCGTCCGTGGATGGGGGTTCGCGACCAGGCACAGCAGACATAACGAATTGTCACATCGTAAACCAGCTCGCCTATCAGCCGTTTCTGCAAGCGTGGTGACGAACCTAGATTGGAGATCGATCATGAGAATCAAAATCGCTGCTCCCCTGCTGCTAACCGCCCTGGCTGCGCCAGCCAATGCATCCGACTACATGGATAGCGCGCCAGTGGTTTCCAGTGTTCCGGTGTATCAAACCGTCAATGAACCGCAGCAGCAATGCTGGACGGAATCGGTTACCAGTTACGAGCAGCGCCGCTCTCCGGGCGGAGCCATCCTCGGCGGTCTCACCGGCGGGCTGATCGGCAACAACATCGGCAGGGGCAGCGGCCGCGCCGCCTCCACCGCATTCGGCGTCGTGATCGGCGCGATGGTGGGGGATCATATCGCCAACCGGGATAACAGCACAGTGGCAATCACCCATCCGATTCAGCGGTGCCAGGCCGTGCAAAGCTATCGCCAGGTCCTCACCGGGTATCAGGTCACTTACAACTACAACGGCCGCAATACGACAGTCGTGCTGCCCTACGACCCGGGTCCGCGCGTGCCGATCGAGGTCGGCGTTGCCGGCGCCCCAACGCAGTCCGCCTATGTTGGCCCGCCGGTCACGCACGTCACGTACGAACAACGCCGCGTGCCCATCTGGGAGGAAAAACCGTACAAGCGCCCCCGCCATCGCGATGACGACGGCCATGATCGCGACCGGGACCGCTGATAACACACTCCATCGCTTTCGCGGTCTGGCGCCCCACGGCGCCCTTTTTTTTTGGCTAATCAGATCGTCGCCGGAACCCCGCGCTAGAATTGGCGGTCAATTATCGCGCTTGCCGATTCCGAAATCATGCTGACCTCCGCCCCGAAGACCATTTTCCTGAAGGACTACGCGCCGCCGGCGTTCCTGGTTCCGGGCGTCGATCTCGACGTGGACCTGCGGGACGACCATGCGCTGATCAGGGCCAGGCTGGCGATAGTGCGGAATCCGAAATCAGCCGATCGAAATGCGCCCCTTCGACTCGATGGTGACGAGCTGGAACTGGTTTCGGTCGCGCTCGACGGCAAGGCGCTTAGCAGCGGCGAATTCTCTGCATCGGCGCAGTACCTGGAAATTCCGGGCGTGCCCGACCAATTCACGCTGGAAACCGCGGTGCGAATCCTCCCTAAGCTGAACACCAAGTTGATGGGGTTGTATGCCTCCAAGGACGGTTACTTCACGCAATGCGAGGCCGAGGGCTTTCGCCGTATCACCTTCTTCCCCGACCGGCCCGACGTGATGTCGCGTTACACCAATACCATCCATGCGGCCAAGGCCGCATTTCCCTTCCTGCTGTCCAACGGTAACCAGATCGCCGCCGGCGATGAGCCTGGCGGGCGGCACTGGGCGAAATGGGAAGACCCGTTTCCGAAACCCGCCTACCTGTTCGCCATGGTCGCGGCGAAGCTGGATCGGCTGGAGAACGACTTCGTTACCCGTTCGGGTCGCAAGGTAAAACTTTCGGTCTTTGTCGAGCCGGGCAAGCTCGATCAGTGCGGATTCGCTATGGCGGCATTGAAACGCGCGATGAAATGGGACGAGGACGTATTCGGCCTCGAACTCGATCTGGACCAGTACATGATCGTCGCGGTCGGCGACTTCAACATGGGGGCGATGGAAAACAAGGGCCTGAACATCTTCAACACGAAATATGTCCTCGCGCGGGCGGACACCGCGACCGATGCCGATTTCATGTACCTCGATCGCGTCGTGGCACACGAATACTTTCATAACTGGACCGGAAACCGTGTGACCTGCCGCGACTGGTTCCAGTTGTCGCTGAAGGAAGGCCTCACCGTATTCCGCGACCAGGAGTACGGCGCCGACACCTATTCGCGTCCGGTGCAGCGCATTCAAGAAGTCCGGGCCCTGCGCGGCGCCCAGTTTCCGGAGGACGCCGGGCCGATGGCACATCCGGTGCGCCCCGCCTCATACATCGAGATCAGCAATTTCTACACGGCGACGGTCTACGAAAAAGGCGCCGAAGTCGTGCGAATGATCCATACGCTGATCGGGGCGCGGAATTTCCGCAAGGGCATGGATTTGTATTTCGAGCGTCACGACGGTCAGGCGGTTCGCACGGAGGAATTCGTGCAGGCCATGCAGGATGCCTCGGGTATGGACCTCGCGCAGTTCAAGCGCTGGTATGAACAGGCCGGGACCCCCGTTCTCAATATCCGCGGCGATTACGACGCCTCGGCCAGGCGCTACACGCTCAGGGTCGAACAATCCTGTGCGCCGACGCCGGGCCAGGAAATAAAGTTGCCATTCCACATTCCGTTCGCCGTAGGGCTGGTCGCACAGGATGGGGGCGAACTGCCGTTGCAGCTCGCGGGAGAAGCGAAGGCAGACAGCGGGACCCGGGTTTTGTCACTGACCCAGCCGGTCGAGACGTTCCAGTTCGTGAATGTCTCGCAGCGTCCCGTGCCCTCGTTGCTGCGGGGTTTTTCCGCGCCGGTCAACCTGCGCTTTGATTTCTCTGACGCCGACCTTACTCACCTGATGGCATACGATGCGGACGCGTTCAATCGCTGGGACGCCGGGCAGCGACTTGCACTCAATCTGCTGTTGCGCGGTATCGGCGAGTTCCGGGCCGGACGCGCTCCCCAATTTCCAGATACCTTCACCAAAGCCTTCGGCCGTGTGCTCGCCGGCGCGCCAGGTGATCCCGCTTTCGCGGCGGAAGCGCTGGGTTTGCCCTCCGAAGGTTACATAGCCGAGCAAATGGACGAAATCGACCCCGATGCCATTCATTCGGTACGTCGATCGTTGAGAAAGCACATTGCGGCCGCGCTCAAGAACGAACTGCTGGTTGCCTATCGGACTTCCACCGCATCCCAGCCATACAGCCCGGACGCCCGCTCGGCCGGCCAACGCGCGCTGCGCAATCTGTGCCTGGGTTATCTGATGGAACTCGACGATACGGGGGTGCTCGCGCAGTGCATCGCGCAGTTCGACACAGCCGACAATATGACCGACTCGATGGCCGCCTTGTCGGCATTGGCCAACACCGAAGGCAGTGCGCGCGAAGGCGCACTGCAGAAGTTCTACGATCGGTGGAAAGACGAACCGCTGGTTCTGGACAAGTGGTTTGCGGTGCAGGCCACCTCGCGCCTGCCTGACACCCTCGCGACGGTAAAGCGCCTGATGCGCCACCCTGCGTTCACGCTCAAGAATCCCAACCGGGTGCGTTCCGTGGTCAGCAGCTTCTGTCTCGGCAATCAGGTTCGCTTCCATGCGGCCGATGGTTCCGGTTACGCCTTTGCCGTGGATCAGATCACGGCCATCGATCCCCTCAACCCGCAAGTCGCAGCCCGTCTGGCACGCAGCTTCGATCGCTGGAGAAAATTCGATGCCGCGCGCCGCGCGCGCGCGCAAGCCGCGCTCGAGCGCATCGTGAGCGAGCGCGGCCTGCGCGCCAGCGGGGCGCAGGTGGAATGGCGCGATGAGCGGGCGCG
>Ga0137438_1000135_pt1 | contig 12592 bp, 9 predicted proteins | sample EasRivERMGT157_2_FD_102327 | JGI IMG/M metagenome (GOLD analysis project Ga0137438, IMG submission 102327) | Soil microbial communities from meander-bound floodplain in the East River, Colorado, USA - East River MetaG ERMGT157_2 | ecosystem: Environmental > Terrestrial > Soil > Floodplain ... | reverse complement strand
GCGTCGCCGACCGCGATCAGCGAGCCGGCCGCGATCACGCCGAGCCGGCCGGGCTGCTCCGAGAGCTGCGCGAGGCTATCGTGGGCCTCCGCGTGGCCGATCGCGCCGAGCGCCTTGACCTGCTGCTCCTTGATCCCCGGATCGGTCTCGGTCTTCATCGCGGCCACGACCTTGGTGGCCGCGTCGGCGCCCTTCATCCGCCCGGCGGCCTTCGAGGCGGCGAGCCGCACCGTCGGATCGCGATCTGCGATCGCCTGCGCGAGCAGCGGGATGGCCTGCTTCTCGGGGAGGTCGGCGAGCACCCCGGCGGCGGCCTTGCGGACCGCGAGGTCCTGCGAATCGAGCGCGCTCCTGGTCCAGTCGACCGATGCCTGCGCGAGCACCTGGGGATCGAGCCCGACGATCGCGACGATCGCCGCCGCCGCCGCGATCCGCACCGTCCAGTCCTTGTCGCTCGCCAGCGCGACCAGCCGCGGCAGGCTGCTACGTTCGGCGATGTCGCCGAGCGCGCGCGCCGCGAGCCGCCGCATCCCGGGGTCCTTGTCGTCGAGCTTGCCGGTGATGAGGTCGAGCCCGCCGTACTCGCCGAGCGGGATCTGCGCCACCGCGGCGATCATCCGGTTCGGAGACTCCTGGTTCGCGAGCACGTCCGCGAGCAGCTTCCTGCCGGCGTCGTCGCCGAGCCGCGCGAGCCCCTCGGCCGCCGCGAGCCGCGCGCGCTCATCGGGGTGCTCGAGGGTCGCGTACAGCGCCTTGCGCGAGGCCATGTCGTGCAGCGCCGACAGCTTGGTCAGGACCAGCGCCCCGGCGTAGGGCTGGAGGTCGTTGAGCTGGGCCTCGCGCCGGGCGATCGCCTTGAGCGCCGCGATCGCCTTCCGGTCGCCCGGTGGGCAGACATCGGCGAGCGTGAGCGCGGCCTTGAACGAGACCGCGAGATCCTTGCTGCCGGCGTACGCCAGGAGCCGCTTCGCCGCGCCCTTGTCGCCCAGCCGCGCGAGCGCCGAGGCGTACCACACCTTGAGCGGTGGCGGCGCCGCGGCCTCGAGCTTGCCGAGCAACGCGACGCTCGACGATGCGCCGATCGCGCCCAGCGCTTCGGCGGCGTGGCCGCGCGCCTCGGCGTCGGGATCGTGCTCGGTCAGCTCGGTCAGCGCGGGCACCGCCGGCTGGTCCTTGATCTTGCCGAGCGCGTCCGCGCCCTGCACGCGCACGGCGGGCTCGGTCTCCCGGATCGACGCGCGCAGCGTGGTCTGCGCCGTCTTGCGAAGCGCGTCGTAGTCGGGCGGCGGGTCGACGTGGCGGGGCGGCTTGGGCGCGTGGTCGACGACCACCTTGGCGGACCCCGACGCTGCCCCGTTCGCTGATCCCTGCTGCGCTGCCGGCGGCGTGGCCGCGCCGGGCTGCTGGGACTGCCAGACCGCGATCCCGACGATCGCCGCGAGCGCGAACCCGCCGCCGATCGCGACCGCGCGCGCGCGGGGCTTGCGCGGCGATCCGGTGCGCGACGGGCCCGGCGCCGGCACCCCCGGCGGCAACACGCGCGTCGGCCGCGTGCGCTTGAGCGCCTCGGCGTGGGTCGGCCACCGGTTGCGGTTGACGTCGTGGAGATCGGACAGCACGTCGGCCGCGCTGTCGTAGCGACCCGCGGCATCCTTCACGAGCATCCGCTCGACCAGCTCGGCGATCGGCGGGGGCACGCCCAGGTTCGGCGGGATGTCGGCGAGCCGCGGCGGCTCGTGGAACAGGTGGCCGGTCATGACCGCCTGCAGGGTGTCGCCGCCGAACGGCGTCATGCCGGCGAACATCTCGTAGACGATGACGCCGAGCGCGTAGATGTCGGTGCGGTGATCGATCGCCCGCGAGCCGTTGATCTGCTCGGGCGACATGTAGTGCGGCGTGCCGATCACCGAGCCGGTCTGGGTCAGGCGCTCGGCCGGGCTGTCGGCGCCGACCAGCTTGGCGATCCCGAAATCGAGCAGCTTCACCACGACCCGGCCGTCGACGTACTTGAGAAAGATGTTGTCGGGCTTGAGATCGCGGTGGACGAAGCCCTTGTCGTGCGCGGCCTTCAGCGCGAGCAGCGTCTGCTCGAGGATCGGAAACGCTTCGGGCCACGGCAAGACGCCGCGGCGGATCCGGGCCGACAGCGGCTCGCCGTCGAGGTACTCCATCACGAAGAACACGCGGCCGTAGGAGTCGCGGCCGAAGTCGTAGATGTCGACGATGTTCTCGTGGCGGATCGCGTTGACCGCGCGCGCCTCCTGGTGGAACCGCTCGACCACGTCTTCGGACCGGCAGAACTCGCGCCTCAGGACCTTGATCGCGCCGAGCCGGCCGATCTTGGCGTGCACGCCTTCGTACACCACGCCCATGCCGCCCTCGGCGAGCTTGCGCCGGATCAGGTAGCCGCACAGCTCCTGGCCGACGACCACCTCCGGATCATCGCCGGCGCCCCACGGGCCTGCCTGGGCGGCGGCCTGCGGGCGCATCCCGATGGTGGCGCCCTGGTACGCGGCCAGGTTCGGCGCGCTCCCGGGGTGCGCGATCGTCGTCGCCATCACGGGCGGCGGGCTCACCGGCGCCGCGCCCTGAGGCGCACCATGAGGTGCAATCGGCACGATCGTCGGCGGAAGCGTCGGCGGCGGGGGGCCAATGGTCGGCGGCTGGGGCCCGACGGTCTGCTGCGGCCGCGACGGGATGACCGGCGCTTGCGTGCCGATCATCGTCCTACCCTTGGTGTCGTGGCTCATCGGATCTCCTCACAGACCGAGCAGAACCGTCTCGGCGGTCAAGCGAACACGCGGGTCGGGGTCGGCGGTCGCGAGCTGCGCGATCGCCGCGGTGTGCGGCGCCGCCTCGGCCGCGAGCCATCCACAGATCGCGAGCGCGAGCGTGCGCTCGTCGGCGCCGGAGCTCGCCAGGCCTTCGGCGACCCAGCCGAGCGCGCGGCGGTCGCCGAGCCGCGCGAGCGCCAGCGCCGCCTCGCCGCGCCGGGCGAACTCCGGGTCGGCCGCGACGCGGGCGAGCAGCTCGCGCGCCTTCGCGTCGCCGGCGCGCGCCAGGACCTCGGCCGACGCGACCGAGCGTGCAGCGTCGGGCTGCGCGAGCTCGGCCTCGAGCAGACGGCGGGCCCCGGCGTCGCCGAGCCCGGCCAGCGCACTCGCCGCGCGGCGCCACGCGTCGCGCCCCGGCGGGGTGGCTTGCATGACGTCGGCGAGCACCGCGCGGCCGGCATCGTCGGCGGACTCGGCGAGCGCGGCGGCGGCGGTGAGCCGCAGGCCGGCATCGCCGAGCGCGCGCACCAGGACCGCCCGCGCCTCCTTGTCGCCGAGGTGATACAGCGGCGCGGCGATCTCGACCTTGATCTTGTCGCCGGACTCGGCGAGCGCGGCGCGCAGCCTGGGCGCGGCGTCGGGCAGGCCGAGCTCGCCGAGCGCGCGCGCGGCCTTGACGCGCAGCTCCGGCGCGCCCTGGAGCGCGATATAGAGCAGCGGCAGCGCGGCGCGCGCGTGGGTCAGCGCGAGCGCGTCGACGACGAAGCCCTGGCGCTGCAGCTTGCCCGACTCGATCGCGCCGCGCAGGTCGCCGTCGACGCGCCGGTGCCACCCGGCGGTGTCGCCCGCGGTCACCAGCTCCGCGATCGTCACCGGCGCGGGCGGCTCGGCCGCCGATCCGAGGGCCGGGCGCTCGCCTGATCCGGCGCGCTGGCCGTCGCGTTCGCCCATCGGCTGGCCGGTCGACCCCGGGGTGGCCCGGTCGCGACCGAGCACGGCCACCGCCCCGATCGCCACGCCGGCGACCACGCCGAGCGTGACATACCAGCCCAGCCGCGATCGCCGCCGCGGCGGCCCGGCGCTCGGTCGCAGCTCGCGCCCGCCGGCGCCCTGGTAGCGCGGCAGCGACCCACCGATGCTGTCGCGCGTCGGGTCGCGCAGCTGCGCGGGCAGGCTCTCGCGAGACGCAGCCGGGTCCGCCGTGACCGCGGCGAGGATCGCGTCGTCGTCGAGCCGGCACTCGTGCTTCACCCGCTCGAGCCCGGCGACAAGCTCCCCGATCGACGGGCAGCGGTCCTCGATCCGGCGCTGCAGGCAGCTCGCGAGCAGCGCCGAGAGCGCCGCCGGGACCGCGGCGAGCTCGGACGCCGGCCGCGCGGGGTGGTGCAGGATCCGGTCTGCGAGCTCGGCGAACTGCTCGCCCTGAAATGGAGCGTGCCCGGTGGCGGCGCGGTACAGCATCACGCCGAGCGCCCACACGTCGGTGCGGGCGTCGACCGTGCCGCCCGAGATCTGCTCCGGGCTCATGTACTGCGGGGTGCCGAGCACCGATCCGGCCAGCGTGAGCCCCTGCGCCGCGCCGTGGCCGCGCAGCTGCGCGATCCCGAAGTCCAGCAGCTTGATGAAGTACGGGTTGTGCTCGCGCGCGATCACGTACACGTTCGCCGGCTTGAGATCGCGATGCACGATCTGCTTGGCGTGCGCCGCGGCGAGCGCCCTCGCGATCTGGCCGAACACGTGCAGGAGCAGCGGCATCTGCATCGGTCGCCGCTTGCGCATCAGGTCGTCGAGGGTCTCGCCCTCGAGGTACTCCATCACGAAGTACACGCTGCCGTCCTGGTTATCGCCGTAGTCGTAGACGTTGACGATGTTCTGGTGATCGATGAGGTTGACGGCCTTCGCCTCGTTGAGGAACCGCGTCACGATCGGTGCGTGCGCGGCGAGCTCGGGCCGCAGCATCTTGATCGCCGAGCGCCGGTTCAGGACCTCGTGGGTCGCCTCGTACACGAAGCCCATCCCACCCTCACCGAGCATGCGATCGATCCGGTAGGCGCCGAGCCGGGTCTCGCTGGGCAGCGTATCGACGACCCGCGCGGCTGCGCCATCCGCCGGACACTGGGTTGCGTCGGCTTTGAGCAATCTTTTACACGACGTGCAAACCCGCATTGCCGCAACAAAATGCTAACGCGCCCGACGCGATCGATACAAGGCTATACAATGGACTCACCGTGCGTCGCAGGTCAGGATAAACACTGCGTTTCATGGAATTCCACTCGCGTGCGCCGCGGTGCCCTCGGTGATTCTTGTGTAAGTGCCGCGTGCATGGTGACCGCGAGCGCGCGACGTCGCTCCCGCCGTCGACGAGGTCGCCGCGTGTGGACCAGCGATACAGTGTGCCTAGCTTTTTGCACAGTGGATCCCTGGCAACCTGCTTCACGATTGACGTTCGAGTAACATCCGATCAACATCGCGACGGGGAATGGCTGCAATGCCCGCGCTGATACGCACTTGGATCGTGTGTGTAGGTGTTGCGTGTACCAGCGTGGCGCTGGCGGCACCACCGGCCGATGCACGCGCGAAGTACCGGCTCGCCATCCAGCTCGATGACCGCGGCGACGACGACCAGGCGCTCGTCGCGATCGAGCAAGGCCTGGCGCTCGCCCCCACCGATCTCCAGCTGCTCGAGCTCAAGAGCAGGATCCTGGTCAAGCTGCACGACTACCCCAAGGCCCTGGCGGCGTACCGGGTGTACCTCGAGGCCGGCGCCACGGGAGCCAATCGCCGTCAGGCCGAGCGGATCGTCAAGAACCTGCGCGCGGTGGAGTCGACATTTCTCGACGTCACCGTCGCGAACGGCTCCGCCACGATCTACCTCGACTCCAAGACCCAGGGCGTGTTCTGCACCGCGGCGCCGTCGTGCCACGAGCCGATCTTGCCCGGCGAGTACAAGGTGATCGCGGAGCAATCCGGATTCGAGCGCTGGACCAGCCGGCTGTCCGTCGAGACCGACAAGACCGCCACGCTCGCGGTCACGCTGGTCGAGAAGCCGTCGCAGCTCACCGTGCGCGCCACCCCGCGCGGCGCGCGCGTCACGGTCGACGGCGTGGCCTTCGACAAGCCCGGCAAGCTCGCCGCCGGCAGCCACCAGGTCGTGGTCTCGCTGGCAGGCCACATGACGGCGCGCCAGGAGGTCACCGCGCACGAGGGCAAGCCGGTCGCGCTCGACGTCGGGCTCGTCCCGCTGGTCGCGGTCCAGCTCGAGCCGGCCGGCGCCACGCTGCTGCTCGACGGCCAGCCCGCCGCGATCGAGGGCAACGCCATCGCGGTCCCGCCGGGCAGCCACGCGGTCGTCGCGCGCGCGCCGGGGTTCGCCGACGCACGCGTCGAGATCCCGGCGGTGCGCGCGGCCGGCTACAAGCTCGAGGTCGCGCTCGTGCCGCTCGTCACGGTCCAGCTCGATCCGCCCAGCGCGACGCTGGTGGTCGACGACCAGCCCGTCGCGGTCGAGCGCGGCGCGATCACGGTCGCGCCGGGCCGCCACACCATCATCGCGCGCGCGCCGGGGTTTCGCGAGCTCCGCACCGAGCTCCCGGCGGACCGCGCGGCCGACTACAGGCTCGTGGTCGCGCTCGCGCGGCTCGTCGCGGTAACGCTCGATCCGCCGGCCGCCACGCTCACGCTCGACGACGAGCCGGTCGCGGTCGACGCCGGTGCCATCGCGATCCCGCCCGGTCGCCACGCTGTCGTCGCGCGCGCGCAGGGCTTCCGCGATCTGCGCGTCGAGATCCCGGCGGTGCGCCGCGCCGACTACAAGCTCGTGGTCAAGCTCGAGTCGGTGCGCGCCGCGGTGGCAACCCCGCGCGCCCAGGGCGGGCTGACCGCCCAGCGCAAGATCGCGCTGGTGATGGGTGTCGCCGGGCTGGGCATCGCAGGGCTCGGCGCGCTGGCCGATCACCAGGACCGACCCGCCGCCGACGCCGACTCGTCGACCGTGTACGGCATCGCCGGTGGCGCGCTGATCATCGCGGCCGCCCTGTGGCTCACCGGCGCGCCCGACACACGGCCCGCCGTCACCCTCACACCGCGCGTCGGCAGCATCGCCGGGCTCGATCTCGCCGTGAGGTTTTGACATGTCGATCCGCCGCAAGGTCGTCACGCTGTGTGCCGCCGCCACGCTGGCGGCGTGCTCGTTCGATGCCGTCAACTTCTCGCTGAGCAACACGCTGCCCGACGGCCCGCTCGTCGAGCGCTGCGATACCCCGGGTGACGAGGACGGCAACGGGCTGGCCGACTGCGCCGATCCCGCGTGCGCCGCCGAGCCGTCGTGCCAGGTCCGGTGCGGCAACGGCAAGGTCGAGGCCGGCGAGGCGTGCGACGACGGCAACACCACCGACGGCGACGCCTGCGAGAGCGACTGCACGCTGCCGACGTGCGGCAACAGCATCATCGATATCAGCCTCGGGGAGATCTGCGATCCCCCCACCCCTGGCACCTGCAGCCCCGACTGTCGGTCGCTCCTTCAGTGCGGCAACGGCGTCATTGATCCGGGCGAGGAGTGCGACAACGGCCTCTCGAACAACGGCAACGACAAGGATTGCAGGAGCGACTGCGTGATCAACCGCTGCGGCGACGGCCGCGCGAACACCAACGGTACCCACCACGAGGACTGCGACGCCGCGCCTCTTACTTCGGACCACATTCGCACCGCGGTCCCTACGGAGACCGCGACCTGCAACAGCGACTGCACGGCGCCGCGGTGCGGCGATGGCAAGGTCAACGGCCACTTCAAGCCGGCGGGCGCGGTCGCCACCGAGCAATGCGACATCGGCACCGCCAACAACGACGGCGCGGACTGCACGGCGACCTGCCAGGTCGGGGTGTGCGGGGATGGCCACGTCAACACCATCGGCCCGCTGCACGGGGAGGGCTGCGATCGCGCGTTGACCCCGGCGACCTGCAACCTCGATTGCACGGCGTCGCGGTGCGGCGACGGCAAGCTCAACGCGTTGGCCGTTCCGGCCGAGCAGTGCGACGACGCCAACACGTTCGGCGGCGATGGCTGCTCGGCGACGTGCAGGTTCGAGCATTGCGGCAACGGCGTGGTCGATGTCGGCGAGGACTGCGACGGCCCGATTGGCCTGCAGCCATGCTCCGCGAGCTGTCGCCAGGAGCGCTGTGGCAACGGGATCCTGGACGTCGATCCTGGGAACGGCATCGTCGAGCAGTGCGACGACGGCAACACCGCCAACAACGATGGCTGTTCGTCGTCGTGCCGGTTCGAGCGCTGCGGCGACGGGATCAAGAACGGCGCCGAGCAGTGCGACGACGGCAACACCGTCAACGGGGATGGCTGCGAGAACGACTGTACCACGTCGGTGTGCGGCAACGGCATCGTCGATGCCGGGGAGGTGTGCGATGACGGCAACACCTTGGCGTGCGGCTCGTGCAGCGCGAGCTGCCTGACGGTGACCTCGAGCCCGGCGACCGGCGCGATCTTCGCGGCCCCCGGCAACGCGTATGTGACCAACGACAACTTCGTGCTGTCCGACGGGCTCTCCACCTCGGTGACGTTCGACTTCACGAACGGCACGCCGGTCGCCGGCCACATCGCCATCCGGTTCACCGCGAGCGACACCGCGCAGACGGTGGCGACGGCGATCGCCAACGCGGTGCTGGGCAGCGGCCGGCAGCTCACCGCGGTGGCGGTCAACGGCGTCGTGCTTTTGCAACATCAGCGGCCGACGTCGAGGGGAAACATCGGGATCTCCGAATCGGTCGCCAGCCCCGCGTTCGCCGCGTTCGGCATGACCGGCGGCAAGGGTGGCGACTGCGCCGCCAACATCGGGTGCGCGGACAACGACGATTGCGCGTCGCACGTGTGCTCGTTCGGAAGGTGTCAGTAGCTTGGCGGCTGAACGACAATGGTCAGTCGGCGAACTGGAAATGACCTCATGCGCTCACTGATAACTACGTGGATCGTGTGTATCGGTCTTGCGCAGATCGGTATTGCGTCGGCCAGGCCGGCCGCCAGGCCGCGCACGAAGTACCAGGCGGCCGTGCAGCTGGTCAATGCCGGTGACTACGAGAAGGCGCTGGTCGCCATCGAAGAGGCGCTCGTGACGGCGCCCAACGATACGGAGTTCCTGTTCCTCAAGGGCCAGGTGCTGGTCAAGCTGCGCGACTTCGCCGGTGCGCTCGCCGCCTACGAGGCGGATCTGGCGGCCGGCGCGACGGGCGCCAATCGCCGCGAGGCCGAGAAGATCGTCGGCCGGCTCGGCGTGGTGACGACGACGTTGCTCGACATCACCGTGGCGAACGGACCGGCGACGATCTACCTCGACTCCAGGACGCTCGGCGTTCTGTGCACCGCGGCGCCGTCGTGCTCGAAGCCGATGCTGCCCGGCGACTACAAGGTGATCGCCGAGCGCGCAGGGTTCGTGGCCTGGTCCCAGGGCGTGACCGTCGCAGCCGGCACCACCGCGAAGCTCGCGGTCACGCTCGTGGAGAAGCCGTCGCCGGTCACCGTGCGGGTCGTGCCCGCCGGCGCGACGATCACGATCGACGGTGCGGCGTATGACGCCTCCGCCAAGCTCGCCGCCGGCGGCCACGAGGTCGTCGCCAAGCTCGCCGGCCACCTCACCGAGCACCGGAAGATCGAGGCCAGCGAGGGTAAGCCGGTCGAGCTCGACATCGCGCTCGCGCCGCTCGTGGCGGTCCGGCTGAACCCCGCCACGGCGGCGCTGGTGCTCGACCACAAGCCCGCCGCGCTCGAGGACGGCGGCCTGGCGATCGCGCCGGGTGCGCACGAGCTCGTGGTGCGCGCCAGCGGCTACCGCGAGCACACCGTCCAGGTGCCCGCAGAGCGCGCGGCGGACTACCACATTGTGGTCGAGCTCGAGCGTGTGCCCGTGGCGGCGCCCCCGCCCAGCCCGTTCACCCGGCAGCGCAAGATCGCGCTCACCGCGGGCGGCGCCGGGCTCGTGGCTGCGGCGGTGGGCGCGGTGTTCGGGGTCCAGTCAAAGCAGCGCAAAGATGAAGCGTTCGCGCTGTGCCCCTCGCCATCGACCCCATGTGCGAGCGCGCGCGAGGCCGACGAAGCGTTCCGCAGCGGTCGCACGAGTGCGCTGCGCGCCGACATCGCGTTCGGGGTCGCCGGCGGCGCCGCGATCGCCGCGGCGGTACTCTGGTTCACCGGCGCTCCCGAGTCGCAGGTCGCGGTGTCGCCGCGCGTCGGCGCGGTCGCCGGGCTCGATCTCACGATGCGGTTCTGACGCGCGCGCCCGTTCGAATCGCCCACAATCCGCGTGTACCGTGTACCTGCCCGAGGCCGGTCGCGAGCTCGACGACATCGAGCCGATGGAAGTTGATCAGAACGGCAAGTTGAGCTGGTCGGGATTTCTGGGACGCTCGGCCACAAGATGCGAGCGATAGTCATCCAGGGTGGCGAGCAGGTGGTCGCAGCCGTCGAGGAGTGCGCGGACGACGGTCACTTCCATCATCCGGGATGACCGCTACCCGGCAGCATCTTGATGGCCATCATTCAGCCGGCCGCATCCCCCCTCATCAGGGGCGCCGGGCAACAAACGGCCGGCGCCCACCGGTCGCTCAGCTGCTGCGCGCGCAGCTGCAGCACTTCATCGCCGGTCGTGTGCTTCCACCGCGCACGGGCCGCTTTATGCGAACCGTGACCAGGCTCTTGCACGTCGCCTCGACCTTGCCGCTGCCGATCGGCAGGCCCTCGCGGCGCGCGGCGGCGTACTCCATGCGCGGCAAGCGCGCACGGAAGTATCGGATCGCCGTTGCACAGGTCCGACACCTGGACCTTGTCGACCATGTGACGCCTGAGGATCGCGACCTTCTGCTCGGTGGTGAAGTGGCGGCGGGAACGCTTCGAACTCGACATGGGTCTCCTGGTCCCCGCGTGCGTAACACGGGCGGCTGACCGTCACGTTCGAGCTGACGCAGCACAGACGGACGGGTGACGCAAGACGTCCGCTCGTTCGCGAAGACAACGAAGGCGTTGTTCGAGCTCTCGGCTTGGCTCGAGGAGCAGCGCTGCACGCACGTCGTCATGGAGGCGACCGGAGTGTACTGGAAGCCGGTGTGGCACGTCCTCGAGGGGACCTTCGAGTTGGTGCTCGCGAACGTGCAGCACGTTCGCAACGTTCCCGGGCGGAAGTCCGACGTCAACGACGCGACGTGGCTCTCGGACCTCCTCGCACATGGATTGGTTCGTGGCAGCTTCGTGCCACCGACGCCGATCCAGGAAGTCCGCGACCTCACGCGGACCCGCAAGCAGCTCGCACGCGAAGTCATCCAGAGATCGCGAGCGTGATCAGCGATGTGCTCGGCAAGAGCGGACGGGCGATCCTCGACGCGCTCGTCGCCGGCGAGACCCAGCCGGACAAGCTCGTCGCGCTGTGCAGCAGCCGGCTCAAGGCGAGCCGCAAGGTGCTCATCGAGGCGCTGCGTGGCCGCGTCACCGATCACCATCGGTTTCTCCTCAAGCTCCACCTCACCCAGGTGGATCTACTGCAACAGGGATGCGCGATCTGGAGGCGCGCATGGGCGATGCCCTCGAGCCGTTTCGACGAGACATCGAGAACCTGACGACCTCACAGTTTTGGCTCCACACCCCTCGGCTCCGCCAACGAGGACTGCGCTGTGTGGCGGCACCTAATCGCGGCACGGAGAGGCCAACGGCGAGCAGCGCAGCCAGGATCGCGACGGCCGCCGGCCGAGCGGCGGCGGCGGTGGCCGGCGTCGAGCTGGTCGCGGCACAGCGGCGGGCGGGGCGTCGGCGAACAAGCGCGGAGATTTGGCGACCTCAAGATCAGCAGCGCAGCCATTCGCGCGGCGGCCCACCGGGCGGCGGCGAGCTGCTCGCGCTGCCTGGCCGGCGCTCGCCGGCGTCGACCTTGGTCGAGAGCGCGCTCGCATGCGTCGCAGCGAGTTCGGCGAGCGCGACGGCGACCGGCTGAACGGGTACCGGCGATGGTCGTCGGCATCGAGCCGACCGTGGAGGTGTCGGCCGGCGAGCTCAGCAACGCGGCGGCGGCGGCCAGGCGGCGGCGAGCTGCTCGCGCTGGTCAGCGCGTCGCCAGCGTCGACCTGGTCGGGGGTCGCGGCCCCACGCTACGCGCTGTCGGCCGGCGCGGCGGCGGGCAGGGCGACCGCCGTCGTCACCGCGCTCTATGCTCCATGCATGCCAGCTCGCTGCGAATTGCTGCGCCAGTCCGCGGCGAGTATTCTACCAATTCCTTCGTGCCCGAGCTCACCCGGTCCGGCGAACGCGAGGACCGCCCGAACGCGACGAACCGCCTAAGTTTGGGTGATGACGCCCTCGCAATGCGGCGCCACCGGCGAAGGTGAGGATGGTCTGGTGGTTGGTCATAGGCGGGCGACGAGATCCCGAACCGGGTCCAAAGTGCTCACATCCGCCATCCGATCGCCGCGCGTCCGATCGCCGGTGCGGCCGGGCTAGCCGCAACAGCGTTGACCAGGGCGACCACGGCGTCGGGGCCTGCCGCGCCGAGATCGGCGTAGAACCCGACCATGCTGCAATCTGGCGCCACGTCGGGCTCGCTGACATAGTGAATCTTGGGCTTCGCGGAGGCGTTCCAGTCGCGGACCGTGGCGGCGAGCGCTGCGGTCAGCGCGGCCTGGTCTGCGGGGCCGAACCCGCGCTGCGCGACCCAGCGCATGCGCACACTCGACCAGTCGTGGACGTCCCAGTCGATCGGAAACCCGGCGGTGACCGCGTTTGCCACCGCGCTGACGTGGAACTGCGTCCCTACCGCAAGCTCGGCCGCCCTGTC
>Ga0137438_1000134_pt1 | contig 12598 bp, 13 predicted proteins | sample EasRivERMGT157_2_FD_102327 | JGI IMG/M metagenome (GOLD analysis project Ga0137438, IMG submission 102327) | Soil microbial communities from meander-bound floodplain in the East River, Colorado, USA - East River MetaG ERMGT157_2 | ecosystem: Environmental > Terrestrial > Soil > Floodplain ... | reverse complement strand
TTCGAAACCTACGCGGCGCAGCGCATTCGCGGCGCAATGCTGGACGAGCTGCGCAGTTGCGACTGGTTGCCGCGCGGCATTCGCAAGAACATGCGCACGATCGAGAAGGCGATGCATGCGCTCGAGCAGCGCCTTGGCCGCCAGCCCAGCGAGCCGGAAATCGCCAACCATATGAAACTGTCGCTGCCCGAGTATCAACAGATGCTGCAGGAAGCGCGCGGCCATCAACTGGTCTATTACGAAGATTACAGCGAAGGCGACGATGAACACTTTCTCGACCGTCATGCCGGCCACGCTCACCCGAGCCCGTTGGAAGATCTGGTCGAGGAGAGCATGCGCGAGCGCCTGATCGAGGCGATCGAAGAGCTCCCCGAGCGCGAAAAGTTGATGATGGGCCTGTACTACGAACAGGACCTGAACCTGCGTGAAATCGGCACGGTGATGGGCGTGAGCGAATCGCGCGTATGCCAGATACACACCCAGGCCATCGCGCGGCTGCGCTCGATGCTGCGGGAAGAGCCGTGAGACGAGGACGATCGCGCTGAGCCCCAGGTAATTGCGGCAGGGCCATGGTCCAGATGACGTCGCATGCCGCGGCCGCCCTTCGAGCCCCGCCGGTCTCTTTCGAAGACAGTGCCCGATCCATTTGTCGGCCGTCTTGCGCGAAATGCCGTACAGATCGCACAATTCGGTCACGCTCAACAGATCTCGCAGGTAATCGGCGATCAATAAATTGGGTTCTTTGATCCGTAGGTGACGTTTAGCTCCACGGCATGGGCACCTCGTTCTGTGCTCGCAGTATGGATAGACTGTTACCTATGTCCCCGGACTATCGTGTTACCTATGTGTCCAGACCGTACCCCAGTTCCCTGACCCCACGGTCGAATCGGCGCGCGCAAAAGCGGCGCGCGGGTTACCGTGAACATTAGGCAGCACTTCAGCTGAGCGCACAGAATGAGCCAAGCTCTCCGCCTCTCTGCTAGCTTGTTGGGCGTCGTCGTGATTGCCGCGCCTTTGAGTATCCTGATCACCATTCTATTGTTTCCCCTTTGGCCGTGGCTTGAATCCTCGACCGGCATTGAGGCTGTCGGGCACTCGGGGCCAGCCGAATGGTGTTATGCGGCCGTCTTTCTTATCATCGCTACGAGTGGTGCGCTAATAGTGTTCATGCGTCACCGCGCCAAGGTCAGCGGTGCCAATGCTGCCTAGCCCCGTGTATATGGTGTCCTCCCGCGAAACAAGAGTAACGCCGTAGAGTGCCGGTCAACGCGGGAATCGGTTCCAGTCGCATATCCGGCGTCTGGAGTGAACCTCGCGGGGGTCGTGCCGACATGGAATCTGCGCGCGGGGAGCCATACGCGGTCAGCGATCCAGCTTCGATCAGCAGAGTCATCGGCTTTGTCCCGTGCCGGTCCTCACACACCAGGAAGAAATTCTATCCAGCACACGCGCCGGTTTTTTGGCAAACTGCGTTCCAAGTAAGGCGGCCGCGCAGTTTTGACCATACACTGCCGCTCGCATTAAATCTCCGTGAAAGTTACGCCGAGAGGGGAATGAAATGATGGATAGGATCGTCCGTTTGATACTCGCATGCGTATTCCTGGCAAGCGCTGCCACAACGCATGCGATGCAGGCGAGCGACATGACCCCGTGTGCGCCGAATACCCCGCACAACGCCCAAACGCTGGACGCTTTTCTGATCGTGCATGTGGACTGCAGCAATGTCCTGCTGGAGATCCCTGCGCCGATGCTCGGGCGCAGCATCCTGGTTTATTCGGAGTTTTCCGCGCTGTCGACCGGAGCCTCGGAATACGCTCCCGGCTCCGCCATTGACAGCCGCGTGGCGCGCTGGGTCCGGTTTGGCAGCAAAGTGGCGCTGCTGACCGTCAACTACGACAACTGGGCAGGCGAATCGGTCGCGCTGCAGAAAGGGATCGAGGCGATCGCACTGCCCACAGTGATCGATATGTTCGATGTAGTGCGAGAGGGGGCAGGTGGGAGCCCCATCATCGATATCACCTCGTTGTTCACAACGAATCCGCCGAAAGGCTTCGCGCTCGAATTCAAACGGCACTATCGTATGGCACATGTGGATGGACGCCGCTCGATGATTCGCAATGTCCGGGCATTTCCGCAGAACATCCAGATCGGTTTCTACCAGACCTGGGTCCCCGATGAAGCAGATCTCCTCAAGCCGGCCAAGAACCAGGATCCACCCCCGGCGGCGCTCGGATTCGCCTTCAAGACGAATTTCCTGCTGCTGCCGGAGAAACCGATGCAAACCCGCTGCGAGGACGAGCGCATCGGCTATTTCTCGATACCGTTCAACGACTACAGCAGCGACGAGCACCGCGTTTTGAGCAGGGCCGCCATCACCCGCTATCGGTTGGAGAAGAAGGATCCCAATGCCGCAGTTTCCGAGCCGGTGAAGCCGATCGTGTTTTACCTGAGCCCGGAGATTCCCGCCAAGTGGCGCCCTTATCTCAAACAGGCGGTCGAGCTGTGGCAGGGTCCTCTGGAAGCGGCGGGATTCAAGAACGCCATCTTCGCCAGGGATGCGCCGACCAAGGAGGAAGATCCTGACTGGGATGCGGGTGATCTGCGCTACTCAGTGATCCGCTGGGCGCCGGGACCGCGCGAGAATGCGCTTGGCCCCAACGTGGTGGATCCGCGCAGCGGCGAGGTGATCTCCTCCCATACTCTCGTATGGCACGATGTGCTGCGCCTGGTGGAGCTCTGGTATTTCACCCAAGTCGGGCCGCTCGATCCGCGCGCCAAAAAGCTTCCCTTGCCGGACGACCTCGAGGGCGAGCTATTGCGCTACGTCATCTCGCATGAAATCGGACACGCGCTGGGGCTGCGCCACAACTTGAGGGGTCACTCCGCGTACTCGGTGAAGCAGTTGCGCAGCCGCGAATTCACCCACAAGTACGGAAATTCGTCCTCCATCATGGACTACTCGCGGTTCAACTACGTGGCTCAGCCAGGAGACGATGCCTACCTTCAGCCGATGATCGGCGTCTATGACTATTTCGCCATCGACTGGGGTTACAGGGCGATCCCGGACGCAAAAACATGCAATGACCAATGGGTCGAGCTGGATCGGCTCGCCGCCCGGCAAGTCGACGACCCGGCACTACGCTTTGGCGGAGAAAATGACCCGGCGGAAGTCGATCCAGCCGTGAACACGCAAGTACTCGGCAGCGATCCGATCGAATCCACCGACATGGGATTGCGCAACATCGACCGCGTGGTCCCGATGCTGCTTCCGGCCACCACCAACCTCGGACAGCCTTACTACCAACTGGAGGAGGTGTACCGAGTGCTGCTCGTCAAGCGGCAGAAAGAACTTGCGTCGGTAGCGAAGCTCGTTGGCGGTGTGGAAGAGACGCGCTATCACGCTGGCCGCGGGACCGTTCCGTTCAAGCCGGTAGCGGCGGAGCGGCAGCGCAAGGCGGTAAAGTTCCTGGTCGAACGCGGATTCACCCGCCCCGATGCTCTGATGGATCCGCAGGTGTTATGGCGCATCGCGCCCTATGGCAGGACCGACGCGCTGCAGGACACCAACCAGAAGCTGCTGGCTCAACTGGTCAATCAGGAGGTGTTCCATCGCATGGCCGAAGGGGCAGTTGTTCCGGGTGCAGTCGGGAATTATCAGGGGGGCGACGTGCTGCTCGATTTGAACGAAGGCTTGTTCCGCGAGCTCAAGCAAGCGAATCCGGTAGTCGACCTGTACCGGCGCGATCTGCAGCGCAGCTACGTCAACCTGCTGATGTCGAGGTTCTCGTCGACTGAAGGTCCCAGTGAATTCAGGGTGGCTTTGCGCGCGGGACTGACGGATCTGGCAGGCAAACTGGATCAGGCGATAAAGAAGGTCCGCGATTCGCAGACGCGAGGGCACCTGAAGGACTTGAGGGCCACCGTTCAATGAGCGGAGGAAATCAGGCGCCGAGGACTTCGAGCGCAAATCCTCGGCGCTAAACAGCAGGGGACCATGAGAAAACTATCGACGGTACATCGACGCATTGTCGTGACTCTGTCTATGCTGCTGGTCGCCAGCCACGCGTTCGCGTAGAACGGACAAGCTTCTGCAGCGCTTCCCCAGAAGGTCGACACTGCAATCGCAGCTGAGTTGGCACGTCTGGAGACAATGCAGAATCTGGAGTTATGTGACGCAGACGGCAACCCGGAAAATCGACTCGAGCCCTGCCACATGGAATGATCAGACCCATGACGGACTACGTAAGCTTGAATGAAGCGTAGGGCCACCGTTCACCGCCGCGTCAGGCCAGGCGATCCCGATTTCCGTCGACGCCCATGCAATAGAACACCGTGACGATGCCGCCGAGGCCACAGCGCTAATGAGCGGTCGGGGGCTTGGGTAGAAAAATGGTCCCGGGACATGAGTTAAACTTCCGCGCTTCCGAGTTCCGCAGGACAAATCCGAATGTATTTGCCTTCCCACTTCGAGGAAACCCGCGCCGAGGTCCTGCGCCAACTGATTCGGAGCCATCCGCTTGGCACGTTGGTAACCTTTGGGGCTGATGGCCTGAACGCAAACCATGTCCCGTTCGAATTCGATCCGGAACCGGCGCCGCTCGGAACCTTGCGTGCTCATGTGGCGCGTGCCAACCCGGTGTGGCGCGACGCTTCGAAGGAGGTCGAACCGCTGGTCATTTTCCAGGGACCGCAGATCTACATCACGCCGTCCTGGTATCAGACCAAGAAGGAAACCGGCAAGGTGGTGCCGACCTTCAACTACATTGTGGCGCATGCCTACGGCGCCATGCGCATCATCGAAGACGCGGACTGGTTGCGCAAGTTTGTCGGTCGATTGACGGAGCGGTACGAGGCGGCGCGCGCGCAGCCGTGGGCTGTCAGCGATGCGCCGGATGAATTCGTTTCAATGCAGTTGCGCGCGATCGTAGGGATCGAAATTGCGGTGAGCCGGTTGATCGGAAAATGGAAGACCAGCCAGAACCGGCCGGCGGCGGATCAGAAAGGCGTCGTGGCGGGGTTGCGCGAGTCGGACGATGCGGTAGCGCAGGCGATGGCTGCTGCCGTCGAGCAGAACGCAAAATCGTAGGGTGCAGCGATCCGTCAGTGCGAAAAAGCGCCAGCGTCTGCCGGCATTTTCATTGGAAGGGAAAGAGGGTAAGCCTTGGGCCAGGCTGCGCGATGCACCGGAATCGCAGTCGGTGATTCCGCTGGTTGTGTAAAGGGAGGTGCGGGGCCGCTGAGCGCGTCGATCGCGCGACCGAAGTGAGCAAGGTATTGATGGGCCCAGAGAGCCGTTGCCGGAGTTCAGTTTCCCGGCGCCTTTGCCACTTCGATCGGATTGTTCCAGATTTGCCGCACATCGGGATCCGAGCCGAGCAATTGCTGCACATCGGCAACTGTGCCCGATACACTGGCGACTTCGAGCGTATGGCTGCGCCGTTCTGCACAACGGCAAAGAATTTCCATGAGGTTGGTTTTTTCCACGGTCAGCCCCGGGACCCATCGGCTTTTCGTTCTTCGAGTGCGCGGCGCTCCTGCCCGAGCCGCGTCATGAATGATTGCATCGTGACAAGCCTTTTCGCGGCTGCCCCGGCGAAACTGCCTGCATTCGAGCCCGATCGTACCAAGGTACGCATCGGGTCGACTATTGCTTGTGGCGGATGATCAGTTCCCGGACGGTTTGCAGCAGACGGTCTGCCACAACGTCCGAATTGACATTGAAATGGCCTTCCGAGATGGCCTGCTTGATGTTCGATACGCGGGCCGCATCGACGACTTCACCGCTGGATATCCGCCCTTCCGATGCCTGCAACTGGGAGGGCAGGCCGCTCGGTTCCGCACTGACGCCAAGCGCGGGCTTGGCGGAATCTTTCTTGCTGCTCTTGCCGGGGACGCCTTCGCCGACGATGCCGCCTGCGGTCTTGGGGGATTTATCAGTCTTCATGGTAAATCTTCGCTAGGCTGAAGCGGTATCACTCATTTATCGGTCCTTCCTGCGCCGACTTTAGACTGCTGACTCAATTTAGTGCAGATGTCGGTACCATACTACATTGACTATATGAACGTCCGCCAAACAGCGTTTCATCAAATCATGTTACCACTTCGATAACCGTTCCGGGACGCACGATGCTGCTGACGACCGCGGCTCTGATGGTCTCTACCTGGATGCACTCGCCCTGCGGCGCCCTGCCCAAAGAGTCGCCTTCAGAACTGATGCTGAATCCCAGTGAACCGTCCAGATCTTTCTCTTCCTCGGTGCTGCCGTGGTCGGCAACATGGCCGCCGATGCGATGACAGGGGTCGCGATAGTTCTTGTGAGCAGGCGCAATGCGATGCGAGGCAAGTTGCCTGAACGTTTCACGCGCGATATCGGTGGGGTTCAGCGGGGCTTTCATCGCCAGCAGGGTGCCGAAAACCTGGAGCCACCCTTAACACTACGTTGCCCGCCGCTTACTTTGGCCGGGCGCTTTCGGCCAGACTCCGTGCGGCATGGCTTGCACGGAATTCTGCCGGCACCATCGACGGCTGCGCAGGACAAATTAGGTGCACTTCAGATCAATCGATCAGGCCGTTCTTGAAGGCGTAGTGCGCGATTTCGGCATTGTTTTTCAGCTTCATTTTTTCCAGCAGCCGGTTGCGATAGACGCTGACCGTCTTCGGGCTGATCGACAGCGACTCTGCGATTTCGGTCAGGGATTTTCCGCTTGCCAGCATGCGCAGCGTGTCGAACTCCCGGTCAGACAGCAATTCGTGCGGGCGCTTCTCGCTGCTTTCGCCGACGGACCGTGCCAGTTCCTCGGCAAGATCGGGACTGATATAGCGACGACCGGACACGACGTGGCGTATGGCCGTAATCAACTGTTCGTGCGCGCTCTTCTTGTTGACGTAGCCTGAGGCGCCGGCTTTGAGCGCCCGCACGCCGAATTCGTCCTCCGCATGCATGCTCAGCATGATGACCGGCAATGCGGGCTTGTCGCGTTTGATTTGCTTTAACGTTTCGATGCCGTTCTTGTCCGGCAAGGAGATGTCGAGCAACACCAGATCGTAGATGTTCTCGCGCACCAACCGTACGGCTTCCGCGCTGGAGCCGGCTTCCGCGGCCACTTCGATGTCGGCGGACTCCGCAACGACCTGGCGAAGTCCGTGGCGCACGATGGCGTGGTCGTCGACGATGAGCAGGCGAATCATGTTCAAATTGGAAATGGGTGTTGGAGAGTTTTTCTGGCGCGGGCACAGCGCCTTTTCGCTAGGATTCCGGCGCGTGAGAGGGCCGCTTGGCTGGTAGGCACACGCGCACCTGTGTGCCGGCGCCCGATGCGCCCGATATATCAATGGTACCACCCAGGAAGTCGGCGCGTTCACGCATACCGCGAATTCCGTAGGAGCCATCCTTGTGCAAATCGCCCGGATCAATGCCGTGGCCGTCGTCGGTGACCGTGAGCAGCACCGCGCTGCCGTCGTCTTCGAGCGAAATGTCAACGTGCTTCGCGCCGGCATGCTTGGCGATATTCGTAAGTGTTTCCTGGAAGATGCGGAATAGCGCCGTGGAAAACTCGCGGTCGAGAGCGATATCCTCGCGCGAGCAGACGAAATCGCAGGTGATGCCCATGCGCTTCCTGAATTCCTTGACCTGCCATTCGATCGCTGCCGCCACGCCGTAGTCGAGGACCAATGGGCGCAGGCTGCGTGATATCCGGCCTGTCGCCTCAATGGCTGAATCCAGGACAGCTTCCATTGCATCCGCCTTTTCGACCAGCGCCGCCTGGTCTGGGTTAAGACGGCCGCGTATCCAGGCCAGGTCTATCTTCGCCGCCGTCAGCGTGCCCCCCAGATCGTCATGGATTTCCCGGGCTATATGACCGCGTTCCTCTTCCTTGACGCGCTCTATATGCGAAGCCAGCTGCCGCAATTGCTGCTGCTGTGTTTCGATGGCGTGCTGGGCGAGTTTGCTTTCGGTGATGTTGGAAATAATGCCGTCCGAAATCACGACGCCGGAAGACAGCCTGCGTACGCTGGCGCGAAGGTTTACCCATTTGATTTCCTGACTATTGGCACCGATGCGGATGCGGCCTTCCCAATTGCTCGGCGCCAGTTGGGTAGCCGACTGGATACGCATTGCGATGAAGCTGTTGCGGTCCTCCGGCAGGATCATGTCGAGAATCAGTTCAGGCTTGCTCATCAGTTCGTCCGCGCTGACGCCCAGGACGAGATGGCTGCCCTCGCTGACGTAGGCGAAATCAGCGCTGCCATCTTCGTACAGCAAAGACTGAAACACGACGCCGGGCAGATTCGCGGTAATTGCCCGAAAGCGGGTCTCGCTTTCGTTGAGCGCCGCCAGCGCAGCCTCGTACTGTCGCAGCGAATCCTGCTCGCGCATGTGGCGCTCGACAACGGGTATCAGTCTGTGCAGACCCTCCTTTGTCACGAGATCGGTGGCGCCGGCCTTGATTACCGCGGCCGCAGACTCCTCGCCGATTGCACCCGTGACGACGATCATCGGTATCGGTGCTCTGAGCGTCCTGAGGACCTCAAGTGCCTCAATGGCGCTGAAGCTGGGCAGATTGAAGTCGGACAGCACGACACTCCAATCCTCCTCCTGCAACGCGGCGCGCAGTTGCTCAGCGGATTCCACTCGTTGGCTGACGACCGAGAATCCGCCGGACGCGAGCGCGGCGAGAATCACCCGCGCGTCCTCCTCCGAGTCCTCGACAAGCAAAGCGCGAATCAGCCGTTCTTCCATTACTCAAGCCCTGATCGTAAAAGTTGACCCGCGGCCGGTCTCGCCGCAGGCGTAAGGCAGGTGAAGCTACCCGATCGCACGTCCCTTGAGCTACCAGGGGAAAAAGTATAAACGGGTGCAGGTGGTTCTGCACCGATAATCCACGAATTGCGCCCACAGCCATGCGTTGGCGGCGCGGTCGCTGACAGACTTGGCATTTCGGGAGCGTTATAGAGGCGCGTGGCCCCACGCCGTAGTAGGCCATACGAAACACGGAGGATAATTGTTCGCCGCAATCCCGCATCGCATGAACCCGCCGCAAGTAATCGCGGATATGCACGCACGGGTGGAACTGCTCGACACCGCGGCCTTGACCGCCGCGCCGCCCGCGCGTCCTGCCCGCCGACTGTCCCGGGCCTTGAGCCCGGCGCCGGGCAAAGGTACGCTTTGTCACGAGACCCCGACGCGAAACCGAAGCCATGCGAATTGTCCTGTTGCTGTTGTGCCTTATGTCATTCTCCGCCGCGGCGCGCGAGTGGGTTGAGATCAGCGCCGATACGGAATCGGCGTTCTATTTCGACCGCGACAGCCTTAAACGCGACGGCGATGTCGTCGAAGTCCTGCTGCTGTGGAATTTTCCTGAGGTTCAATTGACGCGGCGGCCGGTCAAACCCTATCTGTCCGCTACCCGCCTGACGCGCTACGACTGCAAGGCGGGCGGTCGCGCCAATGTCGAATCGACGCTGTACCGCGGAGCCATGGCCAGCGCGGAGGTAACGGAGGTTTACCGTACACCCGACGCGGAACTCCGTTTCGAGTGGGTCAATCCGCACGCGCCCGGAGGGGAGAGCATGCGCCGGGTGTGCGAAGCAGCGGCAAACATCGGGGAACAGTGAATAGTGCACTGCCAAGGGGCCAATCCATCGCCGATGGGCTAATCACCGTTTACTGGTCACCGTTCACCGATATAATGGCGCGCCCCTGTCATTCCGAATTCCAATGCTTGAAGTCCTTCAGATCGAATGCGTTCGCGGCAACCGGCGTCTTTTCCACAATCTATCTTTCCAGCTGGACGCGAATCAGGCGCTGCGTGTCGGCGGCGAGAACGGCAGCGGCAAGACCAGCCTGCTGAGAATGGTTGCCGGCCTGTCCCCGGTCGAATCAGGCGAAATCCTTTGGAAGGATGGCCGGATTGCCACATCGGGCGAAGACTTTCGGCGCGATCTCGTGTTTCTCGGTCACGCCAACGGGCTGAAGGACGATCTCACGCCAATCGAAAATCTGCGCCATGCCCTGGCGCTTGCCGGCGTGAAACCCGGCAACGCGGCGTTGCGTTATGCGCTGGCCGAACAGGGGCTCGCCGGCGTGGCGGATCTCCCGGTAAAACTGCTGTCTCAGGGACAAAAGCGCCGCGTTGCACTGGCGCGGCTTGGTTTTTCCGCAGGCAAACCGTTATGGGTGCTCGACGAGCCGTTTGCCGCACTCGACACCGCATCCGTTCGGCGGACCGAGGCGGCCGTCCTTACGCACTTGCGCGGCGGCGGCATGGTGCTGTTCACGACGCATCAGGAAGTCGAACTCGCAGGGGCGCAAGTGCAGGCGCTCGAATTGGGAGCGCAGTAAATGGAAGCAGCGGCGGGGGCCGCCTGCCGCGCCGTCGTAGGCCGGGACCTGCTGATCGCCGCCCGCCGCCGCAGCGATGTGCTGACGACGTTCTTCTTTTTTGTGATCGTCGTAAGCCTGTTCCCGCTCGGTGTCGGACCGCAGCCGGATATGCTGCGCGAGATTGCGCCCGGGGTGGTGTGGGTGGCGGCGCTGCTCGCTGCGATGTTGTCGCTGGCGAGGATGTTCGGTGCAGACTACGCCGACGGCACGCTGGAGCAGTTGGTATTGACGCCGCAGCCGCTTACGCTGCTGGTTTTGGCGAAGGTGTTGGCGCATTGGCTGACGACCGGTTTGCCACTGGTGCTAGTGGCGCCCCTGATGGGGCTGCAATTTGATTTGCCGGGCGATGCGTTGAGGACATTGCTGGTATCGCTTTTGATCGGGACGCCGGCGCTTTCGCTCATCGGTGCGGTTGGCGCGGCGTTGACACTGGGCGTGCGCGGTGGCGGCGCGCTGACGGCGGTGTTGGTACTACCGCTCTATGTGCCGGTGCTGGTGTTTGGCGCGGGTGCGGTGACGGCATCGGCAACCGGGATGGGAGTAGCAGGTCATTTGTCCCTGCTGGGTGCGATGACGCTGGCCGCGCTGGTGTTTGCGCCGTGGGCAACCGCAATGGCATTGAGAATCTCACTGGAATAGATTTCGAATATGAACTGGTTCAAGTATTCCTCGCCCCCGACTTTTTATCCGCTGGCCGGACGCATGGTGCCGTGGTTCATGGGTATCGCCGTCGTTCTCGGCCTGGTCGGTCTGTATATAGCGCTCTTCGCCGCACCCACTGACTTTCAGCAGGGCGATGCGTATCGGATCATCTTCATTCACGTGCCGGCAGCCTGGATGTCGATGTTCCTCTACGTGGTCATGGCGTTCTGGGCTGGCATTGGCCTGGCGTTCAATACCCGGCTGTCGTCGATGATGGCCCATGCGGTGGCCCCGACCGGCGCCCTGATGACCTTCATCGCGCTATGGACCGGCGCCTTCTGGGGGCGGCCGACCTGGGGCGCCTGGTGGGTATGGGACGCACGTCTGACTTCCGAGCTGATACTTCTTTTTCTGTATCTGGGCTATCTGTCGCTGGTTTCCGCGATCGACGATCCGCGCCGCGCGGACAAGGCGTCCGCCATCCTCGCACTGGTGGGCGCCATCAACGTGCCGATCATTTATTTTTCCGTTAAATGGTGGAATACGCTGCATCAGGGTTCATCGGTCAGCATCACGCGGGCGCCCAGCATGGCCAGGATCATGCTGATCGGCATGCTGGTGATGGTGTTCGCTTTCTGGGCGTATTCGATCGCTGCTTCATTGACGCGTGTGCGCTGCGGGATCCTCGATCGCGAGCGCAACGCCGCCTGGGTGCGGGATTTAAGAAATGATTGAGACGTCAAGAGCCCCGAGAAAACCGGTGAAGACTCTTTTACCACAAGGGGTCAGAATGAACGAATTTCATAACCATTGATTTTCTTGGCGCTCTTGGCGCACCCCTCAAGGGGGTATAGAAGAGAATCTTGGCGGCGAAACTTTTTTATGGGTAATGGGGACAATCATGCAGTGGGGTAGCGTTTCGGAGTTTCTGGCTATGGGCGGTTATGGCCTGTATGTATGGGGTGCTTACGCCGTGACTGCGGGGGTTATTGCCGCCGAAGTGGTCATACTGATACGCCATGGCAGAACTCTGCGCGCGCGGACGGGTCGTAGTTCGCATGCACAATCCGGTTGAATTGCGATGAAACCCCGACATAAACGTATCGCGCTGATCGTTGCCGGCCTGGCGATTCTCGGCATAGCCATGACGCTGGTGCTGAACGCCTTCCGCAGCAATCTGGTCTTCTTCTTCACGCCCACCCAAGTGGCCGCGCACGAAGCACCGCAAGGGCGCAATTTCCGCATTGGCGGCCTGGTCGAAAAAGGCAGTGTCAAACGCCAGCCCGACGGCGTGACCGTACGCTTCGTTGTGACCGATACCGCGAAGAGCGTGCCCGTCACGTTTACGGGCATCCTTCCCGACCTGTTCAAGGAAGGCAAGGGTGTGGTCGCCCAGGGCAAGCTCGGCGCGGATGGCGTATTCGCCGCCTCCGAAGTGCTGGCCAAGCACGATGAGAACTATATGCCGCCGGAAGCTGCCGACGCGGTCGAGCGCGCAAACAAGGCGATGCACGAGTCGCAAAAGACATTGGTGGAGAAAAAATGAAAAATAAGGGACGAGGGACGAGGGAC